>ERZ1292625.3419-Hain-H41-01um-R1-3419-length-12976-cov-11_pt1 | contig 12976 bp, 10 predicted proteins | sample MGYA00564400_ERZ1292625 | MGnify/ENA primary metagenome ERZ1292625 (study PRJEB36523, sample SAMEA6512639) | groundwater metagenome | collected 2019-01-08 | study: AquaDiva: Metagenomics assemblies of 32 groundwater samples
TAGAGGAGATTACCAGAAAAGGTTAACAGAGATAAACGGAGATTAAATTCCTTAAGTGATTACCAAACGATGCATAATTGGCTTAAAAGCTCAAAACTTGCGCTGGCCCCAGGGAGGGGGTCCAAAAAAGGGTGGTCCGACTTTTTTATTTGGTCCAATGGACTTTTGTACTTTTTGCTTAAAAGTTGTCGATCTTGCGCATGTCTTCAAATGTGATTTCGACAAAATATTTTTTCGACATACCCTTTTTGGGGAGGATGGTAATATCATGAGCATAAGTTTTAATTTATTAGTGTAATTATGCATACTTTGGTAATCTATTAAGCTGATTTTAATCTCCGTTTATCTCTGTTTATCTCCGTTTATCTATGGTTTTCGTGGATGTGCATCGTCTGCCCCCACCCTTTACCCTTCGATACCTCACTAACGTGGCCTGGAATATGCTCGAGTGATTGAGTCAGCGCACGTTGTGATGCGTTGAATATGGTTCACGAGCGCACGTTTTATGTTATTGTGTGTAGATTCGCCCCCCCTACCACCCTCTTCGATACCAAACCTGATCGGTGGCGAGCGGCGTGTGCGCGACTTGAGGGGATCGAAGGTGGTGGGGGTGCAGGTGGGGTAGGCGGTACCGAGGGAGGGTATCGAAGGGGGTGAGGGGTGGGCGGAAAGGTTCGACGGAAGAGATTACCAGAGATAAACAGAGATAAACAGAGATTAAATTCCTTAATAGGTTGCCAAACGCTGCATAATTGGCTTAAAAATGCAAAACTCGCGCTGGCCCCAAGGAGGGGGTCCAAAAAAGGGTGGTCCGACTTTTTTATCTGGTCCATTGGACTTTTGTGCTTTTTTCTTAAAAGTGGCCAATCTTGCGCATGTCTTCAAATGTGTTTTCGACAAAATATTTTTTCGACATACCCTTTTTGGGGAGGATGGTAATATCATGAGCATAAGTTTTAATTTATTAGTGTAATTATGCATACTTTGGTAATCTATTAAGCTGATTTTAATCTCTGTTTATCTCTGTTTATCTCCGTTTATCTCTGTGAACTGAATGGTTTCTGTGGACGTGCGTCGTCCGCCCGACCCTTTACTCTTCGATACCTCACCCGTTGACACGAGCGCGCGCTCGCTTTCCCCCACTCCCATCCATCTTCGATACCCCCACGTGCGCAGAGCGGAACGTCGTGCGCGTCAAATAATTGAGGACGGTCTTAGTAACCTCTAGTAACCTTGATTGAGTCGATCAAGGGCCTTATTCGACTCTACCAGGGCGCTCGTGGTAGGTATCGAAGGCCGGTGGGTAGGGCGCATGGTGCTCGAATGGTGGGCTGAAGGTATCGAAGGGGGTGAGGGGTGGGCGGCGGGGACGGTAGAGGAGATTACCGAAAAAGGTTAACAGAGATAAACAGAGATTAAATTCCTTAATAGATTACCAAACCCTGCATAATTGGCTTAAAAGTGCAAAACTTGCGCTGGCCCCTGGGAGGGGGTCCAAAAAAGGGTGGTCCGACTTTTTTATTTGGTCCGGTGGACTTTTGTACTTTTTGCTTAAAAGTGGCCAATCTTGCGCATGTCTTCAAATGTGTTTTCGACAAAATATTTTTTCGACATACCCTTTTTGGGGAGGATGGTAATATCATGAGCATAAGTTTTAATTTATTAGTGTAATTATGCATACTTTGGTAATCTATTAAGCTGATTTTAATCTCCGTTTATCTCTGTTTATCTCTGTTTATCTCTGAATGGGTCGTTGACGTACGTCGTCTGTCCCACCCTTTCACCCTTCGATACCTGCCGTCGCCCGACACGCGCCCCCCACCCCACCCCCTTCGATACCCTCCTCAGATGTCGACCGACCTCTTCACCTTCTACGCGCACGTCTTCTTGGATGGCGCGTGCGAGGTGGTGGTGAGGGCGCTCTGTGACATGCAACTTCCGAGGGGGCAGGTGATCACGGCGCCCAGGCTGGCGGACGCCCTCGGGAACACGGACGTGCTGGCGGTGAGGATAGCGCTCCAGAGGTTGCGTCGGCACTCGCTCGTGCTCACCAAGGCCCTGTCGACGCGAGCGCGCGACGAGATGGGGTGGCACCTCAACGAGGCCTTCGGGGCGGTCGTGAGGGCGCACGTGGATAGGGTTATCGTGATGCTGACGGAGGAGTCGCAGGACGTGTGGGAGTGTCAGTGCCTGCATGGGGGCGTGCGCACCTATTACGACTGCATGCGTGAGTGCAGGAGGGGCGCGCTGCAGGGGCAGACTTTCTTTTGCTTCACCTGCCGCACCGAGCCCGTCCTGAGGCCCGCGCGCCCCATCGCGCCCCCCGAGAAGGCGAAGGACATGCGCATCGTGAACCAGCTCGCGAGCCTCCTGTGATCCGTCGCACCATATGAACAAGGTGCCTCAAGTGAGTTGTAGGGGCACAACATGAGTCAGGCGAAGCGTGCGCTGTACGCGGACGACGTGCCCCTTTCGCAGTACAGCCTCGACGAGGGGGAGGCGGCCGATGAGCCCCTGGCGCTGGGGCAGGCGAGACGCTCCGAGGTGGCGCCGGACTCGGCGGCCGCTTCGGTGTTCGCGCCTACGCCCACGCCTACGCCTCCTCTGTCCGTACCCTCGCCCCCGGGTGCGACGTTCTCAGAGCTCCCCCTGGACGCGCCCTCGTTGGCGCAGGAGCTGGGGAAGCGTCGGGTGGCGCCGATGGAGGTGGGGCCGGGGCCTGAGCGGTCCGCGCCCGTGCGCCCGTCGGCCTCGCAGCGCGAGTTCGATGATCTATTGGGGCGCGTAGACTCGCAGGCGGCCCTGGAGGCGGCCCTCCTGCGCCTGGGTCCGGGCGTGGAGCGTCTGGACCTGTCGCTGGTGGGATCGAAGGTGGGGCGTGGGGAGGAGGACGAGGATGAGGTTCAGGAGGTGTGGCGCGTGCCCACGGAGGGGCGCGTATTTGAGGCGTGGCAACGGAATGCGTCGAACGTGCGGTACCTGAATGCGGGCGACCGGGTGATGGTGAAGCCCGTGCACTACGAGAGGTTGACGAGCCTCGTGAACCTCGTCGTGCCGCACGCCCTCGTGTCGTCGCACCCGGTGTTCAGGGCGTCCCCGGGCCTCGAGGCGCTCGACCTGGCGACGGTGCTCGACGTGCGCCTGGACGGTGGCAGGTGGCGGCTGGATGGCCTGGTGCACCTGACCATTCGCACGCGCCGCCAGCTCGCCGACTGCCTGGGGGCGCTCCTGGGGCGCGTGCCGGCCCTGGGGATGCTCGAGATCCCGACGCCCTCGACCGTGCACCCCATGGGCCTGTGGCCGGAACACGTGCAGAATGTGCGCCTGCTGGACGCCGACGACGTGACCGATGACGTGCGCGCCCTCGTGCGTACGCAAGTGCACGTGCGCCAGTTCTTCCTGCGGGACGGGCGCGCGCTCCAAGGAAGCTCCCTGGAGGAGCTGCGGCAACCCAGACCTGCACCCGCCGTACCCGAGGAGGTGGGACCCGAGGTGCGGGCGCTCCTGCGCACGAGCACGGGGACGGTGCCGGAGACGCTCGGAGAGGCCGTGGAGCGCATGGAGGCGGAGCTGCTGGCGACGGGCGCCCTCGGGCAGTCGCGCGAGTTCGACCGGCTCCTCTCCAAGTATATCGTGGTGCGCCCTCACCATTGGCGCGCCCACCTAACACCGCGCGTGGATGCGGTGCACCTTCGGTGGGCGCTCGTGCAGGACGCGGGCACGCGCGACCTCATCCTAGAGCTCGCCCCACGGTTGCGCACGCTCGTGCTCGCGTTTGACGCACCACAGGGGGAGAGCGAGGGCACGATGTGGCGCTTCCTCGCGTCGCTCGCGCGCCTGTGTACGAACGTCACGACCCTGTGGGTGAGCGAGACGCTGCGGTATCGCGAGTCCCAGGAGGAGGGCCCGAACACGCTGCGCGGCGCCCAGATGCGACGCCTCGTGCACGCCTTCCTGCCACGCCTCGAGACGCTCGTGATCGCGGGCTACCTGTTTCGTGACCTCGACATTCAGCGCGAGGAGGTGGAGAATCTCAAGAAGCTCGCCCTCATCGACTCGACCTACGACCCCGCGTGGTACCGTGAACTAAAGCACCTCGGGGAGCTCGAGTTCCTGCTCCTCCCCACGCGCCACCGCGAGATGCGCACCTTTGACCCCGTCACGGATGGCGAGAACGGGGGGCCGCACGACGAGCCCTGGGTGCAGTACGAGCGCAGCTTCGTGAGTCAGGTGTGCCTGCCGCCCAACCTCCGGCAGCGCACGCGCGTCGTGGCGCACCCGGCGGGCCCGAACCAGTCCGCCGAGTTCGGCGAGGGCATCGAGATCGTGCGCAACAAGGGCTACAACACGTACCAGATCGTGTCCTCGTACCTCCCCGAGCTGCGCTTCATGCACGGCGCCCAGGGTCCGTGAAGTGGGTGAGGGTGGGGTGGGTGACATGCACAACTCATTTTACGCCCATGAGCGCCGACGAGACGCTCGAGACGCTCACCGCCCTCGCCCACCTTCGATCCCTCCTACAGGAACGCTTCCGATGTCCCGTGGCCTCGGCCGTGCTCGCGCTCATGGACGACAGGGCGCGCCTGCTCCTTTCGGATCTTACTGTATCGTACGTGAGGGATCGAGGTGAGGGCGACGAGGGCGTGCGCACGTGCGATCTCGAATGGGCCTGGCTTGCGACGCCGCACGACGTGGCGGATGCGGATAAGGTGGCGATCGCTCGCGCCGCAGCCTGCTCCAACCCTAGCGCGAACGCCGAAGGGCCAACGCTTACGCTGCACACGCGCGCCCTCGTAGCCATCGCGCACGCCGCCTCCCTCCTCACCCCCCACCCCCCACCCCCTTCGATCCCCCTCTTCGACGCCGCCGCCTGGGGCGCGCACCTCCTGCGCCGCCTCAGCCCCGCCCACTTTGATCCGCACGCCCCCCTCCCTCCCGCCCACCTTCGATCCCTACACGCCGCCCACGGCAAGCACAGCCCCACCACCTTCCGCCTACTGGACCTGCTAGGGCGCGCCACGGAGCCCGTGATCCTCTACAAGCTCCTCGGGTTGGGCGAACCCAAGATCGACCCCGTGGCGGCGCCCGCCCTGGTTGCACGCGTCGAGCGCTGGCTCAAGCACGATCTCGCGACACGCCGCAACTGCGAGGTGCTGATCCGCAACGCCATTTGTGGCTCCCTCGCCCCCTGGGGCGCGCTGGCCGAACGTGAACGAAGGGGCGTGCGCGTCTTCAACGCCTCCGACGTCCTCCGCGACCGCTTCACGGACCCTTTGACGGGCGCCTTCGCGGACCAAGAGGGTTACACGAGCCTCCTGAACCGCATCCTCGCATGGCGCTCGGGTCAATCCACGGAGGCGTGGGAAGAGACATGGCGCCAGGTGGCGTACATGGAGTGCTTTTGCGCCCTCGTGGCCGAGCGCGTGCCCGACCCTATGCGGCCTGTTTCGGAAGCAGGTGAGGGGGGCGGTGTGGGGAAGGTCGGGATCGTGGCGGTGGAGACGATGGTGTCGCGCGACTACTACCTGAGGTGGTACGAGTGGGGCACCCGGGCGGCGCTCCTGAAGGCCATCCGGAGTCGGCTTTACGGACGTCCCACCATCCCCCAAATCTGGCACATGGGGGACGGGTGCTGGTGGGTGCGCGTAGGGGACGCGACGCCTGACGCGCAGACGCTTGCGATCGCTCTGCTTGGGGAGGAGGCCAACGCCGAGGGGAGGCCGACCAAGTGGGTGCGGTGTCGCACGGCGCCTGAGGCCATCGCCGAGTTCCTGGCGCGCTCGCCCTGCTTCGAGCACGGCCACGACATGCCCACCGTCCCACCCTGAGCGCGTCCGTACACCGAAGTCGGTAGAATTTTGTGAGGCTGTCGCGTGGCGAGATAGGTTGCACGAACCCTGTAATACTGTCACGGGGTATTACACGCCCGTGTTGATCGACATGATCATGGTTTAGTAGGGTTTTCACGTTATGTATTTGGTACCGTAATCCCCCCTCTCCCTCCCCCTTCGATACCCACCCCTGTGCCTTACCAGATCGAGCGCACGCCCGCCGCAAACTCGAGCTCCAGCCCCTGCAGGTCCGTGCCCTCGGCGCCGCACCGCCCCAGCACCGTGAGCATCTCGTCCCTCGTGAACTCGCGCCATGGGTCGCCGCACCTCGCGCCCACGACGTAGTGCGTCCGGGTGATCGCGTTGTACGCAAGGACGCGGAGCTCCTCGCGGTCCCCCACCACGCGCCAGCCCAGGAGCACGTACGGGTTCCGCAGCATCTTGTACGTACCCATCAGGCCGCACGCCACGTACGACGGCCGAGTCACGCGCACGCTCGAGATGGGACACTCGACCACCACGGTCTTGTCCTCGCCGCCCTCCATGTTGCGCACGGCGAGCTGCACGACGCCCTTGAACCGCTGCTCGATGTGCGTGATGATGCCCACGGCGGGCGCGCTGATCGTGGCACCGCGAAGCACCTGCACATCGTCCACGCAAAAGGCCACGGTCATCTGGCGCGGATACATGGGGAGGGGGCGGGCGGAGGGTGGGTGGGAGGATGGAGTGAGAGGGGTGGGGCGCGAACTTGTGAGTGAACCGCCAGTACCTTACGCCCCAGCCCGTCCACACCTGAGTCGCAAGAATTTTGTGAGGCTGTCGCGTGATAAGATAGGTTGTACGAACCAGGTGAAGCTGTTACACGGGACGTCATGTTTGTCACGCCACTGCCCCCTTGCCACCCTCTTCGATACCTTTTACACGATCAGGGAACATTTCATAAATTTGGTCGATCGACCCCTGATAACACTATCAGGGGCCTTGATAACACTATCAGGGGCCTTGATAACACTATCAGGGAACATTTCATAAAATTGGTCGATCGACCCCTGATCGACACGAAGCCCGCCCGCACCTGAGTCGCAAGGATTTTGTGAGGCTGTCGCGTGGCAAGGTAGGTTGCACGAACCCTGTAATGTTGTCACGGTGGACGTGGTATTTTTCACGGTGTCGCCCCTCCCCTACCCTTCGATACCTTTTACGGGAGCACATGTCCAGCGCGCCCGCACCCCTCGGGACGGACTTTTCGCACGTCGGGCACGCCGACTCGGACTTGCTGAGTGAGCGCGTGGGGACTCTTCTCGCCGACCTCGATACCACACTGTACGTGGCGGCCCTGCACATCCTCAACGAGCGCATGGCCGCGTCCCTGGAAGCCGCCACTCCGACGCCCGCCCCCGTGAGCGCACCCTCGGGTCTGAGTGATAGCGACGACGATGAGGGTATCGAAGGGGGTACGGGGTGACCGACTTTTACAGATCGGCAGGGAAAAGCGTGGTGCGGGCGTCCTCTTCGACCGTGAGTGCGGTTACGTTGCCGTAGGGGACCGAGTTTGGAGGTCCGAAGACGCGATTGTCGGCGATCTCCGTGGTCGAGAGGTAGCGGTCGTACATTGCTACCATGTACATCGTTCCGGTCCAACCTGTTGTCGTGTGCGGATTCGCAATCGTTAAAGGTGCCACGTGGCGAGACCACAGTGCTGGAGAATAGGTCGGACTTGAAGATGAAGTTGTGCTGCTCCCATGAGATACGATCGACAACATGCCGTTTCGAGCACGAACAACAATGTGTCGTAACGAGTTGGACGTGATGCCGATTGTGATCGACACGCACGTAGGGACGCCGCTCACCAACAAGACAGCTTCGAAATCGATCGCAACACCGAGGCCAGATGACAATCGCCACCCACCCTCCGAGACGGTATTCGTCGCGTCACACCGAGCAAACGGTGCGCCTGGAGGCCAGTCGCCAAATCCTGCAATAAGAAGATCTTGAGAGAGTGGGTTGGTCGGGCTGGAAATAAAAAACTCGAGCGAAAATTCACTCGATAATAGAGGTAGCACGTTCTCGGACGTTAGCTGACTCGTTGCTCGTGCACCACCTGATATACTCGGAATCGTCATTCCTTGCCTGTACGCGCTCCATGTGACAGCTCCTGTCGTGGAGGTCGTGAGGTTTCCCATGAGGTAGCGCTCGGAGCGATCTTGGACTTCGGTGGGGATCGAAGGGGAGCGCTGCCCCTCGTCGAAGGTGTACAGGAACAAGAGGCCAGTGTGGTTGCGTTCGTGAAAGCGGCTCACACTGAGCACGTGGGTGGGGAGGAGGGTTGCTAGAAAAAACGCCACTAGCAAGGATGCATGACGCATTTGACGTGTGATTAGGGGTATTGACTTTAGGGTCGCCTATTCATAAACCTCCACCCACCCTTTCACCCCTTCGATACCCTTCCTAGGTTACCACGTGCATGCAGCTTTGCGACGTTCGACGCACTTGTCCAGGATCGCTACCAGGTCGCGCGAGCATTTCACGTGCCGCTCGGCCTTGGAGCGCCACAGGGGGAGCGTCTCGGGCGTCATGATGCCGTTCCCGACGAAGAAGAGCAGCTTGCCGCGCGCCTCGAAGCCGAACCCCTCTGCAGCGCCCGCCCGATCGCCCCCGGGACCGAGCCAGATAGCGAGGGTGGCAGCGTGCGGCAGGGTGGGTGGAATGGGGGAGCCGGCGAGGAGTGCGCGACCGCCGTCTTGGATGAGGGCGCGCCCCTGGGCGACGGGGGTGGGTGGGGGCGGCAGGCGCGTGTCCAGCTGCAGCTTGCACCGCAGGAAGGCGACACGCTGGAGGTCGTCGTCGGCGTAGTCGGGCCCGTCGGAGAGCGGGAGCGTGTCGAGGTGCACGCCCACTACCAAGTTTGCCAGGGCGATCAGGAGGTGATCAGGGAGCGCGTCGGGCAGCGGCAGCACCAACCACGGGCCGCTCACCCATGGCGCGCGCCAGTTCGTCGCCCTGCGCACCAGAGAGCCCGCCTCCACCACTTGGTAGGGCACATTCAGGCGCTCCCAGGCGCACTCGAAGAGCGGGCACAGCGACTCGCCGTTCCACCGGAGGCCCGCGCCCAGTGGAAAACCGATCGCTTGGGCCTGAGAGAAGGCCTGATCGCACTCGTCGGCAACGTTCAGGGAGAGTTTCAGGGGCGTGAGGCCGCCCAGGTCTTCGAGGAGCCAATCGAGCGTGGTGCGTGCGCACGGGCTCGTGTCGAAGAGCCACGCCAGGGTGGACATGGCGAAGGCCTTGGCCGTGGTGCGCTGCGCGAGCGTGGGGCGTTCTGGGCAGGGTACACGAAAGGGCGCGTCTGGGCGTGTCCGTTGTACGGCCGCCCACGTGCTCGGTGAGGCGGCTTCGGGGAGCCACTGGAGGGGCCCGTGGCCGGCCAGGTAGGACTCGAGCGCTCGCACCTTCGCCGGTGCGCGGAAGGTGGGTGTGTGGGGCGTCTTGAAGAGCGCGTGCAGGGCGGCGTCCTTCTCGCCCGCCAACCTCGTACGCAGCTCCTGGAAGCGCCCTTTGAGAGTCTCGGGAATACGAGGTGACGCGTAGAGGGCCTCAAAGTTGCACAGCCAGAGCACGTGATGGCGCTTGACGAACGCGATCAGGTCCTTGAAGCCGAGGTGCTCGAGGAGGCATGTGACACCCTCCATGGTGGTGGTATCGAAGGGTGGGGATGGTGGGGGTGTGAGGGGAGGGGATCGACGGGGGTGTGGGCGCCACTTTCCAATGGAGTCCGCGGTGGAGTTGCTCGAGCGCGCCCGTTTCACATTTTACGCGTACTCGCATCAGCGGGGCAACAATACGCGGATCAGGCACGGGTTGCAGATGGCGATCAGGGGGCTGCAGCTTCAACTTGACGTGGCGCGTGATTGGGAGGCGGTGGGGCACGAGTTGCGCGAGGATCATGGGTGGTGTATTGGGCACACGATGGAGAACGTGCGTGCGGCCCACGTGAAGGCGGCGGCGGACCTGGAGTGGTTGATGCGCCCGCCCACGCGCCGCACGTCCCCTTGCGACGACGACGACTACCTCCACCACATCTTCTCGATGGAGATGTGATCTTGATCTGGGGCTGATACCATTACAGGAGACAAGTGAAGACGTGTAATAAGACGTGTACTAAGACGTGTACTAAGACGTGTACTCAGGTTGTGAAAGAGGGGTGCGAGCCGGCCACCCACGCGATGGCGGCGCCCACGAGCACGGCCGCCGCGAACCGCACGCTCCACTCGCACACGTTCGACGCCCACTTCATGAGGCGTTGCGGCGAGGGCTTACGGGCCCGTACAACGACGCGTGTTCCACTCCCACTCCCTTCGATACCCCCCTCGAGATTGACTGTGGTTCGCACGCCCCAGGACTCGAACGTGTCCACGATGCGTGATACGTCGATGCGTGTGTTGCGGACGACGTTCGTGATCACGGGCGTGCATGTGAAGATGGCTTCGAAGGGGCGTCGGGTGACGGCGACACTCCAGTCGGACGTGAGCAGGCTCGTGCGCAGGGCGCGCGTCATTTCGGCCACCATGGTGTCCCAGTCCTCCGCAGGTGCCGCCATTCTGAAATGTGGAACCCTGTACAGCCTGGACGCGTCCACCTATGAACATGAAACGTACGGGTGAAAGAGGTGACACATGCGTTGCACTCTTCCCTTCCTTGCGATACTTCTTGGGCTCCTTGTGCCGGTGGAGGTTCTTGGGGTGAGCCGCTTCAGCGAGCGCAACCATACGGGGCTGCTATTCCTCTACGGCTTCGATGACGGGCAGCTGTCCGCCTCGGCGCCGGCGCAGGCACGCGACTTCTCGGGGCGCTATCTCATGGGCAATCTGACGACTTCCACGACGGGTGCCGTCACTTGGAGTGCCACGCGGCAGGGTATGACTGTGCCGAGCGTCGCCGGAGCGGCACGGGCGACGAGCCAGTTGACGTCAGTAGGTGTGTTGACCCGACTGTCGTCCGAGTTCACACTCGAGTTCTTCTTGTCGAACCCCAACAACCCGATGTCGCAAAACCTTCTGATCTCGGGGTTCGGTGACTGGCCACCGGGCGCCCCGTATGCTGAGTGTGACGCGATGAATACGGTTTCTGAGGGCGGCTGGCGATTGTCATCTCGCCTTGGGTCCGTGCTCGAATTCGAAGCCATCATGGTGGACAGTGGTGTTCCGACCTGCCTGTCGAGTACGATAGCAATTCCGACGAACACCTTGAGGCACCTCGTTATTCGCGCACGAACGGGCGAGCTGTCGGTGGTCTCTCATGGGAGCTTTACGGGTGTAGCAGGATCGCCAACTTTCTCACCGTCCCTTTGGGCTCGCCACTCGGCTCCTTTGACGATCGCGAATCCGCACGTAACGACCGGATGGACGGGCACTCTGTACATGGTGGCCATGTACGACCGCTACCTGTCCGACACCGAGATTGCGGCAAATCGCATTTTTGGGCCACCGAACTCGTTTTCGTACGGAAATGTGACGACGCTTGGGATCGCAGAGGATGCGCGTACTACGTTGGTGTAGCCAAGTTGTGTGAGCTCCTATGAAGAAGGTACAAGAGAGACTCTCACATCACACCCTACCCCACCCTCTTCACTCTCCCTCCAAAGTCTCATGCGAAACGTCCTTCTGTGCACGTGCGTGCTCGTGTTCGTGGGGTGGGTGGGGAGCGCGGCGGGGGCGCTGCTGACTTGCTCGGACTACGACAATGACCCAACGACCCTGTGGATCCCCGTGGGCGGCCTCCCGAGCTCGGGCACGCTCACGTGGGACGACGAGGAGGTGACGGCGGATGATTTGCCGCTGCTCGTGAATGACACGAACAAGGAGCTGGCGTTCACGCCCGAGCAGGATTCGCTTGAGGACGTGACGTTGAAGTACGTGTGCCACGACGGGTTCGGGTTTGGGCGCGAGCAGACGGTCACGATCACGATCACGGACACGCCCGACGACCCGGTGGCCACGAATTGGACTGCGGACCATCTTGCGGGTACTGCGTCGCAATTGAAGCTGGAGGGCACGGATATGGATACGGGGAGCTCGCTTAGCCTCGTGACGATCAAGACGCTGCCCACGTACGGGACACTTTGCGCAGACGCGGATTGCGTGACACCGTACGACGTTGATTCTTCGATTGCGGCCTCAGGAAATCAAGCGCTGCCATATTATCGGGCGGCAGCGGGCACGCTGCATTATCAGCGTGTGCAGTACACGGATCATTTCTACTTTAATGTGACTGACAACACGGGGCGCTCGAGCTCGTGGGGGCGCGTCGATTTGACGGTCGTGAACCCCACGGAGGTCGATCCGGTGGCGGTGGCGACGAACGAGGACACGAACGTGACCGTGACACTGTCGAGCACGACGCCGGTGGATCCTGGGGTGGTGTCACCGTTCTTAATTACGTCGCTGCCTACGCACGGGGCGCTGTATCAGTATGGCGGCGCGCGCATCACGAGCGTGCCCAAGAACGTGACGGACTTGTCGGGAAGGGTGACGTTCGAGCCCGCAGCGAATGCGCGCTCGTCGGAGCTCGTGTTCAACCCGGGGCCGAAGACGTGGACGGCCGTGAACGCGTACTCGACATTCAACTACAGCGTAAGGCACTTGTCGGGCCTTTATTCTGTTCAGGGCGTGCAGCAGGTGCTCGTGAACCCCATCAACGACGCGCCTACTCTCACGCTCACGACTCCCTCCTCGGGCACGGTGGAGGGCCTCACGATTGCGACGGGAGCAGACACGACCAACGTGCACCTGATCGAGATTGCTTTCGAGGACGACGCGGACATTCCGACGGCATCGGATCGGTACGATGTGCTGATTGAGTCCGGAGACGACCTTGTGTCGTACACGCTCGCGAATCACGCGGATCTGGATGACATGAACGTGCTCCGGCAGCAGGGTGATGGCGAGAACGACCTGTTGACGCAGTTCAGGGCGACGGGGCTGACGGCGCAGGCGCTGGTGGCCAACCTGTTGTCGAGCATCACGATCAAGTCGTTCGAGCCGGTCGAGGGCGAGCTGACGGTGACGCTGACGGACGCGAGCGCTAATCCGTCGCACACCGTCACCCTTTCGATCCCCTACGTGATCACGGAGAACCCAGATGACGGG
>ERZ1292625.3420-Hain-H41-01um-R1-3420-length-12971-cov-61_pt1 | contig 12971 bp, 17 predicted proteins | sample MGYA00564400_ERZ1292625 | MGnify/ENA primary metagenome ERZ1292625 (study PRJEB36523, sample SAMEA6512639) | groundwater metagenome | collected 2019-01-08 | study: AquaDiva: Metagenomics assemblies of 32 groundwater samples
GAGGTCGTCGACCGCCTGGAACAGGAGCTCAACTTCCGGGCGAGCCTGCTCCGGGGGAGCGGGCCCCTGGGCGGGAGGCTCGACGTATGACGACCGCGGTCTCGATCCGGTCTGATGTCCGGTGCGCGGCGGGCTCCTCGCACCTGGTCACGGTCGCCGAGTATGAGTCCCTCACCTGGCGCGACGGCCTGGAGGGCAGCGAGGCCCGGCTGGTGGTGCGACGGGGGAGCCCGGCGGATCCCTTCTGCCAGGGTCGGCGAGTGCTCCGGATCGCCGATCCCGCGCTCGGGACCACGGCCGTCTGGGAGTATGACATCCGCTCGGTCCATCGGTCTCGGCACACCGACCTCATCACCGTCCGGGCGGTCGGGCTGATCGAGCGCCTCACCCGAGTCCTGATCAAGCAGGAGACGCTCGGGATCACGGGCTACACCCTGACGGACACCCGCCTCCCGGTCGAGTGGATTGACCAGCTCGTCCTCCCGGTCCTGGTGGCGGCGGGGATGCCCTGGATCAGTCGCGGGACGATCGACCTCCTGGTGGAGCAGAAGCTCGCGCTCGGCGCGGAGACCGTGCGCGGTCTCCTCGAACGACTCCGGGCCGGGAGCGATCGGGAACTCCAGCTCCGCTACCTGGCGAATGATGCGGGATACGTGATCGACGCGATCGCGATCGGCGCCAGTGCGCCGAGCCCGCGGTTCGTCGTCGGGGCGAACGTGATCGCCCTGGAATCCGCGGAGGACGCCGAGCCGCAGCTGACGGCCCTAATCCCCCAGGGCGCGACACCAGCGGGGGCCAGCTACCGGGGCGACGTCGGGGAGTATGCCGCCCGGATCGCGACCATCAACGTCGGGGCCGGCGAGGTCACGCTCGCGGACCCGGACGGGAACGTCGGGCCGCTCTATTTCGACGGCCAGGAGGACGGCCGCTACCTCGAGTACCAGGTGCCCTATCGTCTGGTCTGGCCGGAGACGGACCCCGCTCAGGGCCCGCCATCCTACTTTGGCGCGAAGTCGGTCCGCGACGTGGCGTACACCAGTGCGACCGGCCATGTCTGGGTCACTCGTCGGCTGGAGTCGAAGGTCTACATCTACGATGCGAACAACGGCTTGGCCTATGTGACCTCGCTCGCCACCGGGACGAACCCGGTCGGGATCGGGTACGACGCCGCGACCAATCAGATCCTGGTCGCGAACGAGGGCGGCGACTCGATCAGTGTCTTCAACGCCACGGCGCTGACCCTCACGACGACCATCGCGCTCGGTGGGACGGGCCTGGGGGCCCAGTATATGGCGCGCGCCGGGAATGGGGATTGGTACGTCGCCTGCGTGAACGCCTCCTCGGGGGTCGTGAAGGTGATCGATCCGCCCACGAATACCCTCGTCACCACGATCGCCCTCGGGACGAGCGACGCCGGCGACATCACGTATGCCGTCACGCCGAACCGCCTCTATTGCGCCGGGAGCTCGATCAAGGTGATCGACCCGACTACGAACACCGTCGTCGCGACGATCTCCGGTCTCGGGGGGAGCGCGAGGGGGGTCACCTGGGCCTCCTCGACCGATCGGGTCTACGCCTCGATCCAGGCCCCCGGCACCGTCAAGGTGATCAAGACGTCGGACAACACCGTCGAGAGCACGATCACCGGGTTCAGTTCGCCGAGTTTCTGTTCCTACGACGCGACCGCCAACCGGGTCTACCAGGTGGACGGGGCGAACCAGGATCTCCTCCGGATCATCAACGCGGCGACGGCGGCGGTCGAGACGACGGTGACGCTGGCCAGTGGGCTCCAGCATATGGGCGGCGCGATCGCCGGCCAGGGCCTCTTCCTCATCCCGGCGGCGACGACGCTCGACTGGCTGATTGCCTTCGTCCCGGCGACCCAGGGCGTGACCGTCCGTCGCCAGGTCACCGCGAGTCGAGTCGCGGACCAGGCGCTGGTCCTCGCCGGGGGGGTCCCGCCGATGGCGGTCGGGGCGCTGGTGAGCTTCCGGACGACCCTCGCCGGCGGGCTGCAGAGCATCCTCACCAACCCGGGGACCACGGTCCCCTACACCGTCGAGGGGTTCCTCGATCGCGCGGACCTCCGGACCGAGCGCAATTACTGCCTGAATCCCTGGCTCCGGACCACAACGAACGCGATCCAGGCCCCGTTCTGGGATCGGCGCATCGGGACCGGGGCTTTTCCCACGCCCCACACCCGATGGCTGACCCGCGACGCAAGCGCCTGGAAGACCTTCGCGGCCGTGCTCGACGGGGCCCACAGCCTCGGCCAGCAAGTGATCGCGGTCCGGGGGATGACGGTGGGCGACGTGATCGAACCGGGCGACTCGATCCAAGTCGCTTCGGACTACAAGGTCCACGCGGCGACCCGGGGGGTCGTTGACGGCGCGGGGAAAACGAACGTGGTGTCGGAGCGGGCGGCCGGGCTGCTGTTGGCGCACGTCGACGGTGCTGCCGTGACCATTCAGCGGTCCGGGGTGGTGAACGCCGACTTTCTGGTCCCGGGCCAGGGGCCGGCGCTCTACCACTTGGGGACCGTGCTCGGCTCGTACGTCAACGATCTCGGAGTCTACTTCCCGGTGCCCTACCTCCCGGGGCGGTCGCGGCTCTCGTGCACGGTCGAGGTCCTGTTGTGGTGCGATCAGGTTACCCCGTCGACCAATCTCACGCTGAGCCTGGAATCGCTCGGAGGCGTCGTCCTCGGGACCGCCAATCCGACGGACGCGACCGCCTACACCGATGGGGTGGTCCGCCGGTACACCGTCTCGCTCGCCTACACGCTCACCAGTCCGGTGATGCTCGGGCTCTGGCTCAAGGGATCCGGGATGGGCTTCTGGACGGCCTACCCGCTCCGGTTCCAGGCCACGCTCGGGCCGGAAGATGCGATCGCTCCGGCCATGGAGATCAACGGGTCGTCGGGCGAGCTGTATCATGTGGGGTGGCGCGAGCTCCGGAACCGGGTCGGTCCGGCGGTGGCCTACACTTTGGCCGCCCAGGAGAATGATCCCGCGCGGCCCTTCGTGAAGGGGGCGACCGGCCGCCTGGTCGACGGCGCGCTCGTCGCCTATCCCCGGATTGTCTCGGTGACCCACTCGCCCCGGTTGGATGATGCGATGCCGGCGCCGCTCCTCGAGGTCGCGACGCCACGGCCGCAGTTCGTCCGGCGGCTGGTCAAGAGTGGAGCGCTGTAGATGACGACCTACCTCTGGCTCGACGAACTCCCGGCCGAAGCACGCGGACTCCGCCCGCTCACGCTCGATCACTTGCGGGCCCCGGCCCGTCGGATTCCGACGGTGGGCCTCATTGGCCGGGCGGGGACCACGCCGACAGGGGCGGTGGGTTGGGAGCCGCGCCAAGTGCCGATTGCGTGCTGGCTGCCTTCTGCCACACCGGCGGCGCGCCGCCTGCAGCTGGACGCGATCGCGGCCGATCTGGCGGGGACGTTCAGCGTTCGGGTCAATGACCACCCGGAGCGGGAGCTTCTCGGGATCCTGACGGGCCTGGCGGGGAACCCGGTCCGCCCACGGCTTACCCGCCCGAACGCGCTACCCGATTTCCTGGTCCTGTGCCCGGATCCGATCTGGCGGGACACGGTCGAGCAACAGACCGCCGCGATCGGCGGCGCCGCGGCGGTGATCCCCTGCGGGAGTCATCCGCATCTGGGCCGGACCTGGGTCCAAGATGCGGCGAGTTCGCGGACCCTCCGGCTCCTGAACGGGCGGGGCGAGCTGGTGCAGACGCTTGTACTCACCGGGACGCTCACCGCGGGGCAATACCTGGAGGTCGACCACGAACGGCAGACCGTGACCCTGGTCGACGGCCTCACCCGGACCGACGTGACCGACACCTGGGCCAGTCCCAACGCCGCCTTCTTCGTCTTCGATCCGGCCGATCGGCCCCGGCTCCAGCACGGGGGCACCGGCGACCTGGTCCACTTCTACCGCCGGCGATACCTGGTATGACCTCCCTCGCGCCGACCCCGCGGCGAGTCCTCCGACGCGAAAGCCAGCGCCTCTTCCACTGGAACGGGCGCCATGGTGGCCTGGCGGGTGGCGGCCTCGAGGCCGCTACCGGGCAGAGCCCGAGTCACCTGGTCTTCGCCGCGGGGACCCTGATCGACGCGGCCGGCGTGTCGTTCACCACCCGGGCGAATCAACCCGCCTGGCGCATGGTCGACCTGGACGCCAACGGGATCCGGGAGGCGCGGGTCCTCCAATGCGTCGCGAACGATACGGTCGCCTGGGACCTGCCCCTCTACTCCGAGGCCCTGAGCGGGCTCCTGGAGATCGTGCATCCGAGCTCGGCGCCGGCGGCGACCACCGGCCTCTGGTATCTCGGCCGGGATGATCAGACCGGGGCGCGACTCTGGATTGACTGGACCGGCACGGTCTATCGGATCTCGTACTTCAACGGGACGGCCACCGTCACGGCCACGATGGGCAGCGCGCCGGCGGCCTCGGCTCATACGCTCCTCCGATGGCAGCTGCAGGGCGGCACGCTCCTGAAGCTCTGGCAGTCGATCGGTCCGGACGGGACCGAGGTCGCCAGCGGCACCGGCGGGTCGGTCACGCTGGCGGCGGCGTTCGGGTCGCCGGCCAAGTCTCGGCTCAACCGGATCGGGACTGGCGGCGGCTCGCCGGTCGGCGTCGGGTATCTGAGCTGTCGCATTGACGCGGGCCTGGTGGCCCGCACGGAACTCTTGCGGTACTGAGGACGGCATCATGGAGAAGCGCTCCCTGAAGGCTCAGCTGTTCCCGGGCGGGCCACCGAGACCGGTCACGGTTCGGCGCCAGCCACTCATCGCGCGGCTGTGGGGCGCCGATAGCTGGACCTTCCGGCGCACCATCTGGACCAGCCTCCGGTTGCCGACGCCGGCTCAGCTCGCCGATCCGGCCTTCGTCGCTCGGGGGATTCTGGACTCGGGCGAGCTCCGGCACGAGCTCACCCATGTCGGACACTACGCCCGCTATGGGACGCTGCGCTTCCTCTGGCGATATGTGACGAGCCGGACGTTCCGGGCGCAGATGGAGGCAGAGGGCCGGGCCGCGCAGACCGCCAGCTGGCCCCGGTGGGTGATCCGATGACCATCGGCTCGGTCGACGTCTGGCTGGAGCGGCGCTCGCTCGCCGGGTGGCGCGTGCTCGCCCTGGCTGTGGGGCTCTTGGTGCTGGGAGCTCAGTTGGCCTTTGCGCGCCAGGACGGCGGGCTCATGGCGACGGCGCTCCCCGCCTGGGGCTCCATGGTCATGGTCATCGTCTCGAGCACGGGGGCCGGGTTCGCGGTCTATGGGGCGTTCCGGATTCGGATCGGCCACCTCGAGCGCGATGTCCGCGATTTGCAGGTCTCGAAGGCCGAGAAGTTGGCGGTCCTGGCGACGTCCGACCGGATCCTCGGTCTGCAGGATGAGGGCCGGCGATTGTTCGACGACGTGCGACGGGAGCTCAGCTATATCCGGGACCGGGTGGACGCTCTACACGATCAGCGAGGAGGGAGCAGCCGATGAGCCTATTCCGTGATGAACGCGGGAAGCAGTCCACAGCCCGAGCCTTGCTCTGGCTGGTCGTCCTCTTCACCCTGGCGCTGATCATTCTCCGGGGCTTGAAGTGGCTCGACGTCCCGAGCGAAGTCTGGCCGATGCTCGGCGGGATGATTCTCATCTTGAGCGCCTGGGCGGGTGGCCGAGCCGCGATGCAATACCTCGGGCCTCAGCTCGGCGCCTTCTCCTCCGGGATCGCCGCGGCGGTCAAGAGTAAGGCCGAGCCGGACCTCTTCAAGGACGACGAGACCGGCGACGTCGCCAAGCCCGTGCGCCGGGCCCGGCCGAAGGCGGGGGCGTAAGGTGGCGGCCTGGGGTCGGAAGCTCCGCGAGCCTCGGCTCGGCGTCATGATCCATTACGACGCGAGCGCTTCCGACCCTGGCGCGGTGGCCTGGCTCCTGAAGGATCCGGCCTGTCGCGTGTCCTATCAATGGCTCGTCCTCGACTCCGGCGAGAAGGTCCGGATCGCGCCGGACTCGGCGCGGGCCTATCACGCGGGGATCTGTCGATCGAGCGGAACGCCGGGCCTGATGTACCAGGACGCGAATTCCGCCTTCTTCGGAATTGCCGCGGCGGCGACGGACGGGGACACGATCACGCAAGCGCAATATGGGACGATTCTCCTCCTGGTGGCCGACTACTTTCGGGCGCAGAGCTGGCCGCTGAAAGAGAGCTGGCGCCTGGTGGGGCACGACACCGAAGCCTCGCCGCTCGGCCGGAAGCACGACCCAACGGGCAGCAACCCGGCCCGGCCGGTGATTGACGTCCCGACGTTACGGACCTGGCTTGAACAAGCTCGATGACTCTCTCTCTCGGAGGATCGGCATCATGAAAAACCTTGGGACCGTCGCAATCCAAATCTTGGCCCTGATCGCCGCCGCCTTCGCGGCGCTGAACGTCGCGGACGTCCTGACCGTCCTCGGCGACGGGACCGCGGCCCTCATCGGCGCGGGAGCGGTCCTCACCGCCGGCCTGGCGCAAGCGCTCCATGCCCCCCGGCCCGCCTTCCCGAAATGGATGAGCGTTCTCGCCGTCCTGGCCGGCGTCTTCGGCGCGCTCAATACCGCGGCGTTTCTGACCGTGATCGGACCCGCCGCCGGCGGGATCCTGACCGTCCTCTCCGTTGTCACGGCCGCGCTCTCGCGCGGGATCCGGGACGTCGACGGGGACGGCCTGATCGACTAACCCGTAGGCTTTTCACCCTGGAAGAAGGAGCGGTTAAATCATGCCAGCAGCAGCGGACCTGAAACTGTACGGGGCGGCGAGCTTCCCGGAGGACGACGTCTCGACCGCGGGCGGCGCGATCTCCACCACGACGAAGCTGGAGTTCACCCAGTTCTCCGCGGCCGCGGTGGCCGAGCTCGTCTCCGACGGCGCCGATGTTCGGACTGTCACCGTCGCGGGCCGGCTCGCCTCCGGCGTCCTGGACACCGAGGCGATCGTCCTCACCGGGGCGGTCGCGGTCGCCGGCGCGAAGACCTGGGAGCGGATCCTCAAGGCGACGACGACCTCGGATGCCGCGCGCACGGTGGATCTCCGCCAGGGCGTCGCCGGGGCCGTGCGCCTCCAAGTCCTTCCCCTGATCACGAAGGTGATCGCGCTCTTCAAGGACTCGACGAGCGAGACCGGCGTTGCGACCCGATACGAGAAGGGGCACTTCAAGAATCAGCACGCGACGACCGCCCTCACCGCGGCCGTCGTCAAGCTGACCGCCGACCCGGCGGCCCGGTGCAAGATCGGGGTCCATACGTCGAAAGGCGACACGGTGACCATTGCCAACCGGAAGACGGCCCCAGCCGGGATCACCTTCGTTGACGACAACGTCGCCGCCGCGGTCCCGACCAACGCGCTCGGCGCCGGCGAGAACATCGGCGTCTGGATCGAGCAGACGCTACCCGGTAGCGACCCGGCGACGAAGTCGACCTTCACTCTGCAACTCTCGGGCTCGAGCATCTAACCCGCCGCGCGACGTCCGCGCGGCTCACCTGAAGGAGGACCGGAACATGAGGCCACAATTCACCTGTCGTGGCGCCTTGCCGGCGCTCGTCCGCGAGAAGGTCGTCGCCGCCCTGGCCGCCGGCCAGGAGAAGGAAGCGCGGATCCTGGACGAGCTCGGCCGGATCGGGTGCGGCGCGTCGCTTGACGAGATCCACGCCGCGATCCCGGAGGACGGGAAGGAACACTCGGCCGAGTGCCCGAAGTGCGGCATCGAGGTCGTCTTCCGTCGGATCCCGACGGCCGAGGCCGCGGCGCTGGCGGCCGAAGCGGAGGCGGCGGAGACGCCGGCGGGAACATGACCCGCCGGTCGCTCACCCTGGCGGCCGTCCTGGTGGCCGGCCTCCTGGCTGGCTGTCACCTGATCCCGCCTGGCCCGCCCGGCCCGATCGGGGAGCGGCCGGTCGCGCCGGTACGCGCCGCCTCGCTGCGTGTCGCGTTCCAGCGCGCGCCGATCGGGGCGCCGGCGGCGGCGATGGATACGGCGGTCACGAACGCGAGCTGGACGATCCCGCCGGAGGATGGCCGGGGGGCGGTGGACTCGATGAAGGTGATCGTCACGCGGTTCACGGGTGGCGCCAGTCTGGCGCGCCTGGTCCCGATCACGACGACCCAGTTTGAGGACCGCCAGGCGATCCCGTTCGGGGCCTCGACCTGGACGGTATCGGTTCAGGTCTGCCGCTATCGGCGGGCGTTGCCGTCCTGCGTGTCGGCGAGCGGGGATCTGGTGGTCGCCGATGCGGCCCCGGCCCCGGTCGCGGGGCTGAACGTGCTGGTCCGGAAGATTCCGCCGGCATGAAGCCACCGGCCAAACGACGGCCGCGCCCGATCCCGGCGAAGGTGCTGAGGAAGGGCCCGCGGAAGCGAGCGAGCGGCGGCGTCCAATCGGCCTATACCCTCCGAGCCCTGTCGAAGGCGCTCGGCTAAACCGGTGGGAGAGTAGTCCATGGCAAACGAAATTACCGCGCTCGAGAAGAGCCCCGACGGGACGATCGCGATCCTCTTCCTCTACCCGATCGCGACCCCGAAGGTCGTCGGCGGTCAGAACGTGATCCCGACCCCCTCAGCGGGCCTGCCCCCGATTGCGGCTGCGGTGCTGACCGCGCCGGAGAAGGCGGCCTTGGATGATGGGACATCGGCATTCGAGGTGGTGTCGTTCCAGCATCAGGGGATCGCGGGAGCGGTGTTGCTCGCGAAGGTGCGGTCACTCTATGCCTCGCGTCTGAGCGCGGCGGCAACTCGCTACGCGACCCAGTACCAGTTCGCGGGCAGCCGCTTCGACGCGGCCTAGCAGGAGGACAACATGGCAACATGGGGAACCAAGCAGACCGCGACGCAGCTGGCGACCATCACCACGGAGCAATTTTTCGCGCAGGTCATCGCGCTATTGCCGGGCGAGGTAGCGCACGTGCAGATCGAAGCCAACCCGCCCGTGACGCCTACGGACCATCTGGCGGTCTCGCTATACGGGACATTGGACGATGCCGCGTACCGCTGGGACGATTTCCCGTTCCAGACCTTCCTGATCTCCAACACCATTGATCCGGGGGCGCGGTCCGTGGTGGTCCGAGACCGGTACAAGTTCCGGGTCGGCGTCAAGCGGAGCGGCACCACGGACACGTTCGCGACCGCTGATATGTGGTGGAAGATCGGGACGCCGTAGGAGCCGGGCTAGCCGATGCCCCGCCCGCTGTTTGATCTGGCTCCCAATGCCGCCGACATGGCGCGTTCGGCGGTCGAGGCGGCCCCGGAGTGGGCCGACATTTGGGACGCCTGTGACCTGATCATCCTCGCGGATGGCTCGGGCAAGGCCACTCGGATCTACCATCCCCGTTTGGGGACAGAGTCACAGGCGACCTCCGGCGATACCGCCGCCACGGTCACGGAGATCGGCAAAGCAACCCAGAGCACGGCGGGCACCAGCACCAAAACGATTTACCCCGTTCCGACGACCCTCCTCTCGGCGTCCGGGGCCATCGCGATCCTGTACGTTGGCCAGCATCGGGCGACCCCGGGCGATCTGGCCCGGGCCTTTTCCTACGGGTCCGCGACCAGCACCAACGACGCCCGGATCGACACGGCCACGGCTGACGGCATGGGGTTCGGGACGTATCGGAGCGGAGCGTGGAAGGCGACGCGAGCGGGGGCGCTGTGGCCCGCCAGTGACAAAGACGTGCATGCGCTCGTCGGCAAATACGATGGCGCGGCGACCGACGTCCAGAAGCTGTTCGTGGATGGGGTCCAGGCCACCGCGCTCACCGACATCGCCATCCGCTCGACCTCCACGGTGTCCGCCCAGGTCCACAACAACGGGTCGTTTAATACCAGCCTGACGCCGGGTGTCAACAACGTCCTCGTGGCGCAGTTCGGGGAGCTGACCGATGAGCAGGCGGCGCGACTGAGCGCCGACCCGTTCGGCTGGCTGCGGCGGGTGGAGCGGGTCGTCACGGTCAGCGCCACCCCGGTCTCGGCCACGTTCACCTCGCCGTGGGAGGCGCTGGCCGGCCTGGCGGCGCTCGCCACGCCGCCGACCGAATCGGAGCTCGGGCTCACGATCACGCTGGCCGCGCCCTGGGAATTCCGGCTCGGGATCCTGGCGGCGGGATCCGGTCCGACCGAGAACCTCCTCAGCCTGGCAACCTCGCCGATCGCGCCGACCGAGTCCCTCGAATCTCCGGCCCTGGCGGGATCCGGTCCGACGGAGTCCCTCCTCAGCTTGGCGGCCGAGCCGACCGGCCCGACGGAAGCGCTCGGCCAGGCCGCAACCTCGCCGGCCGTGCCAACCGAGAGCCTGGCGACCCCTGCCCTGGCTGGATCCGGCCCGACCGAGTCCCTGGAATCTCCCGCGATCACGGGATCCGGCTCGACGGAGTCCCTCCTCAGCCTCGCGGCCGAGCCAACTGGCCCGACGGAAGCGCTCGGCGACCTCAGTGCCGCCAGCTCGTCGCCATTCGAGGCCCTGGGAGTGATCGCCAATCCGGCGACTCTGCCCGTCGAGTGGCAAGCCGGTGTCGCCCTGGCGGCCGCTGGTGCGACGGAAGCGCTCCTCGGCCTGGCGCAGCTGCAGACGGTGCCCTGGGAGGCCCTGATCCTGGCGGGTCTCAGCCCGACGCCACCGACCGAGGCCCTGGGGGCGGTCCAGCTCAACGCCGTTGCCCCGTGGGAGAGCCGGGGCCTGACGGCGGTCGTCCTCTCGGCGATCGCGCCCTGGGAATCCCTGGCGGGCCTGGCGGCCTCGGCCGCGGCGCCGACGGAAGCGCAAGCGGGCGCGAAGCTGAGCCCGGTGCTGGCGACCGAGTCGCTCGACGGAGTCGTCGTCACCCTGGCGATCGGACCCTGGGAGTCTCAGCTCGGGATCTCGGCCGCCGGCCAGGGCCCGACGGAGTCGCTCGGCCTGGCGCTAATCCTGAGCTTGGCCCCGACGGAGGCGAAGGTCCAGGTCACCGGCGCGCCGACGGTTCCCCTCGAGTGGGCCGGACAGGTCGTCACCGTGCCGGCGATCCCCTGGGAGACGCTCCGGGGCGACCTGGCGCTCGCGACCGGCCTCCCTTGGGAGAGCCTCACGCCGGCGGCGCTCGGGGGGGGCATCCCCTGGGAGACCTTCGGCGGGGCCATCCTGCCAACGCTCACCCGGACCCTCGTGTCGCTCGGCCTGTCCCGGACGATGGCCGGGCTCGTCGCCTCCCGGACCCTGGCGACGCTCATCGAATCCCGCTCGACTCTCAAAGAGGTGACCTGATGGCGCTCACCGTGCACTATATCAAACAGGGCGACCTCAAGCCCTCGATCGCGGCGATCCTGAGCTATGTCGGCGGCTCGGTGAAGAACCTGACGGGGCATACCGTCAAGCTCTTGATGAGGGCCCGGCCAGGCGTGACGCCGAAGATCAGCGCGGCCGTGACGGTCGTCTCGGAGCCGGCCGGGTCGGTCCGCTACGACTGGGGCGCGACCGATACCGACACCGTCGGACGGTTCCAGGGGGAGTTCGAGGTCACCGAGACGAGCTCCGGGAAGAAGGAGACCTTTCCGAACGACAGCTACTTCGAGGTCGTCATCACGGACGATCTGGGGTAGACCTGGCCCCGGTGAAGGAGCTCCTCGATAGGATCCGGCGGAAGCACGGCCAACGGCCGCGGGGCCTGGGGCGCCCGTCGTCCGATCGGGAGCTGAGGCTCGTCCGCCAGGTTGACCGGCTCCGGTGGGAGCTGGCGATCGCGCATCGGGACTGCCGGGCCGATGCGCTCCGCCGGCGGAGCGCCGAGCGCCAGGTCGGCCGCGGGGAGCGTCATATCGTCCGCCTGGAGCGCCGGCTCCGCCGGATCCTCCGGGACTTCCGGGCCTTCCGGGAGGGCGAAGTGATCCCGATCACGAGCTTCGTCCGGCGCCGGCGGGCGGGGACGCGGCGGACCTGGCTCACCGAGGCCCTCGAAACCTCGGCGCTACCCGCGCACCAGAAGGACGCGCTCCGGCCGGGCGGATTCATCCGGTAACTGTGGGAGGTGTTCGACGTGAAACAATTGCGCGAGTTGAGCCGGATCGCGATCGCGATCGCCGTCGGGATCCTGATCATCGTTGGCGCCCTGGCGTACCACCGGGCCCGGCTGGCCTCGGTCCGGCGCGAGCTGGCGACGGCCGCGCTCCGGGCGGACTCCCTCGAAGCGGTCGCCGATACGACCCGGCTCCTGGCCCTCGGCGCGGCCGGCGACTCCCTGGCGGTCTATCAGCGGCGGTCCGTCCAGGAGATCCAGCGCGGGGACCGGCTCGATCGGGCGCTCCGTCAAGAGCGGATCGCCCGGCTCGGGCTCCAGGCGCAGCTCGCGGCGCTGGATACCTCGGTCACCGGCGGGCCAACGTCCGAGACCCTCGGGGTCCGCTCCGGTCACTTCGACATCCGGAAGCCGCCTTACACCATCCAGGCGGACGCCTTCCTCCCTGCCCCGCCGGCGGCCGGCACCCTCGACCTCGATATCCAGCTCGACACCCTGAAGCTCGGGCTGCGGCTCGGCTGCCTGGCCCCGAACGACGTCGGGATCCGGGCGGCCCAGGTGACCACCTTCGGCCCGCCCTGGGCGAAGATCCAGCTCGGGGAGGTCAGCCAGAGCCCGGACCTCTGTCGGAGCCCGGCCCTGGCCCAGCGGCCGGGATCACGGGTCCTGCCCTTCCTGCTGGGGATCGTGGCGGGCGTCGTCGGCTGGGAGGTTATCCGGTAGGGTGATCAGCTATGAGGCGCTGACGAGGGGCGACGGGATCCTGGTCCGGGTGTCGGGGTCCAAGGTGCCCCATGAGAACGGGCTCTACGGGGGAAGCCGTAGGTGGGGCGGCCAGTGGCGTCCGATCCGCGAGGACGGACTCCCCCGGGCCCGGCCCCCCTTGGCGCCGGCTGAGGTGATATGCCTCGGGCTACTCCGGGTGTTCGAAGCGGAGCGGTCCGCCAGG
>ERZ1292625.3421-Hain-H41-01um-R1-3421-length-12964-cov-7_pt1 | contig 12964 bp, 10 predicted proteins | sample MGYA00564400_ERZ1292625 | MGnify/ENA primary metagenome ERZ1292625 (study PRJEB36523, sample SAMEA6512639) | groundwater metagenome | collected 2019-01-08 | study: AquaDiva: Metagenomics assemblies of 32 groundwater samples
TTAATTTAAAAAAATACCGCGCAAGTAACACGCGGTATTTTTTATTTTTGCAGCGTGGGCTGGACGACGTTAGAACCCGTTTAATGCAATTAACTGGGTATTCTCCGTTCGCCATAGTTAGGAGTTGGTAATACGGATTAATAACATTTGGCCTTAATTTATCATTTTTCGCAGATACTTAACAGTGCTTGAAACTAATATATCAAGGGTGTCTATTCTCGGAACCTTGGACTCTGCCAACATAAGAGATATTTCAGTGCAACCAAGGATAATAACTTCGGAGTTGCCGCTAAGATATTTTTTTGCCAATTCATTTACTATCGCTATCTGCTCTTTTCTCTTGTGCCCTTGGTTGAAATTATCTACTGTCAAAGATAATTTATCCAGGTCTCCTTTACTTGGGTTGTGATATTCAATGCCCTTAAATTCATAGAGTTTATCTTTTACTGTAGCAGGTGTGCCAAAGATTGATACGGATTTCAGGTCGTTACTCACAAGATAATCTCGGACTGCGTCTTTGAGATTGAGTATGGGAATAGCAACTTCTTTTTGCAGTGAGCTGTGATAGAGATGGATGGTATTGCAGGCCATCACAATAAAATCTGCTCCATATTGTTCTAACTGCTTAACACCTTCAACATACGGCCTTAATTCAGTTTCAGAAATCTCTTCTGAAATCAGTTCTGGTGCTGGTATGCTGTTTATGACTATCCTTGGAAAATCCGCATTAGATTTAATCAAACCCTGCTTCTGCATTTCAGCGATTAGCTTCAAGTAAAAGTTACCCGTTGCTTCAGGGCCTATGCCGCCTAAAATTCCTATTGTGATTTGTTTGTTTTTCATAGTGATAAAACTAAAAGAGCCCTACTTCCAGGGCTCGTTTTAGTTCAAATTAGTTTATTTAATTAGAGTATGACTAAAAACCCGCTGGAAGCGATTGGATGAGACTGGCCCCACCAATTAAGCATTACGGATTTCATATTAGTCTAATAATACCATATGTATCTTGATTAGTCAACTTCGCTCAAAATAACCCCTACTGTCGCATCGGCTAATATCTTCATAGTATCAAATATCTTGAGGTCTTTATGATTGGGTATGAGCAATTGTAAGTCTGTGCAAGCCAATATGACACAGTCCAAGCCCTTTCCCTCAAAATCGTTAATGATACTAATTAGCTCTTCACGGTCTTTATTCTTTTGCTGGCCCACAACAAGGTTTAGGATAAATTTACCCATACGTGCTTGTTGGAGTTCATTAGGTGCAACGTATTCAATACCATTCTCGGCAAAGGCATTTTCGTAGAGCTTATTTTTGATGGTTGCTGAAGTTGAAACGATACCAACTTTTTTCATATTTTCCTTCTTCAAAAACTTTACTGTCTCTTCAACAATGCTTAATACTGGCACTTTCACCGAATTGCGTATCTCTTTAATAAAAACGTGTAGAGAATTACAAGGCATAACGATAAAATCGGCTCCTGCTTTTTCTAAGCGTTGAGCCTCGTGTGTCAGAAATGGAATGTATCGTTCCGCACCCTCGCTCCTCAAAATTAAATCCTCTTCAATTTTGTATGGCAATGGCACGCTTGCAATAATAATAGCTGGCCTCGCAGTCTTGTCTTTTTTCTGACACGAAAAAACAAGGTCAAGGTAAAATTCAGAGGTTGTTTCTGGGCCGAGCCCACCGATAATGCCGACTGTTTTCATAAGTTCTATTCTATCAATTTTTAGCAAAATTTCAAGCTATTGATTTGATTTGGCTAAGTCTTCAATTTTATAGCTGACAACCTTGTCCATATCCTCAAACTTAAATTCCAGGCCATACAAGTGGTCACCTGAACCGCAATTGATATTACCAAGAGTTTGAACCCTAATATCTACATAAAGTGGCACGTTTAAGAGGAATGGACACACGGCTCCTGGTTCTACGCCACTTGCTTCTTTTACCTCTTCTGCAGTCGCAATGGCTACTTCTTCGCCAGATAGTTTTTTCACCTTAGAAAAATCTAATCTGCCATTTCCACGTAAAAATATAGCGAGCTTATTACCACTCTTTTTGCCTCGCAAAATAATGGTCTTACATATCTCGTCTGGATTTACGTCTCTCTTGGAAAATTTTACTACATCATCAACAGTAAAAGCCTTATTGCTTAATACAATTACCTGATACCAAACTCCTTTTTCCTTAAGTATTTTTTCCACATTCAAGCTCATAATTATTATTTAATTACTAAAAGGTTCTAACGTCCACTTGTCCTGTAAAAAGTAAGTCAGGTTTTATATGACTAATTTTGCGTGCAGCGTGGGCTGGTCGCCGTTACTTTAGCGACACTTCTTCCAGATTATCTCTTATCTCCAAAACTCCAAGCATATGGGTTAGCCACAATCCTGCTCCCCACATTTTTTCACCATCGTGTTTTACGCTAACTCTCATAATACGCTTGCCACAAGAGGGTTCTTTTATATCTTCGGGATAATTTTTAGTAAGTTCAATAAAATACTTTTGACCTTTCTCGCTTATGTCCCAATTACAGCTATAGGTATCAATTTCTACAACATTATAGCCTTTGGCTCTATGAGTTCTTAAAGTAAGTTTAGCTGATTGATTATTGGGTGTTATGACGGGTATATAAGCAATCCCGTCTTTATGGGCAAGTTTTAACAATCTATCCAAATCTTTCTCTTCTATCTCTGGTTTTGGCGTAAGTCCTTTCATATTTAATAATCTAATAGATTTTTGAAGTTTTTACAACCTATGCTTTGAAAACAAAAAACTCCCTTATTGGAAGTTCTTTGCGAGAATAGCGAGTTACTTGAAGCAAGACAAGATTTCGTCGCTTGTGTTGGTCTTCGTTCGCTCCTGGGCCCTCATAGATGCTCCATTAGTTGCTCGGCCCAGCTCTCGGTAGATCCAGTAGACCATTGATTGCTTTTTACGGCATAAGCCGACTATTGCACAACCCCCGTCTTTGATTAAAAACCAAAGAATACCGACTCTCACTATTCCAATAAATTTATAACAGATTTCACTTAACTACACCATCCCTTTCTTCTAATTCTGTGAGCCATTCTTTTTTAACTGGTCTGTATATTACATTGAAGAGTGTCAATAAGCTAGTTGCTTCGCCTATAGCTTTCTCATCAGAAATATCCTCGCCAAACTCCTCTTTGTAAATCTTCTTATATTCTTTTAGGGCCTCGTCGGAAATCATATATTCAACACTTTCCAACTAGAAAGGTCATTAGCATTATACTCATATTTGTCATTATCGTTGTATCTCCAAGTTCCATTAACATAAATGGCTATACCGCCTATCAGATTTTTCTTCTTATTGACTTTTATATACTTCTGCAAGCTCTCGGCCCGTTCTTTGGCATCCTTAGCCGTTATGCCAGCTTTGGTTTCAAAGATACCAATACTCCCGTCTTTGAATTGAACTATAAAGTCAGGATAGAAAGCTTGGTCATCTGGCCTCAAGATAGCAAAGTATCTCATCTCTGCTTCTCCATTTTTATACCACCATTTAACTTTTGATGAGCTATTTAGTAAATCAATGAACAATCTTTCTGGCTCGCTCTGTTTAGCTGTATAAAAAGGTTTCATCGCAGACATAGGCTGCTCTATCTTTTGGTATCTACTGTTATAGCTCACAATCATTGGGACTTCCCATTCGGCAATCTCCGTAAGCTCTCTTTTCTCTGCTAACTTTTCTACCACATCTTTCTTGTATTTCTCTTTTGCCAAGTTTATTACATCCACGAATAATTGGATATTTTCCTTACCTAAAACAATCCTCTGAACCCTCGGGTCATATTTATCAAACTTAAACTTTTGGATAAAGAACTGATAAAGGCCCGTCTTCAATCTGTCGCTTGAGTCAGCTGGAGCGTAAGGAGTGCAGTTTTGGACTATAAACTTATCAAACTTTTCTTGCAGCTCCTTCTCATTAAGGGCAATCTTGATTGTCCCTTCGTGCTCTATCTCTCCTGATTTATCAATGTCTACAATCTTGCCATCCGATATTAACGGACTGACTATCTTGGAAGGCTTGAGATTAACCTTACCCTCTAATTCAGCATCGGTAGCCACTTTCATAAAGAGCTTTGGGAACTCACCTGATAGACGTGTTCGCTCTCTCTGCCGTCTTAGAAATATGGAAGGTAATAATATGTTTTTATAGAGCTTGTTATCTCTCCTGGACTCATAAACCGTAACGTAATCTTTGGCATAGTCTTCTGTGATTTTTGCGTCTACTTCTGGGATGTTTGTAAATATAAAACCCTTATTAAGCTCTGGCTCTTTTGAGTAGTATTTCAATTCGGGCATTCTCATAATTCTACCAATGGTCTGGATTGTAAACGTAAAGCTCTTTGACTCTCTAAAGATTACGAGGATGGATGCTCTCGGGCAGTCCCAGCCAAGAGCAATAGCCTGCTTAAAGATTAAGACTTCCACTTCGTTATCATTCTTTTCTATATCAAGAAGAGTATCGGATTTATCTTCTGACAACCAAACAGCTAATTTGCCGTTCTTCTCGGTGATGCCTTTGCTCTCTAAAATCTTGTCTACGCCTTCCTTTTTGCTTATCAGGCCAGCCTTATTATCGGGAAGCTGTATAAGAATTAAGGGGTTTATTTTAGCACCCTCTCTCTTATACATTTTTAACAATGACTCTCTTGTTTTTAGAGCCTCTTCAATCACTACTTCGTCTGAACTTTTCGTCCCAACCTTAACATCAAGAAACTCTGGATTTATAGTAATCTCCGACTTAATCATTTCTTCCTCTTTCACATCCGATAACCGAACTTTCTCTATCTCGGCAATGTTTTCAGTTAAGTGAGGCGTAGCAGAAACTTCTAAGGTTACCTTGGGATTAATGATTTCAATTAGCTCCTTAGACTTATCGGAGTCAGCCGTATGATGACTCTCGTCTATGATTAGGACTATGGTTCTACCATCTCCTTTAGTATTTTTAACTATACTGTTTAGGTTGTTGTCCTGCTCGTTTTCTTTAACAAAAATGTTTACGTCTTTCTTATTTATGCTATGCCAGTTAATAAACAAAATCTCATTCTCATCAATTCTTCTATCTACTAAATCATCAAAATAAGAGCACTTCAACGTCTTAAAATCTTCATAATAAGTGTCCAGTCTTTCTTTGCTTTGTTCGTGCAACATTCTGACCGAAACCCATATAAAAGAGAACTTCTTATCATCATCTCTGTTCTTTACGAGTTCTTTTAACAACTCTGAAACCATCAAAGTTTTGCCAGAACCAGTAGGAGCCTGAAATATAACAACTTCATTCTCTGAAGACTTCAAAGAGTTTTCAATTTTGCCGTGCAGATTTTCTACTGCCTGTTTTTGATAATCCCTTAGTTTAATCATTTGAATATGCGTTTATACAAGTTAAATATAGCGATAGGGACAGGCTTTAGCTCAACCAACTTTTGAATATCCTCAAACTCATCTTCCCTGGCACTCTCGTCTAAAGAAAACACATACACGATAAACTTCTTGCCAAGTTTCTCTGCTTCTTTTTTGAATGACTTAATACCAATATCATCATAGATAATTCCAAGGTATCGCTCCTCATTATTCTTAAAAATCTTATAGCTGTCGCCCTCACTAACCTTTACAAAGCAGTCTTCTTTTAAGCAAAGCATCTCTGTGGATTTATCAACGAGCTTTTTCTTATTTCGGTCTGTAGGCTCCGCATCAATAAAGTTAGTCTTGAAGTATCTAAAATTAGCTGGGATACCAGTTAAATCTTCCAAATCTTTCACACCTTTTATAACTTGAGAAATTCTTGGATATGTTACTTCTTCGGCAATGTTGTTTTCATTATTGGTGCATAGAATAAACTGACGCTTGCCACCATCTTCTTTGTTCAACATCATAACAGCGTGCCCAGTTGTTCCTGAACCAGCAAAAAAATCTAAAACTACTGCGTTGGGACGAGAACGAACTACTAATCCTACGCATTTTAATACTGTATATATGGACTTAGGGAAAGGAAAGCTTACACCAGTTATGGCTTTGACTAAAGATGCACCATTCCTACCAGCTTCTAAATCGCTTTCAGTCCAAACTGTTTTCGGCGTAGTGTCTTCCTCAGTAAGAAAGATGTCCAGTTGGCCTTTTATATTAATCGCAACCATCCTTTCCAGATGACTACTTACACTATCAAGGCCAAAATTCCATCTCCGCTCTACACCGTCTTGGTCAATAGGCCACACTTCTATCTCACCGTTATTTTTTTGAATGTTCTTTTTATCTGGATGAAAATCTGGACTTGGCACTTCACCAATCCGAGTTATTTTATCGCCACTAACATAAATGGGATAGAACATCGTAGGTCTGGCTACACGAGTTGAGTTGTGGCCCCATCTTCTTAACTTTCTTGGCGTAATGCTTGTTTTCTGTATTCTTGGAATAGCAGATAATCTTTTAGGAATTATGTATAAAGCGTATTCGTGAGTTCTTGCAAAGTTATTAGTTATGTTCCCTCTTGGATTATGAACGATGGTAATACTTGTTATATCGTATCCTGGCATAATTTCTTCCAAGAGTGTTCTTAGATGATGTGCTTCATTGTCATCTATTGCGACAATCATTACGCCGTCTGGTTTCAATAACTTCTTTGCCAAAACTATCCTTTTTGCCATCATTGAAAGCCATTTACTGTGCCTATAGGCATCTTTGCTATCTACAAAATGATTATTATATTTCCAGTCCTTAGCTCCTGTGTTATAAGGCGGGTCAATATAAATCACGTCCACTTTGCGAGCGTGTGTGTAATTGAGAACTGATAAAGCGTGGTAGTTATCGCCTTCAATTAGAAAATTAGTAGGAGTATCAACTTCTTTTTTTATGGCCTTAGATTTTACCTCTTCAAGAATGGGCAGCTCTTTCTTGCACTGCTCAACCACATCTTCAGGTTTATCTTCCCAAACAAGCCCATATCTTTTTCGGGATTTAAGCTGTTTATTTTCTTTTTTTAGAACCTCAATTTCCCTAAGAAGGGTTTGTGGATTTGGCATAGGTGAACGTTATGCCTCGGTTACTCCAAACAAAAAAGGGCAGCCGAGTGTTCACCCATAACGGAATATCCCAAAGGGAGTCCAATTACGGAACTCGGCCACCCATCTCTACCCATAATTGGATAAGAAGGATGGCTTCCCTTTAGGAAAAGTCGTTATAGGTGAACATTCATACGATACCTTAATTGGGACTAAAAATAAAGAACGAGGCCATATTTGGGACAACATTGAGAAATAGCTAAAAAAGAGATAAAGTATGCCTAACTATGAAGCCCCCTATTAAACTTGAAATAAGCCCCAACAAATTCGTTGACGAAGGGTTGCTTTATATGCTCTGGACACTTGTTAGAACAGACTACAGCCAACCAAAAGGAATTTTTGAATTTGGGTTTGAATATCTGCAACCCTTTGACTGGAAGCACGAAAAAGTAATGCGAAACCTCTTCCCCCTATCTGAGCAGTTCGGTATTACTCTTCAAAATCCTCGTTTTGAAAAAGGCTATTTTGAGGACTCGTTTGAAGCTGACTATAAGGCAATAAAGGAGCTGACCGAGCAACAGACAGCTAATGGTATTTTTGACAATGAAATTTCTGAGAAGTTCTTTATGAGCAAGGAGCGTCTTGCTGTAAGAAATAAAGTCTTGAAAGATGAGCCGCTAACCCTTGATGACGTAAAGACCTTATCATTAGATTTTATGCCACTTGATATACAAAATTCTTTGTTAGAGGGTATCTGGTTTGAAGTAAGACCTGACAAAAAATCCAAAAATAAAATAGCAACTTTTCTGGATACTTATCTTACCAACTTTATTGATAACAAGCTGGTCGGTCATCCTCAAGACCATAGTCATTCTCTTACCAAGCCCCAAAATTTTTATACATTTGAAAAGCACCGTTCCGAGAGCAAATACAAACTACGAAGTATGCAGGAAAAGTATGGTAACAGGTTTGTTGTGACTGGCCCATTGAATAAAGACCCCGAATTTTTATACATACATTTTCTATTGGCATCGGAAAAGTTAGGGCACATAAAAATACATCGCTTAAGCACCAACAGTGGTGCATATACGCACGGCGATGACCCTCAATGGGAAGCTGTTATTACTCTACAGCCTGATTTTGATACTCCCAACAGCTCACTAAAGAAAGTAAACACTGGCCCATCTCTGGGCAGCAAAAAGAGAGAATGGGTTGAGTTCTTCAAAAAGATGGATGTAGTGATAGAAGGCGAAAATCTTATAGAAGAGCTTAACAATGAAGGAGACGGTTACGGCCAGACGACGTGGAGTCTCCTGGAGCGAACAGATATGATTATGGCTGAAGCACCAGCTGAATTGAAAAAGCTTAACTGGGTTTTTGAAGAATATAACTCAACGCCTTATTCATTAGAAAAGAGTAAGGCAATAATTACTGCCAGCCTAAACAAGCTCTCGGAAAAATACGAAACCATACCTCTGGTATATACAACATTGCCCTTCCCATCTTATATGAACTTCACTTCGGCAGTATGGAGAGAAATTATGAGTATTAACAGCTTTGAAAAACAAGACTACGGTCATATTGATTTTCTTAATGCCTTAGCATCTTTAGCAGCAGAAAAGACCATTGGAATACTTTTCTTTGAAACCCTTGCGATTGACAGTAAGACCCTTGTTTTTAAGGCAACCATAATTGGATATAAGCCCACGCCTATTTTAGATAAGCAGCCAGAAGTAAAAAGTGAAAAAAGTAGTAAGTCTCAACGAGGCCCTTTGCCCATAACTGGAGAAATTAAAATCACTGGTCTACAGGAAGGATTACAAGCTATTGTCGGAATGAAAAAAGAAGTTAAAAACAAGTTTCCATATAAACTCCCAGCAGGCACACAGTGGGAAAACTTCACCATTAAATTTGAGGATGATGAAAATGTTTTTATCAAAGTGAGGCAGTTGAAACACCACACCAGTTTCAAAGAGATGGGCTTCGTTGGACGTGGTGCAAACCCTAACCCGAGCGAAGCGTGGACGTTCCTAAAGGTAATGGCCCAGGTTAATGGCGAGTTGACGATAAAAGACGCTGGGGCAAGAGACAAGTATAAGAAGCAAAAAGAGTTACTGGCTAAGTCTTTGCAAAGTTATTTCTCGCTGGATTATGACCCCTTTTATCCCTACCGCTCGTCATCAGAAAAGAATGGCGACTCATACAAGATTAAGATAACTTTAATCCCGCCTTCGGCTGGGCCCGAAAAGAAACCCGTCCGTAAAGACAATGACGATAAGCTTGGCGTAAAAGAATATCTGGCCGAGCAAGCACCCGAAGTCTACGACGAGTAGCGAAACTCGTTAGCAGTCTCTCTCCGTAAAAACTCCTCAAAAAACGGGGAGTTTTTGATTTTTCAAGGTGTCATCGTGAATTACGCCATCTATCAGTAGAAGGCTAAATATCAAATTAAGATTTACGATGAACACATTTTCTACATTTGACTTGGGGCTGGCCGCAGCCTTAGTCACTCTGGGCTACAAGCTCATCAAGTTAGACAAAAACAATCCGAATAAGGTCAGGTTTGTTTTCAAGGAAGGAAAAAACATTGACCAGGTAATGCTGGATTATTTCAATAACAAGATAAAGCTTCCAGCTCAAGCCCTACTCAACAACCAGAAAATGCTTAAGAACCGCATCTACTCGGAAAAGTAGATTTTTATTTTTATATGTTGCCCAAAGAAGCAATCCAAGAATTTAAGAAGCTCTACCTGACCCGTTTTGGCGTTGAGCTAACAGACGAAGAAGCCTCTCGCCGAGCAAATAATCTCGTGAGCTTATACAAGTTCGTTTATGACAAACCAGTACCTGGCCCTATCAAAAATAATGACTACCAAAAACAGAGCCAAACGACTTGAATAATAACCCCTGGAGTATTCCACGATATATCGGGACAACAAATAACCTAATATCACGACAATGAATACTCCAAAACAAACCCCAGATTATATGTTAGATACCGTAGCCCTAAAAATTAAGTATCCTGACTTCAAGGTTACGAACCCTCATTTCTTTTCGCCTTCTTTTGATATTAGTCGCCTTAAAATCATTAACCTACCAATGGGATTTAAGTATTGGAAGTGCGTTCAAAATCCACCTAAAAATGACATCACAATTCATAAGCACCCTCGCCTTACTGGCTCAATGCGATTAGACGATACAGGAAACCGCAACTTTGATTTAGTCATTGAGTTCTCTGTCCCGAAACTGCTATGGGCCCAGAGCTTACAGGAACTGGCCGATAGCGACTTTGAACGAACTGTCGGCATCTTGGTATCAGTGCTTCGTATGATGGGCGTAGAAGTAACAAGTGAGACAATTCGCAAAGCAGTGGTAATCAGAGCACACTTTGGCAAGAATATACCACTACCAAGCCCCACGACAGCCCAGGACGCATTACAGAAGCTCTACAAGGCAGATGTTGGACGAAGCAAGCATATCAATATGCGGCACTGGGATAATGATGGCCAAGCCCTATACTTCTATGCCTCATCTCGTAATAGCATTTTTTATGACAAACTCCGAGATATAGCCACTCCGCAGAATAAGGCGGTAGACAAAGACAAATTCAAACAGGAGAAGCAGATGGTATTGGGAAGCAAAAATCAGCCAGAGCTTCTGCGATATGAAGTCCGCTTTGGAAGCCAGCAGAGCTTAAACGCTTTTCTTGGAGACAAGACCATATTAGCCAGAAAGGTAACGAGTATAACATTCCAGGAAATTTTCAACCGAGAATTATGTCAGAAAATAGTTTTGAAGGACTGGCGAGACATCGTTAGTGGGCCGACGAGCCAGCTTGCCCTAAAGATGGACAAGCCGACAGAAGAAATCTTTGACGCTATTATCATCAGTTATCTGTCGCCTGGGAACAAGAAAGCTCATTCTCTCAACCGAGCACTTCAAGACTTTGCGGTATACACGCTTATCAATAAGTGTGGTGCTCGTAAGGTCAGGGATAGGGTTGAACGGCATTGGAGTAAGAAGAGTTGGCAACGATTAAATACCAAAATGGCCAAGACAGCAGAAAGTCTCAAGATGCTGCCGCCTGACAGCACAATAAGCGACATACAAATAGCATTAGACAAGTTTGAAAAGTATGACTGGAAGCCTTAAATGATTGTGGTATAATGATTGTGTTCCCCAATTTAATACGTCTCCGATTTTTTATTAGTCTCTCGTCCCCTAAAGGGGGTAGTCTGCCAACGAGGGACTCTTCGGAGAACTGAATTGGGGAACCAGACTGCCCCCTTTAGCGTTTTATGAAAACAGATACACCAAAAATTAAATACTTCGTCTACCCTCGCAAATCTTCCGAGCAGGAAGACCGACAGGTAGCTTCCATTGACTCTCAAATTAGAGAGCTAAATGATGTGGCTAAAAACGACAAGCTCTCTGTCGTTGCTACGTTAGAAGAGTCACACTCTGCCAAGCACCCAGGCCGACCAATCTTCAATAAGATGGTTGAGAGAATTGAGAAAGGCGAAGCCAATGCCCTTCTCGTCTGGAATGCCAGTCGTATTTCAAGAAATTCCATTGATACGGGCAAGATAATCTATCTCTTTGATATTGGAAAGCTCTTAGAAGTCAGGACACCGAGCCAAGTATTTCACAATACACCCAATGATAAGTTTCTGCTCAACCTATTTTGCAGTCAGGCTAAGTTAGAGAACGACAACAAAGGCGAAGATGTGAAACGAGGACTTCGGGCCCGATTACAAGCTGGTGTATTCCCTGGACGTGGCCCTATCGGGTATATGAGCGACAAATATGCCGAGCGAGGCACTAAGAAGAACCTTGTTGACCTTGAACGCTTTGATACAGTCAGACGAATGTTTGACCTGATGCTCACGGGAAACTACACAGTTGTAGAGATTTTCAGGATAGTAACCAAAGAATGGAAATTCAAAACCCGACAAGGCACACCCATAGGCCGAAGCACACTCTATAAAATTTTTAGCAACCCATTTTACTATGGTTCTTTTGAATATCCCGTCGGAAGCGGTATTTGGACTAAGGGCGACTATAAGCCGATGATTACCGAGGAAGAATACGACCAGATACAATTCTTGCTTGGCAGAAAAGGACGGCCCAGACCAAAAACTCACGTCTTTGATTTTACTGGAATGATACGTTGTAGCGAATGTAACGGTAGAATTATAGCCATTGAGAAGTTTAAGCACCAGAAAAACGGCAACGTCCATCATTATATTTACTACTACTGTTCAAAGCGAGTAAATCCAAAATGTAGTCAGGGCTCGGTTGAAGTTAAGGAGATGAAAAAGCAAATCAACAAGAAAATTACGGATTTGCAAATACCGCCCGAATTTCATACCTATGCGATGAAGTGGTTTCGTCAACAGAATGAAAAAGAAGCTGGCAGTAGAATGGCTGTCTTAAAGACCCAGCAGACTGCTTATACGCTTTGTCTCAAGAAGATTGATGGCTATATGGATATGCGTGCTGCCCAACTCATCAGCGATGATGACTACAACGCCAAAATCGCCCCATTAAGGAAAGAAAAAGCTCAACTTGAGGAATTACTCGGTGATACTGGTGACCGAATGAATAAATGGCTTAACGTCGCTGACGAAATGCTGACCTTTATCCGAGATGCTACGGACAAATTTAATAACGGCCCACTTCAAACAAGAAAAGGGATTTTATCTACTCTTGGTCAGAACCTATTGCTGAAAGACCGAATACTGCAAATTGACTTAGAGAACTCGCTATTCCCAATGCAAACCGTAGCTTATGAGGTTTCTAAGATACACAAGCGGTTAGAACCTCGTAAAAACAAGGTAACACAAGAACAATTAGAGCATCTCTACGACAAAAATCCATTAACGCAGCGCCACGGAGAATCGAACTCCGATTGACGGCTTGAAAAGCCGCTGTCCTAA
>ERZ1292625.3422-Hain-H41-01um-R1-3422-length-12963-cov-12_pt1 | contig 12963 bp, 12 predicted proteins | sample MGYA00564400_ERZ1292625 | MGnify/ENA primary metagenome ERZ1292625 (study PRJEB36523, sample SAMEA6512639) | groundwater metagenome | collected 2019-01-08 | study: AquaDiva: Metagenomics assemblies of 32 groundwater samples
GTAGCTATGTCGGGATTGGATAACCTCTGAAAGCATCTAAGAGGGAAGCCAGCTTTAAGATTAGGAATCGCTCGCCCCGCTTCGGCGGGGCGGAAAGAACCCTGAGAGATGATCAGGTTGATAGGCTTTAAGTGTACGCACAGTAATGTGCTAAGCTGAGAAGTACTAATGTTTCGATTCCTGTTAAGAAATTTGTAAACCACACTAAAAATAAAAAATAATTTGCTACAATATATCGTAGTAAATTGAAACCTGCCCGAATGAATTTATTCAGGCGGGAATCAAAATCTGTAAAGTGGCTTTTCGGGCCGTTAGCTCAATTGGGGGAGCACCTGACTCGTTATCAGGGAGGTCGCGGGTTCGATTCCCGTACGGTCCATGCCGGCAGGTAAGGCAAGGCGAAAACGGTGCTTTAGCCGTTGCTTTATTGTATACGTCGTCCCCGGCGATATACAGTAAAGTATCTTTAGGAGTCGCTCTCCTGGGGAGGTCTTGTGCTTACCTGACCGGTAGTTGTTCTTCGTTTGTGCCGACAGATATGGGGTGAGGTGGAATGGCTTGGACACCATTCTTCTTACACGATTGCATTCTCGGCGAGGGCTGCCGTCGTGAGAGAATCTCTCCAGGTTGGACGAGACACCTCATACCCTATGTTGTTCTTCGTGCGATCGCACGAGTTTTTCCGAAGTGAGAGAACTCGTGCCCACTTTACAGTTTTTGATTTTAGATATATAGTTTTATTATTGTTTTCGAATACAATGTTCTGGTGCTTTGACGGCGGAGATACATCTCTTCCCATTCCGAACAGAGCAATTAAGCCCGCTAGTGGCGATGATAGTCTTTTAGGCAAAAGTAGCTAGGCGCCAGAACAATGTATTTGAGGGAATAATATGTTTAAAAAGATATTATACATTTTAATATTTCTTTGGGTTATTCAAGGCATTTTTGCTATTGCTTCGGGATGTCCACCTGCTCCTTTCACTCATTACTGTTTAATGGAACGTTCGCGTTAAGGTTACACCTCCCGCCTACAGCAGCTGTCCACTCATTGGACTTTTTTCTTCGTGCGTACTCGAAAAAATTCTCAATGAGTCTTGCAGAATGGGTCCCATTCCCATTCTTCACCCATTCGAACAGAGAAGCATGCCCCGTACTAAAATTTTGATTAAAGTGTTTGAAAATTTTTAGTACTGGGGTTAAGCCCTGTTGAGCCGATGATAGTCTTTGAGGTGTGAGAAGCGTAGTTTCGCAAGGCCGGAGTGTAAAAAGTCATGGGATGACTTTTTAAGCGCGAGGAGGGGTCGCGAGCAAAGTCAGCAGACTTTGACTTGTGGCAGTAGGCTGTCGCCAACACTGAGTACTTGATTTTTTGTTTAAAAAATACCACGCTGGTGGTATTTTTTTTGTTTTAAATGCTATAATGCCTATATGAATTGGGCTTTAAAAAGAAGACTTTTTTATTTAGCAATTCTCGTTGCGGTTGTTTTAATATTTGGATTTTTGATAGTTTATAAAAATTTAAACAAAACGCCAACTTGTTTTGATAACAAACAAAACGGAGAAGAAACAGGAGTTGATTGCGGAGGCTCATGTATGCTTGCATGCACCAAACAAGTGGATAAAGTCACAATACTTTGGGCTAGAGCTTTTCAAGTTGTGCCAGGTCGTTTTAATGCAGTCGCTTATCTTCAAAATCAAAATGAAAATACCATTGTTCAGAAAATAAATTACAAATTTCGTTTTTATGACAAAGATAATATTTACATAGGAAAACGCGAAGGTCAAACCTATATTCCGCCGTCAGGCAAATTCGCGGTTTTTGCGCCAGCCATAGATGTTGGTAATTCCATTCCTATTTATACTTATTTTGAATTTACTGAAGACCCGATTTGGGTTAAGGTTTCGCCGGAAAGAGTAAGTGTACTTAAAATTTTAGTTTCTGATATTAAATTAGAAAACGAAAGTGTAAGCCCAATATTGTCTGCAACATTAACCAACGCTTCTCTTTATAGAATTCCAGAGATTTCTGTTGTGGCAATTTTATATGATGCTCTTGGAAACGCTGTTTCCACAAGTCATACATATCTGGATGTACTAAAAGCGGAAGAAAAAACACAAATTAACTTCACTTGGCGGGAGCCTCTAAAAGAAAAAGTAGTGGCTACTGAAATAATTCCGATGTTCAATATTGATTCAGCTAAATTAAAATAATGGCAGAACGAACGTAAAAAACAACTTGTCTCGTTAGAGATTATATTAAATAAATACTTAATGATTAAAAATTTATCACAAAATCCTATAAAAGAAATCTCTAATAGGATAGATTGGCTTTTAGTATTTTTTATCGTTCCGATTATTTTGGCTGGACTTTTTACCATGAAGTCCTTTGTTCCGCAAGAAGACGCCGGCAGTTTTTTTAAAAAACAAATTATATCTATAATAATATCCTTGGCAATTTTTTTCATTTTTTCTTTTGTTGATTTTAGATTTTTAAAAAGAACTGATGTATTAGTAACGCTTTTTTTAGTTTTCTCCGGCCTGCTTGTTCTTCTTTTTATTTTAGATAATGTTTCTCATGGGGCAAAAAGTTGGTTTAGTTTCAATAATTTTTCTTTTCAACCGGCGGATGCGATGAAATTAGTTTTAGTGCTTATTTTAGCAAAATATTTTTCTCGTCGTCATGTTGAAATTAGAAACGTAAAACACATCTTTATTTCCGGATTTTACGCATTAATACCTTTCGTTTTAATTTTGCTTCAGCCTGATTTTGGTTCGGCAATGATTATATTTTTAATATGGCTTGGAATGGTGCTTGTTTCCGGCATTTCCAAAACACATTTGCTTTTTGTTTTTTTGTCCGGGATTGTCGCATTTCTGGTACTTTGGTTTGTTATGTTTGCACCCTATCAAAAAGCTCGTATTTTAACTTTAGTAAATCCACTAGCCGATATTCATGGTACTGGTTATAATTCGCTTCAATCCACTATTGCCATAGGGTCGGGTCAGATTTTTGGCAAAGGGCTTGGTTTTGGAACTCAATCAAGATTGAAATTTTTACCAGAACCTCAAACAGATTTTATTTTTGCGGCCTTTTCTGAAGAATGGGGTTTTGTCGGTTCAATCTTAATCCTTATTCTTTTTTGCCTGATTATTTGGAGAGTACTTTATTCTGCGTCTATTGGATTGTCGAATTTTGAAATGCTATTTGGTATGGGCATTGCTATTTATTTTATGAGTCATATACTCATAAATATTGGAATGAATTTAGGGATTTTCCCCATTACAGGGATACCGCTACCTTTTATGAGTTTTGGAGGCTCTCATTTATTGGTAGAATTTGCCGGCTTGGGAATATTAATGAGTATGCGCAGATATGCCAGACCGGTGCATCGGGACGATATGAAAAATGAGTTTTTAGGAATATGAAAACAGCTTATAGCTGTTAGCTGATAGCTTATAGGAGACAAAAACTCTAAAGCTAAAAGCTAAAAGCTAAAAGCTAAAAGCTAAAAGCTAAAAGCCATGCAAATAATTGATGGAAAAAAATTAAGAGATGAAATTTTATCTAAAATAAAAACCAAAGTGGCTTCTTTGCCGTTTCAACCGTTTTTTTGTGATATTTTAATTGGTAATGACCCTGCGTCAGTGCAGTATGTGCAAATGAAAATGCGCAAAGCAGAAGCTGTTGGAATGCGTTTTTATAAAGCATCTTTTCCAGACTCTATTTCAACCGAAGAACTTATAAAAGAAATAGAAAAAATAAATAAAATTCCAAATATGTGCGGAGTTATTGTTCAACTTCCTCTGCCTAAATCTATAGATTCCAGAAAAGTTCTTGATGCCATAGATCCTCGTTTAGATGTTGATTGTCTTGGAACTACTGCCGGCAAAGAATTTTATAACGGCAATATTTCTCTTGGCTTTCCTGCGGCTTTTTCTTGCATGGCCTTGCTTGATTCTATTAAATTGGATTTAAAAGATCCGCGCCATGGCGGGGCGAGTAAAAAAATAGTAGTTTTAGGAAATGGCGAATTAGTGGGCAGGCCAGTTACTGCCTTGCTTAATTTTAGAGGATTTTCACCAATTGTAATTACAAGTGAAACAGAAAACAAGGAAGAAATTATTAAAAATGCCGATATTTTAATTTCCGGAATGGGGGTTGGAAAATATATAACAGGGGATATGATAAAAAAAGGAGCAGTTTTAATAGATGCCGGGGCTTCTGAAGCTAATGCTGGAATTATCGGCGATGTTGATTTAGAATCAGTTAGTAGTGTTGCGGGATTTGTTTCACCTGTGCCAGGCGGGGTGGGTCCTGTGACCGTAGCAATGCTTTTAAATAACGTATTAAAAGTTGCGCAAAAACTTTCCCCTACACCTGGTATAGGGGAAAGATAAAAAATATATGAATCCCGATAGAAATTTTACATACATTAGAATAATTTATATACTTTACTCAATAAACTTAATAATCAAGTGGTCAAATTAATAATTTAAAAATTTCACACGGGATGAACGATAACATTTTTTTCTTTTTTTATAATTTGTCTCATCAATCAAATTTTTTTGATAGGTTAGTAGTTTTTTTTGCCGATACTTTGCCATATATTGTTATTTTAGCTGCTATTATATTTTTACTTTTTCACCACGAAGTTTTAACTTTTAAAAAATTAAACAAAAACCCGCCCGATCAGATAACTCCAGTCATTCGGACGAGGTGGAAAGAAATTGTTTTAGTATTTTTTTCCGGGATTTTTGCTTGGTGCATAGCGCAAGTATTAAAAATTTTATTTCACACTTCAAGACCTTTTACCGAATTTCTACAAGTAAACCCGCTTTTTCTTGAAAATGATTATGCATTTCCTTCAGGGCATGCGACTTTTTATATGGCGCTGGCTTTTGCGCTTTTCTTTAGTCATAAAAAAATTGGTTATATCTTTATGTTTATTGCCCTTTTAATAGGTGTTGCCCGCATCATTGCAGGGGTTCATTTTCCAATTGATATTTTAGGCGGTTTTATTTTAGGCGCATTAATAGCTTATCTGGTAAGATTTTTATATGATAAATCAAGCAAGAGAACATCGTCAAAATCTTCCTTTGGGTTGCATATTTTTTAAAATTTGTATAGAATAACTTCATAATTTTATGTGGAAAAAAAGAATTCTCGCGATTATTATATTGTTACTGGGTGTTGGAATAGCGTTTTTTGTGTTCAAATCCGAACCAAAATTAAACAAAAATTTTGAAAATCAAAGTTCATTTTTTAAACATTCTCCATTTCGTTTAGGCCTTGACCTTTCAGGCGGAAGCCACTTAGTTTACAAAGCAGATGTTTCTGGAATTCAATCTGGCCAAGTTTCTGATTCAATGAGCGCTCTGCGCGATGTTATAGAACGCAGAGTAAATTTATTTGGAGTTTCTGAGCCAGTAGTTCAGGTTCAAGAAGGGGGATTTACTTCAGGGGGTGATGAAAAATTAATAGTTGACCTTCCTGGAATTACCGATGTTGAAAAAGCTACTGCGATGATTGGGCAGACTCCACTTTTGGAATTTAAAATTGAAGCTCCAGCAGATGCGCCAAGACAAGTTAAAGTTGATAAAGATGGAACAGCTACTCTTGATGCCGGACCGCAATTTGTTTCAACAGAATTATCCGGCAGATATTTAAAAAAGGCGACTTTAGAATTTGACCAAAATACCAGAGAACCAAAAGTTGGTTTGCAATTTGATGAAACAGGAACAAAACTTTTTGCGCAAATTACCAAAGACAATGTCGGAAAAATTATCGCAATATATCTTGATGGCGCGCCTATTTCTGCTCCAGTTGTTCGTGAAGAAATAACTGGCGGTACGGCTGAAATATCCGGCAGTTTTACTCCAACAGAAGCAAAGCAATTAGTTGGCAGATTAAATTCTGGCGCTCTGCCTGTTCCTATAACACTGCTTTCAAGACAAACAATTGGCGCAAGCTTGGGTGACAATGCAGTTGCTGCCGGAGTTAAGGCGACAATTTTAGGATTCTTATTTATTGCTCTTTTTTTGATACTTTGGTACCGATTGCCTGGCTTTATCGCTGTTATTTCGCTTTGTATTTACATATCTATTATTCTCACTTTATTTAAATTATTACCTGTCACTCTTACTGCCGCCGGTATTGCCGGATTTATTATTTCTATCGGCATAGCGGTGGATGCCAATGTTTTAATTTTTGAGCGAGTAAAAGAAGAATTGCGTTCTAGTCGAACTATTGCTGATTCTGTTTCCGTTGGTTTTTCCAGAGCATGGTTTTCAATACGAGATTCAAATATTTCCAGCATAATAACCGCTACTATTCTTTTCTGGTTTGGAACTTCATTAATCAAGGGTTTTGCCTTAACGCTTGGCATGGGAGTTTTAGTTTCAATGCTTTCAGCTATCACAATAACCAGAATTTTTCTTTCAGGGATTAGTTTTCTTGGAGAAGGCAAGGTCGCAAGATTTTTATTTAGTTCGGGAATTTCAAAATAAATTATGTTCATAATTAATAACAAAAAAATATTTATCTGGATATCTATAGTATTAGTTGTTCTTTCTCTGTCATTGGTATTTATTTTTCCTCCAAAAATCGGTATTGATTTTAAGGGTGGAGCGTTAACAGAAGTTCTTTATAAAAGTGTTCGTCCAACGCAAGCTGACTTGGAAATAGCATTTAAATCTTCAACCCTTGGGTCAATTTTACTTCAACCTACCGGAGATTTAGGTTATATTATTAAATCTCGCGATTTAAATGAAGCTGAGCATAATTTACTTTTAAAAACGCTTTCATTAAATGACAAAAATTTTCTGGATGAAAAAAGTTTTAATTCCATAGGACCTTCGGTAGGTCGTGAGCTTACTAAAAAGGCGATAATTGCTATCATTTTAGTGTCACTTGGAATAATTTGTTTTATCGCTTTTGCTTTTAGAAAAGTTTCCAAGCCAGTTTCTTCTTGGAAATATGGATTTATGGCTGTAGTTTCTCTTTTACACGACGTTACCATTCCTATTGGTCTTTTTGCAATCTTAAGTCATTATTTTGGAGCTGAAATTGATACGCTTTTTGTCGTAGCAATTCTTACTATTTTAGGTCTTTCTGTTTCTGATACGATAGTTATCTTTGACAGAATTAGGGAAAATTTAAGAAATCAGGTTGCGATTGCAAAAGTTAATTTTAATGAAATAGTTGGTAAAAGTTTAGAACAATCATATGTAAGGTCTATCTGCACATCACTCACAGTTATTTTAGTTTTATTGTCACTATTTTTCTTTGGTCCGGAATCTACAAAATATTTTGCTTTAATGCTTACCGTTGGAATGTTTTTTGGAACTTATTCTTCAATATTCCTTGCTTCTCCGCTTCTCGTCTGGATTAATGAATTACAGCAAAAAAACAAGAAATAAACTATCAATAAGCCCCTCCGACATACGTCGGAGGGGCTTATTGATTTCCAACAAAAAACCTAGTATTATTAATGAGTGATTATTAGCTTGCCCCGTTAAAGCGTGGGTTAATTATAAAAAAATTATGAAATATTATTGGATAATTTTAATAGTTGTAGTGGTTATGGTTTTATGGATTATTTCTGCATTTAATCATTTTGTTTCTTTGATGAATAGAGCGAAAGAAGCTTGGGCTGATATTGAAGTTCAATTAAAACGCCGATATGACCTTATTCCAAATCTAGTAAATACGGTGAAAGGTTATGTAACTCATGAATCAAGCGCATTTGAAAATGTCACAAAAGCAAGAACTATGGCAATGGGCGCACAAGGTCCCACCGAAGACCACGCAAAAGCGGAAAATATGCTTACCGGAGCCCTAAAATCAATTTTTGCTCTTGCCGAAGCTTACCCGGACCTTAAAGCAAATCAAAACTTTTTAGCTTTGCAAAACGAACTTTCCGATACGGAAAATAAAATTCAAGCAGCTCGAAGATTTTACAATGGCAATGTTCGTGACCTGAACATAATGACAGACAGTTTTCCTTCTAATATTATTGCCACTGTGTTTAGATTCTCAAAGATGGAATTCTTTGACTTAGCCGACAATGATGTTGCTCAAAATCCGGTTGAAGTAAAGTTTAAATAATATTTATGCAAAATAATTTTTTTGGCTCAAAATTAAACAGTGTTTTGCTGTTCATTTAGCAATATAATAAAATTAGATGGCGACGCTTTACACCCAACAATCAAAAAATGCCACAAAAACTTGGATTTTAATGAGTTTATTTTTTGTGATAATTATAGGCATAGGTTTTTTCTTTTCACAATATTATGGAGATCCGAACATTTTGTATTTTTTTGTAATATTTAGCATTTTAATGAATGTAACAAGTTATTGGTATTCTGATAAAATTGCGCTTGCTTTAAACAAAGCTCACCAAATAAAAAAAGAAAATAATCCAACACTTTGGAATGTTGTAGAAAATCTTTCCATTACGGCAGGATTACCGATGCCAAAATTGTATATTATAGATGATTCAGCGCCGAATGCCTTTGCAACGGGGAGAAATAAAGAACATGCTGTAGTTGCGGTAACTACGGGACTTCTTCAAATATTGGACAAATCAGAACTTGAAGGCGTTATCGCTCATGAACTTTCTCATATCGGCAATAGAGATATTTTACTTTCCACTGTAGTTGTTGTTCTTGTCGGTTTTATTACAATTATTACCAATATGTTTTTACGTTCCACTTTTTTTGGTATTGGAAGAAGCAGAGACAATCACAATGGAGGAGTTATGGTGATTATCGGGATTGCGCTTTCAATTTTAGCGCCGATTTTTGCGATGCTTATTCAGCTTGCAATATCGCGCAAGCGAGAATTTTTAGCCGATGCGTCCGGCTCATTACTTACTCGATATCCGGAAGGGCTTGCCAGCGCGCTTCAAAAAATTTCACAATATTCTCGTTCTATGATGCATGCAAATACTGCCACAGCGCATCTTTTTATAGTAAATCCTTTTTCTAGCGTTGGCAAGAAAGTTTCAAATCTTTTTTCTACTCATCCACCGGTGGAAGAAAGGATAAAAGCTCTTTTGGGAAAGTAGAATTTTAATTTTTCCTTTATTTTGTTATACTTTAAGGATGCTTATTAAAGACGTAGAAAACCTAGCTTTATTGGCTAGAATAGAACTTCCGGAAGAAGAAAAAGAACAAATACTTTCTGACATGAAAGGTATTTTAGAGTATGTAAAAGTTATTGAAAAAGTAGAAATGGATGATGTGGCGCCTGCCTATAATCTCAAGAATGTTTGGCGTGAAGACGAACCAATAGCTCGTGATTTTTCTGCTGAACTTATTAAGGAGCAATTTCCAGATTCACAGGATGGTTTTTTAAAGGTAAAAAAAATATTATGATTTAAAATTCAGAAAGTTTAAAAAGTTTTTGCGTCTTCGCCCTCGGAGACGAAAGGACAGGGAACCCACGACGCTTAAACTTTTAAACTTTCTGAATAAAAAAGTGAAATAAATGATTGATTTAAAAAATTTAACAATAGAAAAAGCTCATAAAAGTTTCAAAAATGGCGAATTTACTTGCCGAGAGTTAGTTGAAGCATATTTGAAAGTGATTAAAGAAAAAAATCCTGAAATAAATGCTTATCTGGAAGTATATGATGATGTGCTTTTACAAGCGGACCAAGCAGACAAAAAATTTAAAGATGGAACAGCAACCGAACTGACCGGAATTCCAATTGCCATCAAAGATAATATTTTGATTGAAGGTCGCATTGTCTCAGCTGGTTCAAAAATTTTAGAAAATTATAAAGCGGTTTATGATGCGACAGTTATAAAAGATTTAAAAAAAGCTGGCGTTATTTTTATTGGTCGGACCAATATGGATGAATTTGCTATGGGGTCTTCTACTCAAACAAGTTTTTATGGGGTAACTCGCAATCCTCATGACATATCTCGCGTGCCGGGCGGTTCTTCTGGCGGGTCGGCTGCGGCTCTAGCAGGGGATATGGCTTTAATTGCATTAGGAACGGAAACTTGCGGTTCAGTGCGAGAGCCGGCAGCTTTTTGCGGTTTGGTAGGATTAAAACCGACTTATGGCGCATTGTCTAGGCAAGGAATTATTGCTATGGGTAATTCACTGGACCAAGTTTCCCCTTTTGGTAAAAATGTGCGTGATACGGAAATTATTTTTAATAGTTTATCAAGATATGACCCGGAAGACAGCACTTCAGTTCCGGATAAATTAAGGGAAAAACCAGAGCTTAAAGCCCAGAGTCTAAAGCCTAACAAGATTGGCGTTCCGTGGCATTTATTTGATAAAGGAGTTGATTCAGTCGTAATGGAAAATTTTAAACAATCAATTGAAAAGCTTAAAAATTCCGGTTATGAAATTGTTGACATAGAACTTCCTTTTTCCAAATATTCACTGGCAGCCTATTATATAATTATGCCGGCTGAAGTTTCTACCAATCTTTCTCGTTTTGATGGTATTCGTTATGGTTTTAGTGAAAAAGGCAAAAATTTAATGGAAGTTTATATAAAAAGCAGAGGTGAAGGATTTGGCAAAGAGGCTCGTCGTAGAATATTACTTGGCACTTATGTTTTGTCGCATGGTTATTATGATGCTTATTACAATAAAGCAGTAAAAGTGCGTAATAAAATAACAAAAGAAATTATGAAAGCATTTGAAAAAGTAGATTTTATTGCCACTCCTACCGCGCCTATGCCAGCTTTTAAGATAGGTGAAAAATTAGATGACCCGGTGGCAATGTATCTTTGTGATATATTTTCCGCGCCGGCAAATTTGGCTGGAGTTCCTTCCATTGCTTTGCCGTCAGGTTTTACTGACGATAATTTACCTTTATCTATTCAATTTATGGCCCCACCTTTTCGTGAAAACTTGCTTTTTGCCATAGGAAAAAAATTTGAAGATTTAAAATAAGTTAATAATGTATATGTTATAATAATTATATGGACATTGTAGATTCAATAAATTCAACATTTTATCCGCAAAATACTGAAATAAATCCAAATCTTTTAAATCCAGATTATTTATTCAATCAGATAACGGCATTTTTTAAATCTTTTTATGAATCTACGGATTTCATTTTAATTGGAAATATTATAAATATAGTTTTTTTTATTATTGCGATAGTTTCTATTTTTATAATTTGCTATTCAGTAGTCAGAATTTTTGAAATCAGAAAAAAAGAACATAAATATTTACAATATGAGCTGGAAGAATATGCGCGCAAGCAAGTTGAAAAAGAAAAAAAAGACACAGAAAAAAATGGCAGTACTCAAAGCATAAGGTGGGGGGGTGTTTTACAGCATCTTTCATCGGAAAACCCCGGAGATTGGAAATTGGCAATTATGGATGCCGATTCTATGCTGGAAGATTTATTAGACCAGTTGGGGTTCAAAGGAGAGAATTTAGGCGAGAAATTAAAATTAGTTGATATGGAAAAATACAGCAGTTTAAAATCCGCTTGGGATGCCCATATTGTCAGAAATAAAATAGCCCATGAAGGAATACAATTTGAAATTTCTCAACAAGAAGCAAAAAGAGCAATTGCCATATACGAGCAAATTTTTCGCGATTTTCGATATATTTAGAAAATAAAATTGTTGCGGGGTCTGGAATCGAACCAGAGTCTTAAGGTTATGCTTACCACTATAGCTTTCGCTACCACGAATTGTTTGTGGTCTGGACTATACCATCTCCTTTCTTTTAAAAGTTAAGGAGTTCACCATCTAGTCTCTACACATTTATCTTTAATTTAGATTAAAAAATTTAGCTCGGGATTGTCTTTCCATCTCTCGACGGATAGGATTTCCCCGAATTTGGTGAATACGCATTCAAAAATTTCTTTTTGATGGGCCCATTATGTCGAGCCTTACGAGATACCTCTTCTCTACCCCGCTATGAATGTTAGTTTATAATATTTTCTTAAAATAAGCAAGTTGTTTTTGTAGATAGATTTATTATAATACCTGTGATATAATATCATATATGTCTAAATTTGAATTAAAAGCAGAAGCTCAAAAACTAAGAAGAGAAGGATCTACAATTAATGAAATAAAAGATAAACTTGGACTTTCAAAAAGCACAGTTAGTCTTTGGTGTAGAGATATAACTCTTACAGAAGAGCAATATAAAAAAATAAAAAAAGAACATATTTTTAAAACGCAGAAAGGTAGATTAATCGGCGCCCAGATGAATAAAAATAAAAGATTGAATGCAATTAAGGAAGCTGACATTTTAGGAAAAAAGTTTATTAAAAAAATTTCTAAAAGAGAGTTATTGTTAATTGCCACGGCACTATATTGGAGCGAAGGATCAAAAAGTGATAGTACCTCGAGTTTTATATTTGTAAATTCAGATCCAGAAATGATTCTTGTGATGAGATTATTTTTGATAGATGTTTTACACATACCACATGAAGATATTGTATGCTCAATTCAAATTAATATAATCCATAAAGAAAGAATAAATATAGTCTTGAGTTTTTGGAAAAAACTGTTAAACTTACAAAATAGTCAAATTAGGAAGCCTTATTACATAAATACGAGAGTAAATAAAGTTTATGATAATTATGAAAATTATTATGGCGTATGTAGGTTAATAGTAAGGAGGGGGAAGAACCTAAAATATAGAATGCTCGGTTTGATAAAAGCAATAAAAGAAAATATTATGTCGGCGTAGCTCAGCTAGTAGAGCATCTCACTCATAAAGAGAAGGTCGCAGGCGCACACCCTGCCGTCGACACAAATAAAATAGTAAATTTTATTATTTTATGATAGTTTAATAGAAGTTTGCGGCTGTAGCTCAACGGTAGAGCACCCGCCTGTCACGTGGGAGGCCGTGGGGTCAGCACCCATCAGCCGCGCAAATTAAAAAAATATAATTGATAATTTATGCTAAAATATTAAAAGGTCTATTATTAATAATAATTTTCCGCCAGAGGCGGATCAGCTTATAGCTGA
>ERZ1292625.3424-Hain-H41-01um-R1-3424-length-12961-cov-7_pt1 | contig 12961 bp, 17 predicted proteins | sample MGYA00564400_ERZ1292625 | MGnify/ENA primary metagenome ERZ1292625 (study PRJEB36523, sample SAMEA6512639) | groundwater metagenome | collected 2019-01-08 | study: AquaDiva: Metagenomics assemblies of 32 groundwater samples
CTTTGAGTGATGGGGGTAGAGGGGCGTCTTTGGGTGGTGGTGCGATGCCGTAGTCAGCCTCACAGCGCTCGATGGCAGGCAGGTCATCGGGTCCTGGTTTACCTGCATCGGCCACATAGTCATCGGAGTCGAGAAAAATGACCCATTCACCAGTGCAGTGTTTGAAGCTTTCATTGCGCGCGATGTCGAAGCGACCGGGCCACGCCTGAGGAATGACTCTGAGCGGAATAGAGAGCGAACGAGTCTGCACCTGAGCCAACACCGAGGTCATCGCCTCTTCGTTCTTCCCGTTCCAACAGATGACTATTTCATCGACCATTGGGGTGTTGGTGGACCGATTGAGCACGGAGCGAAGCAGCTTCGGCAACGTACCCACACCTGCATCGCCGCAGATGATGGCCAACGACAAGTAGGGCTTGGTCATGGGTCTATGGGCTCCGGTCGAGGGGCGGGTCGTTCAGTAGCGGCGACGTAGGCGATTGCTCGGTCTGCGGCACGGTGCCAAGCCTCACTTGGGTTCTTGTCGTCGCACTGTCCAGCTCGATATGTACGGTAAACCTCACACTGGAGAGAGAAAGGGACACGCCTCCAGTGAAATCGACACATAAGCATCTCAGGTGGGCACTCCACCGAACAACCTTTCGCGTGACAGTGGTGCGCATTCGGGGGCATCGTGCTCATCGCTCGACCTTCACCATTTGGTCCCCACGAAGCTCGAACAAGAATCCATTCACACGGAGCTTGAACTCAGACGGCAGGGGAATCGGGGGCACTAGCTCTTGGGCCTTGAAGTGCTGCCAGACGTGATTGGCCTTGCGCTCCGAAGACCAAAACGCATTGCGCCAACGGGCCACCGCCCACGCCGCCACCCCTTCACCCTCAGTGTCCTCCCTCTCGTAGTCAGCCGAAATGCGTTGGTTGCCTGGGTAGCCCATGGTGCCTTCTTCGTGACGGTGGTCTCTGCACCACGAGCCCTCATGCCCCTTGCCGCAAATGGGCTTCTGGCAGCGAGTCAGAGTGATGCTCTCCGGCAACACCTCCGAGCAACGCTTGATGGCAACTTCACCGCACTCACAGCGAAGGTCCACGAGCTGAAGCGATGTCACAGGCCAGTGACCTTTCTCACGGGCCTGTGACCTTCCAATCAAGCCCTTGAATCACCCGGTCGAGCTGCACGCCGGCCATGTCCCAGGTGTACGGCTTCCAGCGAGCAAGGCGACCGAGAATCGCGTTCTGGTTGGCAGCTTCGCCTTTGAGAGCGGCAACCACCTGCGGCGCGAGTGTCTTTGGGAACTCCATTGGACTCTCGTTCATCCAGTAGGCGACATCTCGGTAGAGTTCAGGCAAAGCGTCCTTTGGGGTAAGCATCGTGAAACACCCGGCTGCGAGCGCTTGATTCGCACTACCACAAAACCCTTCGCAATAGTTCGTTGGGTCGTACGGATAGCACATGACCCGGCACTGGAGCTGCGTTTTCGACAACTTCTTCCGGGGCACCTGCCCGTGAAAGATGACCGAGGGCATATGCTTCGCCATCGTCAACAATGGCATCAGCTCCTGGGCCCTGGCGCCGTACTCCCCCGTTGCACGGCATACGAGCTGGAGGTACTTCTCGATTTCGTAGAAGACGTGAAGTTTGGCTGTGGGAATCTGCGCCACCACCTCTGGCCAAGCTCTCAACAAATGATGCAGCCCGCGGTCCGGGCTACTCCAATAGCCCACGTCCATCGGGCGGTCGTTCCACGAAAGGCCTCGTGAACTACCTCTTCTGTCCTCAAATCGGTAAGTCTCCACGTCACAGCCGTTGTGGACAACCCCGTAGGGCTTGCTCTTCCAACCCCAGCCCGCGAGTTGCTGAGCGTGCGATTCAGACGGGCTGATGATGCAGTCGACAGCGCCCCAGTCGCCAATTCCCCAAAGGTCGTTGAGTTGTTGAGCCATGAAGCGTCGCCCGTGTGAACTCTTCGGGGCCCATTCGAGGGCTCTCAAATCACTGAAGCTCACCACCGCGTCCCAGTCAGTGGCACGTAGGTCGTGGTGAAGGTTGTCTTGGAGCGAGCGGAACTTCACGCCTCGCCACTCACCTGGGGTTCCGTACCAGAACAGCACCACGTCGTGTCCGAGAGCTTTGAGATTGGCGGCGGCTCTTAGGGCGGCCTCTTCGCCGCCCCCACAAGAAGGTCCCTCAGTCGCATCGAGGACATCGGGCTTTAAGCCTTGCCAGTATGCCTGGAACCCGCAGTGGACAAAAACCTTCAAAAAATAGCTGCAACCGCGCGCGGGTCTTGTCCTAGCAGAAGTCTCTGCGGTAGAAAAGTCGAAAGGTCCTTTTCTTTTTCTCAAGACGAGAGCTTCGGCGTCATCTATCGTCCCACCGAGGCCACGAGAACTTAGCCATCGACTATCTGGAGTTGGCGGAGCTGAAGAAGAAGTTGAAAGGGTAGGTCAATGCGAATCATCGACGCGAACACAGGCACTGAAGTCTCCGTTGGCGACACCTTCATCAACGTGAACGGGCAACACCAGTTGCTCGCGGTTGACGAAGGCATTTGGAACGCCATGGCTACATTCATGACGCAGCAAACTGGGCGTCACGCGCCCGAGCTGGTGCATGTACCGTTGCAGGTACGCTACCTGCACCCTGGGTTCTTCTTGCGCAAGGTCGGATTCATTCCGAGTTGAGCGATGGCACGTCGATACCTCAATGGCATTGGCATTCGGCCCCCACGTCACCCACCCATCGCCTGCGGCGATTGCTTCCGCTGGGCAGCGCAGTTCGCGAAGACATTCTCCGATTGGAGCAACGTCCGTGTGGTTCACGGGCTGTTCGGTGAACAACGTACTCCCCACGCCTGGGTCGAAGTCCGCCAGCCTGATGGTTCAGTGCTCGTTTACGATTGGCAACGCTTGCTCGACAGACTTTTGAGATAGCTGACTGAGTCGTAGAAAAAACAATGGCCAGCACGGTCTGAGTTTCACCGGCCAGCCATCGTTTAACGACTTCTTCGTGGTCTTCGGTTTTCAGCACGCCATCTAGTGGCAGTACCTCACCTTATGCGCGAATGGAAGTAGGCCAAAACCAAATCGCCTGGCAGCACCGTGGTGTTTGGGTTGAAGAACAAGGCCACCGACCCAGACCGCGTGATGAGCAGCGGGGCCAAGGTGCAGCCTCCGTAGCCCGCTGAGGTCGCGGTGAACGACTGCGCCAAGGCCCCTGGCTGGAACAGCGCCACATCAGGAGCCGACACTGAGGCCTGGCCACCGTTGATGCTGGCGATGTTGATGGCGGTCGAGCCCAGGTGTCCAAGGTTCAGCGCGGTTGTCAACAGAGTCTGCTGACCGGCGTAGATGAGATTTCCGAGAAGTGAGGCCATGGTGTGTGTGACTCCGGTGAGAGATGAGCGGGGGACAACAGCTCGGTTGATTGACCCCCTGAGAATGCAGGAGTGAATCCTCAGCGCAAGAATCGGAGCCGGAGCGGTGTCAAGTGGATGAGGGCCTCTTCGCTCACGTAGGACTCGCGGTAGGAAATCTTTCTCTTCTACCGGCTTCGTGGCACCCTATCCCATGGCCGAACGCACCCCCACGTGGCTCAAGGTGTTCAATGCCCTCGGTGGGGTTGTTGGACTCGGGGCCCTTGGCGTTGGGAGCTACTTCCTCTGGCGAGCCATCTGGCCTCGGTTCAACTCCGAAGATGGAGAAGAGCCCACTCCAACCCCTCTACTCCCAACAGGTTCCATGATGACATCGGTGAGCGGCGCTCAAGTACGTGAAGCTGAAGGGTGGCACTTTGGTATTCGTACCGTGGTCCAACTTCTTGAGGTGCAATCGGGACATTGGCTCCGAGAGGATGCCGCGAGCGCATTCGATTCGATGAGCGCGGCCGCAAGTGGAGACGGTGTCACGTTGACCGTGAACTCCGCCTACCGCACGAAGGAGCGACAACAGCAGCTTCGCGAAAAGTATGACCTGGAGATGGATGAATTCAAGCGTGGCCTTCGACCCAAAGCACCCAAACCCGTTGCGCACCCCGGTTGGAGTAATCACCAGATGGGCCTGGCGGCCGATATTGAATCGGCCAACGGCACCAATGCGGCATTTCATTGGCTCACGGTGAACGCCGGGCGATTCAAATTCAAACGTACGGTGGACTCGGAACCCTGGCACTGGGAGTTCGTATGACGCGCCGAAAATGCTCTCCCGAAGAAATCCCGATGGTCCGTATGGCACTGGAGCGGAAGAAGTGCCTACGCCGAAAGGGGCCCCTCACCTTCAGTCCCGACAGTACCGCTGCGTTTATCCACAAGCATTACGGCTGTGAGCCCCAGGAGGTATTTTTGGCCATTGCGTTGAACCCCCGGAGCGAGATTCTTCATGTCCAAGAGATTTCGCTCGGGGGTTTTGACGGTACGCAAGTAGACCCCCGAGTGATTTTTGGGGGAGCGCTGTTAGCGGGGGCTAGTGCGATTATCCTTGCACACAACCACCCCAGCGGTGACCCCATCCCTAGTCGCGTCGACCTAGCACTCACGAAACAATTGGTCGAGGGAGGACGAATTCTCTCCCTTCGAGTCTTGGACCATCTCGTGGTTGGCCGCGGGGGCGCGTACGTGTCGATGCAGGCCCAAGGGTTGATGCCGATTGCAGCTAGCTCTCTCACAGGCTTGGGGGACGAAGACCCAATTCACTATGGCGAGGACGAACGCGCGAACGAACATCGCTGATGGACCCAAAACATGGACCCAAGTCATGGACCCAGGACGCCCCAGGACTTTCTTTCGGGGCGCTCCCCCAATGTCGGAGCCATCTGCTAAGGCATGGATTTCACAGGGAGGTTGGCCGTGGCGATCAAGGGCAAGACCGAAGAGATTTCTGGGCGACCAAGGAAGCCCGCTTTCGACTTCATCGACCTGTTCGCCGGAATCGGCGGCTTCCGACTTGGCTTCGAGTCCGTGGGCGGCAGATGCGTGATGACCTCGGAGTGGGACGACTATGCGCGGAAGACGTACACCGCGAACTTCCTCTCCGTCCACGGGCAGCCCGTCGGTGGGCACCCCTTCCCCGGCGACATTCGCGAAGTCACGGCCGAGAGCATCCCGCGTTTTGACGTGCTGCTGGCGGGCTTTCCTTGTCAGCCATTCAGCATCGCCGGAGTCTCAAAGAAGAACGCGTTGGGACGTCCGCACGGATTCTTGGACGCAACTCAGGGCACCTTGTTCTTCGATGTAGCGCGGATCATCAAGGCGCGTCGGCCCGCAGCGTTCGTTCTGGAGAACGTCAAGAACCTCGCGTCGCACGACAAGGGCACCACCATTGGTGTGATTCGTGACGTGCTCAAGAAGGAGCTTGGTTACGAACTGCACGAGCGCATCATCGACGCTCGCTCCTTTGTTCCACAGCACCGTGAGCGCATCTTCCTCGTCGGGTTCCGCGAGCCGACCAAGTTCTCGTTCGAGCGCGACCTGATTCTCCCCGAAGGAAACCCGACCCTCCGTGAGGTGCTCCACCCCGAGGACGGGTCGGAACAAGCCGACCCGCCGTACACGGTCGGCGACAGAGCGAAGGTCGACCCGAAGTACACGCTGACACCGAAGCTCTGGGCGTACCTTCAGAACTACGCGGAGAAGCACCGACGGGCTGGCAACGGTTTTGGGTTCGGCCTCGTCAAGAAGGACAGCGTCACCCGGACGCTCTCGGCCCGCTACTACAAGGACGGTTCGGAGATTCTCGTCTGGCAGAAAGGGAAGAACCCCCGTCGGCTCACGCCGCGTGAGTGCGCGAGGCTCATGGGCTTTGAGAATGACGCGCGCCGCTTCGCCATCCCCGTCTCCGACACGCGTGCGTACAAGCAGTTCGGCAACGCCGTCGTTGTTCCAGTGGTTGAAGCTGCCGCACACGCCGTTGCCCCCCACCTGCGGCCGATCATCAAAGCCGACCGCCAGCAAGCCCGCGCGAACGAACATCACTGATGGACCCAAAACATGGACCCAAGTCATGGACCCAGGACTCTTATTTGGAATTGCACTTCTCGTTCTCACGCTCGTTGGTGTAGCCATAGCACTCATCGCGACCTGGGCCAGCGGCCAGATTCAATGGAAGCGGACTCCGAGCTGGAACGTGAAATACATAGCAGAGCTTCCCTTCAAGCCCGAGCACCTGGACAACGCACTCACGTTGGCGGTGTCCAAACTTCGGCCCGTGTGGCCGCTCACCGCTACGACTCTCGTCGCGCACAACACCAAATTCATCGTGCAGCCGGTGCCCGAGTGGACGGACATCTGGGGTCGGAAAATTGCCGGCTCTTCCAGTGGCCAAGTCGTGACGGTGGGGAGCGACCTGGCTGCGCTCTGTCACGAGCTGGCCCATCGCTGCGAGTGGGAGCTAGATGGTCGTACCGATGACGCCCACGTGAGCTGGACCAGCCGCGGTATTCACGCGGCCATCGACCAGTATGCCGCTGAGCATGAGTACGGCGGACTGTAAACCTGTCCACGTGGCGTCAGACCGCCACAGCGTTCGGGTGCAGAGCGGTCTTCGCCCAGCGTCGCAGAGGTCCGTCGTAGATGTTCCAGCTCGACAGGTTTGGGTCGAACTTCAGCGCCATCACACGCTCCGGCGCGGCTGACGGTCCCAGCACGGCCCCGACGAGCATTCCAAGGACGAGTCCCCCGAGGAGCCCCTCCTTCTTGTTGGATGCACTCGAAAGCGCAGTTCTGAGAAGTCCTCCGAGCGCGCCACCGACTGTTGCGTACTGGGTGGTAAATCCTGAAGGCGATGGACCCAGCCGAAATCTTGCAATCCCCTCGTTGGCGAACAGTTCCATCCTGACGGTCGTGTTGGGGTCGAGACGCACCGTCGCTGACTGCGGGGTTTGCTGCACCAACTGGAACTGACCGAGGTCTTGGCTCCGCAGTTCGTCGATGTCATCCGCGAACGCATCGAGCGCTTGAAAGCGCTCTTGGTGGGCTCGAAGCACCTTCGCTACATCGACAAGTTTCGGCCTCGCCTCCATCGTCGCGAGGACTAAACTAGGAACAAGTTGCTGTTCCAAAACTTCGGAGCTGCGACAACTTCACGTTCTTCGGGCTCAGGTAGCACTGGCAACGCGCGTTCCTTTTCTGGCAACGCGCGTTCCTTTTGCTGACGAGTCACCTCGGCTTCACCACGGTCCCCTTCTTCTTTGAGTAGCTTCATCCGAGCGCACTCACGCACGTCCTTACAGTAACGCTTCCCATCGGTGACGGCAGTGGCCTGGGCCGGTCGAACGAGGGTGCAGGAGGCACACCTCACAAAGCCCTTGCTAAACTGGCGGCCTGGAAACGCTTCATCGTCAGCGTGGCTCATCGGACCCATGTAGTAGCCTACTCGATGAGAGAATTCAAAACGATTGCTGCGGCCATGAGGTAGAGAATGACGGCGAGAGCCTTCTCGATGCGTGATGGCCAGAGCATAGGGCTAGGTCAAACCCTTTTGTTCGGCCCACCATTGTGTCACCACGACCTCTCCAGGAGGTGAGTCACTATCGTAGACCTCGGAGTCGTCATGGAGTTGGCTCTTGGGAATCCAGAGGTCCTCTTCCGCATCATCGAGGCGTACACAGAGCGCTTTGGAGGTAGAGGCGACGACCTTCCCGACTCCAAGCATACAAGGCTCCGGTTCACTCATGGGCATCACAGGGATTCACTTGAGCGCACTCTCCAGCTCGGCGTGAAAGAGCTTCGCCGCCAGCCCGCCGATGGCCTTGTGCGCGTCCTTCGACTCGACGATTTCCCTCTTCGCTTCACGGAAGACGTCTTCGGTCATCGCGGTGATGACGACCTTCGTGTCCCGAATCTCGGGCTCGCGGCCGAGCTTCACCCTCACTTTGTCGAGAACGTGCTGCATACGCATGGGGGTGACCCACTCGGCCGCGATGGCTTCGGCTTTCACGAGCAGCTCGTGCCTCGCCGGGTCGACCTCGGTGTCCTTCCCTGACGCCCGCTCGGCGAACTCCTTGCGCTTGTGCTTGGCGATGATGCGGTCGCCGCGGTGGTCTCGAAACTCCAACAGGGGACGGAGCACTATGCCTTCGGCCGGCTTCTCGCCGCAGCCGCTTCTCTGGGCCTGAACGCTGGGTTTGTCACGCCAGGCATCGAGCACGGCGAGGTCCGTCGAGACCTTCTCCCAGGCGACGAACTCCAAGCCGAGCTTCTGCGTCACATCGACGCAGTTCACGACGTTCAGCCAGGCCTCACCAATGAGCACCTCGAAGGCGATGAACTTGAGCTTGTCGCCATAAGTGGCCTTCATGCCCTGCTGACTGCCACCGTAAGCCTCGCCGTAGACGGTTACTTTCGGATGCCCGAGCGCCGAGAACAATTCCTTCAACCTCGCGTGCTCGAAGAGCGCCTCGAAGGCCAGTTGACTGACACCACCGGCGAAGAAGCGCAGTCTGCCATCGTTCCAGGCAACGTGGGCGCTCGAGCCGTGAATCTTCTCCAGCACGAAGCACTCCTTGAAGAGGAGGATCGTCTGGTTCTTGTAGAGGTTCTCGATGTGCTGGTAGCTCAAGGGGTCAATCCTGGTAGCTCGTCGCAGACACCAAGCCTCTGCGCAGGCGTCTCTACTCTACTCACCTCGTCGCAGACACCAAGCCTCTGCGCAAGCGTCTCTACCGTAGCCGCGCTCACCCCTACGCGCTCGCCGCAGTCACCGCGAGCTGGGTACGCTTGAAGATACGCAAGCCAGGGATGGTGGTGACACCAGAGCGCATTGCCGCACGAACCGATTTCTCGTCGAGGGTCAGGTATTCTTTGGGCACAGCGCCCATGTCGAGAATCTCGAAGTCGTCGACCTGACGGGTAGAGGTCGAACCGGTATCGGTAACCATGGTGCGCACCGAAGCAGCCTCGACCGTTTCGACGGACTTCAACGCCAGCGTAGCCGCTTTCGCGGCTTGACCTTTCTCTGCGGCAGCGTTCGCCTTGGCGGTCAACTCTTCTGCGGCACGTGCGGCTTGCTCACGGCGGTCATCGATGAAGTTTACGACCTTGCCTCTCAACCCTTCATCGGCCTCTTCAAGCTGCTTCAGCACGGGGCTAAAGAGCACCTCGATACGCTTGACGTGCTCGCGCAGCGGCTTGGTGAAGAAGGTACGTTGCTCGGTGAGCCTCTCACGTGCCACCTTCAAATTGCCGAGCAAGGTGTTGGCACCAGTGAGACTGCTCTCGCTGTTCACCACCAATGCCTTGGCATGATTGGCAAGCTGTGCAGCAGGACCCAGCTCTTTGGCCGCGGCCTCTTTGACCAGCACGTCATCGGTGTCAGGACGCTTTGCGAGAGTGCGGGTTTGCACGGGTTCGGGCTCGCGCATCGCGCGGTCCATGTCGAGCATTGACGGAGTTGGCAGTTCCTTCTTCTTGGACTTGGATTTTGGAGCCTTCTTCAGAGGCACGGACTTCTTCTTCATGGTGGGCTTCTCCTTTTAGAACCTTGACCTCAGTTGTCTTCTTGCACACGTCGCACTTCCCTGTCCATAAAGAAATGACACGGGCCTTGGAACCCTTCCCCACGGTCACGTTTCGCCGGGCCAGCTCCAGCTCGACCTTGTTTTTGAGGGACTTCTCGCAGTGGACGCAGCTCCACTTGATGGGCTTCCAGCGCTTGGAGCACTTGAGGTCCACCGGGAGCGACCACGATGCGTACTTCGGCCCTGGGGGCCCTTCCGCGACGGTCTTCATGCGATGCCCGAACTCTTTGGCTAAGCGTTCTGGAACCTCGAACAAAAGTTCATCATGAATCTGTGCGAGCTGTTGAAGCACTTCACCGGGCTTCAGTTCTTTTTGCATCGGCTTGACGACTCTATCGAGGATTCGAAAGTTCGCCAGTCCAACCACGTCCGCCGTCGTGCTTTGAAATGGCATATTCTGCATTGCTGACGCTTCTGGGGAATCCTCCCCAAAAACCCTCTCGAAAAAGTAGACACGTCGCCCGAGAATCGCGGAGTCGAGACACTGGTTCTGGGTCCCTCGGCGGACTACATCCTTCATGTATTCGAAGAGACGCTTTCGAAATTTCTTGTACTGCTCGTAGACCTTCAAGAAATCGGGGAAGGTCATATCCGGCATCTCAGCTCGGACCTGTTCGTAAGTGGTAGTTGGACCTGCTCCATATGCACAAGCATAAGCAAAAACCTTTGCCGCTCGATACATCGCGGGGTGTTTGTCAGCGATGCCATCGACCAATGGTAGGCCGAAAATTCCACACATGTTGACGGCGTGGATTTTGGGACCAGTACGCGCGTCCCACGCGGCAAAGTCTTTGATGAACGTTTGGTCCCCAGAAAGGAACGCCCCCAGGCGCATTTCAACAGCGTCCCAATCGATGTAAACGAGGGTATGATTTGGGCGCGCGACGAACATCCCGCGAATGGACGCCGGCTGGTTCGTAAAGTTCGGTTGTTTAGAAGCGAGTCGTCCAGAGGGAACAACGTGAACACTGAACGTTGGATGAACGCGCTTGGCGGCACCACCGTTCACCCCGGTGTACTCGTGCTCAATCAACTCTGGAGCCAAGTACGTGCTCTTGATTTTGGTGCTCGCGCGCCACGAGAAGAGAGCATCGAGGAATGCGAGTCGGTCATCGGTAGGAGCGACTTTCTGTCCCAAGAGTTCCTTGCGAGCGGTGAGTAAAAACTCTTCGGCGGTAGAGAGCAACCCGGTTGCGGTCTCGGCTGATAGTGGGATGTCTATGCCGATGAGAAGGGCTCTGAGCTGGAGCAGGCTTGCCGGATTGAACTTCTCGACTACTGCACCAAAGTCGTCTACTTCTTCTTCATCTGCGGCACCCTGCAATCGCTCTAGTAGTACGGCCAATGGGTCAGTGGGCATTGGGACTGTGGTCTTTCGAATGCCCTTTTCTTCCCAAGTAATTTGATGGCCCGTCATCACTCCATCGGATGGTGCGGACTCTTGCTCTTTTTCTGACTTCTCCACCTGCTCAATTTCAATAACGGAACGTTTGGTTGAACCCCCTAGGGCGATAACCACAATCTCTTTCATGGCAAGCAACGCCTTGGCCGCAACACCTGAGTAGTGCTGACGGAACAACGCGAGCGCTTCCTCGTCGACCTCGATGCCAGCGAGCTTCCACTCTTCGCACTCGTGCTCTTGGCGCGCGTCATGGACATAGAGCGCTTTGTCCTCAGCGCGCTCAGTGATTTCTTTCTTCAGCTTCTTGGCCGAGAGCCACGTTGCGTAGCAATCGCGTACGCAGTAGAGGGCCAGCTCTCGGTCTGAATTCGTAGACCACGCCGTGCCCTCTTCCGTCTTCTTGTAGTAGGGCATGTCTGTATAAACAGACGTGAGTAGGTCGAGGCCATGGGGCAGGTACGACGCCACGATGTGGTGCATCAAAATCGTGTCAGCGTGCCTCCCACCCCATGGAGCATTCAACCCCATTCGGGCTCGTAGACAAAGGCGGTCGTACTGACCGTTTTGAGTGATGAGGGAGCCACCACTATCGAACAGCCTTTGAATCGCACCACGAACGCGCTCCAACGTCTCTCCACCAAAGTAGGGCTTCCAAACGGGAATCGCCTTGACCTTCGATTTCCCCTTCTTGTCGATGGTCACCACTTCCTTCGTGGCGCCATCACGAAAGAGAAATGGGACGTTCAGTCCGACCTTTCCGTCGTAGAAGCCGATGCATCGAATGTCGAGTGACTTCGATACTGGGTGCTCTCCATTGGTCTCTATGTCATAGGCGACCTCGCCGCCGTGCATCGAGGCCAGAGTAGTGACTACTTGCTCTGCGGTAGGCCGCAAGATGAAGGTGGATTCGTCAGGGAGTTTAGGGTGCCAGCTCTTGTTGGAGAGTCCAACGGCACGTTTCAAGTCGTGCTTGAGCAGGCCCTCCAGCTTGCGGTTCTTTCGTAAGATGTGAGCTGGGTGGAACGTTGGCAAGACCCAAGTGGTGTTCACTTGATGCCTTTCGTGGCGTTCAGAGCGCTCGGGTCAATCATGGTGATGGGTCGCTTCTTCTGTTCGGCATAGACGATACAGTTCGCGGTTCCACCAGGGCTACCGTCGAACACAGCAAGCAAATGGCCACAGGCATCGACGAGAAGCTCGTTTCGTCGCTGCATTTTCCACGTGGCATAGCCTGGATTGGTGCAATAGATGACCTTCCCTGCGGCTTGGAGCAAGCGCCCATAGTAGGCCTGCTGGTCCAAAGGCCATTTGGCCTCTTGCCCCTGGAACGGAACGTAGGCGTGGAACGGTATTTTCAGTGAGATGGCCAACTCCGCGGCCCACTGGTCAACGCCGAGTGCCATGCCCGTAAGAACGAGTGACGGCTTGTGCTCCACGAAGAACTCGCGCATTTTCTGGCGCACCTTCCCGCGAAGCGGGTTCTCGCCAAAACCTCCAATTTTTTGGGGCCGGTGGCCAGAAATTCCGAGAATCATTTGAACCACCAGAAGCGCTCTGCTCCATCACATGGCGCACACACATCAGCCATACTCATACCTCGGTCCCTTATGAATCCCCTTACAACCCTTGAGTGATGGAGCCTTTGGGTGCTCTCGAACAATGACACCGAGGCTGCTCTCGCGCGCACAGAGGCAACAGGGTAGTAAAGTGCCGACCGAAAGAGAGATTGGACGGAGCTTTTGCTTTCGCTCTGGGCGCGTGCGAAGGCACTCGCTACAGCACCAGTGGTTGAAGTCAGAGAGGTCCATAATCATGGCTCGCTCTTGGGACGGTCGATGAGCCCCTCCAGGACTGCGACCCTCAGACATAATTTTCTCTCTCGCGCCAGCACGCGAGCGCGGGCGCCAGCCAGGGGCTTGCCGCACAGGGCACAGCGCGGGAGTGGGCGGCTCATGCTGGCGCCCGGCAGAACGAGCAGTAGTTGCCGCCGTTGATGTCCGGTGTCGTGATTTGCTGGCACCGCGGGCAGCACGCCTGGTTGTGGCGCTCGG
>ERZ1292625.2098-Hain-H41-01um-R1-2098-length-19787-cov-6_pt2 | contig 12953 bp, 18 predicted proteins | sample MGYA00564400_ERZ1292625 | MGnify/ENA primary metagenome ERZ1292625 (study PRJEB36523, sample SAMEA6512639) | groundwater metagenome | collected 2019-01-08 | study: AquaDiva: Metagenomics assemblies of 32 groundwater samples
CGCAGCGGGATGCGCGGCATCGACGCCTGCGCCCGGGCCGGCTGTCCGGCGATCCGCTTCCGGGACGCCCGATGAGCGGCGAGTCCGGGTTCTACGAGATCCCGTGCCGACATCACCCGCTGGGCTGGTGCCCCGGTCGGCTGGATCGGGCGCTCCTCATCCTCTCATGGGCGATCATCGACTCCGCGCTGGTCTATTTCCTGGCTCAATTCCTCGTCTCGGTGCAGCCGTGACGGAGTACGGCGCGCCGGTGACCGCGTTCACCCTGCTCGAGCAAGTGCTCCTCGAGGTGGGGCTGCGCATCGGGGCGCAGGAGCTCACCGACGCGCTCGCCCGGCGGGGGCTGTACGTCCGCCGGCGAAAGGTTGGCAACTGGGTCGAGGCGAGCCACTACCCGCGCGAGTACGTCGCCGCCGACGGCGCTCACCGCTGCCGCGACTGCGGGATGGTCGTCTCGCGCTACGTCATCAGCGAGAACGGCCGCCGGAGCTGGCGGCACCATCAGAAGGGGCGTCGATGAGCACCGCGATCGTCACCTATGCCGACGGCGAGACGACCAGGATCACGGTCGAGCCCGGCGAGATCGTCGTCTACCCGCCCGGTGCCCGCGTCGAGCTCGAGCCCCACGTCGAGGCGGCGATCCTCTCGGAGCGCGAGCCCGCTGAGCCGCCAGCGCCCAAGAAGGCCGGAGGCTACTCCGTCGTCGTCCGCCACGAGACGCAGGTCGGTATCTACCGCTTCCACCGGAGGCGGAACTGCTGGGCGTGCGGGCTGCGGCGGGTGGTCTACGTCATCGAAGCGGGCACGCCCGCTACCGGCACGACGACCACCGAGCCCCAGTGCTGGGCGTGCTGGACGGGTGAGGCGTGAATATGAGTACACCGACGATCTGGCCGGCTCGCATCGCCAAGACGGGCAAGGTGGTCTGCGGGCGTCCCTTCCCGGAGCGCGGGACGTGCGCGGGGTCCCTCAGGGGTGAGTCGGGCGCGCTGGTCAGGTGCCCGACGTGCAACTGCTGGAACCGCCTGCCGGTCGAGGCGCGAGAGGCGTGAGCACCGCGTTCGAGCGGGACATAGACCGCGCCAGCGACCTCCGGGACGCCATGCGCCACGATCCCGCCGCCGTGACGGACGAGGATCTCGTCTGGCTCATCGAGCACACGGGCATCTACGCTGGGGGCTGTATGGACTGCGGGCAGGACGTTCACGCAATCGAACTCGCGCGCCGCCACCGCGTCCTTCTCGCCCGCCTACCCGCCGAGGGCGTGATCGTGACGCTCGGCCCCGCCGAACTGCGTGAGGCGGCCATCGCGATGCACCGGGATCTCTGCGGCGAGGACGACGGCTGCTCGCTAAGTGAGTGGACGGAGGCACTACGCAGCGCCCTCGCCCCGGTCGATGTCATCACCGACGCCAACGGTGACGAGCTGGAGCGCGGCGAGCCCGATGCCGGAGACGAGGCCACCCCTTGACCTTGCCGCCGGGCGTCAACGCGGCTACGATGGAAGTCTGCCAGCCAGCAGACGCAGGAGGAACCGATGCCAGCCGACAAGAAGGGCATGACCCGAGCGAAGTTCGGGAAGGGCGGCAAGCCGGTGACCGTGTCCGCGAAGCTCAAGGCCGCCAGCAAGGCCGGCAAGGGCGTCTTGTTCGAGGACGGGTCGTACCGAGCCAACCCCAAGACGAAGCGCGGCAAGTGACCCCCGAGGAACGGGTCGCCGCGGCGAGCAAGGTCATCGCCGTCGCCCAGCGCGAGCACCCGGGGGTGGTGACGCTCCACGAGCGCGCCTGCACCGCGCGGATGGGCTTGCCCTGCAACTGCACCCCGGTCGTCGTCCATGCACCCGCTCGAGCCTGATGGCCCGCGTCCCGGCCGCCGCGAAAGCGCCGCCGCCGCGGTTCCGCCGGCCACGGGTGCCTCGCGCGATCCCCTCGGCGAGCCGCGTCGTCCTTCTCGTCGCGCTCACCTTGGCCGCCGTCCAGTGGCCCGATGGGTCGGTCCGCGCGGTGGCGCTCGTCCTCGTCCTCGTCTCGGCCTGGGCAGTGGGCTGGCGCGATGGACGTGGGGACCTCGCTCGTGAACTCCTCCATCGAGGAGACGCTGGCGGCGCTCGACGGCCTCTTTCAAACGGACCAGGCGAAGCGGAGCCGGTACCTCCGCCAGCTTGAGTCCGCCGTGGCCGGGCTCGGAGTCGGCACCCCCCCCGACTTCGAGCCTGAGCCCGGTGGGCGGCTCGGTGATCGACCGAATGGACGGGCTCCCCGGACGGTGGATCCCGAGCCGCCCCCGTTCATCGCGCTCCCGCAGCGGACAACGCACGGCGGTCCCTTCGGGCCGGCCGTGAGGGCAAGGCTCTATGCCGCGGCGCTGGAGAAGGAGGGCCGCTGGTGAGCGCCCTACCCGCCTACACGGGCCGGGACAACGGCTACATCTTCGGGACGTGGTTCTGCGGTCGCCCGATCGCTCGGTACTACGGCGCCTTCCCGATGTCCTTCTGGCCGCGCGCCAAGGAAGTCCTGATGCCAGCCGACGGCGACCTTCTTCACTGGTTCTCGGGGACCGTCGCGAGCGAGCCAGGCATCGTCACGGTCGACGGCAATCCAATCGTCAGGCCGGATCACATCATCACCGGGACCACCCTACCGTTCGCTGACCAGACGTTCGGGGCCGCGTTCGCAGACCCGCCCTACTCGCCTGCCGACGCCAAGCGGTACGGGCTGCCGTACCCGCCGGCCCGGAAGGTGCTCGCCGAGATGGCCCGCGTCACGAAGGTCGGCGGACGGGTCGGGATCCTGCATCGCTTCCTGCCGATCTCCAAAGGTGCTCCGGTGAAATTGATCGGCGTGGTCGGCGTCATGAACGGGCCACAGAAGGCGATACGGTGCTTCTGCATCTACGAGCGGACGTCGTGATCCAGAACCCGCTCCTCGCCCCCCGCTCGCGGTCCTGCGTCCTCTGCAAGACGGTCGCCACGATCGACGACGTGACGATGCGCCTGTACAACGGCGAGGGCTTCCGCAAGGTCAGCGGACGAGACGCGGTCGAGTACCTGCGCGGCTCGGGGCTGGTCGCGGGCGACGACCGGACGCTCTACAAGCGGGTGGCGTCCCATGCCAAGCACATCGACGCCTGGCTGGCGAAGGGCAAGCGCGACATCGCCCCGATCCACGTCGAGCAGGGCCTCACCCGGATCGCGCCGCCCGATGTCGGCCCGGTCCACTGGCTTGACGTCCAGCAGCAGGGCATGGAGATCGGTGCTGAGGCGATGCGCAGCCTCGCGTCCCGGATGGCGGCCGGTGACCTCAAGCCAGTGGAGGAGGTGCAGCTCGCCAAGCTCGGCCTGCTCGCGGCGACCGGACGGAGCGCGATGGAGGCCCGGGGCAAGGGCGTGACCGGGATCGACAAGCTCCTGCGCCTGGCCTCGGGGCTCGACGAGTGAGCAAGGGCTGGCTCGTAGCCGATCAGCGGCCGAACGACGGAGTCCACGTCATTCCGTGTGATGAACAGGGCGTGATCCTGCCCAATCACCGCCCGTCGTGGACCTGCGAGTGCCGCCCGGTCCTCGTCCGCGAAGGCCCGCTCGACGAGCCGATCATCAACCACCGCGAGCCGGGACACCCCGGGGCCAACACTCGCTTCGACGCATGACGATCACCGGCGGTACCCCCCGCTGGATCGAGGCCGGCCGGACCGACATCGCGATCTTCGCCCGGGAGGCCCTCGGAATCGAACTCCACGAGGCGCAGATCGAGCTTGGCGAGGCGGTTCTGCGCAACGTCGCGCAGTACTACGAGCTTCACTGGGCGAACCGCTCGGGAAAGGCGCAACCGATCGACGAGCCAGTCCTCACTCCGCTGGGCTGGATGCCGATTGGAGCGTTGGCTGTCGGGGATGAGGTCTTCGCGGGGGACGGTACGCCGACGACGGTCGTGGGAGTCTTCCCGCAGGGGGATCGGTCTGTCTACCGTTTGACGTTTGACGATGGAGCGCAGACCCGGAGTTGCGGCGAGCACCTGTGGAGGGTTCGTGTCCCGGGTTCCCGCTTCCACGTCCCCGGCACGGATCGCGGCGACGGGTACGCCCGCGTGAACACCGGGTATGAGAAGTGGTCGGTCCTCACGCTCGATGAGATCAGGGCGAAGTGGGGGGACCAGCCGCATGCGACGCAACGCTGCGTCATCCCGGTTCCCGGCCCGGTGCAATTTGCCGGAACAGAGGTCCCCATCGAACCGTATGCGCTGGGGCTCCTCATCGGAGATGGCGGACTCTCGAGTGGGTCTGTGACGTTCAGCACGATGGACCCTGAGCTGGTTGATGCACTGCGGTCGTCGTTCCCGGGCTACCGGGTGCTGCCGGTCGGGAAGGTGGGCTGCGACTACAGGATTACGGGCGAAAACCCTGAGAGGTGGACGCTCAATGCCGTCCACTCATCTCTACGTGATCTCGGTCTGTGGGGCACCAGGAGTGCAGCGAAGTTCGTCCCGTCCGTCTACCTCCGCAACGCGCCGGGAGTCCGTCTCGCCGTCCTCCAAGGCTTGCTCGACACGGATGGGAGCGTTGGGACGAACGGGCACGTCGAGTTCTCCACGGTGAGCCCCCAACTCGCCGCCGACGTTGGAGAGATCGTTCGCTCACTCGGCGGCAAGGCACGGATGGTCCAGCGTCAGACGCACTACACCTACAAGGGCCAGCGGAAGCCCGGGCAGGTGTCCTACCGGGTGAACATTCGGCTCCCCGGAACCGTTCTCTTTCGGCTCGAACGCAAGCAGTCCCGTGTCCGCACGGGAATCCAGCGTCATCGTCCCGAGCGCGTCTTGCGCAGGATCGAGCCTGTAGGTGAGGCTGGGACCGTCTGCATCGCTGTCGCTCACCCGGATCAGACGTACATCACGAACGATTACGTCGTCACCCACAACACGACCGTGGTCATCAGCCTCCACATGCACGCCCTGTGGTATCGGCGCGGCGTGCCCGAGGCGGTGTCTCGCAGCGATCACGAGAACCGCTGGATGAAGACCGAGTACGCGACGCTCCATCTCGCGCCCCTCAACGAGCTGGCTGGCCGGGCACACGAGGCGATCCAATCCGTCATCGACGGGACGAGCGAGGCGCAGCTCGACCGGGACACCGGCCAGTACCGGGACGCCCCCCTCGCCCCGATGTTCGCCGCGACTCGGGAGCGAGACAAGACCGGCGCCGACCGCCTGTTCCTGCGCTGCATGACCGGCGCCCGGACGGATTTTCGCTCGACCGAGGGGAAGGCTCGGCGGCTCGAGTCCGGATCGTGGCGGTTCATCACCTGGGACGAGTGGACGCAGACCGAGAACCCCGACGACATCCGCTCGATCCTGTTCAACCGCCTGACCGCGCGGGCGGCCGACTACGACGCGCCGATCATCCTGACCGGGACCTCGAACGAAGATGTCGAGCACATCGCCAAGGAGTTCACCGAGAAGGCCGAGGATCCCGCCAATCCCGACTGGTGGGGCAACAGCGCGGCGCGCAAGATGAACCCCTCGGCCAGCCAGCGGGCGCTCGACGTGGCCCTCCGCAATCTCGACCCCGAGGACTACGCGCGCACGGTCATGGGCGAGTACGGCGGGGTGAAGGGCCGGGTGTTCCCTGCCTTCCTCGTTGACCCGGTGTTCCGCAACGACCTGCCCCGGTTCTCGCCTCCGGTACCCGGCGACGGCTGGCCGACGCGCCAGGATGCCGTCTCGCCGTGGACCTACCTCCACATCTGGGACCTCGCACTGGCCGCGGCCGAGAACGTCGGGATCGTGGTCCGTCTGCCGGCTGGTTTCGACTTCGGATGGAAGGCGCTCGACTCGGAGGTGCGCCTGGTACCGATCGAGGGCGTGAGCTTCAAGGTGATCCCGGGCTCTCGCACATTGACATCGGCAGAGATCATCCATACCATCGAGGAGACGTTTCTGCCCTACGGCGGACAGATCGTGCTCGACACGACCGATGCCCACGGCAAGAACATCCACCGGGAACTCCGGCGAGCCGGCTACCCGGTCGAGGCGTTCACGTTCAACGAGAGAGACGGTCGACGGGTCATCCGCAAGGAGTCCGCGATCCACAACACCCGGGCGTTGCTCAGCGAGGGCATGGTCCTCACCCGCGATGGCTCGGGAGAACCGGAGCATGACGCTGACGGCGTTCCGAGGTTCGACCGCACCAAGCCCTACGGGGTGCTTCGGCTCCCCCACGACTGGAGCAAGGTGCGTGACCAGCTCTCGGTGCTCAAGGTCGACGACCAGCGCCAGCAGAAGGATGCGGCGATGGTCGTCCTGATGATCTGCGACGTGGCCTACCGATCCCGGCGAGCGCGAACCCGCCGGGATACCAGCGTGCGCCTGCCCGTGTTCGCCGGGCGCCGCCGCGCAGGAGTGAGGTAGATGGACAAGGACAAGGCCAAGGCGCTCGCGGGCATCCGCGCCCGCTCGGCCAAACGCTACGGGAAGTCGCTCGGCAAGGCCGCTGTCCTCGCGACGTACAACCGCTACCACCCGGGCAAGAGCGCCAAGGCACCGGGCCAGCAGAAGAAGGTCGCTGGAGAGCAGTCGGCTAGGAACTTCACGCCGCGCCAGCTCGGCAAGCCGGCCACGGTCGACCCGGGCGCGTCGAGGATCAAGCCGCTCGGCAAGCCGATGGCCAAGGCGCTCGGCAAGCCGACGACCATCACGCGAAAGCCGAAGGGCTGACATGGGCCGCCAGTTCACCGATCCGTCGGGGTTCCGCAGCCAGCGGATCACGACCGCCACGACCACGGCCATCACGACGAAGCGGACCTACCTCCACCGCATCGTCATCCTCGTGGCGGTGGCCTCGGCGATCACCGTCCAGAACGCGGCGGGCACCGCCGTGTTCGTGTTCCCCGCGAGCTACCCCGTGGGCAGCTACGAGCTCAACCTCGGCGACATCACCGGCCTGACGATCGTCACCGCCGGCGCGTCTGATCTGCTCGTCGTCTTCGACCCGCGAGGGTAGCGGCCATGCCGTTCGTGAGCGAGGCCCAGCGCCGCTACCTCCACGCGCACCGTCCCGACCTCGCCGCCGAGTTCGAGGCCGCCACGTCGGCTCGGAAGCTGCCCGAGCACGTCCCGGCCAAGGGCATCGAGCCCAAGGTCAAGTCCTACGTCAAGCCGGTGAAGGCGCCCGGCCGACGGAGGCGGTAGGTCATGCTCGACCTGACCGAAGCGGGGCTCATCGCCCGGATCGAGGCCCTCCGCGTCGGGTTCGCCGGGTACAGCAACAAGCTCCTCGCCCGCAACCGCGCGTACCTGCGGGCGTTCAGCCCCGAGTTCAACGCCGACCTCGGCGAGCACGACCAGTGGCCTGAGGCGATCCTGCCCGAAGACGCCGGCCACACGCGCAGCTCGTACAACCTCGCTCGCCCCACGGCTGAGATGTGGGCGGGCCTCGAGGCGTCCGAACTCCCGGCGGTGCGCTGGGAGGAGGACTTCATCCCGACGCCCGTGCCCTCGATGGACGCCGCCGAGAACGCCGACCGCGAGGAGGTCTATCGCAGCGAGAAGCTCGTCCGCCGTCAGCGCAGCACGATGCGCGAGCAGGTGCTCCTGTTCCACGCGCGTCGCGCCAAGCTCCGCCGGCACTTCTACCGGGGCGTCCTGCGCAAGAACGTGTACGGCCACTCGTGGCTCAAATCGGTCCCCGACGTGCGCCGCCAGACGTTCACCGTCCTCTCAAAGATCGACACCTCGACCGTCTTCCCGGTGTGGAGCGGGTGGAACGACAGGAAGCTCGACGCGATCCTCGTCGCTTACCGCAAGTCCGCCCGCATGGCGGCGGCGCAGTACAACCGACCGGGGGAGAAGCCGGTCGTCGCCCTTGACCGCGACGGGATCACCGTCGACTCGTCGAGTTACTACCAGCCGACCCCCTCGCAGACGACCGAGGCCGACCGCTCGTTCGTGTGGGTCGAGGACTACTGGGTGCTCGACGAGGACTACGAGCAGGAGACAAGCGACGGCCCGCCTGTCCGCTCGCGGGTGGTGAACTGTCTGCGGATCAATGGAACGATCGTCACCACGACCGAGTATCCCGGCTGGGCGACCGTGCCCTACTTCCTCCTGGAGAACGAGAACGAGCGCGACCACACCGGCTTCTCCGACGTCGCCACGGCCCAGCCGTTCCAGGACGGTATCAACCACTTCATGAGCCAGCAGCAGGACGTGATCTACGGCGAGTCCCGACCCAAGTTCAAGTACCGCGGCGACGCGAACCGGACGATCACCCTCGAGGACGAGGGAGTCATCAGCCTCGACCCCGACGAGGATATCGAGCAGCTCCGGGTTCACCTCGACGTGTTCCCGACGCAGATCCACGGCCAGCAGCTCCAGAGCCTCATGCAGCGCGCGACCGGGCTCCCGGCGGTCGCATGGGGCGAGATCCAGGCGGCGCAGAACTCGGGCCGGGCACTCGCGACGGCATGGCGCGCCACGGCGATCCGAATGGTTCCCCGCACGTTCGGCAACGAAGATACGGTCAGCGATATCTACATCGCATGGCTCGACTGGATGGAGCTCTACGGTTGGAATCATGCGCCAGCCCTGTACGGCGGGAACCGCGACTTCGAGCTCAAGTGGCCCAATCAGGAGCCGCGCGACTTCCAGGAGGTCACCCTCAACTCGATCAACAAGCTCCAGGCGGGCATCCACGACCTCGAGGCCGCGATGGAGGCGACCGGCGAGGCGAGCCCCGACGAGATGATCGAGCGGGTGCGCGCGGACTACATGGACACCGTGCTCCATCCCGAGAAGGGGCAGAGCTACCTCCTCCTGACCCGTCTCAAGAACCAGATCGAGATCGAGGCGCAGCAGGCCGGCATCGCGGCCGCGACCGCTCAGGCGCAGCTCAGCCAGCTCGCCTCCTCGCCGCCCGGTGGTGCCCCATCGGGTGGCTCTCCCGAGCAGCAGGCCGGCGCCGCGGATCAGGCCCGCGCGCAGGCCGCCCAGGGAGCCGCACCGACGCGAGGGGAGGGGCAGAACTCGGGCAACAAGACGACCTTCGGCACGTTGGTCCAGAACGGCGCGCCGGCGCAGAACAGAATTATCGATCAAGGGACTATCGGTGGCTAGGGCTGGTCGGTTCGGGACCTCGCTTTCGCCGTTCGGCGGGGGCGTCCTCGACACGTCCGGGGCCTTCGCGCTGCCAGTCCCCCCGCCTGGCGGCGGCGACACGTCCTCGCCTCCGACGCCACCGCCGGAGCCGACAGCCTCGGGCGCCAAGCCGAAGGACAAGCCGAAGGACAAGCCGGCCCCGCCATCCTCGCGCCCGGTCGCCCCCCCGCGCCAGAAGCCGCCCTCCGGCAAGCGCAACGTCATCCCCCCCACGCGCGCACCCAAGGTCGGAGCGGTTCCGGTTGTCGGGCGGGCCAGCGCGAATGACGCCCGGCACTTCCCTCGCCCGAAGCCCGTCCCGATCCGCAAGCCGGCCGGATCCGGTGGTGGCGGCATGGGCAAGCAGCCGTACCGGACGCCCAAGGGTATCCAAGGCCCCGTCCGGCCGTCCTCCGCAGTCAAGCGGCCGGCGCCTCCGTCGCGCTTCCGGGGCGTCTGATGGCCAGGCGCGGCGGCTTCTCGTCCGGCTTCGGCTCCGCTACGACCAGTCCCTTCGGCGGCGGCTCGTTTGGTGGGCTCGGCCAATACGACATCGGCTCGAACCTCGCGGACCTCGCGATCTACGAAGTCGAGGTGAAGTGGGGCAACGGGCAGGCGTCGGACGCCGAGTACCTCGCCGCGCTCCAGAAGGGCATCGACGCCACCGATCCGGGTAGTCATCAGCGCGTCTCGGCGCAGAACAAGATGGACGACGCGCAGTACCGGATCGGGCGGAGCGTGGCCGACAAGGTGGGCCTCGACGCGCTCATCGCATTCGACCAGTCCGCCCTCGCGAAGATGAACCCGGAGAGCAACCGCTACCGCGACGTCAGCGACTCGCTCAACAGCGAGCTGGCCCAGCGCCGCTCGCGCGACTACGGGCGTCTCGTGGACGACTACAACGCGGGCACTTCGTCCACGAAGTCGCTCCTCGCCTGGGTCCAGAAGACCGTCGATGGGCTGCCGGCCGATGCGCCGGACCTCGACAACTGGAAGGGCACCCTCGCCGACCTCGGCAAGCGGGTGAAGTCCGAGAGCGACGCGCAGGTCTACCAGGACTACCAGGACCGCAAGATGGCGGCGCCCGCGTTTCTCGCCTACATCGAGGGGCGCCGCAACGAGTTCAGTCCCGAGTCTCCCGACTTCGCCGACTGGCAGCGCCGGCTCGATGACGCGACCCGCCAGATCAAGACGACCGAGCAGGCCGCGAAGGATCAGGCGTTCTTCGACGCCTACGACGAGGGCAAGAAGTCCGACAAGCAGTACCTCGGCTACATGCAGGCCCGGATCGCGGGCATGGAACCCGGCGACCCCGACCTCGCGGCGTGGCAGCACCGGCTCCACCAGGCGGTGTTCTCGGTGGCCGAGGACCAGTTGCGCTTCGCGGTCGAGCACGGCAAGCGTCCGGTCAGCGCGCTCATCGCGTTCTACAAGAACTACCGGATGGGGGTGAACCCCTCGTCTGCCGAGTACCGCCAGCTCACCCGGGCGATCGACTCCCTCGCCGGGCGCTCGTTCGGCGGTGGCGGTGGCGGAGGTGGCGGCGGGTCTGCCTCCGGCGGCGGTGGGGCCGGGGGCGCCATCCCCACGAAGGTGACGACGCAGCTTGGCGGCGCCCCGGGCAAGTTCCTGACGACGGTCATCCCCGCCGATCTTGGCAAGATCATCGGGACGCAGCGCCAGGTCGACAACGCGATGGGACTCATGGCGATCAACCCGGCCGCCCCGAAGAAGGACCAGAAGGTCGCCTACGAGTTCTTCCAGCGCAACCAGGCGTCGCTCCTCAACGCGCTTGCCGCCGGGGACCCGACGTGGCTGTTCGACGACCCCCGGCATCCGGGCAAGCTGGTCGAGCTCCCGGTGAGCAGCGACACCCTCGCCAAGTTCTCCGGCCTGAACGCGAACTACAACTACGCGCGGGCGGGGATCGCGCTCGCGAACCACGACGCCTACCACTACGCGCTCTACATGAAGTACGCGGGCGAGTCGGCCGACACGGCACGCAAGGTCAGCGCGACCGCCGTGGTCAAGAACGACAAGGCGCTCTTCGAGCAGACGCAGGCGGGCATCGACCAGGCGATGAAGATGGGCGACTGGGCGACCGCGCTCAACCTCAGCACCTCGATGGCGGTCGCGCTCGCGCGGCGCCTCAGCAAGCCGTACCTCACCGACGATGCCCGGGCCGCGCTCAACAAGCTCGCCGACAAGCTCGCGGAGAACGTGCTCCTGCCCAAGACCGACCCGCTCACCGGGCAGATCACGAGCAACGGCGCGCTGGACCCGACCTCGATCACCACCCGCCCTGACGGCTCCTACGCCGCCGCCGCCCTCGGCCTGGGCTGGCACCACGTCCTCGACAAGCGCAACGAGGACGGGACAGCAGACTGGGGCCTCCAGTTCGACGACGGACCTCCCGGCCAGTGGGAGGCCGAGCACGTCAAGGTCCGCACGGCCTACGGCGGCAACGTCGTCGAGGGCGAGGTGAAGCGCCGCCCCGCCCCGACGAACTCGACCGCGTTCGTGACGACGGCCGACGGGGAGCAGCTCCGACTGGCCGTTCCGGGGGCGACCGTGGACTGGGTCGGGTTCACCGACGAGTACGGCAACCGGGTCAACGCCTACTCGCTCGACGGCGGGCGGACCTACATCAAGCCCGAGGCCGGCACGGTCCCTGCCGTGGAGTTCGGTGGTGCGGTTACGAAGTCGCCGAACTCCGACGGCACCACATCGCTCTGGCTCGACGGCAAGGTCGTCGCGACTGCCGCATCGGGCGGGCCGTGGGTCGCCGCCAAGGCGTGGCTCAAGGACCCCACCACGACCGCGACGATGGACTGGTACGGCAAGGGCACCGCCGACACGGCGATCACGTTCGCTGGGCGGCGTCACGATGTCGGAGGCCCCGGCCAGTGGATGACGCTCATCACCGCCGGCCCTGACGGCTCGGTGAACCTTCTCCCGCCGCCCCCGATCCAGGGGCCTGTCCGATCGTTCGCCGGAGCCCCGACGATGGAGACGCGCGCCGCGGAGGCGAAGTCGCGGAGGGCGTTCACCCTGGCGCGCGTGGGCGAGGATGGCCTCAACCCCAATCCTGGGTACGACCTCGACGCGGCTACCCGACCCTCGGCACGGTTGGTGGCGCAGCTCCCGCCCGACAGCCCGCCCGTTCGCTACGGGACGGGCTTCGGCGTGCCGCGGATGCCGCCCCTCGCCGCTCCGGTGCTCCCGCCGCTCCGAGGCAAGAAGCTGACGCCTCCGAAGGCCCCGAAGCTGCCGCCGCTCCGGCCGTTCGGCAGCGGTGGGGGTGGCCTCGGCAAGCAGCCGGCGGTCAAGCCGCTTGGTTCGGGTGGTGGTGGCCTCGGGGCGCAGCCGGTCTACACGCCGCCGAAGCCACCGCCGATCAACCGGGCGGTCTGACGTGGCGTGGTGGGACGGCTTCGCGGTCCTCGACCAGTGGAAGCGCCAGGGCATTCTCGGCTCGAGGCCGCGCTACGGGGCCTCGTCGTCGCAGCGCCAGTACGGCTACGACCCGTTCTCGGCCGGCCGAGCATCGTTCGACTGGGGCAGCGCGGCGCCTGCCGCCCCCAAGCTGCCGCCGGCGGGGTTCCCCGAGAAGGTGAACGTCTCCGCCCCGTTCAGCTCCGCCCCGCCCACGGCTCCCGTCGCCCCGAAGGCCCCGACGAACGGCGACTTCTTCGGCTCACTCTCCGACGCGCTCGCCGCGGGCAACTTCGATCTCGCCAACTTCGTTCCCCACGCCCAGGAGATGTCGTCCAACGTCCTGCACGCCGCCGACAAGGCAGGCGTCCCGCTCGCCGGGGCACTGGC
>ERZ1292625.3426-Hain-H41-01um-R1-3426-length-12952-cov-5_pt1 | contig 12952 bp, 12 predicted proteins | sample MGYA00564400_ERZ1292625 | MGnify/ENA primary metagenome ERZ1292625 (study PRJEB36523, sample SAMEA6512639) | groundwater metagenome | collected 2019-01-08 | study: AquaDiva: Metagenomics assemblies of 32 groundwater samples
CGTACTTGATATTTTGAACAGCAAAGATCCAGAGAAATACGGCTTGACCGAAAAGGGGAAGGGACAAGCACATGACGCAAGCGAGGCATTGAAAGACAAAAAGATTACCAAGGTCTTTGTATCCCCTTATCGTCGTGCACGCGAGACCGCACAGATTGTACGGGAGAGACTTGGTATGCCCGAGAGCGCAGTAGCAATAGATGAACGGATACGGGAACTTGATTTAGGAGATAAAGACGGTAGTAGTCATAAGGCATTCCTTGAATATCGTGCCACGCGCATATCTTCTTGCGATGACCGTATCCCCGGGGGAGAGAGCTATCAAGATGCGCGAAAGCGGTTCGGAGAATTCATCTATGAACTAGAGGAGACATATACGAATGAATCTATTCTCATCATTTCGCACGGGATTGCGTTTGAGTCTCTAGAGACGCTTTCACTTGGACTCAGTAAAACAGAGGTATGGGAGCGAATCCTAGGCGTGCGTGCCCCGGTCGGCAGCTTTAAGGAGATTGAGTTTGTATCGCTTCCGCACAACAAAGACTACGAGCTTGATTACCATCTTCCGTATATAGATCGGGTGCAGCTGGTTTCTGAGGCAGGGGAGCCACTTACTCGTACACCAGAAGTGGTGGACTGCTGGGTGGAGTCGGGCTCTATGCCGTTTGCGGAGTACCACTATCCCTTTGAAAACCAGAAGGAGTTTGAGAAGCGTGCACCAGGAGACTTCGTGTCTGAGTACATTGGACAGACCCGTGCGTGGTTCTACTACATGCATGCCATCTCAGTTTCCATCTTTGGTCGTCAGTCATTCCGCAATGTGATCACGACTGGAAACGTCGTTGCCAAGGATGGTGCCAAGCTTTCTAAGAGCAAGAACAACTACACCGATCCGTATGCACTCTTTGATATGTATGGGGCTGATGCCTTCCGGTACTACCTCCTCTCAAGTCCGGTCATGCAGGCCGAGGATCTCATGTTCCGTGATGAGGATGTGAAGGATGCACATGCACGTGTCGTGAACATGCTTCGGAACGTATTGTCCTTCTATCTTCTCTTTAAGGATGACATTAAAGAGAATGTGGTCGTGCACACCACGCACCCACTTGATAAGTGGATCTGGGCACGCTTCTCCGAGGTGCTTTCTGACTCTACTGAGGCGTTTGATCGTTATGACGTCGTACGTGCCACACGCCCGTTCAAAGATTTCATTGATGATCTTTCTACCTGGTACCTTCGCCGGTCACGTGACCGTGTGAAGGGAGAGGATGAGGAAGACCGACAGGCAGCCCTTCTCACACTCCGCCATATTCTTCGTGAGTTCTCCAAGGTGATTGCTCCTGCCATGCCGTTTATCGCGGATGAAATCTTCCGCACCGTGCGTCTCTCCTCCGATCCTGAAAGTGTGCACCTCGCCAACTGGCCAGTGCGTAAAGTACCGTTGGTGACGAAACTTCTTGGAGCAGGGAAGCGTGAGAAGGTTTTGGTTACCGAAATGGCGCAGGTGCGCGCACTCGCATCTGAAGCTTTAATGCTCCGCCAGAGGGCAAACCTTAAAGTACGTCAGCCGCTTGCATCCCTTTCTATCCCGGGCACTCTGCTTCCTGAACTTGCAGCTATTCTTTCCGACGAAGTGAATGTGAAGGACGTAAAGATGAATGCAAAAGAAGTGGCGCTTGATACGGTACTTACCCCCGAACTGGTGAAAGAGGGGGATGAGCGCGCGTTTGCACGTGCCGTTGCGGAAGCGCGGAAGACTGAAGGCTTCTCACCGAAAGATAAAGTAACGGTACAAAAGAAAGAAGACGGTGCACATGTCGCCGAACTTTCTACGGGCAGTGTGCGATTCTCGCTTATTCGCGATGCGTCCTAAGTACGTCACTCCTGCAATTGTGCTTGCCCGTAACCCTCACGGGGAAGCCAATGCGCTCGTGACCTTACTCACTGCTGATTTCGGACTTCTACGTGCTCGTGCCCAGGGAGTACGCAAATCAGGTGCCAAGCTTGCGAGTGCACTCACGACACTCTCTGAACTTGATGCCAGTCTTTTTTATGGAAAGGAAGGGTGGCGGCTTTCGGGAGCTTCTCTCACCGAAGATCATTTCGGGAATCTTGATACGGTATCCCGTGTCCGAGCCGGCCGGATTTCCTCTCTGCTTCTTCGTCTTGTGAAGGGGGAAAGTGCAGAACCTGAACTCTTCTTTGCCATGAAAGACTTCCTCTCCACGCTTCCAGGGGAAGATGAAGAAACACAGGATGCACTTGAGTGTCGTACGGCGCTTCGCCTCGTAAGTGCACTCGGGCTTGATGCGGGCGAAATTCCTGCGCTTGAAGAGGTGCACACCGCTCGCAAGGAAATAGTCGCACGCATCAATATCGGCATCGCAGCTTCAGGTCTTTAAGGTATACTTTTCTACATCATGGCTGATGAGCGCGAAGAAAAGACAAGTCCGCTCGAACGGATGCGAAAGAGTCTCTACACTCCGGGTACGTCTTTTGACATACAGCCATCTTCCTTGTCTGCACGTTCTTCAAAGATGGCGCATACCTGGGAGAAAGAGCCTGAGCCCGCACCCAGAAAGGAACTACCTATCAAGATTTCTAAATCACTTCTCTTTCTTATCGGAGCCGCTGCGTTCTTTGTGATTGCGGGATTGATTGCGTTTTTCTTGGTGGTACAGGGAGGTCGTTCCGTCTCTACCGATCGCATCTCTATGACCATTGAGAACCCTCCTACCTCTATTGCCGGAGGGGACACCGTCTCTTTATTTGTACTTGTGAAGAACGAGAACCCTGCACTCCTTACCGACGCAAAGCTCTCGGTAGATTTTCCTGAAGGAACGTACTCCGCCATTAATGCAACCGAACCACTCTCGCACCACATTGAGAAGATTGGGAACATCGGTCCAGGAGAGAGTGTAAAGAAGACCATTCGTGCCACTCTCTTCGGGGAAGCGAATGAGACGATTAAGATCCCAATGACGCTTGAATATCGTACTGAAGGATCAAGTGCCACTTTTGAGAAGAAAGAAGAATTTAGTTTTGTGATTGGTACGTCTCCCGTATCGGTAAATGTGGTCGCGCTCTCCGAAGTTGCATCAGGGCAGGAGATGACTTTTGAGGTGTCGGTTCGTTCTAACTCACCAACGTTGATTGATGACCTTGCAGTACGCGGGGAGTATCCATTTGGCTTTTCTGTATTAGAAACATCACCCACTCCGACGGTAGGGAATCTCTTTTCTCTAGGTGGTCTTAAGCCAGGAGAAGAACGAAAGATCACTATCATCGGTACGCTCACCGGTCAGGATCAGGACGAGCGAGTATTCCGCTTCTCTGCGGGGACTGCACGCGCGGATGGTTCGCAGAATCTCGCGACCACCTACATCTCCAAGGAAGCACTGGTGCAGATTACTCGGCCATTTATCGCGGTGGATCTTACCATTGATGGGAGTGCCGCAGATTTAATTGCGGTTGCCCCAGGCCGTCCCGTACAGTCACTTCTCTCGTGGATGAACACGCTTCCAAGTCAGATTCAGGATGCAGAACTCACGGTGCGACTTTCAGGAGATGCACTTGATAAGAACTCAGTGACAGCGTCTGGCGGGTTCTATCGCTCATCTGACACCACCGTGCTCTTTAACCGTGACTCTTCTCCAGGCCTTCGCACGCTTCAACCAGGGGATAGCGGGAAAGGCTCATTCAGCTTTGCGACCAAGCCAAGCGCACAGCTCGCTGATCTCCACAATCCTTCTATCACCATCACGGTCTCTGTTGCGGGTCGTCGTGTAGGAGAAACAGGAGTTGCAGAAGAAGTGTCGTCTACACTGACTCGTACGGTGCAGGTAGCAAGCGAGCTTTCACTCTCTGCGTATGCAACACGCGTGAGCGGCGCATACCCGCCAGTCGCGGATGCAGAGACGGTCTATAGTGTGCGCTTTGGAGTCAACAATGGGGTGAACGCCATTGCGGACGGAGTGGTGAAGGCCACGCTTCCATCATACGTGCGCTTCATCAGTAGTCCTGGAGGAAGCGTCACCTACAATGAGGCTACGCGTGAAGTGTCCTGGGTCATCGGGGAACTTGCGGCGCATGCGCAGAATCGCTCTGCCTCCTTTGATATTGCCTTCCTCCCAAGTACCTCCCAGCGGGGCGCTGCCCCGGTACTCGTGAATAGCCCGGTGCTGTCTGGCTTTGACCGCTATGTACAGAAGGTGGTGACCGATACGGTGCAGGCAATAGACTCTGGCGAGCCAGTAGAGTAGTCTCTACAGATATGGAAGGTTTGACCCTTGATACTCTCGTCTCTCTCGCGAAGCGACGTGGATTTGTGTATGCGGGTTCTGAAATCTATGGCGGACTTGCGGGCACCTTTGACTACGGACCAATGGGAGTCGCGCTCAAGAAGAATATTGAGCAGCTCTGGTGGAATCGCTTTGTCGCAACGCGCGATGATATGTATGGCCTTGATTCCAGCATCATCATGCCTGAGGCAGTGTGGAAGGCGTCAGGGCACCTTGAAGGATTCACCGATCCGATGGTGGAGTGTGAGAAGTGCAAGCATCGTTTCCGCGCAGACCATATAGAAGGGGAGAAGTGTCCGGATTGTGGGGGAAAGTTGAGCGCCGCACGGCAATTCAACCTTCTGTTCCCCGTAGAAATGGGTGCTGCATCGGGTGGTACCACCACTGGGTATCTTCGTGGAGAGATTGCACAGGGTATGTTTGTGAACTTCAAGAACGTGATTGATTCCTTCCATCCCAAGCTTCCATTCGGTCTTGCACAGAGTGGCAAGGCGTTCCGCAATGAGATCGCCCCTCGTGAGTTTCTCTTCCGTGTCCGCGAGTTTGACCTCATGGAGTTTGAGTACTTCATCCGCCCTGATATGTGGGAGGAGCGTTTTGAATACTGGCGTAAGGAGATGTGGGCGTGGATTGAGGAAGTGGGTATTGATAAGGAGAAGGTGCATGAGCTTGAGGTGTCTGCCGATGATCGTGCGCACTACTCTAAGCGCACCATAGACTTTGAGTTTGATTTCCCATTTGGTCGCAAGGAGCTCTATGGTCTTGCGTACCGTACCGACTACGACCTTGCACGCCATGGCGAAGCATCTAAGGAAAACCTTACCTACCTAGACGAAGAGACGAAGGAGAAGTTTGTACCGCATGTGATTGAGCCAACCTTTGGTCTTAGTCGCACCGTGCTTGCGGTGCTCGCTTCTGCATATCGTGAGGATGAGCTTGGGGGAGAGAAGCGTGTATACCTTGCACTGCCTGCCGCAGTCGCTCCGGTGAAGGCCATGGTGTCTCCACTTCTAAAGAACAAGCCAGAGCTCGTTGCGAAGGCACGAGAAGTGCGCGAGATGCTTCGCAAGGTGAATCCGGCAATTGCGTGGGACGATAACGGCAACATTGGAAAGCGCTATCGCCGCCAGGATGAGATTGGTACGCCGTTCTGTGTGACGATTGATTTTGATACGCTTGAGGACAATACCGTCACGGTGCGTGATCGTGATACGGGAGAGCAGAAAAGGGTCGCTATCGCTGACCTCTCGTCTACGCTCTTCTAAGGTGCAGAGCTAGGGGCAGAGTGCTAGTATTGCCCTATGGATAAGCAGATCAACGTCTCTATCACTCCTGGGACGGTCGTCATGACCATCCTTATTGGTGCTGCAGCCTATGCGCTGTGGTACCTTCGGGACCTCGTGCTCCTGGTTCTTACGGCCATTGTGATTGCCTCTGCGCTTGAGCCGGGAATTGCCTTTTTTGTGAAGTATAAGTTTCCGCGCGTCATTGCGGCTCTGACGATGTATTTGATTCTCTTCGGGTCATTCTTCGGAACCATCTACTTCTTCTTTCCTCCAATTCTTGAAGATACTCAAGCATTCCTTTTGTCGGCTCCTCAGTATCTAGAGACCTTGAATCTTCCGCAGTCCCTCACCGACATCTCTGTTGCTGCAGAGCATGCGGCAGAAGGGGAGAGCATCATTGATACCTTGTTTGCGTTCCGTTCGGCATTCGTCGATACCTCTGAAGGAGCGTTCCGTCTCGTATCCTCATTCTTCGGCGGTGTGTTCTCGCTTCTTCTTGTGCTCGTACTCTCGTTCTATCTCGCGATTCGTGAGACGGGAGTGGATGATTTTCTTCGTTTGGTAACTCCTGCAAAGCATGAGGACTACATTCTTGATTTGTGGCGCCGTGCACACGGGAAGATTGGACAGTGGATGCAGGGGCAACTTCTTCTCTCGCTTCTTGCGGGGGTGATCATTTATCTTGGGCTTCTTATTCTTGGGGTACCGTACGCGCTCTTGCTTGCGTCTTTTGCTGCGGTAGCTGAACTCATTCCAATCTTTGGCTCATACATTGCAGCAATCCCTGCACTTATTGTCGCCTTTACCTACGGAGGATTCCCGCTCGCCGTGATTGTGGCCGGGCTCTACTTGATCATGAACCTCTTCCAGGCAAATCTTATCTATCCGCTCGTGGTGAACAAGGTGGTGGGCATTCCACCGCTTATGGTCATCCTTGCACTTCTCATTGGAGGAAGCTTGGCCGGATTCCTTGGGGTGCTTCTTTCGGTTCCTATTGCCGCCGCACTTCAGGAGTTCATCAAGGACTTTGACCGTGCTAAGCGGAAGGGCAAGACCGCCTGAGACGCATGAGCGCACGCTATCTTACTTCTACACTTCCGTACGTAAACGCTGATCCGCATATTGGATTTGCGCTAGAGATTGTGCAGACTGACGCGCTTGCACGCGCATGGCGGGCAGAGGGGCACGAAGTATTTTTCAGTACCGGTACTGACGAGCACGGACAAAAGATTCTTGAGGCAGCCGAGAAGTCTGGAAAGGATGTGCAGGAGTACGTAGATCACTACGCTGCGGAGTTTCAGAAGTTGAGAGAAGCACTTGATTTAAGTAACGATACGTTTATTCGCACCACTGATGCGCGCCATGTCGCTGCGGCACAGGAGATGTGGAAGCGTTGTGAGGCGTCAGGAGATATTTATAAGAAAGCATACGAAGGTCTGTACTGTGTGGGGTGTGAAAAGTTTTTGACCGAGCGGGACATGGAGGGAGGAAAGTGCGTGATTCACCAGAAAGAACCTGTGCTTCTCAAGGAAGAGAACTATTTCTTCCGCTTCTCTAAGTATCAGGACGCACTCCTTGAGTATCTTTCACGTTCTACCTCAGTCGTGCCTGAATGGCGCAGAGAGGAAGCCCTCAACTTCGTGAAGGGAGGGCTTGGAGATTTCAGTATTTCTCGTGAGAAGGAGCGTCTTTCCTGGGGCATTCCAGTGCCAGGAGATGATACCCAGGTGCTTTATGTTTGGTTTGATGCGCTCACCAACTACATCTCCACGCTTGGCTGGCCAGAGCAGGGTGGAAACTTTGAGAAGTTCTGGACGAACGGGTTCGTGCTTCAGACCGCAGGTAAGGATCAGGTGCGCTTCCAGTCACTCATGTGGCAGGCCATGCTTATTTCCGCAGGAGTGAAGGCAACGGACACCGTCTTCTACCACGGCTTCATTACCTCTGGAGGACAGAAGATGAGTAAGTCCTTGGGCAACGTCATTAGTCCGTATGATCTCGTGACGAAGTACGGGACCGATGCGACACGGTATCTCCTTCTTCGTCATGTGCATCCGTTTGAAGATTCAGATGTGACCTGGGAGCGACTTGATGAGTGGTACACCGCAAACTTGGTGAATGGACTAGGAAACTTGGTCGCACGTGTGATGAAACTTGCAGAGGAGCATCTTCCCGCACCGGTTGCCATCTCTGAAGACGAGGTACGTATAGAGGCGCCGTTTGTTGCTGCTCTTGATGCATTCCGTTTTGATGAGGCGGTGGATCTTATCTTCAGTCACATCCAGAAAGGAGACGAATACATCACTGAGAAAGAACCGTACAAGAAGGTGAAGGTAGAGGAAACAAAAGAGGAAGCGAAGAAAGATTTGGAGAAACTGGTCATTCATCTTGCGAAAGTGGCTGCACATCTCGCGCCGTTGATGCCTTCCACTGCGCGTGCTATTCAGGCTGCGATCGCCACGAACACCAAGCCAGAGAATCTTTTCCCACGACTGCCGTGAAGTATTTTGATGCGCATTGCCATATTCAGTTCGCACAGTATGACGAGGATCGTGATGCGGTAATCGTAGCGATGCGAGAAGCGGAAGTCGGAGGACTTATTGTCGGCACCGACAGTATGCACTCACAAAAAGCAGTCGCACTCGCTGATGGCCTGGCCACTTTTGCTACGGTCGGACTTCACCCGAACGATAAACCAGGTGAGGGATATGATGACGCGCTCTTTGCTGCGCTCGCAAAAGATCCGAAGGTGGTTGCAATAGGGGAGTGCGGTCTTGATTACTTCCGACCCGAAGAACCTGAGCAGGAGAAAGCACGACAGAAAGAAGTGTTTAGAAAACACATTGCGCTTGCAGTAGAGAACGACAAGCCGCTCATGATTCATGCACGTCCTTCAAAGGGGAGTATGGACGCATATCTTGATGCGTATGAAATGCTGAAAGAAGCACAGCAGACACATGGCGAGAAGGTGCGGGGGAACATGCACTTCTATGTGGGAGATCTTGAGACCACGAAGAAGTTTCTTGAGATTGGATTTACCTTCTCCTTTACTGCAGTCCTTACCTTTGCACGAGATTATGACGAGGTGGTGCGGTACATCCCGCTCACCCATATCCTTTCTGAGACCGACGCACCGTATGTGGCTCCGGTACCGAATAGAGGGAAGAGGAATGATCCGCTTGCTGTCAGGGCGGTCGTTAAAGCTCTCGCTGAGATCCGAGGAGAGGATGAGGAAGTGGTTCGGGAGGCGATACTAGGGAACGCTCGGAGGCTCTTTAAGATCACTTGACCTAGGTGATACACTTTTGATACACTTGTCCTATGCCTACCATCAAGAAACGTATCAACATCAGTGTCTCAAAGGAAGTAAATGAAGTGCTTGAGCGTCTTGCGAAACGCGACCAGATGCCACAAGCAACGAAAGCGGAGCATCTTTTGACGACCGCACTAGAGCTTGAGGAAGACGAGGTACTCAATGCAGTTGCGACTAAGCGCGACCGCAAGGGATCAAAGTTCGTCTCACATAGCGCAGCATGGCGATAAGTTTTGAGATCGTTTATCACCAAAAAGTCGTCAAAGACGATATCCCGCGTCTTGCAAAGTCTTGGCGAGAGCGGATACGGGATGCGATAGAAGAAAAACTCACTACAAGCCCCGATTTCTTTGGAAAGCCTCTACGCCGTTCGCTCAAGGGATACCGTAAATTACGAGTAGGGGACTATCGTGTGGTCTTTCGTATCCAGGGGTCTAAGGTGTTAATTCTGGCCATTCTCCATAGGTCTGTGGTCTATCAGCAGGCCGAGGGTCGCGACTAAGAACCACGCTACAGGGCCTATTTGCCCCCTCCAGGGGGGCGTGCTAGGATACGGCGACTATGGCTAAGAAAGAAGTAGAAGCGCTTGAGCGCGAGGAAGAGCTTGATGCGGACCACGCAGAAATGCGGGTCTACGAGCTCGGTTTTCACATTGACCCTGAACTCTCTCAGGAGGAGGTAAAGAAGGTATATCAGGGCATCAAGGACGTCATTGAGGGCGCTGGAGAGGTTGTTGCCGAGGGTACACCAGAGAAGATCCAGCTTGCCTACACCATTTCCCGCATGGAGCATGCAGGTCGCCACGATTTTGATAACAGCCAATTTGCATGGATTGCATACGAGACTGATGGCGCAGGACACGAGAAGGTAGCTGCAGCCGCACGCGCAGAGACCCGTATCTTCCGCTTCCTAGATATCCGTACCACCAAGGAAGAGGCGAAGCACTCAGCAGAGGTTGCTGAAATGATGCGCCAGGCCGCAACCGAGCAGGAGACTGTAGAAGAGGAGGTGTCTGAGACTGAACTAGACGCTGCTCTTAAGGAGGTGGGAGTGTAGTAGAATAGAGGATATGTACTTGAACAAGGTACAACTCTACGGAAACCTTACCCGCGACCCGGAGATGCGTTCGCTACCCTCTGGTCAGGCAGTCGCTAACTTTGCGATCGCCACGAACCGTACCTATAAGGACAAGAACGGTGCGAAGCAGGAGCAGACTGAATTTCATAACGTCGTTGCCTTTGGCCGCCAGGCTGAGGTGATTGGCCAGTACATGAAGAAGGGCCGCCCTATGTTTATAGAGGGCCGTATCCAGACCCGCTCATGGGAGAAGGATGGTGCAAAGCAGTACCGCACGGAGATCGTCGTGGAGAGCTTCCAGTTCGGTGCAGGAGGCGGGGGAGAGGGCGGTAGTCGTGCTCCTCAGCAGGATATGGACCAGTCAGCACCTGCTGATGCAGGGGACCAGATTCAGTACCCGGATGAGGACATCAACCCGGAGGACATTCCGTTTTAATAGGTTTTTGACAGGGCAGGCCCTTTAGAGTAAGGTACTTCAACTATGGCATATCAGGCAGAACGCGAAGAGATTGAGCACAAGAAGTTTGTGGACTACAAGGACATTCCGTACCTTCGTCTTTTCACCAACCCTCATGCAAAGATGCTCTCAAAGAAGCGCACAGGACTCAATGCAGCCCAGCAGCGCAAGGTAGCGATGGCAATCAAGCGAGCCCGCTACATGGGACTCCTCCCATACCTCGCAGCCTAACGAACCAACCGCCCGAAAGGGCGGTTCTCTTTTACTTCAGGGCGTTACAATATAGTTATGGACTTCTTTGGGTTTGCCCTAATCAATACACTGCTAAGCCTCGCTTCTCTACTTGGTTTGGTGTCTACTACGGAAGAAGTTCGTATATCAGATTCCGCTCCCGTAGAAGAGGCTGTTACTCAAGAGTTCGCAGAGACAGGACAAGGAATTGTTGTAACAGAAAAAACTTCAAATGAATTTTATCCAGTCCTCTCCATCGTAGATGGGGACACAATAAAAGTCTCAGTAGATGGGAAGTCGGAGGTTGTTCGTTTGATAGGAATAGATACTCCAGAAACAGTACATCCAACACAGCCCGTGGAATGTTTTGGAATTGAGGCACGCAACAAAATAGTTGAAATGCTTGGTGGACAATCGGTACGGTTGGAGTCTGACTTGTCGCAAGATGTAAGAGATAAATACGAGCGACTTCTAGCGTATGCCTTTCTGGCTGACGGAACGAACATAAATAAAACCCTCATAAGAGAAGGGTTCGCTTATGAATATACTTATAATGTTCCGTACAAATTTCAAGAAGACTTCAAGGCAGCAGAAGAATTCGCACAGAGAAATGAAAAAGGTCTCTGGGCACCTGGAGCTTGTAGTGAACCAGTAGAGGTGCCAAAAACGATTGCGCCGAGTGCACCCAAACCAATCAGTCCGTCTTCTATCTACACCTGTTACTATAACGCATATAATTGCGGTGACTTTTCAACTCACGCGGAAGCGCAAGACGTGTATGAGTCGTGTGGTGGGATCTCTAATGACGTCCACCGATTGGACGGAGATAAAGATGGTCTCGCTTGTGAAAAGTAGAGGGGAGTTGTGTGCCGGATGTGTCTACGGAATGTTGTGGGGCCAGGGCCAGAATTCACACAAAAACTTCTCATGTCCTCAAGTTGGGTTTCTAACTCCCAGGCTCACTAAGCCTTACGTCCAGCTTGGATCTGTAGCCTGAAATATTGCCGTCACGTAGGCACTGGAAGAAGGTGCTGAAGTCGGTCGGGGTGAGGAAATGGAATTGGTAGTGAACGTCTATATCTTTCTTATGTAGGTGCTCGTTAAGGTGTTCAAAATGCTTGAGTGCGTATTCGTACTTTTTTGGATTCTCTGGCGAAGGCTCACGTAGCTCTTCATCGCCCTTAGTCTCAACCACTACCAGGAGGGGGCCAATCTTTATGAAGAAGTCGGGGCTAAAACGGCTACGTTTTAGATGCTCTCCTTTTCTCCACGAATATTCAATCTCGTAAAAGCCGATTGGAGTGGACTTTATCCAGGCTGTGATATGTGCATGGTTTTCTGGAAGAAGCAGTTCCTTAATAAACTTCTTCTCAGGCTCATGATCAGCAATAACTGCATTAAGAGGTGTCTTGAAGTCGTACTTATTGGGAACAGGGATGGTGCGGTAACCTGACCCCTGTTCAGATATCTCTTCGTAAGCGTCTATATATTCATCAGGAATACTCGCTGCTGTTTCGCTAGTAAGGAAAAGAGTCTTTGTGGCCTTAAGTTCCGATGCACTAGCGCTTTCTTGAGGTCGTTCTAGAGTGAGGATCGTGGGGTATTCTGTCGGGGTAAAGTCGTATCTGACCATTTGTGTGGTCTTTCTCTGAAGGGTGCCAAGTGCCGATAGGAACTTCTGTCGCATACTCTCTGTAATAACCTTATTTTTTGCTTTCTCCATTGAGAGCCGCACCACTTTCTCAAGTTCCGCAACCCCAAACTGGTTTGTGTAGAATTTACTATCTTCTTCGGGGAGATCTTCTAGTCTTTGGTACATGACCTGTGCCACCTCTTCAGGAGAGTAAGTTTTATGTTCTACGCGAGTACGCCATTCGCTTCGTGTACGGGTTGCAGCGTCTTCAAATTCAATACGGACTTCTTGAACGCCTTGTTCTGTGGCCATATCCACATAACCCTTTTCAAAGAGTTTGTACGGCGCAGCACGAGGTATAACCTGTTCAAAATATGGTTTAGGTTCGTACTTAACGTTAACGAGCTCGAAATTAAAATTGGAACTTGAGACCGGAAAGGTCGGTATTCGTTTGTCGAAATCCATTACTTCACTAACGAGATGCTTAATGTCTTCAGACCAACGATCATGATTAAAAACTGTTACCTCAGGCTGGCCCTTCCATCCCTCTGGGATGCGAAGCCCACGTCCGAGAACCTGAGAGATTAGTAATTTACTCTCAAAAGCTCTTTTTTCGTGGGGTACGATTTGAAATACTCGACTTACATCCAATCC
>ERZ1292625.2463-Hain-H41-01um-R1-2463-length-17076-cov-7_pt2 | contig 12949 bp, 15 predicted proteins | sample MGYA00564400_ERZ1292625 | MGnify/ENA primary metagenome ERZ1292625 (study PRJEB36523, sample SAMEA6512639) | groundwater metagenome | collected 2019-01-08 | study: AquaDiva: Metagenomics assemblies of 32 groundwater samples
CGTTAGCTTGTTAGGTCAGAACCTAAAAACTAAAGAAGCTAAAAGCTAAAAGCTATTTGTGAAAGTTAGACCATCGGTTAAAAAAATATGCAATAAGTGTAAGACCGTTAAACGTAAGGGTGTAGTTTTCGTTATTTGTTCAAATACTAAACATAAACAGCGCCAAGGCGCGTAAAAATCAGCTTCACTAGCTTCGTTAGCTTGTTAGGTCAGAACCTAAAAACTAAAGAAGCTAAAAGCTAAAAGCTAATGCGTATTGCAGGTATAAATATTCCGGATAATAAAAGAGTTGAGGTAGCTCTCACATATATTTTTGGCGTTGGTTTAACTCTGGCTAAAGATATTTTAAAATCTACAAAAATAGATCCAGATAAAAGAGCTAAAGATTTAACTTCGGATGAAGCTAATAAAATAAAGGAATATGTTGAAAAGAATTTTAAGATTGAAGGTGAATTAAAGAGAGAAATAACTCAAAATATAAAAAGAAAGAAAGATATTGGCAGTTATCAAGGTGTAAGGCATATGCGAGGTTTACCAGTTCACGGTCAGCAAACAAAGACTAATAACAGAACACGCAGAGGTAACACCAGAAAGACTATGGGTTCTGGTAGAAAATCGACTGCGCAAAAAACATAAAAATTAATTAATGTAGTCCTCCTTCGCTAAAGCTACGGAAGGACATTCTTCGCCAAAAGTACAGGTGATTGATTCCTTCAATAATAGATGGCTTGCCATCCGTAGCTACGAGCGAAGCGAGGAGCGAAGGATGGGTAAAAAAAGAATTATAGAGAAAGAAGAAAAAACTGGTGAAGCTTCTGCCGAAGCTAAAACTGCTCAAACACAGGGCCGTAAGGTTGGTGCTGTTGAAAAGGGTAGAGTTTATATTCAAGCTAGCTATAACAATACGTTAATTAGTTTTACAGACGATGGTGGTAATTTAATTGCTCAATCTTCGGCTGGAGCCTTAGGCTTTAAAGGACCAAGAAAAGCTACACCTTATGCTGCTAACAGAATAATTGAAACATTGGGAGAAAAAATGAAAAAAGTTGGTTTAAAAGATGTTGTAGTTTTTGTTAAAGGTATTGGTTCTGGTAGAGAAGCTGCAGTTAGAGCCTTGGTTGGACAAGGTCTTAACGTTACTTCTATTAAGGATGTAACCCCAACACCTCATAATGGTCCAAAACCACCAAAACCACGAAGAGTATAGGTTTTATATATTATGTATCAAATTAACTGTAAAAAATGTAGGCGCTTAGGATATAAGGTATGTGATTCTGTTAAATGCGGTATGGTTCGCAAACCTTATCCACCAGGACAACACGGTAAAAATATTCGTCGTCGTCTTTCTGAATATGGTATTCAGCAAGCCGAAAAACAAAAACTTAAATTAATTTATGGTTTAAGAGAGAAGCAATTTAAAAAGTATTTTGATATAGCTTCTAAAAAAAGTGGTGTTACACCTCAAATAATGATGGAGCTTTTGGAGCGCAGGTTAGACAATGTTGTTTTTAGGTTGGGACTCGCCCCAACTAGGCGCGCTTCTAGGCAATTGGTTGGCCATGGCCACATTATGATAAATAGTAAAAAAGTTAGTTCACCATCTTATTCGGTAAGCCCTGGCGAGTTAGTTGATATTAAAGAATCCAGTAAAGCCAAAAAGACTTTTTCCGAAACTAGAACAGTTTTGAAAAAATTTAATCCACCACGATGGTTAGAATTAGATAAAGAAAAGCTTTCCGGAAAAGTAATCAGTGTACCAGATAAGGAATTTTTGGCCGCATTACCAGTAGAGGTTTCAAAAGTTTTGGAGTTTTATTCAAGATAAAATAAAAATAATAAATAATTCCGATCTAGCTTTGTTGAGCTTAACTCAACTGACCTAGGCGGTTACAAAAAATATGCAAAAATTTTCATTACCGCAGTCTCCAAAGATTGTAAACAAAGAAGGAAACTTGGCCGTCATAGAAATTGACTCGCTTTACCCTGGTTATGGTACTACATTGGGCAATGCTTTACGCAGGGTTCTTTTGTCGTCTATTCCTGGTGCCGCTATTACCACTGTAAAAATTACAGGAGTGGATCATGAGTTTTCTACAATTCCAAACGTGATGGAAGATGTTATTCATATTCTTTTAAATTTAAAACAAATAAGATTTAAGCTTTTTAAGGACGAAGCTATAACAATAAAATTGTCTGTTAAAGGAGAAAAGAAAGTTACGGCTGGCGATTTTCAAACCAGAGGTGGCGAAGTAGAAATTGTTAACACTGATGCTTATATTGCTACTCTTACCGATAAAAAAGCTACTTTAGAAATTGAGGCCGAAATTACACCAGGCGTAGGTTACGAACCAATAGAACGACGTAAGAAAGATAAAATAGCCATCGGTAGTATTGCTCTTGATGCTATTTTTACTCCGGTTAGAAAGGTTAAATTTAGCGCCGAGAATATGCGTGTAGGCGATAGAACAGATTTTAATAAATTGGTTTTTGAAATAGAAACAGATGGTTCCATAAGGCCGGAAGAGGCTTTCAAAAGGGCTGTTGATATTTTAGATGAACATATTAAGATTTTAGGTGAGATAGAAATTACCGAAGAAGAAACAAAAAAGGTGTCTAAGAAATCCAAAAAATCCGAAAAATCTGAAGAATAATTATTATCATGAAACACGTTTCCAAGAAAGGTAGAAAATTTGGTAGAGTAAAAAAAGTAAGACTAGCTTTGCTTAAAAGCTTGTGCTTAGCTTTGATTTTAAAAGGACGTATAAAAACAACAGAAGCTAAGGCTAAGGAACTAAATAGAATTATTTCTCCTTTTGTTACTAAAGCTAAAAAAGGTGGGCTCGCTAATATAAAACTCATTGCTAAGTTTTTACCAGAGCAGGCTATTAGTAAATTAATTAAAGAAATTGGTCCTAAATACCAAGATAGAAACGGAGGTTATACCAGAGTAATCAAATTAGGAGAAATGAGAAAAGATGGCGCTAGAATGTGTTTAATAGAATTTGTTTAAAAATATGGATAAAACTGATAAAAAAGAATATAGGTTTGATGCCAAAGGGGAAATTTTGGGTCGTCTCGCGACTCGAGTAGCCTTGGTTTTGCGAGGCAAAGATAGTGCCACTTTTTCGCTTAATAATCCTGATCTTACTCGTAAGGTAGTTGTTTTTAATACAGATAAATTAAAATTTACTGGTAATAAATTGGAAGATAAAAAATACCATACCTATTCTGGTTATCCCAGTGGTATAAGAACCAGAACATTAGAAGAACAAATGGAAAAAGATTCCAAGGAAGTTTTTAAAGTAGCTGTTTATGGTATGTTGCCTAAGAACAGATTACGTAATAGATTTATTGCTAACTTAAGATTGTTTAAGGGTGATATAAAATAATATGGCTACAAAAATACAAATAAAAAAAGAAGAAATTTTGCCACCAGTCGAAGAAGTAATCACCGAAGAAAAAGAAGAAGCTACAGTTTTTAGTTCTGAAAAAAAGGATTCCAAAAAATATTTTGAAGCAGTTGGCCGTAGAAAGCGATCCATTGCTAGGGTTAGAATTTTTACAACCAGCCCTAAAGATTCTGCTTCACAGGGTGGTTTTGTAGTTAACGATAAAACTTTAAAAGATTATTTTGGTAGCGGACCTATATTTATGGAAACAGCGATGGAATCTTTGAATCGCTTAAAGGCTTCCGATCATTTTAAGGTTTCGGTTAAGGTTAATGGTGGGGGCACAAATTCACAGGCCGAAGCTATTCGTTTAGGTATTGCGAGAGCTTTGGTTAAGTTCGACTTAAACTTTAGAAAGAAGCTTAAAAAATCTGGAATGTTGCGTCGCGATCCACGCGAAAAAGAACGCCGTAAGTATGGTCTTAAAAAGGCTAGACGCGCACCGCAATTCTCGAAACGCTAGTTTTGAGAATAAGGTGTGAGGGAAAGGGTCGGGAAACGGTAGTTTCTCGTGGCGGAAATATTAAAACCGAGGGGTTTTAAAGAGGAGCGAAATTTCTTGAGCGACGACGCACCTTAATTCAGCAAGCGATAAACGATTGTATCTCGACCATAGGGTTGTCGTTCCGTACTGAGCCATAAGGTTCTAGTGCTAGATTATGATACGTTCTAACTTTAAACAATATGCCAAAAATACTTTCAAAAAAAGAAGCAGTTATCTATCTCGGTCTTGATGAAAAGACTTTTGATAATTACTTCAAAAACGCCAAAGAGTTTCGATGTATTAAAAGAAGTAGTGGCAGAGGACGCTTTTATTTCGGTGAAGACAAGTTACATAAATGGAAAGATGATTTAGCATGGAGAACTGTTGAATTGAATAAGGATGACTATGCTTTATGCTTGGATTTTGCGCTTGCACAACACTTCAGAAATTATGTGCAATCAGATTTTGGTACCGGACGACAACGAGAATTTGGGCAAAAAATTACAAATTGGGTTAAGGGACAATTGGGTGAGGTAGCTGTTAAGAAATTTTTAAAAAGAGAATTTGGGATAAATATTGAGCTTGATTTTGATATTCGTGATAAAATTGTTCTCCAAGATATAATAGAAATTGAAGATAAGGGGAAAACTAGAAAACCAAAAATTGGTGTTGGGATAAAATCATCCAAGCCAAAAAGCGCATTTTTGGTGCTTGGTGAAAATGAAATTAAAATTAAAGAGCGTAGATCGGATGTTTATATTTACTGTCGCCCTAATATTCCTGATGATCACTTATTAAGGCTCACGAAAGAGGAGATTAACAAGGTAGTAAAAAACAAACCTCACTACTCAAAATATAAGGACTTAATACCAGACTTTGTTAATATACCCTGCGAGGTTGTAGGTTGGTGTCGCTATACCGATTTAAGAAAAGTAAAAAAAATTCCCGGACAAGAATTTGATGGTATAAGATTTGTTAAAGAATCTGGATTTTTGAGAAAATCAAAGAAAGATTGGGAGGATTTTATAAATCAATTGTAGTTTCTACTTCTACCTCATTAAATAAATTTACTACTGGAAAGCTTTGACTCAACGGATTCATAAGGAATTCCCGCAAAGGTTTTTAGTACAGCAGAAATGACAGCTTGTGCCCCAACTGGAGGAACAGCCATACCAATTTGTTTTCTTGCGTTTTCCTTTGAACCTTCAAATACAAAATCATCGGGAAAGGATTGTAATCTTGCTCGTTCTCGGTTTGTGAGCGCTCGGTGTTCTGACCAATGATAAACATGAGTACCTCCACCGCCACTTCCGGTGATTGTATAGGCAGGTTTGTTTGGGTCTAATCGTTTATAAATTTGGCTCATGTGTGCACCTTTCACATTTAATCTCAAATGTTCGGGTATACCCTTATACCAAGCATTTTCTCCCGCAGGAATATGCTTTAATCTTTCAATAACACCTGATGATTGCTTTGTAAGTTCTTGATTTGGTGCATTATCAGGTATTCGTGGATTTTCTAGTGCTGTGCGAGCACTTATATAATTATATTTTGTAGTTGGGGCAGGAATTTTGAATTTCAAACCAAGGTTTTTTCGTATGCCAATAATCACAATCCTATGTCTTTGTTGTGGTACTCCATATTCCTCAAATTTATATAAATGCGACGTAAGGATATAACCTTTGCCTGCCTCGCTAAGATCTTTTAAAATTTGCTTGAAGGCATTGCCACCGTTTGCACTTTGTAATCCACTAACATTTTCTGCAATAAACCATTTTGGATTATGAGTGTTGATTGCTCTAACTCCGTGAGAATAAAGTGGACCAAATTTCCCATCGAAACCTTTTTGTTCTCCAACAAGACTAAAATCATTGCACGGAAATCCAAAAGCGAGAGCATCGAAATTTGGTACTTTCGTAAAATCTATTTCTTGTACAGGAGCACATACTACAACTTTCTCATTTCCTTTGTGTATGTTGCGAGCATATGTTTTACAGGTGTCTGGATCTATATCATTTGCCCATACAGGTTCTATACGATAGATATAGTCTTTATTTTCAGCAAAAGATCTGCTTGCTCCCAAAGCAAGTCCGCCCGGACCAGAAAATAACTCCGCTAGTTTAAATTTAATCTCTTTTTTCTTCATAAAATCTTTAATCTTATTTTAGCACTTTTTATTATTTTATATTCTTTACTACGTCAACAACTCTGCCGTTAATTATAAAACTATCATCTTCGTGAATAAAGATTGGTGAATATTCTTGTGTTGATTCTGACAGTAGAGCAATTCGAGAGTTGTTTTTATCTAAGCGATATTTTTTTATATTTGCTACGCCATCGATAATTGATACGACGTAATCGCCATCGCGAGGTGATGTATTCTCGCTATCTACTATTACAAAGTCGCCATTTTCTATATTTTTTCCAGCCACATCTGCTTTATTGAGTGAATTACCTTTTGCTTTTAAAGCAAAAAAGCTTTTCTTGTTCGGAATAAGTCTTTTTGAAATTCTTAAATATCCCTCAATATTTTGATCGGCGTAAATAGTTCCGGGACCGCAATTAGCAGAGCCAATAATTGGAATTGAAAGAAAAATATCTCCAGTTTTTGCTTTATTACTGATCCTATTTATTTTTTTATTTTTTTTATTGATAGAAACAAAGCCTTTTAGTTCAAGTTGGGAGAGATGGTGTTTAATCTTTTGTGGTAACTTTTCTTCCACCAGTTCTCCTATTTGGCGGAGAGTTAGATTTCCTATATTTTTTTCACCAATTATTTTGAGTAGTTTTTCTTGAATTGAATGCATGTCTGTATTATACTTCTGTTGTCAAAATATATAAAGTAAAGTTATACACAGAATTAAAACTTGACAAGATTTATATTGCGGCAGAAAATAAAGCTATCCTGGTAGCTAGTTTTAAAACTATTTATTAAGGTCGACAGGATGATTGCCGAAAATTATATAATCAAAACAAATTATGGCTAGAAATTATAATACTAGGAGTAATGGCTCTACTTTTGATGAAAATACTATTGAGGTTGTTTGGAAAAAAGGAGAAGTCGAACTCAGTTATCCTAGTTATAGAAAAGATAGGTGTGGTGCCAGTATGCAACGCACTAAGTATGGAAAGATAGAAAAATGGGGATGGGAAATTGACCACATCAAGCCTGTATCTCTTGGTGGAACGGACGATATAAGCAATCTTCAACCACTTCAATGGGAAAATAATCGTCACAAAAGCGATAATTATCCCAACTGGAGCTGTAGTATTAAAAGTTAAAGCTTCTTTAATTATGGCTCATAGAAAAACAACTAGTCGTCGGGTCGCAACTAAGGCCAGCAAACTTTTGCGGAACAGTTCATCTAGTAGAGTGAAATCCGTAGCCGCAAGTGCGTTATCTCAAAAGCACGGACGTGGACAACGACGTAAGTAACAGGTACTTCGAAAAAGCGACCTAGTAGTTAGAGCTTGATCACTTGAGAATCGCCAGAAAGGATAAGTATAACTATTTTTCTTGGATGAGATGGCGAATGAACGGCGCACCTTCGGCAGAAGCCTTGCAATGCAAGGCTTCTTTGCTTCTTAAAACTCCCCATCAATAATTTTTATAGTAGAGTTTTCTAGAATATATAACTTAGATTCTTTGGGTAAATAAACAGCTTTATCTATTTTATTTTCTGGCCAAGAGGCGATATTTATGTTGGAACGAGTATCTATTTCAGCTGTTTTAAAATTTTGGCCTTCGTTAAATAAAATATATTCGCCAAAATGATGCCAATATATTTGAGTGTTAATAAGCCCATTAGCATCAGCCGAGCTAGTATAAATTATCTCTTGATCGTTTACTTTTTTAATTTGTCCCTTAGTTGTTTCTTTTAGCCAAATGATAGCAATATTTTTTCCATTAGAATAAACAGCTTTATCGGCTTCAGGTGAAAAATATATTTTAGTAGGGTTTTCAAATTTTGTTTCGCCCAAAGCCGAAATATTTTGAACTGCCGAATCCATCATTAAAATAATGTTTGGGTTTTTAATAGCTATAATTTTATTTTCAAAAACATCAAAGCCTTGTATAGCGCTAAAATTAAGATCGGTTATTTTTTCTTCTTTTATATCTATTAAAAATAGTTTGCCATTTATTAAAGCAATTATGCCATTTTCACCGAACCATCTTAATTGAGTTGGCAAAAATTTTGTAGGTAATGGTGTGTGGCTGGGGTTTTTAAGTACAAGTTTTTTTTCGTATAAAGTTGTTAAATTTGTAAAAGAATTATTGGTGGTATCGTGAATAAACCAGTTTTTAATTAATTTAGTTGTTTCTCTTAACACTATTAGTTTTTGAGAGTCTTTGGACCAACTTTTGTTGTTTTCTATAAAAGTTATAGTTTTGGTTTTTAATTTATCTGGAAATTTTAGTTCGGTAGAAGTAGCGTTTATATTAGTTAAGTCTCTTAATAAAACTTTGGCCGAACCTATTTTAATAGCAATATTTTTTTCGTTAGTAGATATTGTAAAATCATTTAATCCTGTTGTTTCTGGCCAAACAACTTGAGTTTTAAGTTCTTTTGGAAACAAGACTATATTTTCTGTGTTTGTAACAAGTCCTGGTTCAATTTTAAATTCCTTTTCCCAAGTTTGAAAATTTTCCTTAGAAACGCTAATTTTATATTTTTTTGTTGGTAAAAGACTTTTCATTAAAGCTGAACCATCTTGACTGTTTAATTTTCCGTTAAGAGTGATAGTGGTTTCTTCTGGATACATAGTTTCAACGTATATTGCCCCAGAAAGTAAGAATTTGTTATTGGAAAAATCCCAGCGGTAACCCCTAGCATACACAAGCAAAACAGAGCCTACGGCTAAAAATATAGCCACGGCAACACCTAGTAAAATTTGTCTAGTTCTTATAGTCATTTTATCGACTTTAAAGTAGCATACTTTTCTTTATTTGAAAAACCCTAAAGTGATGTTAGGATGTATCAAGTTAAAAGTTTAAAATGTAAAGTTAAAAACCACAGATTAAGAAAATCTTATAAGACAAGTCGCTGTAAGCGACACCATAATTTTACATTTTTAATTTTAATTTTTTAATTGTAATTATGTCCGTAAAAATAGGTATTGATTTAGGCACTGCTAATACTTTGGTTTTTGTTTTACCAAAAGGGATAGTTATTAACGAACCTTCGGTGGTGGCGGTTTCTTTAGACGAAAATAAAATTTTAGCGGTTGGGCGCGAAGCTAAAGAAATGATCGGCCGAACTCACGAAGGTATTGTGGCGGTGCGACCCGTTAGAGATGGAGTAATAGCAGATTACCGCATAACCGAAGCGATGATTCGCCATTTTATTAAAAAAATAACTGGACGTTTTAATTTTTTTAGACCCGAAGTTATGGTGGCAGTTCCGGCTGGCATAACCTCAACCGAAAGGCGAGCTGTAATAGAGGCTACTCTAAAAGCAGGAGCCAAGGCAGCTTATGTGGTTAAAGAGCCAATACTAGCTGCCTTAGGCGCCGGCATACCCATAAATGAAGCTTCGGGTAATATGATTATAGATATCGGCGGAGGCACTACAGAGGTGGCTGTGATATCTTTAGGAGGTATTGTGGCTTGTGCCTCGGCACGTGTTGGGGGTAATGCTATAGATATGGCTATTCAAAATTATATACACAAGGTGCATAATTTAGCTGTAGGTGAACGCACGGCTGAGCAAATTAAAATTGCTATTGGTTCGGCGGTACCAAGAAAAGAAGAAGAAATTTTAGAAATTCGTGGTCGTGATCTGGTGGCGGGTTTGCCCAAAACTATAGAACTTCATTCCAACGAAATTCCTAAAGCTATAAAAGATACTTTGGCTGAAATTATAAAAACAGTAAAAATGGTTTTACAAGAAACTCCGCCCGAACTTTCCGCTGACATTATGGATAAAGGCATGATAATTTCTGGTGGCACAGCTTTATTGCGAAATTTGGATAGTTTGATTACTCAAGAAACTGGTGTGCCGTGTTATCTAGCCGATGATCCACTTTTTTGCGTGGCCAAAGGAACTGGCGTGGCTTTAGAAAATTTGGAATTATATAAAAGGGCATTGTTTGCCAAGAAATAGCTTCAAAAGCTTGTTAGCTTCGTTAGTTGATTAGGTTTTCCTAAAAAGCTAATGAAGCTAATGAAGCTAGAACCTTTGTGTACTCTCGCCAATTAAAATATTTAGAATTAGTTTTAAAAAATAATGCAGTGCCTCACGCTTTGCTTTTTTATGGTTCCGATTTTGATTACAAAATAAATTTAGCTAAGGATTTTTTTGTTAAAATAAATAAGGTTGAGGACAAAAAACAAATAATAAATGAAACCCATCCCGATACTCTTTTTATAAGCCGTGAAGAAGATAAAAAAGAAATAGGTATAGCTCAAATAAGGCGACTTAAAGATTTTGTAGCTTTAACTCCTAATCACCTTAAACAAAAGGGAGTTTTTATAAAAGAAGCCGAATATTTAAACGAAGAAGCTTGGAATGCACTTTTAAAAACACTAGAAGAACCCATAGGTAATACAATTATTTTTATATTTGCTTCTAATGTAAAAAATATACCTAAAACTATAATTTCCAGAGTGGTTGGCCTACCTTTTTACAATGAAGATATTTTACACAAAAACTTAAGCTTAAAAGATGATATAATTATGGGTAAGCTGTGTTCTATTGAAAAATTACTTTGGAGTGAAAGAATTGACCTTGCTGAAGAAATTGCTAAAAAAGAAAATTTTTTTCCGTTATTAGATACTTGGCTTATTAAGTTAAGGATCGAGGTTTTGACTGGTAGTAATCAAATAGACAAAGTTAAATTTATAGAAAATTTAGCCGAAGCAAAAAATCTTTTAATTTCTACAAATGTAAACACAAGGTTGGTTTTAGAAAATTTGTTTTTAAAAATATAATTTATGGCCAATTTATTAAAAACTATAATTTTTCTTGCTATAGTTGGCGCCATAGCAGTAGTGGTAGCGCAGGTGTATTTTGGTAATTTTTTAAATCCGCAAGGCGGTTTTTTTGTGAGCTTAGATCAAGGCACAACCTGGAAAAAAACTGGTTCGTTGGCTACAGCTGGCACTAGTTTGAATAGGTTAAACATTTTAGAAATAAAATCTAACTCTAAAGATTCCAGAATTTTGTATGTAGCCACTTTAGGTGCCGGAGTTTTAAAAAGCGTAGACGGTGGCGAGGTCTGGCATAATTTAGAAGATAAAAATAAAGTTTTAGACCCAAGAGCCAATGTTTATGCTTTGGCGGTTGACTCGCGCTTTCCGGATTACAACAAAAATATTCCCGATAAATTTTATTTAGCAGTGTATCAAAATAAATCGGGTAAGGTTTTAAAAACCGAAGACGGCGGGCTTTCCTTTAAAGAAGTTTATTTAACTTCTCGTGCCAATTATCCTGTTTTTGATGTAGCTTTAGATCCACGTAACCCAAATATTGTGTGGGTGGCCACCGGAGAAGGTAATTTATTAAAAAGCCCAGATGGTGGCGCCACTTGGAAGTTAGTTCAAGAATTTGGCAAAGCTATAAACTATTTTCTTATAAATCCAAATAGCCCAAGTTTAATGTTGGTTACCACATTTTCTGGAAGTATTTTTACTTCGCAAGATGGAGGTTTAACTTGGACAGACGATACCGAAGGTATAAAATCTTTTCCCAATGCTAAATACATAGAAAAAGTTTTATATAACCCAACCGATGGAGCTGTTTATTTAACTAGCAAATTTGGTTTATTAAAATCTTATGATTTTGGAATAAACTGGCAGGCAGTAGATGTTGTGACGGCTAACGATATTTTGCCAGTAACCGATGTGGCTTTCGGGCAGTTAGGTTCTAAAAATATTTATGTTTCAGCGAGTAACTTTATTTATTCCAGTAAAGATGCCGGCAAGTTTTGGCAGATACGAAAACTTGGCACCGCAAGACAAATTAGAACTTTATGGGTTGATCCCAAAAACCCAAATAAAATAATTGCCGGCACCAGCGGTTCGGGCAAGAAAGCGAAAAGTTCACTTTTTGTATTCCCTACAGGTAAGTAGGTCTAATTTTTACCAAGGCTAAACCTTGGATCCCAAGGTTTAGCCTTGGTGGTCTTGGAAATCTTTCTAGTAAGAAAAAGCCCTTTAAAATGAGGGTTTTTGGTGCTTTAAACCAAGCTATTGACAATCCATATCCGACTATGCTATGATGTAGGCATCAGAAAAAGATAGTTCCCTATATGCCCTTTAAGGGCTTGGAGGTAGTATGGCAATTTCTCTGTCAGATCTCATCAGGACATTTCTGCGGGATAGGGTTCTTGGTATGTTGATGTTGGTATTCTTGGTTGCCCCGCATTTCTACATCTGGGTGGAGACCGATCGGATACTGCCTTACAACTGGGCAGGCATCGTAGCGAGAGGCTTATGCCTCTTCCTCGTGGCGATGCTCAGCATGATCACTCTGTATCACTTGATCAGAGGCCAGAAAGCCTAGCCCCAGCATCCTTTGAAGGCTCTGCTGGTGTATGAGAGGAGGTGAGAGCAAGATGCGAGAACGTTGAATAGAGTAAAAGATCAGTCCTTTGTTCTCTAAACGAGAAGAGAGGTTCCGGTAAAGCTCATTGGGCCAGAGCAGCCATCCGGGTAAATGCACGGGCAAAGGAAGGTATCCAGGGCAGACCGCCGAAAAGGGTCACACACTGGAGGCGAGCGGAGGCTGTTCCGCAAAGTACCTTGTGGGTTAAGTTCCAAAACACACGTTTCACGGGGCGCTACGACGAAAAGTCGAGCGCCTCTTTTTTATTTTAGTTATACCTTAGAACCTATTAAAACTTAACGTATCCCGAGCTTACGATCGTAAGCTCGGGATACGTTTTTGATTCTCTTATATTACAAACATTTTCATGTTATGCTGGTTTTATTCATATGCCCCGTAGTAGAACTTTCAAAAGACTTTCCTTCGGAAAGTCAGCTAGGACAGGTTGGAAGTTCACTAGCAGGGCTATA
>ERZ1292625.3429-Hain-H41-01um-R1-3429-length-12945-cov-6_pt1 | contig 12945 bp, 16 predicted proteins | sample MGYA00564400_ERZ1292625 | MGnify/ENA primary metagenome ERZ1292625 (study PRJEB36523, sample SAMEA6512639) | groundwater metagenome | collected 2019-01-08 | study: AquaDiva: Metagenomics assemblies of 32 groundwater samples
TTGCGGGGCATTTCCACCAAAAGCGATGGTATGCGCCAATCGGAGGGCTCGTTCATAATCCTCGGCCACTATGGAAGGATTCACCATTGATAGAGCCTCATGAACTTTCTTATAAGAAGGGTCGTATTCGTTGTTCTTAACACCCTTTTCCTCTAAGAATCTCGCCAGGGCGATCTTGCGATCTTTCTCCTCGCGAACTTCAAGACGCTGTTTCAATTCTGAAACTTCCTTTTTAGATTCATAAGCACTTGGATCTTTCTCTTTAAGCGTTTCAAGTTCGATCCGTTCTTGAAGATGCTTATAGGTCTTGATCCCGTGTTGCCCCCAAAGCTTTTCGATAATTCGATTAGCCATGCGGACATCAGCAGAGTGAATCTTATGAATCAGCTCTGGATTTTCTTGAACGAGAGTCGCTTGAACCTCTACGGCTCTTGCAACGTCTTCGTTCGCCATTTGCACTTCTTTTACGGCTCCTTTTAGCCTCTTGTCGAGGGTTGCTTGATCCTCTTCACCTTCTTTTGAAGGTTCAGCAGGAACAGGGGCTACTGGAGGTTGGCCCTCCACTACAGGTTCTACAGCTGGTGCGGCTGCAGGGGTTACTACCGTTGTGTCATCACTTGTTCCCGCAGGAATAGGGGTGGTATCGGACATAGAATAAAAGGGTTAGGATTGATTAAAACTTGGTCTTCAGATTTTGCCAGTAGGCAAGTTCGGTCGTGCACTGGGCAATACGAGCGTCTACTTCTGCTTCAGTATAAGTAGCTGCGGTGACTGTGGTTTCGGTTTTCGTAGACAGGACAGCCGCAGAACCGTCATCTGTGGTGATAGTAGTAAGAACTTCAGACATATAAATAAGGGTAAAGATTAAACTTCATAAAAGAATTTGAGCCGAATAGATCGGCTGGCATTGTTTTGATCAGCTCCCGTTACATTAACGATGTCGGATTGAGCCACTCCCGCGATGTCAGCCTGCATTCGAAGCGAAACTGTGTTGGCTCCTCCAGGAATCACCCCGTAGCAAGCCGATCTCCTAGTTCCATTATTGAGCACCCCAGCGCCAAACATTCCATCCTGATGACTTGCTGAAGCGGCGAAAGGTAGATTGATGTTAAAAATCCCTGTACCAGCTCCTTCATCCCCACCGTCTCCATTCAAGAAAATGTCCACAAAAACTGTACTATCTACCTGTGTCCATCGTCCTGAATTAGTGGTGTAAACTGGGATTGTATTCCCAGCGCCACCTATAAGGGTGACGGTCGGGGTAAAAGTTCCCTTCCCAGAGTTTATGCTGTTTTGAGAGGGGCTTATTTTCCCCGATCCACTGTCGAGTGTTGCGTAACCTGCAGTTGCCATATAAAGTAGTTATAGATCAAGAAAGTGTATATCCTTTTGCCTGAAGATCAGTTGTTACATTTGCATCGATGGTCGCATCCTCTGCTTGAGGATCATAGAAGTAATTTTCATTTAACTTCGCTCCATCAAGTTCACAACTTACGATGCAAACGGTAGGATCTGTGGCTCTGTCTTTTGAAATAATAAGTGTCATAAGATTGGGTTATTCTCGTTCGAGGGCTACCCATTCGACAGTACCCGTGAATGGATTTACGAAATTAAGAGTAAAGCCTGTCTTAGATACCGTCGAAGTGTAGGGATTGCTAATAGATGTATCCATTTGAGACATATTAATGCGTGGAACTTTTGCGAATGGACTTGAAAAGATGATAATTGCCTTCTTTGAACTGTTGAACACAATTGATCCACTTTGCATACTAGTACCCGTTAATATGTAACCTGATGAAGCCATAATTTAGATTAAATAGCTGTTCTTGCTAATTCTCTCCAAGCCTGAGAACCTCCAATTTCAGAGAGTAATAGGGTGAGTGTATCTCCTGCCGTGGCTGCGAAGTCAGCACTACCGGCAAGGAGCATCACCGCTGTCCCAGCTCCACCTGCTGTGTTGTGTTTTACAGTGGGATTAGCAGTGAAGAGCATGGTGATCTGAGATCCGTTCTGCCAGCTCTTGGTCGTGATTGCATTGATCTGTGTGGCTCCAGTTATCTCGAAGGCATTCCCATCATTGCCGAGTGTGAGATCATTAGCCGAGGCCACGTCTGCCCCCTGTGCGCCGATAATACGTCCATCAAATCGAGACATGCCATCATCTACATGTAAGGCGTATGGGCCGTTTGAGAAGACAACATTAGCCCCCGCTACAGGTGCGCCTTGAATATAAAGCGTCACGGGGTTGGTGACAGTACGAGTAAGAGTGGTGGAAGTATAGGTCTGTTGATCGAGGTATAAACTAAATACATTGGTTGTAGTGGCAGTTTGATTCCCCAGACTCACGTCGGCACCATTATCTCCAATGAGTAATCCGATAACATGTGAATTAGCTCCTTTACCATCCTGTATATTTGGAATAGTAAAGAACGCGCTGGCCATGTCAGTGGCAAAGGTTGTGTTCACATTGTCCACCATGAGCCCCATAGTCACGTCAATCGTTGCGTTCGTGCCAGCGATGGGCCCTCCTGTGATGTAAGTAGTTATTGCGTTTGTAAGTGTACTTGCTGCAACGAATCCATAGGTTGGAGCTTCTATCGAGAATACTCGTTGCAAAGCCAAGGCTCCCGTTGCGAACTGAACTGTCCGTGCGAAGTTGAATCTTGCGTCTATGGCTTCTACTGAAGCTGTAAGCGTCGTATGAGCACCTCCTGTCACCGCGAGGGCATTCGGACTTCCTGCGGTAACTACTCCTTGTGTAACAGTAGTACCTCCATGCCATGCAACCTGGAATCTTGGGGAGCCTGTGTTCTGGAGCGTAAGCATGTCGGAAGAAGTAGCGGCAGAATTGGAGAGAATAGACCGTCCATCTGCATTTTGACTGATATTCAAAGCATTCTGAGCTGCGTCCTGAATAATATTTAAACAGGTTGCACCTGTTGCAGCTGTATTATCGTTAACAATATTTACAAGTGATCTTGTACCAACATCAACGGAGTTCGACGTGAGGTTTAGAATATTTCCTGTAGTCAACGCATCAGCACTAAAAACAGTAATAATTGAACTTGTGGTGGTAACTGGGTTTGTAATATTAAGCACAGGAACGGTAGTGGCTTCAGAATCAATGGTAAGAGAAACTCCATTTGCGTTCTGATCGATAAGCATTGCCTGCCCAGCCGCATCCTGCTGGATGGTGAGCGGGGTTGCTCCTACGGCAGCAGCCGTTTGATTCCTTATGAAAACAAGGTTACGCGTACTTGCGCTAGCACTAGCGGAAACTAAATTCATGATCGCTCCAGTTGTGAGGCTGTTCGCGCTCGGTATTGTGAAAATAGCAGCAGTTGTTTGAAGACTTATGTTGACGCGCAGTGCATTTACAGAAGTTGCATCCGAATCAATATTCAGTGCGTAGAAGTTTGCGTTCTGGTCTATATAAACTGCCTGTTGCGCGGCATCTTGTTTAACGGAAAGACAAGTTGTACCTGTTGCGAGCGTGTTATCATTCGTAATTTGCACCAAACTACGCCCGGACACATCGGCGGAATTGCTGACCAGATTCAGAATCTGTCCCGTCGTCAAACTGTTTGCGTTCGGTATATTAATAATTGCCGCACTAGTTTGAGAGGTGATAGCAAATCGTAACGCATTTACGGTAGTGGCGCTAGAATCAATATTAAAAGCGATGCCATTTCCAGTTTGAGCAAGGTTGATGCCGACGTTGGCTGAATCCTGTTGTATTCTTAAGACAGTTGTGCCAGTAGCTGCGGTGTTGTCATTGGTGATTTGTACAAGCGTGCGCGTTCCTACGTCTGCACTATTACTGACCAAGTTTAAAATTTTACCAGTAGTGAGTGAATCTGCGTCGCCAATATCAACAATGTTTCCCGAGGTCGTAGTAGGGGCTAGAATGTCGATTACATTCGCAGTCGTGGCCTCGGAGTCAATATTTAAGGCTGCAAAATTATTATTCTGATCGAGTAATACCGTCGAGTTATCATCAATCGTGTGTGGCGTGGTTTGTAAGACACGTCCAGTAGTACCGTCCCAACGTGGGATAGCATTATCAATAGTGGTTTGAACCGAGGAGCGTACACCCCTCTTAGCCATGGAGGATAGATCCATCATAGATTAGGGGGTTAGACGTAGTAGTTAAAGCGAACACCGTCTCCATTATTGAGAACATCTACAAAAGCTTCGGCTAGGTTCTCGACGAAAAGCGTATAAGAATCCCCAGGCTCAAGAATCATTCCTGTTCCCGTACTCAGCGTGGCGGAAGCATCTACTCCTGAGCTACCAATTGCGACATTTCCCGCATTAACAATATAAGCCTGCACGTCTACTCGCTTGCATGCAGTAGAAGCTGCGAGGGCTTCTGCCGCCCCAGCCACGGCCACTACTTTACTTCCGCTCGTAAAGGTTCCATAGGGTTGAACTTCTACATCTGTCGCCAAAGCACCAGTACCTGAATAAGTTTCATAGGTGATTGTATCGGTCGTTGCTGAGGTAGCTTTCTTATAATGAACTTCTGCTCGTGCGTAATCTACTGCAAAATCTCCGTTGCTCATTGTGGCGAGCAAATCCATTACATTTTGTTGTTCAGTTACTGCAAAATCCCAAGGAATTTCCCTGGTCAAGACAGTTCCAGTCGTAAACGCAATAGAGGACATGTTCCTGAATATCTCTAATTTACGTACATTTCTTCCAGCCGGCAATGTCCCAACCCAGCTTTGAGTGCCGAGTGCAGCGCCATTAAAGACAGTAAAAGTATATACGTTCGATGCTACGGTAACGCCTCCAATCCATCCATAAAGTTCACTTCCTCCATCGATAGTTATACGTGCAATATAGCGGCCAACATTGGCCACTCCTTCAAATAGGTTCTCAAGATTATTGACTGAATCGTAAACCGTGAATGCCGCAGCCGTCGCTGTCTCAGTTACCGTTACCGTTTCTACTTTCGTTTTAACTCCCCAAACAGGATTTCTGCGCCAGTGTGAGCCAACTTTCTCCCCGTATAAGCTGAGGATTGGCGCTGGTAAAGCTACTATACCAGTAAAACCCGCCGCACCTGCGATGAGGTTTATGGTGGTTGAATAAGATTCGTGCCGTGTGGCGCTGGTCACATCCACAACAGGCTTTGGATTGACAGGTGTGACGGCTATTTCACCGCCCACGTGAGTTTCGAAATTCATGGCCTAAGGGTAAAGAAATACATTTTCTTAGACCTATAAGCTGCATTCGAGCGGCTACGCGCAAACAACGCAAGAAGTCGCCCGAGAGTCGCCCGAAGGCAACTTACAGGTTCTTGCGTTGTGGTAATGGTTCAAAGGGCGTTAGAGCTTCACAGCTTCCCCATCGGGAGTACTATCGAAGTCATCTGGGTTCAATCTCTCTGTCTTATTGCGAGAGTTTTCATAGATTGATTTTACTTCGTTTATGAGTGTGCGTAAAGCGGAAATTCTTCCGCGGCATTCAATGACTTGCTCCATGCTCTCTGCTTGACGCGCCGCCTTGCGTTCGTAGTTAACTATCATGTGCTCAATGTACAATTCAGCCACTCGCCACTTGGGATCAACGTGGAGCTGGCCCAACTGGAGCCGCTCCTGCTGCGTCAGCCGCCTGAGCTGCTTGCTCCATTCCTGGTTTTCCCGCTCCCACGCCCGCCATCGGCGGTAACTGGTCAGAAACATCTTGAGGGGGGTTAGATTTTAAGTTTTCTTCTTCAGGTAAAAATTGCGGGTCGCCGATTGCTGCCTTGGCTATGTCCTCTGGAGTTTGTTGCCCTTGGCCTGGTTGGGCTGGCGCGAGTACGTACTCAGGCATCTGCATAATATCCTTGATGTATTTAGCAAGACCGGCCTGATCGAAGCCTTGTGGCGCAAGTTGTGTAGCATCCAATCCCTCCATCTGCAGTGCCTTCTCAAGTTGCTTAGAGGTAGAAATGTTACCTACTTCCAACATTGCCTCCGCATCGATATCAATATCACCAGGCTTGAGGTCGAAGAACCTCCAACCGTCTGCCTTATATTCTTTCAATCCCTGCTTACCACGTACAAGTTTTACGTCTTTAGTCTTCACAGATACCTTGTCGCCATTCTTCAGTGCCGCTCCATAGTGAAGTTTAACGTCATCCTTCATTAGGTTATACAAACGCTTATAATAAGAGATGGTGAGATAATTCATACCCAACTCAATGATTGCGTTCTGGCTTTCCTTGCGGATAACCGTCTTGCGCGCTGTTTCAGAGGTATCGGCATTCGTCGTATCATTAATATTGATACCACTTGCACGAATTACGTCATTATCCGTTGTTTCGTCTAGTTTATAGAGGGACGCAAAGTCAGGATTGATCTCCATCTGTTTGACATCTGTAGGCGCAACTCGCACAAAGTCCTGTCCCCACTCGAATGCTTGTTCGTCAAAGTTTGAATCGGGATCGATGAACATAGTTTTCTTAGCAGACTTCTGTGTAATCTCAAGAATCATCAGGCGCATGAGGTTCTTGATTGAATTGAATGCCGTCGTAATGTGAGCATCTCCATAACCGTACGGACATCCTGGGATTTTATACATCGGCGCAAGAGCAATAGGAATGTCCTTCCCTCGTCTTCCTGCTATTCGCGGAATCGGGGTGTCAAGCTCAGTATCCTTCTTCACCAAAAGTTTGTCTTGTCCGAGAATCTGGTATAAGTCGGCCCCCTTGTCGAAACAATGAGTGACGCGAATATATTTTACGTTTTCATCACTCCCGAATGGATTGCTGTTGTCCGATGCTTGTGCCGTTGTTACTCCTTCGGCAATGTCATCTATGTTCTCATAGTCAGAGAACTTCATCATGAACTCTTCTTTACTAAGGAACTCGTCCACCTGAGCGTACATGCAGTCAGATAGATTACTCTTGCGACAATGTTCGTCTAAGTATAGGTGTCGTAAGTCAATCTTGCGGAAGCCCACTTCAAAAACTTTCTTAGTTTTTTCTTCAAATGTCATTTTCTCATCCTTCATTACAGGATCTTTCACCGTCAAGGTTTGTCTCTGAGTTAGCTGTAGAACGGCTCCAGTCCCACGAATACGTCGGTCAAGAAACACTTCAAAATCTTCAATGTCCGCGTCACAATCACTCAAAACTTGCTGGAATAAGTGTGAGAAGGCAGATGCTTTTGAGGGGTCGTTGCTTCCGAGTGCCACAAACTTTGCGACAGGTCTGTTCGGAAATTCAGACGCCATGGCTCGGAGCACGATGGTGTGCAACAATGGGTATTTAATATCGTTAAATCGCAATCCCTCACGTGAGAACATGGAGAGGTCGTATTGCTCGTAAAGCGAGTCGTAAAGCTTGCTGTTGTTCGTGTTGTCTCCTTGCAAAATCCCCTGGAAAAAGCGGGTGATGCCCGTATCCCAAAGTCTTTCGAATTGCTGACGATGATTGGTCATCCTGTTTCTTCGATCTTTCCACATGGCTTCATAATCAGCTGCGGTTTTCTTCGGAGTATCTTCCGTTGCGCCCTTAGTCACGATGTCCATGATAGCCGGCTCAGCCATTGATAAATTGGATTAGATCATAACGTGCGAGACTTCCTTCCTCCACTTCTTCATAAGACAGGGATTCTACGGGCAAGTCTTCATAGGTTGGATAAACCGCAACAACCTTCTTCAATCCTCGCGCATAGTCCAATACCCCAAAAGAAACAAGCGGTAAGTTCTTCCCAGAATCTTCTGGCTTTCCGTTGCCTTTATACCCACGCTTGCTTTCTGCTTCAAGAGATCCCACGTAGAGAGCGAGCGTGTCAAAACCCTGTGCCTTCCAATCCGCTTCGCGCAGAGGGGTGCCAGGCTGAATCCAAATTTGAATTTGTGCCTCCATAAATTAGGATTTAGCTTGTAAATTCAGGGGATGATATTTAATGTATTCCTTGCCGCTCTTGCTAAAAACTTTCTCCTCAGCCCAGAATGTTTCCGAGTGCTGCACGTTAGGATGCAGAACTCTGGATGCTTCCCACTTCATCTTGCGGTATTCGTCATGGTTCTGACGAGATTTTTGTGAGCCTGGTATCATTGTTTCTTGGGTAAAGATTGTGGTTCTTTCTCCTCTTCAAGCTCCATGTTCGGTAAATAACCCGCTTGTGAAGTTCCTGGACTACGGCGAGCCCGCGCATGTGGCGCGGAGAAGTCTATTGCTGGTAATTTAGTACCAAGTTTGGGCATGGGACTTGGTTAGCTTGACGTAATTATGCGCTAATTTTTGTCAAAAGCAAGCGAATTTAATTCTTTCCCCATAAATTACCCCTTGCGCCAGTTACGGAACAAGGGGTAAAGTGTTTCTGTTGAAGAAAACAAGTGAAGTTTACACGAACCAATAACACTTGTCAAGCTCAACGCTTCGGACAAGTGTTTTTAAATACTTGCGCCGACGAGAAACGTAACTCGTAGAATCGTTGCTTGCGCGGATGGCTCAGGTGGTATCCGTTACCGAAAGGGCAAGTGTGAGAGAATTAACCCTACTCTCACGGGAAATACCTGCGGTGGGCCAGGCTCCGTTACGTAGACTGCTCAACTGATTAGCCAACTAACTGTCTTAGACAGCTGAATGGCACGGGCAAAATCCAGCAATGGAACCCAAGCGAGTATGCGCCAACGATCTCCCTTAGAGTATCCTATGTCTTGAAGAAAGACTTAACGGAACCCTTGGGGAAAATCGGTAAACCTTCACCACCCGTAGCCTGACGGACGAACATTCAGAGAGGGTCAACGTGGCAACAACAATCCTTCTTCAATAATAGCCTCCCTGCGGGTCTTGGGGCGTTTTTGTTCAGGCCTTCCATATTGTGGGGCCTCCCAAAGATGTAGGGACATGGCAAGAGAATCAATAATGTCATCATGTACACCACGTGGAAAGCGGAGGAGCTGCTGCTCCAACGCAGAACAGAAGCCCCCCGCACGGTGGTATATACGGCCAGTCTTATAGTAGGCAATAAGCCCGCGAATCTTTATTTCCTTGTCTTGAGTAGTTCGTATTTCTTCAATGCTCATAAATTTCTTACGCACTCGCATCTCTTTCTCAAGGAAGTGGATGAGTGCTTGCTGATAAGCCACGGACTCGATACCGACGTGAATAGGTTTGTATAGGTCATTCAGCTCAAAGATGGTGTTGATCACCTCCGATGGATCCATCTTGCCATGGCGATAGTCGAGTATGTACGCAGACATGTCTGATGTAATTCCCGTTACCATGATGCTGCTCTCATCGGCTGATTCCTTCTTAGAGATGGCGAGGTCAACGGTGATGTAAACCCTCAAGTTACTGGGGCACTCATGATCTTGGAAATATTTGAACCAATCCCGCTTGAACTCTGCCGTTAATTCATTCGTCGGTTCACATTGATACATGCAAGAGAACACATCCGGATCTAGTTTACGTAATCCCTCTAAGTACTCTAAAGGATATTTCTCTGGCCAAAGTGCCTCACCTTTTTTACGAAATTCATCATCCTCTTTAGCAATAGCGGGTAATTCTATTACTTCCCATTTCGCATCAGGTTCTAGTGCAAGAACACGTCCAATAAGGTCATCGTCATGCCAACGAGTCATAAGCATAACTAGCGCAGAATCTTTATTGAGACGGGTTTTGAATACGGTTAAGTACGTGTCCCAAATATTCTCACGGATTACTTCAGACTCAGCCTCCTGTTTGTTCGCATAAAGATCGTCCAGAATCATGATATCAGCTCCATATGAGGTAATCGACCCGTCACGCCCTGCAGCAATGTAGTAACCACCGGCGGTAGTGTCAAACTTATTCTTTGCCTGCGAGTCTTCACTAAGATGCAGCTCCGGAAATATCAACCGAGTAACTGGAAGTTGAGAAATATTCCGCACGTTCCGTCCAAACCTCGAAGCAACCAAACCTGAGAAGGATGCCATGATGACGCGGCGTGAAGGATTGCGACCAAGACAATACGACGGAAATATCACCGATGAGTGGAGACTCTTCATGTGCTGAGGTGGAGCAGTAATAATCAATCTCTTTATTTCTCCACGTTCCACGCGTTCTAGTGCTCTGCATATAGCAAGTTGGTAAGGAGTAGGGTCATAGCCATTTATCGTAGCCACACCAAATAAGGACATGTCATTCCTAGCTAGAGTGATTGCTGCTTTCTTTAACTCTAGGGGCGTGGGGTTGGTCATAAATATACAGAGGTTGATGCATGCCTTGAGATTTCCGTAGTGCCTTCAGTTTGTGCTTAATATTATTCCAGATGGCTACTTTGCATTGAATGCCCTGATGAGATATGCCATGACGTTTCCCTAGTGCGTTGAAAGAAATTCCTTCCACATAATGTGCCTTCCAAAGCTCTTCATGCGTTGGCTCCATGTATTACTTTATGTGAAGGTTTTTCTTTCGCCTGTACCCACCAAAGGGTTTCACCTGCCTTCACCTTGCATGGGAACTTTTCGATGCGGCGAGAAGGCTCGAGGCCATGCTTTCCCTTCTTTGATCGGTATATGCCGTCAAAGTAGGGGTAGTCTTTAAATTTCTCTCCAAGGGGTTCCATGGATACGGCCCATCGTTCAGGATGCTTCATGTAGTGCTAGGTAAAGATTTGCTACGGCTATTTATCAAAGTGTTCGTCCAGGAAGTCTATGATTGCTTGCACAACTCCCATATTCTCCGCCTTCAGTTCCTCTCGCCTTTTTGCAATCCATTCGCTGGGTTTTTGTTTGGGCTGAGGTTTAAAAGTAAAGACTCTAGAATGGCAACAGCCACCCGCATGGTCACAATTACACCCGTTGTTATTGCATTTTGCCTTACACTCTTCCTTCTTTTGAGGGAAAAGAGGGCGCGTGGCGGTTCCCATCAGGTCGCATGATTCGCAATATTGCAGCGGATGGTGCTCATGACCTTTCTTCTCTTGAGGTGGAAATAACTTGTCGGGGTCTATGTGTAATTCCCCGCATGCACAATCCTCCTCCCCTTCTTGGCTTTCGGGTTCTTCCTTTGGCTCTTTAATTTCTTCAAAGTACTCAGGATTCTTAAGCTCCCCACCGTAAACCCATTCAAATTCAAAACCAACGGGGAAAGGTTTGAGTTCTTTGAGTAGTTTATAGCGTTTCATTTCTTAGATTTCTTATAAGCATCTAAAATAGCCTTCGCTGCGTCCTCATCCATACCTTGAAACAGATCCTTGCCGTCCTTACCAAGAAGTTCTTGACGTGCGAGTTTGGGTTTGAAATATTCCAGAATGTGCTCGAATCGCTCTTGATATTTATCTTCAGGTAGCTTCTTGATGGATTGCATATATAATGCGGCTCCTTCGCCCACAATATAATCTCCTAACTCTTCCCAAGCTTTAGTTTTAGCAGACACAGCACCAGGAGGTTTACCCTTGGTTCCTGGTGCAAATTGACCCTTCTTGTTATGTTTATAACCGTTTCCCACCGATAGTTTCGGTTACAGATTAGTTCCAGATTTGCGGTTCAAATACTAGATCATCATCAGGCACAAAGCCTTTAGAAGCAAGAACAAGCAGAATTTGAGGTTTAATCCCTTCCACTATTACTTGAAGATGAGGATCGATGGCTTTGATAGAATTCACATCGAGGCCACCGTTGCCTGTTTCGAAAGTAAGCGGAACAGTGAGGGTATCAAGTTTGAGATTTGCTTGGTGTTTTGGCATAGATTAACCTTCGATAGGAATTCTTTTTATGGGTGCTAGCGGATTAGAAGAAACATAAGGAACAGCATCGAGTTGACCTACAATCTTTTCTTTGATGAGATTAAAACGATCAGCAGGAACACCAACAGAGTAAGAAGCGCCAGAGGCAATTGAGTTGTCTTCATCACCCGCGACAGCCCAAGCAACTGCGACATCTTTTCCAAGATGTTCACGAATCAGTTTATGCAGAAGATCTGCAGCCTTAGCGATCTGTTGAACTTTGGAAAGATCAAAGGCCATAAAATGGGGATTAAGCTTCTTGAGGAACGCCTTTCTCGGCGCTCGCAGCTTCTTCGCGTCTAGCCTCGCTCTTGCTTTTCTTTTCTTCCTTCAAACCTTTCTCGTTCACAAACATTTCATAAATTGAGAAATGTTGCGCGGTGAGTTGTTTCTGGGTAGAAAGTTCGCGGAGAATTTCACGAACGTAGTTTACCTCAGCTTCTGTAAAGGAAATATCGAAAATATCTTCTGAAGGTTCCCATTTAACTTGAGCACCAACGGATTGAATCTTATATTTCTCAATCTCTTCTTGGTTAGGTTCAACTTTAGCAAGAACATCCTTGCGAAGTACAAGACGTTCGAAAGAATCTTTAACTGGTAAAGTGTTGAGAAGAAGAACGCGGTCAAGGAGTGTAAGAGGAGACAGCATGGAATGCGTTGTTAAGGATATAAGAAAATTATACCACGAGAAGAGTTGAAAAGTCAAGCGAATTTAAGAATCTTCTTGACTTTCTCAACAAATTGTTTTATTGCCTTAGAGACATTGTCAGAAAGTGTTGGTGGCTTTACCCAACTCGTTTCTTCCCATTCCTCTGGCCCGCTTGCTGGTTTTCGTTCTGTAGACATATAGTTTATGAAAACATAATTTCCCCTGTTTCGGGGTAGATATAACCGAGCCAGCCATTAATTTCAACATACTCAATTTCTTGATTCATAATTCTGTAAAGGTTGTAGTTTCGGGGGCAAACTGTAATAAAATATCCCCAACTTGGCCAGACCGATTCTTGGCAATGCGGAGAGTGGCCTTCTTGAAATTCTCACTGGCCTCATCGAGATCGCGGTGAAGGATGAGAACAACGTCGCTATCCTGTTCTTTAGCCCCGCTGCCCCTGAGCTGATGAAGTTCCGGGAAGCCCCCTTTCGCCTCACGATTAAATTGTGATAGACAAATCACGAGGCAATTGTTCTGCACTGCGTAAGCCTTTAAAGCGCTGGTCATTCTGCCGATAGC
>ERZ1292625.3433-Hain-H41-01um-R1-3433-length-12943-cov-7_pt1 | contig 12943 bp, 19 predicted proteins | sample MGYA00564400_ERZ1292625 | MGnify/ENA primary metagenome ERZ1292625 (study PRJEB36523, sample SAMEA6512639) | groundwater metagenome | collected 2019-01-08 | study: AquaDiva: Metagenomics assemblies of 32 groundwater samples
TACAATGGATTTTTCTGTATAGCATCCACAGACATTTGGATTGTTCTGATGACAAATTCTGCTCCGTATTCTGGATCATTTAGATTTGGTCCTTTGACATTTGGATCGACATAAAGATCATACGGGTCTATGCGATTTATGACTACATTTCCTTTCCCATCTACATCAAATTGCCATATACCGACAGAAGACCATAGTGCATCATTGACCACTTCTTTGATCTTTCTTTTTATTTGAGCCTTTTCATACACATAGTCCAGCACTTTTCCAGAATATCGTGCATTTTCCATTGCCGATTCCGTTGTGACACTAGGCAATACTTCCCATTTAGGCTGGAATGATGTCACTTGGTTGCGTACTCCCCGCATGTGTGCCGCCACCAAGTTGATAGGAATCCGTACTCCTGTTCGTGTAGAGAACACCACTGTGTTTGTTCCCCGATTGTATCGGGCAAAGTGGTATCCACGATAATAAAGATTCCGCACGAGCCACTCCCAGTCAAATTTTCTTCGACTTTCTAATGCTTGATTTTTAAAGAGCTTGCATTTCTGCAATAATAGACGGTCTTGTTCTACCGCTTGTTCTTCTTCTGTCGTTTCCTTTACTGGTTTTGTTGGTTTATCTGCCACAATTTATTAGTTGGGTTTCGCCGTATATCCTGGTGGAACGGTACTATCGCCCCCCTCCACCTCAAACTTGACATCTGGCGGAACAACCATTGGTGCATCTTCGTTTAGATCTACTTCATTTTCATCGGTATCCATCACGGTATTCTTTGCGGGTTTGTCGAAACGATCAGAAATATTTCGTACAGCAGTGCTCCCAGTGCCAGAAGAGGTAGTAAAATCAATAGGAGTAAATGGAGCCCTTGTTTCTGAAGGATTTTCTTTTTCATACAGTTTTTCTAATTTTTCATAGAGCGTTTTTACAAAAAAACGCAATACAAACATATTTACTATCCCCATTCCGATCACAAGTAATATAAGTAAAATATCCATAAAAAAACGACAGCGGAAAAACCGCTGCCGTGAAGTTGACTTCTAGGGCGTGTACCATCCCTAATACCACATAAAAATTGCTATGTCAATAGGGGTATTTTATTTTGATTCTTTTCTTTGTTGAGGATTACTTCCCATAAGACTTGTCTGCGGAGCATTCGGATCACCCACAACTCCAGCCTTCTCCACAAGATCCCGTATTTTGATCTCATCATTAAAGCTCACTTCGTAAATTCTATTTTTGTGTATTTTTACCGCCATCCGCACTTCTCCAAATCCGTAGTTTTTGATTATAGACTCTATTTTCTTGTCTAGGTGCAACATGAGTGTTGACCAAAACACGATGGGAATAAACAACTGTGCTTGTGTTGGGGGCATTGGAATTTTTTCTTCTTCTTTAGGAATCTCCATATTCTTGACCAAAAGTTAAATCATTTGAATCTTCTGCTTCTGTCATTCCTCCGTGAAACATTCCCAACTCTTCATCACCCGCATCTGTTGGAGCGAAGGGTTTAGATATAAGTGTGTTGCTCATTCTGTCTTTTGGCATAACCAGCTCTGTTCCCATAGGCCGCTTTATCGGAGCAGGGAACCGACTCATGATGATGTAACGCAGCGCATCAAGAGCGTGATCATTGAAATCCCGTGGTTGCTCCTTTTGATTCCGCTGAGACAAACTCCGCATCTTTCTCCATTGATATTGCGGGAATTCTGTTATCAGATTGACACAATTTTTAAAGACAAACAGCCGTGGAGAAGGGATTTCCTTTGTTATTGGGTTTCTTCGGCTCATCTGGGGCTTTAAGAACTCCTTTACCCTGTTAATACCAGCGAGTTGCTCATTGTTTGCGGGGGTGAAATATAGCCCAAAATCCTCGTATTCTTCTATCACAGACCATGGCATACCATCTTTCTCTCGTGTTTTTGCCTGTGTAGAAGGATCTATAAGCCAAAAGGATATCTCCTGCCCAGCCGTTTTCTCTATAATGGCTCGTGCATGGTCAGAAACTACCCCAGGGGAATAGTATTCATCGTACACGAAGATGTTTCCATCATAGTCTACCGCAGCAAATATTACCGCCGTGGGGTTCACCATACCATGATCAGCCCCCACAATCCGTTCCCACCCTTTTGGTATCTCAAATGGGACTATTGAATGCATCTTATAATCAAATTCATGATAAATTTGATTTTCAAACACGTCCCACCGTCCTTCGATATACCGCTTCACCATCTCTTCTGGGTAGGTTGCCAACAAAGAAGGAATATAATCAGCAGGAAGATATGGATTATCGTATGATGCCGATTCAATAAAATGGTGATTAGGATTTGGTTTGTTCTCTAAAATAGGCTTTCTCCACTTGAGGTCTATCCAGTTACTTGGCTCTGGGTTACAGACCACGAATCCATACCGATTTGGAACACTTGCCAGACGAAGACGAGAAGTAAGTATCTGGAACACCCGTTCTCCCACTTCTTCCGCTTGATCTATAAAAAACCACCCCAAATTAAGCGAGAGCAATTCTTTCTCCGACACGTTGTCCAGATGACGAAAAATGATTTCGCTCCCGTTGACTAATCGTAAATAGTTCTCTGAGGGCTTCCATTGCCCTCCAGCGGCTTCATCGTAATACTCTGGGGGACATATCTCAAAGAATGTTTTTCGTGTGGTATCCCGCAACTCAGGATATGTCAGACGGCCTACGAGGCCAAAGTTTCCTGGAAATTGAGAAAGAAGAAGAGAGCGAAGACATCCAGCAATCGTTTTTCCACTACCGAAACCACCCGAAAAGCACGAGAACTTTTGCTCGGATGTTATAAACTCCGTCTGCTTTGGTGTCGGTTCTATCTGGTTATTCACTCTTTTTTAATTTTAACAGTGGTGAGTATTCTCCCTCTTCTGCGAATATAGATCGAATCATCCACATACATCCTGTTTCAAAATGTGTTATTGCTTCAGAAAGCTCACGGCCTCCTACTGATCCAGGAGTTTTTCTTCGTCGCAGCTCTCTTAGGATTACAAGAACTTTATTCATGCTACTACGACATTCTGCCATCAATTCCTGTTCATTCATTTCTCTATCTGGCATTATTTCTTCACCTCCGATCCTGGTATAATACTTGCCTCTTCATATTCTTTAGGTACAAACAATTTGTCTATCTTGTCCTGCGGCACACCCACCAGTACCATGGGCTGTATCTCCATACGGGGTTTATCCAAATTCATTTTCTTTGAGAGCAAATCTATGAATATCCCTGCATCCTTAGAGGATTTTCCAATGGCTCGTTTATAGACGGCATACACCACGTCAGGATATAGATCCATCATCCACTCCCAGAAGTACGTTAGTCGCTTATCGTTGAAGTCTTCCCGTGCTTTGAAGAAGTTGGTATAGCCTTTGGGCATCATGTGCTTCCGTTCCCATGCCACAGCACTTTCAGGATCACGGACATCTTTAGGCATAGCTGCCCACCGACAAAACTCCTCATACTGCTTAGCGTATTTGGTCAGTGGTGCTCCCTGCCCCTTATCTGTTTTTGCTGCATTCTTTTTTAGATAGTCAGGAGAGGGAATGGGAATTTTGGTTTCTATGTCTTTGGTTATGTCTTTTGTGGTTATGGTGTCCAAAGGGGCAAGTAAATCCATATACCCAGTGTATACTATACAGTGTCACTTGTTGTCAACAACCCACTTGACTTATGAAAGAGTATATGCTACACTTATGGCATACCGCTATGAATTTAGTATATCGCATCAGCAAAAGCATTACATGGAAAATAAAGAAACGACTTATTCAACTCATGGTCAAACACAACGTCTATTACAAATACAAAAAATATTTATGAACAAAACACTACTCATTATCGGATGTTTCATTCTTGCCCTTGGGTATCTTTTCCATGTATCAGCCATACAGAACGAAGAAATACGGGCACAGGCAGAACAAGACAAAATAAATCAACGCATTACGTGTATGCAAATTGTACAGGACGCATATGATAAGGACTGGGACAGAGATCCCCTGTGTGATTGGGCTACTGAAGAATGCATTCTCCCAGGATTTCGTGCAGACAAACACAACGCAACCCTTCAACAGGAAAAGAACCGATGCATAGAATTATACAAGTAACATGAGAACAATAGCTATTGGAGATCTGCACGGACAATATGAAAAACTTATTGAGCTTATGGAAAAGCTGAAGAAGGAGGGCATAGATTTTGATAAAGACATATTTGTGTTTTTGGGTGACTTTGTTGATGGTGGTCCTGACACTAATCAGCTCATTGAAAAACTTATAACATATAAGAAGCAGTATCCTCATTGGCACTTTCTCTATGGGAATCATGAGGATCTCATGCTGGATGCGCTCAACCCCAAACATCCTGTGTATGATGACTTCTATCTCTGGTGGAACCAGGGAGGAAGACAAACGGCAGATTCATACAAAAAAGATTTAGGGTTTACAGAATTGGAGCAATCGCTCGCCAACCCCATTCACATTATTCCCCCAGATCACTTAGTCTTTATTACAGACCTGGAGACATGGTATGAAGATGAAAAATACTTTTTTGTCCATGGAGGAGTACACGCATATCACACAGTTGACTGGGCAAAGAAGAATATGAGTCGGTATGAAATGATTTGGGAAAGAAACTTCATTCCTTCCAACTTTCCGTATAAAAAGAAAGTTATCTTTGGTCACACCGTACATATGACAAACAATCCAAAAACAAATCTTACCCCTTGGATCTTTCCAAACAAAATTGGCATAGACACTATGCATCATGGACATGGAAACATTACAGCAGTAATACTTCCTGAAGAAAAGTTTGTATCAGTATGAAAACAATAGACCACATTACCGCCGCCGACAAAATGGTATTTAGAGTGTAATAGAACCATAGATGAATCAAGGGTATGAAGTAATCATCTGTATGAAATATATATTTTTATTTATTGTGTTAGGAATACTTTTATTTGTTTATCATTTTTATGATGACCAAGTACGGGAGTGTCAGAATGAACGGTGTCATTTTGTCAGATACAACGATTTACGAATTGGTAGCCGTGACCATCATATAGTTTTGTATAAATGGACAGAAGATAAAGGCTGGGAATAATCATCTGTATGGATATGAAAACAAAAAAAACAAAACGGATAAAACGAGTACGGGCCTATGCAGAGATCGGAAGTCATGGGGGCATCTTTATGTTTGACCTGGGACCAACAGCAAGAAATTATCCAACCCTTCTCCACGTCTACCGAAAGAAAGTGGCCCCCTACCTTATCCCAGTTACCATTGTCTACAAAGCATGAAGCCTCCGAAACTCTTCCTGAATCATCCTCCCATAACACGGAAATTATTACGAGATCTCCTACGGAAGATACGGAGCAAAAACTTGACAGAGAAGAGTATAATCACGATATGAAACAGCAAAAAGATGGGTGGTGTGGACCAACCTCTCTGACCTACGTGGCAAAAGCCCACGGCATCCCCTTAACCCAAAAGAAAGCAGCCAAAGCAACGGGAACAACCACACGCTATGGGGTTGACCCCAAGAACTTAGTTAAAGGAGCAAAGTCCTTGGGATTCTCTGTAACCACTATTGCCAACAAGCCCTCCACAGAAACCCTACGGAAAATACGGAATGCATTGCTCCAAAAGAAATCCGTCATTGTAGACTACCTCGCAGGAAACAAACTCTCTGATGGACACTATAGCGTGGTAAAGAAAGTCACCGATACTGCTATTCATCTCTGGGACCCAGAACACGGGAAGACCCGTGCTGTCCCCAAACAAGACTTCATTGCCCGTTGGAAAGACATCTCTGGAAACGGAGGAGTCTTCTCCCGTTGGGCTGCAATACTTTCTTAAATCCCTACCTTCCCTATTCAGAAACTTCATAGTCCAGAAGACTTCCCTAATCTCAAGACTCATGCCTCTTGGGGATTTTAAGACTTCCTAATACTCCTAGAAATCCCCAACTACCCTATTTGGAATATACCCCGCCCCTCTGGTATTTCCGACTCCCTACGGTCACTACAGTGTCATAGAAGAGTATTCTTGGGAGGGGAGTAGACCCCTCCCTACCACAAGAAAAAAGAGAGAGAATGGATGTGAGTAGATACTGATTCTTTTTCTCTGTATAAGTATAAGTCCAAATACAAAAGGTCACTACCTCCTTGTGTCATGACCTATAGTACTGTATAGCCTCAGATAATCTATTCTACGTCGTACAATAACTATTTTGTGACGTCACATTGTGCCTACATAGTCACTATAACCCCTGTATTAGTCTTATAGTACTTATAGTCTATCTAGTAAGAAAGAATAATAAGACAAGAGTATATAAAGAATAATAATAAACACCATGACTAGTACTAGTACCCTCTTATATACTAATACTTATATACTCAGGTATAAGTATAAGAGTGAGTAAAGAATAATAAGAGTAAGTCTATATACAGTGTTGTCAACAAGGGTATTGACATAGAACACATAACGATGTATACTCTCTTATAGATCAATACCAATTGATCAGCACATTAACAAAAAGGCCATATCGCTAATGTAGGTAGCAATAAGGGACAACTGGACAATCGTACAAAGCATATTTGACTTTGCACGAGTGCCCTATACAAACCCGCTTCTATATTAGCGGGCTTTTTTGTGTCAACAAGGGGTTGCACCTTTACATAGAGCGCTATAGACAAGTAGACACTAGATCATTGCAGTAGCCATACAGGGGCATACAGTGACACGTAGGACACGTACAGGACTAGCGCTATAAGATACTCACTCGTTTCATGCTGTAGCACATTTATGAAAGGCTACACATATGACAAAAAAAGATTACGAGCTAATTGCAAGTCAACTTAATACGGGGCTTCACTTAGCAAGTGTTATGGACAGTAGAAAAATAACTGTCCCACTAGTAACGGCCATTATACGAGATATGGCACTACGACTAGAAAATGACAATCCACGCTTCAATCGTCACAAGTTTTTGACTGCGTGCGGATTATAGACGGTAGATATGACCTGGCATAACTAGGTAAACAACAATACAAACCGCTACAGTATGAACGGGGTGAGTATCAAATAGTCATTGCATTATTGGTGCGTAGTATTGCCACAATATAAATTCATTCTGCAATATGTAGAAGAATTCAATTGTATCATACGAAAATCAGGACACTATGAACATAGTATGACCATGAGTATTGAGCTAGACGCAAGAGGATACGACACGACAGAAGCACAAGATATCCTACTCAATGAGCTAGAAGAAGATATTATCGAAGACGCAAGAAGCGAAGCGGATAATATCTATAGATCATTATCAAAAGAGTATGATTATCAAACAAGCGAAGAAGCAATACTAGACACGATCAAAGCGAATGAGTATACATTTTTAGAAGACGGATCAATTTTCAACTGATAATAGGCAAGCAAAGCGCTTGCCTTGTGAAGTGTAGATAGTGTAGCGGGTTGGGTATAACCAACAGAAAAGAGGTATATGACTAAGCGTATGGACATGAATACACAACATGGTGAGTGTTTTCTTAGATTACGAAAACCATGTAGACATTGTAAAGAAGTAGAAAGACGAGAACATAAACGATGGATAAAAGATTATCCACAAGTATTCAAAAAAAATGGCTAGGCTTATACCCTGGCCCGCTACACTATACAATCAATCTTATCATGGCGGATATAATTTACCGCTAGAAAGTAGGAGTATGAACGACAAGGTACAACACATAAGATCGTATATATCAGGTCATGGAATACGAGTATACGAGGTTGAACAATACAACAAGCAGTGTAACGACTGGTTTATTGTTGGGGATTGTTCAGAAAACATAGAATATATTGCTGCTATGGTCAATTTACATAATGAAAAGATCAAGTATACCCATGAATGGGTAAACGCAAATATACCGTTCTAACAGTGACGGGCCTTGTGCCCGCCATGATGGGATTGATACACAAATTATCGCTAGTATAGGTTTGGGCAACGGGTCTATAGCAATATAGGCCCGTTTTTATAAGGAGGTGAAACCGTATGTATGAAGTGTTTTTTATAGATAAGCGAAGTAGATATACCAAAAAGTTTAGCAGGAGAGCAGAGGCCTTGCGCTATATAGTCACTATGGGCAACCATGGGCTATATTGCTCATACCGCATAGTATGATTTTACTATGGCTCATTGCATGGGTATTTTCAGGGTTTGCGCCAGTGGTCGGCGGGTGGCTAATTGCTTTGTTCTTGTGCATACTCATGGATATATTCCCATAATAGGAATTAGTACCTAGCACAATTGATCCCCTCGTGTACACGGGTACATAGAGGGGATTTTTTGTGGTCTTTTTTGGGCTGTTGTATCCATCTCCCTGGCACTTTTTACTATGATAGCAATCTCGGGGAAAATGAAACATAGTGCAACTAGGTACTTGACATAACTTGGCACATATGGTACTATGTACATACTCAAGCGACAGAGAATTCAAATACAGTACACGATTCTCCGTTGAGGAAAACAAAGACCAGTAGTCAGAGAGTTTGGCGATAGTCAAAAACAGTAGTATATGTTTCGACGATACATCTGTTTATTAGCACTCACTATTCTCTCTGACCCTGGCAAACCATTTGATAGGAGGTGAGTAAACATTATGGCAGCACGAACACGTAGAGCAACAAGAACAGAGGCCTCTATTTTTGTTAAATTAGCAAGAACAGGCTCAGTGGTACAGGAATATTGCCTAAACGGTGCACGCACTGTTGACGCATTACTGGAAGCAGCAGGAATGACCACAGGTAAAGGCGACAAGATCCGTGTAAACGGACGGCTCGCAGATGAAGATACACTCCTAAAACAGGGAGACATTGTAACTTTAGCTGGACGGGTAGAAGGGGGAGATAAGTAATTTTTCCCTGGTCATTCTGCCTACACAGGATGACCAAAATAAAATTACTTACGACGAAGATTATTTATACACATATGGCAAATGCAACAGACAGTACATTTCTAAACGAAGAATTAGAAAATCTAAAACGCTTTACGGAAGAAAGACAAAGAAGGAATGAAGAATTTATTACAGGAACATCAACATCATCATTTACACTTAACGCAAGTCAATTATGAGATCCTATGGCAATACCAGAACCATCAAGCAATCCGTTTCATGTTGGGGATATGGTAATAGGAAATGAGGGTGCAAAGAGATATGGGGTCACAACACAAGGATTTATTGCAGAGGTCAAACACATTAAAAATGACAGTGAGATATTCATTGTTGGAACAGATGAGAAGCACTCAGGGGATGTGGTGGAAGCACGATGCTTTGATCTTTATGTATCATCAGGCAAAAATAAAAAAGAAGGAGCAGTATCTATGAAAACACAAGCCCGTTACTCATCCCATGTTGTCTCCCTTACTAGTCAATCATTTATCGAAAAACAATTCAAAGAGGACATGATCAAACTTCGGGGAGAACCTGTGTTGCTCAAACGGGACTCATCCAATGAATATGTCGGGAGAGTATACAAAGGCATACTTGTAGATATACAGATAGATGCAGCTCACCCCATAGACATTACCAAAGCACGATTTGTTATTCATCTGGAAGCACAATCTGACACCTATACTGCATCATGGCTCCAGTTCGAAATAGACCGTGATCTTCCTGTAGATAAGAAAGCTATCTACACCATCCTTGCACAAACCATTGAAAAAGAACGGACCAAAGAAATTGCAAATGCCAAATCATCTGTATCCCAACGAGTAGCAGAGCTAGAAGATCTCAAACGTCGCATCATACAGGGTGACGAAGATCTGAAGAATGCAGAAAAAAGTCTGAAAGAAATAGAAAAGTCACACAAAAGCTATAGTGCATCTGACTTTACCAAAGAAGTTGCATTGATCAAAAAGCACACCATGGTAGAAGATGCGTATATATCCGATCAAAATAATCTTATTGTTCTCACGAAAGATCTTGTTGCGGTCAATAGCGAGACAGGAAAACCTCGACCAGAACACATTGGACGGTTTATCATGAGATTCACACTAGGGAGCAATAGTGTTATTCAGATCAGTAATAGAGATTGGCTCTGTGACAATAATTATTGGCATCCAAATATTCCTACCGATGGGCAGGTATGTTGGGGCAATGGACAAACAGTGGTCAGAACCATGTTGAAGAAGGGGGAATTCTATATGCTTGTAGATTTCATTATTACGTTCTTATCTCTCTTCCCTCATGACGGTGGGATGCCACATAAGTCACATATGGATTGGCTGAACCAAAAGGTACACCATGAAAGTTCTGATTTCTTGGAAGCAAAATTATAAAAACATTGAGAGGAGCATTATGAAAAATAAACAAGACGTCTATACCTACACTGATCCAGTAACTCGTCCCTGTCCCTTTGACCTGGTTATCTCTATGGAGGCATACAGCAAAATCATGGGGTACACACGAGTAGCACAAACAGAGATCACGGGGTTTGCCGATGTCACACTAGAGGCAGAACACAAACGAGTTGTTGTGGGAGAGGTGTACCTACTCGAACAAGAAGCCACAGGTGCACACGTACAGATGGATGAAGAGGCAGTATCTGACTTCAATCTTCAGATGATCAAGAAGGGTGTGACCCAGCTCCCACGACTTTGGTGGCACTCACACGTCAACATGGAGGCGTTCTTTAGCGGTACGGATGTAGCAACCTATACAGAGACACTTCAGAATGATTCATGGGCTATTGCACTGGTCGTCAACAAACGACGAGATATGAAAGCGGTCTTCCAGTTGTATACACCGTTTCCCATGACCTTTGATATGGATGTGTTTGTAGACTACGACAGCGTACCTGTACCGAAATCCATAGAAGCGGAGGTAGCAAAGAAGCTCAAGGAAAAGAAGTTTCCCGCCTATCAGCTTCCTCAAGGAAAAGCATGGAAAGGAAAGGGAACGTGGAAAAAAAAGGGAGGCATACTCGTTCAGGAAGATACAGAAAAAACCGAAATGGGAATCGGGTCAGATGAATTTACAAGTCTCTTGTTTGTCGCTGGTGTGCAGTATGAACGTGTCTACTTCCTTCCTAAAGATCCAGGCTTGGCGGAAGAAAAAGTAACCAAGATGGGCCTCGTCAGACGATGGAGTGCACAGAGAAATGCCTTTGTCTACTGTGATGAGATATTGGGAAACATATGGGAAGATTATTGGAACGTATTACAGTCCGTCCCATTTGAAGGACCGTTAAAGAACTAATATGCATGAACCATATCAATGTGAAACATTAGGAAAAGCATGTAATTTTTGTAAAAAAAATTACAAAAAATATCCTAAAAAATTAAAATGCCGAATCTGCAACAAATTTGTAAAACTTGATACACATTGGTATGTGGAAATTATAAATCACAATCCAGGAATACAGGGAGGTAGCCCCCCACCAAAAGATAAAGAAGTCCTTGCAACTTGGCATTGGAATTGTTTTAGAAAAAAAATATGATCAACGAAAATCATTTCATGCGACAATGGGGGATCATTCACCCAGATAAACTCACGATGCCTATTCTCATGGTGGGAGCAGGGAATATCGGATCATGGACGGCATTGGCACTCATGAAACTAGGGTGTACCAATGTTACGGTTATCGACTTTGATAGTGTCGAAGAACACAACGTCGGCAGTCAATTGTATACATCCTTGGATATTGGTGAAACCAAGGTAGATGCCATGAACAAACGTCTTGGGTTTCTGACAGAGAACCTACCGCATACAGAAGTACGCAAATTTGACCCCACATTACCCCTAGATGCCTTCGATATTGTTATTTCGGCAGTAGACAGCATAGCGGTACGAAAAGACCTCTTTACGGCACTAAAGGGGACGACAAAGTTACTTGTTGACGGGCGCATGGGAGGGAACAGTATTTCTATCTATACAATCCCTATGGGAGATGCAGAGAAAGTAGCGCTCTATGAAGACACACTCTTTGATGCCGCAGATGCGCTTCCTATTCCCTGTAGCGAACGGAGTGTGGTATATAACTGCTTTATCATGGCGGGGTACATTACCGATGTGGTCGCCCACATAGCCAACGAACAGCCTATACCACCAGAGATAGAGTTAGATCTAATAAACTTTACGCTATTTACCTAGTATGAAAGAACGACCCTTTGAAGACATCGGTATTGTAGATGCTCGACTGACGTGTATTATCTGTCATGAAGTATTTACTGACATATGGGATCACCTACTCGAACACAAAAAGCATGATCCTGATCATATAGCATACATGAAGGAGATTGATAAGCATGAAGCAGATGAGTTGGGTGTATTCAAGCTCCCGTGCTTCTGTGGCGGTGTCATTCGCATGAATGGGACAGGTCAAGATAGTTGGGAAACCACATGTCAAACATGTGACTTTCTTTGGGATGAAGATTAGATCACTTCTTCCTCTGTCCTACTCCTTTATGGAAGTAGGTTCCTCTCCACCAGCCTGTGAAGATATCAAGGTTTCTTTGGTGTCGTTCTTTTTTTTCCCTGATTCCACTCCTTGAACGGATTGCGGATCGTCAGCTTGGATTTCACTTTCTCTTTCCGCCATTTGAATTCGGTACCGACTATCTTGGGTACTGGTCGCCCTCTGTTCTTTTTGTCTCCGAACTCCAAAGTCCTTGGCGGTAACTCCTGTAATGGTTTCATACGGTAATGACTTTAAATACTCGTCCGTTGATACTTTAAATAACTCTTTCATTTGTGTGTTTTCTGCCAAGACCACGTTCTAATAGATTGTGTTCTTCTGAGTAATGCGGCGGAGTGATTACTGCCTCGTTTTATCTCATCTTGGATATGACAAGCAGTACACAATATACGGCCATTACTAGGATTATCGTAGCGGATATGAAAAGAGGGTTTGAAGTTACGAAAAC
>ERZ1292625.3434-Hain-H41-01um-R1-3434-length-12940-cov-48_pt1 | contig 12940 bp, 15 predicted proteins | sample MGYA00564400_ERZ1292625 | MGnify/ENA primary metagenome ERZ1292625 (study PRJEB36523, sample SAMEA6512639) | groundwater metagenome | collected 2019-01-08 | study: AquaDiva: Metagenomics assemblies of 32 groundwater samples
GTGTTTTCATAGTTTTCTTAAGGAGCTGATTATTTGCTCCAATAAAAGAATATGAAATTGAGAAAAATTAAAAAAGAGAGGACATCCTCGGTAGATTTAATCAAACGAGTTTAATATAAAAAACCACTTTTATCCAAGTTGGATGAAAGTGGCTCTGAACTGCTCAGATTTGCAAGATAACGTCCTTTTTGCCGAAAAAAGTATGACTTCGATGACGTGTCAAAATCATCATTTTCCCCTTTTCCTCATACTTTTCTCCTCCCAAATGGAATACACCCGAGGACTCGACCAATTTTTCCTGGTTTTCGAAATCCTTTCCACCCAGTTTTACCATCAACGTCTTAATTATCGTGAAAGTGAAGGAAACTACCTCGGGCAGTGCTTTTTGTGCAATTTCTTGAGGTTTTAGAGCACCCTCAAATTCCTTAGTGTAGGAATCATGCATTCCTTGCCAAAGGACGCGATATTTTACGACTGTCTTAATTTTCTCTTCCATCTTTTTCCTTTCCACACAAGACTGAGAAAGAAGAAACTGCTCGTTCAAAAAATCCAGAGCCTCCTCAGGCTTGTAGCTAAAAACCAAATTACTCTGTGGTCTTCGCTTCCTTCTGACTGCTTTTTTCTTATTAGTTTTATTCTTTGTTTTTTTGCTCATAGTTCACCTTTCCAAAAAGAAGTATATGCGTCAGCAAAAACAATGATAGTGAGGAATACCTCGGTAATTAAATTTTGTCGCTCTTTATGACCTCCTCCATAAAAAATGGTAATTTATCTATTGAGCCGTCACGAATCGCCTTTAAAACTGTAGTGATGCCTTTAATTGAATCAAACTCATCTGATTCGTTCTTAATTGCCTCATCAATTGGCACCCACATATTATGTCCAAAATCGCTATCCTCAATAAGGTCTCCAAAATATTCATCGGCATAGGCTATTGGGAACATCAAATCAGAAAAAAGTTCTCCAGATTTATACATTATTCGCCGCTCACACCCAATCAATCTAAAATCGGCATCAAGGCCAGTTTCCTGTTTCAGTTTTCTCTTTGCTGCTGGCTCTATAAGCTCACCCTTCAGGACAACACCTCCCATAACGCCAATCTTTCCATATGATGGGTTTGATTTCCTTATTTGATTAAGTATCTCTATTTTTTTGTTATTAATCCTCGAAACGATCGTAATCACATTTATTTTAAAGAGACTCGTGATCGCATCATTGGTGGGATACGGATCTGCAACATGCTTGATGCCTATTTCAGAAAGAGAATATCCCTCGCCGGATTTCAAGATAAAACCTTTTTTGACCAAAAACTGCAGATGATAGTTATAGAGGTCATTCGGGATCTTTTCAGGCTGCATATCGCTATAGCGCAGGGATTTAGCGTTTTTGAGTTTGGAAAGTATGTGGTTCTGGATGGAAGATAGATTGCGAAGCATGCTGGGATACTATCTTGATTTGAGAAATTTGACAAGTAATAAAAAAATAGTACAGTATCGAAAGGACTTTTCAACCGCAACCACAAACCCCGATTGAATCATGCTCATTAACTTTATCGACGATTACCTGATCGAATTCTGGTTTCAGCCCTTAGCGCACAAATTCCAAAGGCTTACAGGAAAAGACAATTTTTTCTTGACTAGGTTTTGTTTTATTTTGCATTGGCTTTCATCAATATCAGCAGGTTATCTCCAATCAAAAAAATCCTCAGAAATTTACGGGTGGTCAACCTTCCTCATAATCATACTTTTGCTTTGGACTTACTCAAGCCAAAGAAATTATAGGGATGCAAGCGGGAACAGCCCGCTACGTGCTATGAACCCTCAAAGGTGGTATCCATTAAACAAAGGATTGCGAACAATCATCGTCGTGTTCGCAATTCAAATAATCTTCTGTGTTCATATTCCTCACATTCTTGATGATGGAACTCAACTGTTAGGGTGCGTAGGTTTAACTTCTGAATTAAGTCTTTCATCAGGATATTATCTAATTGCCTGCACCCCCCTTCCGCCGGGAACTGGATTGTTCAGGAAATGGCTCGATTCTGCCGTTGGATTCATCAAGAGTCTTGGCTCAAACGCTAGCCAGCCGATGCCTGTACCAGGCTGATTAGTAGCTTAAATTTCAACCGCGAAGGGTTTACTCTTCGCGGCTTTTTTATGTTAAAATTGCATTAGAATTTAACTAATTTAACCTAAACAAAATATGAAAAAAATAATAACAATTATCATCGTCATACTTGCGATTATCGCTGTGTATTTTATCGGCAAAAAGTCATCGAATGACACTCCCCCAACGCCGACTCCGGTTGCAAATGACACCAATACTCCCGCGACCTCAACCCAGACCGGAACAGTTACCGACACTACCAAAGAAGTCATTGGCAAATCAGTTGAGGGTCGTGACATCTTCGCGTACCATTACGGTACAGGGTCGACAGAAGTCCTCTTTGTCGGAGGCATCCACGGCGGATACGGATGGAATACTGCCCTCGTAGCTTACCAACTTTCCGATTACTTGAAGGCGAACCCGACTCTCGTCCCTGAAAAGGTAAAAGTCACTGTCATTCCTGTTTTAAATCCTGACGGTCTCTACAAAATCGTAGGAACTACGACGGGCAATTTCACAAAAGCAAATGCTGCGGCCGATACTGTGCCTGGACGTTTCAATGCGCGTACTGTAGATCTCAACAGGAATTTCGATTGCGATTGGAAAAAGGACGGCGTATGGCAAAACAAGACAGTCAGCGGAGGAACAGCGGCATTTTCAGAACCTGAAAGCCAAGCCATAAGAGATTATGTCGAAACAAATGATCCCGCTGCTGTCGTTGTCTGGTACAGTTCAGCTGGCGGAGTATTCGCATCAAATTGCCACGGCGGGGTCTTGTCAGAAACAACTGAAATAATGAAAGCTTACGCCGAAGCATCAGGATACCCAGCTTCTAATAGCTTTGATTTTTACACGACCACAGGTGATTTGACGAACTGGCTCGCAAGAAACATCACGCCCGCAATCAGCGTGCTTCTTACAAACCACACAGATACTGAATGGACGAAAAACCTGGCTGGGGTTGAGGCATTGCTTGAATTCTATTCAAATAAATAATGCAGCCCGCTTTTAAAAAGACAGCGGTCATTGTCGCGATTATTGCTGTTGCAATCACTGCCTTCGTCATGCTTCGCAAGCAGGCGGAGCCTGCAAAAGTAATTGAACAATCGAGACCTGTTGAGGCGGCATATGAGATTATCGGCACTTCTGTACAGGGCAGAAAAATAGAAAGCTACACTTATGGGACCAGCACGAAAAAACTTGTTTTTGTCGGCGGCGTCCATGGCGGGTACGAGTGGAACAGCATACTTCTCGCCTATCAATTCAAAGATTACTTGGACCAAAATCCTACATCAATCCCTGCGGGCCTTTCCGTCATAGTCATTCCAAACCTGAATCCTGACGGTGTATTCCGCGTAACCAAAAAAGAGGGGCGATTTGCTATCGCCGATGTTTCAACAAGTACCTTGATTCAAGAGTCGGGACGATTCAACGCAAACAGCGTCGATCTCAACAGGAACTTCGATTGCAAGTGGCAGCCGAAAAGCACTTGGAGATCAAAGGAAGTCGATGCAGGAACAGCGGCATTCTCCGAACCGGAAGCTTCTGCTTTCCGAAACTTCATTTCAGTTGCAAAGCCTTCAGCTGTCGTCTTTTGGCATAGCCAATCAAATACAGTATACGCCTCGCAGTGCAACAACGGCATTCTTCCACAGACGCTCGATATCATGAACGCATATTCCCAGGCATCCCTCTACCCCGCTGTCCAGACATTTGATGCCTATGTCACCACCGGCGCTGCAGATGATTGGTTGGCTTCAATAAATATTCCGGCAATCACAGTCGAGCTCAAGACTCATGAGACAGTTGAATTCGAACGTAATCTTGCTGGAGTAAAGGCTTTGTTTGAATATTTTAAAGTGAAATAGGGTTTGCTAGTATAAATTAAGATCATGTTTTCTCTAGAGAAATATAACTTGCAAGAAAATCTAGACGAACCAGCCATTCGTCAATATTCAGCTTTTAAATTAGGAGATGTGGATGCAATTAAATATTATTCTGAACTGTTAATAGATCGATTAAAATCTATTCTAAACCCTAACGAGAAATATATTCTTTATACGACAAATAAAAGTCCGACAAACAATTTTTGTAAAAAGAACTCACTGTTGGCTCTGGAGAGAGCTTCTAGTTATTTCAACATACCCTTAGTCATTGGTGAATATACCTTTTCATATAGTCCAGAGACTTTTTACGACAACAATATCTCAAGAAAAACAATTCATATACCCTACCTCAAAAAAGCGGATGAACTTAAAATTCTTGGACACAATGTCATTTTTTTTGATGATTCTATTGTAAGTGGGCTTGCTCTAAAAACCTCGTGTGATATTTTGAAAGGGTTAACAACTAAAATACTTTTCTTTTCTGGAATTGATCTAACAAAAGGTCCATATATTGAAAAAGATTTTAACAATTACTACTTTGAAACAGAGGGTGTGGCTGGACTAGTAAAAATTATTGGACAACAAGAATATGTCTTTACGACCCAAATGATGAGAACGATGGGTGCCCTGCAATCCGAACACATTCAAGAAATTTTTGAAAAAATATCTAGCGACAAAAAAGATAATTTCCTGAAAGCTTATGCACTGTATTTCGGATATCCATACAATTTATAGTCGAGCAGCAGATTTCTCCGCTAAACGAAGTTCTTTCTTCACGGTTTTTTATTCGTAAGTAATTATCGAACCCACAATCTCATCCATTAAATCAATCATTACTGGATTAATTGAAGTATTTTCTTTAATTCTGAATGAGATTTCGTAACGGCTCGTATCAATATGATACGGAACTATACAACTATGATCTTGCTTTGTTATGAAGCAAAATCCGTAGAAAGAATCTCGGCTCATTTCATAGCCATGTGTCTCCTTTCCCCGCACCAAAGGTGTGTTATCTACAAGGATTTCATAATATTCCGCCTGATCGCAAACTAGACTTCCTCCCGTCTCGTATTCATCATATACACCATCCATCCTTTGGATAGTTAGAAAATAACCCTCATTTTCAAGCTCGATAAGATTCTTATCATTCTTTATTTTCCAATTTGCGGGATATTGAAAGGAGAAACCATACTCAGGGCTTGAGAATCGCTTCCATTCCGCCTTATTAAGCTTTTGAACATTTTTTGGTTCAGGCTTACTTCGCAAAAAATCCTCTTCGCATGCAGTGTAGGGATTGCTTATTGAATCGGTCGTACCAGAAACAACCCCAAAAGAACCTGTCATCGAATGATTATAAGTCTTGTGACCTTCATATGTCGTAACGACAGTGGAATAGATAATCTGGTCCTCATCAGGAAGCAATGATGGGGTCTCATTGTTGTGGAGCTGCGCGGAATAGGTATCCACTGGCTGTTTGAAGATCTTAAGAACGATAGCTAATGCAACAATAAATACAAATATAGCGATTAGAAAATAATTTTTCTTCACGCGTTCATAGTATCAAAAGTAATCCATCTTTTCAATAAAAACGAAAGGGTTTAGACACAAATCGCAATGACAGCCAACTCAAGCGGCAACGACTCTATATAAGCTTTTCCTGTTGCATCATAAGATTTAAGAAGCTCCACAAGCATCTTTGAATTCACAAGAGTTTTTTCTTCTTTAGCCAGAGCAGACAGTACTTTCCAATCATCCTCTGAAACGTGTTGTTGCAAGTCTGTTGCATTTGTCAGATTCTTTAGCAAGAGAAGAATGCGCACTTTTTCAAGTACAAGCGCTATGAAAGTCTTTATTGAAATATTTCCTTCCTGTACTTTTCCGACCAAATCGAGAGCCTTTTCTTTTTCTCCATGAGCGAGCGCAGAGATAAAATCATTTACCAGACTCCCCTTTGGCGCGCCTGTAATAGCTTCAACCTCCTTTATTGAAACCTTATCGCCTTTCGTGGAACTCAGAACTTTCTGCAGGATTCCTAAAGTATCTCTGAAAGATCCGTCGCCAAGCAATGCAATCAAATCGGAGGTGCCAGTTTCCAAAGCAAATCCCTCTTTTTTCGCCACCTTCGTCACAAGCGTCTTCAGAATCTCCCGATTCGGCTTCTTAAAAGTGAAGACTTGGCAACGTGATACAACCGTCTCTGGAATTTTGTCAGTCTCAGTCGTAGCAAGAATAAAAAGCGCATGAGAAGGCGGTTCCTCAAGCGTTTTCAAAAGCGCATTGAACGCCTCTTTCGTAAGCATGTGCACCTCATCGATTATGTAAACTTTATATTTGGATTCGAAAGGAAGCACGCTGACGCCGTTGCGGATTTCTCGAATATCATCGATTCCTCGATTCGAAGCCGCATCGATTTCATATATATCATTTTCACTGACATCAAGAGCTCGAGCAAAAATACGCGCAATGGAAGTCTTGCCAGTTCCTCGGCTTCCTGAAAAAAGATACGCATGCGACACCTTGTCGAGCTTTATAGAGCCTTCCAGCACGCTTGTAACGTGATCTTGGCCGATGACATCAGACCAGCTGGCAGGACGATATTTGCGATAGAGTACATTGGACATGTGCCTATTTTAGCACCTTGAGATAGTCTTTCACAATCTTCGTCACATCCTCCAATCCATTCGTTTCCATGAGCTTTACGCGAAGTTCCTTTGCACCATCCCAGCCGGAAACGTATGCTTTGAAATGCTTTTTCATGATGGCAAAGTTCTTTACATCGCCGAGCAGCTTGTCGAATGCCTTTGCGTGATCTAGCATGGCCTTGAGGCGTTCAGCTGTAGGAATATCAGTAACAATTTTTCCAGAAAAAAACCATGGGTTTCCAAAAATCCCTCTGCCTATCATTACGCCATCGCAGCCGCTTTCGGAAATTTTCCTTCGCGCATCCTCCATGCTATCAACATCCCCGTTTCCGAGAATCAAAGTCTCGGGCGCAAGCTTGTCTCGCAAAGCTACAATCTGCGGCATGAGATTCCATTGTGCCGGAACATCCGACATTTCCTTGCGCGTTCTCAGATGCACGGTCAGAGCCGGCAAATTTAGCTTAAGCAAAAATTCAATCCAAGATAAATCAATCTTGTTGTAACCAATCCTCGTCTTAACAGAAATTGGCAGCTTTGGCGCACCAGCTCGCGCGGCTTCGATGACCTTTTTCGCAGTCTCTGAATCCTTTATATGCGCAGCGCCTGCTCCCTGCTTTTCGACAGAACGATCAGGGCATCCCATATTTATATCGATTCCATCAAAACCAAGCTTCTGGACAAGTTTCGCCGCCTCAAACATCTTTTCTGGATGAGACGTGAAAAGCTGTGCGACGATTGGTTTCTCTTTCTTTGAAAATTCAAGATCTGGCAGGAGCATTTTCCTTCCAGGCGAACAGAGTCCGTCTGCGGAAACGAATTCGGTCCACATCACATCTGGCTTGCCATATTTAGCGAACATGGAACGGAAAGCTGCGTCAGTGACATTGGCCATTGGCGCTATGACAAATATAGGCTTTTTGAGCTCCTTCCAGAAATTCTTCATAGGAATCACATACTACTACCTCACAGCCTCCTCAAGCAAGTCAAGGATATCGCTGTCGCGGGCCGAACTGCCTAATAGCATGACGCCATAAACCCGCTTCTGTTTGCCTAATTCAAAAAGAGAAACGCTTGTTCTATCCGCTTCAGGAGTATATCCGTTCTTTCCGCCAGCATACGAAGCGAGATTGAGGAAATGAGTCGGATTGGTCCAGGTATGCGTGCGAATCGTCTTTGCCTTAGCAAGAGTGATGTCAAAGATTTCCGGCTCGTTCTTAAGCATCCATTGCGCAATGATGGAAAGATCGTGGGCAGTCGAAACGTTTTGAGACGAAAGGCCTGATGGATCAGCGAAATACGTGCGATACGCGCCGATGCTATTTACCCAAGCATTCATTTCTTTGAGAAAATTCTTGCGCCCGTAGGCCTGCGCCAAGACTTCAGAAGAGTCATTGCTCGAAACCATTAGCAACGGATACAGAAGCTCACCGACGCGCATTTTTTCGCCTTCGCGGAGGCGTGCCTCGTTTCCATAGGCCGCAAGCGCCTGCTTTGTGATTGTTATGGACTGATCCTCATCAAGAAGCTTCTTGGCGACGACTGCAGTGACAAGCTTCGTCACGGAGGCTATTGGCAAAAGCTTATCGGCGTTCTTTTCGAGAACGACGGCATTGCGATCAAGATCGATGACGACATATGCGGGCGCAGTGACCTTTACTTTTCCCGTCGAAGGCAGTGAATTCTTCGCGCTTTCGATGACTTCCATGCCATCATCCGCAGAATAAATGAACACGCGTGAGAATCGCGAGACAAATGACGGGTCCTGATCGCTTTCTTCGAGCAAGGCGGTGTCTACGTAAGCTTCCTCATTCTGCTCAGCCAAGACTGTCGTCGCCGTATTCTGAATCGAAGGAAAAAAATGATTATTGACGAAACGAAAAGCGAAAATTCCCGCCATTGCGAAAGCCCCTCCAGTTGCGCAGGCCGTGAATATCGAGAAAAAAAGTGCGGTAAGATGTCGTGGCATGATTTTATTTGAAGCTATAGAAGACGTTATTTCCAAAGCGTAGATTGATGTAATCGAAATTTCCTTTGGCCTTGGTATTATCCCAGAAAGCTATGAGATTGGACATAGTGTCGTCTAAAGGAATCCTGTCATCGAAATAGACAACTGCCGTGCTTTGGTCCATATTTTTTATATAGAGCTCATAGCTGCCGGCACTACCTATGAGCATGCCTAGCGTCGAGATGCCGTTTGCCCTAATGCCGCTGACAAAGGCTTGCAATGCCCTGAATCCTGCCTGGTCTATGAAATTCGTGCCAAGAGCAAGCTTATTCGAATCCGAATTCACATAGTATCTTGAATAAACGCCGTCAGAGAATCCTGGTGATTCGGTAAAAATGAACCCGTCCTTGTCAGCAAAGAAGCATTCGTCAAGCTCATCTTCCTCCCTGAATCCTTCGCAGACAATGGCTTCAGGGACACGCTCGGATACGGTGATTTCGAGAGTTGAAAAGCTTTTTCGTACAATTCTCATCGAATCGATCTTCTTATAGGCATCCATCACCGCAACTGTCATGTCGTCTTTTGGATAGAGAAAAGAGAACGATCGCGGAATAACATATAGATAATTGCCTTTTGTGGCGGCAAGAGCTTTTGCCTCAAGCTCTCCAGCCGGCAGGCTTCCTGGCTTCTCGAGCTTCACCGTCGTTATTTGAAAGAACGGAAGCCTCAAGAATAATACGAAAGCCGTAATAACAAAAAGTATACATACTACTGACAAAAAGACCTTTATTGTGGTCTTTTTGCGCTTCTTCTGGAGATATTTCGGTGATTGTAATGTGCGTGTTCGTCTGCTTATCATGAACATTGATTACGAAATGATGCTCTTCCCCATGTATTTCTGAAGTGCTTCCGGAATCCTGATCGTGCCATCTGCCTGCTGAAAATTCTCAACGAGGGAAACAAGGATTCGGGGGGTTGGAATAGCCGTACAGTTCAATGAGTGCGCATAGCGAAGCTTTCCTTCAGCGTCCTTATAGCGGATATTTAGTCGGCGCGTCTGGAAATCGTGGAAGTATGAAGCTGAAGATATTTCGCGATATGTGTTCTCTTTCGGGACCCAGAGCTCGATGTCATATTTCTTGACCTGCCCAAGTCCTAGATCAGCTCCGCAATTCAAAACGGTATGATACGGAATCCCGAGAGACTCTATGAACTCTTCCGTGTTTCTGTTGATCTCTTCATGTACCGCGACAGAAGTTTCATGGCTTGCTTCGCAAAGAACAAGCTGTTCGAATTTATAGAATTCATGAACGCGAATAAGACCCTTCACATCCTTGCTGTGCGCGCCAGCCTCTCGGCGATAACATGGAGAGAATCCGAGGTAACGCTTTGGAAGCTCAGCGATATCAAGAACTTCCTCGCTGTGCATGCCCATAAGTGGAACTTCTGCGGTACCAACAAGGTAATCATTATCCTGCGTCTTATACAAATCCTCTTCTCCGTCAGGAAGATATCCTGTACCGTACATCGTTGGTCTACGAACAATAACAGGCGGAATGACTGGGATGAATTTCTTGTTGCTGAAGAATTCCATCGCGTACTGCCAGATAGCAAAAGAGAGGCGAGCGCCGTCGCCAGTCAAAAAGTATCCACGAAAGCCATGAACCTTTGATCCTCGTTCAAAATCCACCATCGCGAGCTTCGTCATAAGCTCGACGTGATCCTTCGCTTCGAAATCAAATTTCGGCTTTTCTCCCCATTCTTTTATTTCCTTATTGTCCTTATCACTATCACCTTCCGGAACAGACATATCTGGAATATTTGGCACGCGGAGCATCATATCCTGCCATGATTTCATAACCTCCTTGAGGCTGTCCTCTTCTTTCTGGAGAGCCTCTTTGACTACTTTCATATCATTGATCATCTTCTGACGGTCTTCTGCAGAGGCAGTGGGAATTTTCTCGCTGATAGCGTTCTGTTCAGCCCGTTTCTTTTCTATGGAGGTGAGGGTCTCCTTGCGCTTGTCGTCAACAGCAATAAGTTCGGCAATGTCTATCTTTACATGCTTCTTCTGCGCGCCTGCCTGTACGATATCCTTATTTTCCCGGATGAATTTGATGTCTAACATGAGTACTATCATACATTAAATGGGCTAATCAGTAAAATTCATAAGAATTTCATTTCAATTTATTAAACTATGGTGATGGATGATATTTATTTATTAAAAGACAATCAAATTCCCTTTCCCTTAACTCAAATACCGCAGCCACCTAAGAAACTGTATATAAAAGGTATGTTGCCTAAAGAAGGCTCAAAGGTGCTCTGTATCGTAGGCTCAAGGAAGCACTCGAGTTATGGCGAGGGGGCTTGTCGAAAGCTTATCGCAGGCCTCAAGGGATACAATATATGTATAGTATCCGGTTTGGCCATTGGAATTGATGGAGTCGCGCATCGGGCAGCACTTGATGCTGGTTTACAAACCATCGCTTTTCCGGGATCAGGACTTGATGAAAAAATTCTTTATCCCTTACAACACTCTCGACTCGCTAAAGAAATACTCTTTGCAGGAGGCGGTCTGATTTCTGAATTCGAGATGAATCAAACTGGCGCTCATTGGACCTTCCCTCAACGCAATCGTCTGATGGCTGGGATTTCTGAAGCCACGCTGGTAATTGAAGCAGCGCACAAATCGGGCACTCTCATAACCTCCAGGCTGGCGCTCGATTACAATCGTACGGTCTCGGCAGTTCCTGGTCCGATTACCTCTCGACTTTCCGAAGGACCGAACAGGCTAATTCGAGAAGGCGCGACTCCGATCACCTGCTCAGAAGATATTCTCGAAATGCTTGGATTCAATCGGCCAGAAAATGGAGCGGTTCAGAAAGAGCTTCCTCTCGATTTAAGCGAGAACGAAAGAAAAATCGTCCAGCTTCTTAAGATCGAACCTGTAACCATCGAAATGCTGATAATGAAAACGGGCCTGCCGGTACAAGAGGTGCAACAGGCCGTTTCCTTGCTCGAAATCCAAAACTTGATTTCTACTTCTTCTTCGAAACTTTCTTTGCTTTGACTTCTTCTACAGGTTTTGGAGTTTCCTTTGATTCGTCCGTGACTTCCTTGAGAGCGCCTTTGAGCACAAGCTCCTGAACTGCAGTTACGAGTTTGTCGAGCTTTACGTTCATAGCTTCAATCTGTTTCCTTAGATCGGAATTATTAGCTGGGGCTGATTGAGGTGCGAATGAAGAAGTAAATGTTCGCGGATCTTTCCTGAAGGACCTGTCTCCGCCCATTGCGCTTCGTCCTGCGAAACAATCACGGCAGTATACCGGCTTTCCATCAGACGGTCGGAAAGGCACTTCGCATGTCTTGCCACAGCTTGCGCAAGTTGCCTTATGCATCGTCACTGGCCCTCGATCCTCCCTATTGCCTCCCTTATTGAATCGTCCTTTGAAGCTACCTCTTCGATCCCCTCCTCTTGAAAAGTTTTCCATATGTTTTTATTAGCCTCTACCATATCACAGTAATATGAAACTTGTCAATGTTTCACCTTTTCTTTCATCAGCGAAAATTTGCCAATACTTTCACTCTCGTGTAATACTTATCCAAACATATGAAATTACTTATCGTCGAGTCACCAGCAAAAGCAAAAACAATTTCCAAATATTTGGATGGCAAATACACCGTGAAGGCTTCCGTCGGACACATCCGCGACCTTCCGAAGAGCAACAAGAAAGCCATCGACATCGAGGGTGGCTTCATTCCGCACTACGTCGTCTCTCCAGGAAAGGAGCATGTGTTGCAGGAAATAAAGGATCTCGCTGACAAAGCAGATGAGGTCATCCTCGCAACCGACCCCGATCGTGAAGGAGAAGCTATTGCTTGGCATATCGCCGAGGCGGCAGGTCTCAAGGATCCGAAGCGCGTCGTCTTCCATGAAATCACCAAGGAAGCGGTCATAGAAGCCATGGAACATCCACGCAAGATTGATGAGAATCTCCGCATGGCGCAGGAAGCACGGCGAGTGCTTGACCGACTTGTTGGCTACGATCTCTCCGGACTTATCTGGAAAAAGGTGCGTTACGGGCTTTCTGCCGGACGCGTGCAGTCACCCGCCCTTCGAATAATCATGGAACGCGAACGAGAGATCCGCGCATTCAAGTCTCACGCCTTCTGGGTCATTACGGCTGACACAACTACAAAAAACAAAACTCCTCTTCTTTTGACTTGTTCAGAAGAACCTACGGAATTCAAAGAAGTCGAGAGAATACTTAAACTTGGAAAAGAAAATGCCTGGGAAATATTGGGCGTGGAAGAAAGCACTATGAAGCGTTCTCCGAAAGCGCCTTTCATCACCTCTACTC
>ERZ1292625.1041-Hain-H41-01um-R1-1041-length-36489-cov-6_pt2 | contig 12932 bp, 9 predicted proteins | sample MGYA00564400_ERZ1292625 | MGnify/ENA primary metagenome ERZ1292625 (study PRJEB36523, sample SAMEA6512639) | groundwater metagenome | collected 2019-01-08 | study: AquaDiva: Metagenomics assemblies of 32 groundwater samples
GAGGGCCGACAATCTTATCCTCCGCCTCAATAAACTGAGGAACTTGAAATTGCATAATTAAGATTTACTACCATTTTCACTTTTCCGCCAGGGGCGGATTCGCCTTCGGCGGAGATTTTTCATCTTTTATCTTAGTGAGCGAACTCAAATCAATCATCTCCACGCTCGGCGGCAAATTTTCTTTTTTAGATTCAAAAGAAACCCCTTTCGTTTTAATGTCAAAAGTTTTTTGAGGAACTGGGGTTGATGCAACCTGCGGAACTGGTTGAGAAATTACTTGAGAACGAGGAACCGCTTCCGACGTGGTTCTTAGACTAGGTGGTCGAGGAGGAAGCGGGGGGGCTTGCCCAACTCCATCTTTATTCGGAAAGTGGGGCTGGACAAAAGAAACCTCCCGTGACGGCGTTTCCGTTTTCTTTGAGAAAATAGAGTGGAGCCAACTCGAGTGTTTTTCAACTGGCTTAGAAAACATCGAATTTAGAGTTGCCGGTCCGCCTTCTCTCGGCATTGAATCAGATTCATAATTTACTGTCGCTATTTTTTGAGGTCCTTGGTTTTTTGGAATTGCCGAAGATTGAGGAAGTGTAGAGGTCGTCGATTGTTGTGCATTTCCAAATCCCGGCATCGGCATCTCCGGTCTCGCTATCGGTGCCGTAGGGGCGAATGATGGCGCCTTGGGCGTTGAAACATCCGGAGGGTTCTCGAGGGGTGTCTGAAAAGTATTGTAGTGAACCACTCTCGGGGGCTTTATCACGTCTGTTTTAGCCAAAGTTTCCGGCAATTGTTTTCCTCCTCCAAATTCAACTCTTACTGCGGGCCGGCTCTCGTTTTTAGAAGTAGGGGAACTAAATTGCGAAGATGGTGGTTCTAAGTGAAATGACGACATCGGCCTAATCGGCTCCTGGTCCGATTCTTGATGGATAATCACCGGACCGGTTGCTTGATTCGGAAAGCCAGCCGGTTTTTCTGCTACCGGAGGTCTGGGGGCTTGGAATGGAGAAGCCGTAGACAGTTTCGATATAAGGGAACTTGGAAGCGAAGGGACAGCCGCAGTTTTAGTAGTTTCTTTTTTCTTCAAAACATCCACTAACTCCGCTCCCGAATGCTCGAGTTTTTTAATCTCCTCCACAATTCCCAACGGGCTCTCGCCGGTATCTTTAGAGGTATTAACTGGTGGCCTTATCTCAGTTGTGGCTGGTCGGGCTGGAGCGCTGGGCGAAGACGGCCTAAAAACCGGCGCCGGTTTGGGAGGTTCCATTTCTTTGACTGCCATTCTATCTGATTCCAAATTCCCCAATCCTTGCCCGCTAATCTCATTCATCATTTTAGGTGGAGGCGTCCCGCCGGCTTGCGGTGGCTGTGGCGCTGCGGACGGTTTCCATTGAGGCGTGGCCGGTTTCTCGGCTACAGTTTTTTTCTGCGCCAAATCAGCATCCTCCGCAATCATCACCGGCCGAGGCGGCATCGGCTTTGATGATTCAGGACTTAATATTCTTGGCTTATCCGAAGCTCCTATAATTGGTCTATAATTCTTTTCAAGCTCTTCTTTCAAAGGGCCAAAGACTTTACTGTCAATTTCATCAGCTAATGATTTCGAGAGTTTATGGTTATTCAAAACTAAAGCCTCGTCAATTTCTCTCGCCAAATCTTCAAGATGGATAAACCCAAATATAATCAAAGCCACTAGTTGCTGTATTATTAATATCTTTTCTTCGTCGACAAGGTGGTGATTTTGGCAGATCTTTACCACTGCCTGATAAGATTGCTTGTTACTCAAAAGATCTCGAAGTTTCGCCGGTAGCGAATCAAATCTTTTCTTTAATTCATTTTCAGTTATTAGTTCTAATTGAATCATTTTTTAAAATTAGCTTTCTAGTTCTTTCCAAATCGTGGGTATCACCACGCAACTAGTACAATCACGTATCGGTTTCTTAGTGCTCCTCTCTACGTGATGGCAATTTTGGCATTCCCAATCTCTAACTTTATTACCTTTAAACAACCCCGAACCTTCTTTCATTCCTTTATACGCCGCGCCGCCAAAAGTAACTTTCGCGCTATCTTTGCCGAATTGAGTTAAATCATTAAAAGTTTCATTAGGCAATATCTTTACCGATGCCCGATACGCCACTCTTTGCACCGGTGCGGTAAACTTTCTCCCAAACCTCCCAAGCGCTGCTCTTATCCCCGGCGCTGGGGGCCCCATTGTTGGAGGCGCCGGGGGTTTAGTCAAAAACCTAGCTATCCCCCCCCCAGTTTTCGCCCCCGCCCACTTCCTAGCACCCTTAGAAAAACCCTTCATCGCTCCCATCCCCGCCTTTGCCCCAACAATACTTAACTGATTCGCCACATAAAGTCCTCCCATCGTAATCCCCACAATAATAATCATATTCATAAAACCCTGGATGGGTGCCGAAAGAGGGCTCCCTAGGAAACTAGAGATTCCGGCGAAAATGTTGTTTTTACCCGGACTGGAAAAGGCGGTCAAATCCATAGTCCCACCTTGCCCCAAACTCATTTCTCTGCTGGTTAAAATCGCTAAATAAAGGAAGAAAACCACCAGTGGCGCGAAGAAGACCTGTTTCAAAAATTGGCTCCACCATTTTGACCAATTAGAACTAAGTCCTGGGAAAATCCACAAAAGCCAGGCAAACGGCATAACAATCAAAAGGATGCCCAGAGCCACATACCGGTAGAGGAGCATAAATATAAACACCGCTAAAGTAATTACTATAGCCGCGAGCGAAAAAACCACAAAAGCCAAAGAAGCAATCGGTAGAAGTAACTTCCCTAGCCCTTCTCCGTTCGCCGCCGCAATTCCCGATAGCTTTTCCGTATCCTCGACGGTTAAACTATTCAGCCCATTTTCAAGCATAATTCCCTTTTGCGGGTTAAACGCCCCGGCTAGTCCGGAAGCGAAAGCGTTGAATTGCGAACCGCTTTCCGTCGGGTTCACTTGTCTTAAGAAGTAAAGCGTAAATTGGTCTGCGAAATTAATAATTGCTCCCGCGAAAACCAAACTGAAATTTACCAAAAGCGCCGCCACCACCAGTTTCCAGAGAATCTGCTTAATGCCGTATCCCGACCAGCGCAAAATTGTGGCGATGGCGATTACTATTATCGCCGCCGTAAACCCTAAATTGGCGATTGAAAGCGCCACCGGAAATCCAAAATGAACCGGCGGCGAGTTTACTATCTGGGTGTTGATATTTAAGACTACCTCAATTAGCCACGCCTCAACCCCCACTACTAGTCCCATCACGCTGCTGACAATATAGGAAATTCCGAAAACAAGCTTCCCGACTACCGTATAAGCTAAATCGCTAAACCAACTGGATTGGGCGTGAGTTACCTGCGGCACAAGCAAAAGCGCCAAAACTAAAACTCCAAAAATCACTCGCCATTTCGTAGGAATTTTAATCAATCGGTCAATAATTTTTTCCTTCAAAAATTTCATTTCTCGAATAGGGCTTTAACTAAATTTACCAAGGGCCATCACACTTATTTTGCGGGTAACTTCTCAAAGGATTCCAGGGGATAGGATTCCCCCTACTATTGTAAATACTTTCATAATTGCCAAACGTCTTATCCAGCTCTCCATTTCGAGTTCTAGCTGTGTCTATATTTAAAGTCAGCATCGTTAAATCAAAATCACTATCCAGATCTCGGGTCAGCTCGGCAAGTACCAAAGTATCAGTCGCCATGCTAACTTTCACTGCTAAATCAGCCAGCTTATCAAGAGAAGAACTCGCGTCGGCTCTTTCTTTAATTGAAGCAACATAACCGGCTTGGACGTTCGCCATCGCCGTGTTTACAGCCAATAATTTGTCAGTCGTGAAGTTCGTATTTAGAGGATCAAAGTAAGAATGGCAAGAATTTAATACGTCAGAAATCACGCTAATAGTTGCCGTCGCATTGTTTATATAATAATTATCGAATGTTATTAGCTGTCTATATAGAGTTTGGTATGACGAAATTGATATCAGTAACGTGCTACTGCTTAAAGCCGTGGTTGCGTACATCGCCGCAACGTCTTTAGCGCTTTTTACACAGTCCGAGTATTCAGTCGAAGAAGTGGCGTACATCGCACAAGTTTCTTTAACGTAGTCGGCAGATGGAGGTTTCGTGGTAGTCGCTATAAAGCCCGGTTCTTCTCCTTCAGAATTCGTCGCTTTCTGGAAAACCTTCTGAATCAGCGAGTCAATAAAGGCTGTCGCTATTGTTATCATATCATTGGCATTTACTAGCCAGTCATCATGAAGCCCCGTGGCCTTAGCCAAAGTTTCACCCACTATCTTTCCTGGCGTGGTATCCTCCCATCCATCCTGAGGGCAGGTTTTGAAAGTATGGTCAGATTTTACTGAGCCTATATAGTCCATGCCGGCTTGTTTCGCGTAAGCTTTAGCATCAGCTACTAAATCAGGGCTGGTTCTAATATCCTCAAGGGAATAAGCATCTTCTAGATTTAATGGCGGATTCGTTGGGTTTTTACACACTCTCGTCGCTAAGAATCCTGCCGCATTCGCCACCCTTTGCCCTTGCGCCGCTTGCGCCCCTTGCGCTTTAGTGAGCGCGATATCGCTAAGCGTGATCATTACTCCGAAAGGATTATTTTGAGGGGTAATCACTTGAAAATAATCCTGCCACTCGCCCTTATCGAAACTCTTATAAAATTCTTTAACATTCTCCACCGCTTCAGTAAGAGTGCAGGTTGTCCGTTCGGTCATATCGGCTAATCTCGGGTTGGATGGACGCTTAAATGCCAGCGTAATAAATGGCTGAATTGAAGCGCAGACTTGAGGCAGGTGTTTATAAATCTCCGCGCCTATGGCGGCATCGAATGTCGATCTCGCTGTCCCGATTAAGTCTTGTGCAAATCTCGGTTGTCCTTTCCCCTTTACCCAATTTTGCGTTGCATTAACTATTTGATTTATTAATTTTTTCTTCAACTTTTCTTTTATCACGCCTTGCACCCACTCCCAAATCTTTCTGGCTAAGTTAACTGGATCTATGACAATATCTCCAAAGCCAAAAATACCGTAAGCTGTTTTTGGTAAGAATAAATCCTTTACCAAAGAAAACGGCCCCGAAATTTTATTAGCGCTTGATAACTTCCCGAGTGAGTTAGCTTTATTTAATTCGTTCCCAAAATTTCGTATCGCATCATTATAATCTTGCTCTTGCAGTTGAAGAACCAAGCTTGATTTCAGTGGGTCGTTCTCTTCCTGGCTAAGCTCCAAAGCTTGTTTTTGATAGAGAGTTAACTTGAGCAAACTTTTATGAAAGTTTGCGAGCGCCTCTGGCACTTCAAGGGCTTTGATTTTTAAAAAAGTTTGTTCTAGAACTAACGCTACCGAACTAATCGAAGTCGGAGTGGGATCGCTAGCTAAGACATCGGACACCCCCGAGCGGACATAGTTCTCATCCAAAATAGAATTTAATTTATCAGTATAGTTTTTAATATCTTCCGGTCCATAATTTTTTAGTACATCGATGTCTTCGCTTTTTGCAATAAGTTCTGCTCTAGTGGCGTTTACTTGATTAGCAATTTCTTGAGTATTAGCAACACCCGCAGTATAACCTTCCGCATTTTTTGACACTTCATTCACTTGGGCGTTTATATCCGCTGAATTTTGGGGATCTAGTTGTATCATCCCCTCCGCTAGCTTCTGCCCAACATTTTCAGTTAAATTCGAAGGATCGCTAACCGGCGGCAATAAATCGCCGTCAGTGTTCGCTTGAGCTAGCGAATTGGAAGATTCACTCCCCGGCACCGATTCCACGTAAGCCTGCCCGCCGAATGCCGACTGATTTTGTCCCAAAGTACCGTTCCCTTCGCTCACCTCCATCTCCGACGGAGATAATTTTGAGCCGCCTGAATTTGATAAAAAGAAAGCCGCCGAGCTTGCGATAAATGCCACTGCCAAAAATCCCGTGATCAGCCGCTTAGGATCAACCATTTACTATTATTATAGTCTCAAAAACCAATAAAGAAATCCCCAGCCCTAGAACTAATTGTGAAATATCTGCAACTCCTGAAATTACAGCCACCTCCTAGGGTGAAGTAGTAGGGGTTCACTCCAAGACCGTAGCCAATCTCACAATTTCGTCTATTGATAAATTTTGCGGCCGGTCGCTCGGTTTCACTCCTTCTTTCTCTAAAACCTCTAAAATCTTTTCCCGAGTCCATCCATTTTCACCTTTGGCCACTAAATTATTCAAAATCGTTTTTCTTGGTTGCTGGAATAATATTCTAATCATTCTATAGTAATCCTCTCCCTTAATTTTTCGTTTTTCGCTTCTAGTTTTTAACTTTACTATCGCCGAATCCACTTCCGGTGGGGGCGAAAAAAGTTTCGCCTGAAGATAGTCGACAATTTTTGGTTCCGCCCAAAACTGAACCGATGCCGCAAGCCGGTTCATCTTCGGCGGCTCGGCCGTTATTCTAATCGCCACCTCTTTTTGGATCGTTAAAACACAAATTTCTGGTTTATTCTCAAGCTCACTAATTACTCGCAATAAATGTCCTGTTATATAGTAGGGGATATTGCCTACAATTTTATAAGTTTTTAACTTTTCTCTTTTAGTTTTTAGCTTTTCTAGGGCATCACCTTCAACAATTTCAACATTTTTATCTTCTCCAAATTTATTTCTTAATAATTCCACAAAATCTTTATCTCTCTCAATCGCAATTATTTTTAACCCTTCTGCCTTTAGTTTTTCTGTCAGCTCTCCGTGCCCCGCGCCAATTTCAATCACCGTATCTCCCGGTTCCAAATTCAACGCTTCCGCAATTTTTAGAAGTGTCGTTCTATCTTTCAAAAAATGTTGCCCCAGTTTTCTTCTCATCTTTATCTATAACCTACAACCTAACACCTAGAACCTAGTCCAAAGTAATATACCTCTCCTCGTCCTCCAATCCCATCCCTCCCGAAAACCTCATTAACTCCTGCGGAATTTCCGACAAAAATCTCGACGGCAAATCATAAAAAGATAAAAACAATCTAGTTTTAGCTCTAGTCATCGCCACATACAAAAGCCTCCGCTCTTCCTCGAGTTCGTCCGTATTCCCCATCGCTCTGTGGTGCGGCAAAAGTCCCTCGGTCGCTCCCGCCACGAAAATATTTTCAAACTCCAACCCCTTCGCCAGATGCATTGTCATTAATTTCACCGAGAGGTTTTTATTTTCCTCTACATTATCCATTGCTTGGAGCAAACTCATTCTTTCCAAAAACTCATCCACTTTTTCAAAAGCCGAAGCAAAAGATAAAAGTTCCATAATATTTTCTCTCCGCTCTTCCGGGTTGGTAAAGTTTTTATCGAGGTATTCAAAATAATTCGCCACCTTCAAAAATCCTTCGATTATTTTGGTCGGCGTCCAATCGTTTTTTCCGGCCAATTCCTTCTCGAACCTTATAAAACCTGCCTTCCGGAGCAACTTCTCCAATCTTTCCCGGCTGATTTCGTCCGCCGGATTCGAAATATACCGCAACGCCGAAACCACATCTTTTATTTCTCTTCTTTCGTAGAATTTTAATCCCCCGAAAATTTGGTAGGGAATTTCGTGCTCGATCAGCGCTTGCTCAATGGCTCGCGACTGCGCATTCGTCCGGTACAAAATTGCGATTTGTGAATCTCCAACTTCCGATTCTTCTTGTTTTTCGTTTTGTATTTTACACTTTTCACTTTTCGCTTTGAGCTTTCTAATCTCGCTCGCAATCCAATTCGCTTCTTCAATTTCATCTTGCGCTTCTTTCAAAACTATCTGCTCGCCTTCCGAATTATTTGTCCAAAGCGCGTCTTCTTTTAACCCCGCCGGTTTTTTTAGATTATTTTTTATTAGCTCTGAAGCCGCCGCGATAATTTTTTGCGTTGAGCGGTAATTCTCCCCCAAAAAAATCAGCCGGCTCCCGGCCCAATCTCGTTCGAAGTTTAAAAATATTTCCAAGTTTGATCCGCGCCAGCTGTAAATAGTTTGATTATGATCTCCCACCACGCTCAAGTTTTTTTCTCGGTCCGCCAAAAGTTTCACCATTTCATACTGAACATCGTTGATGTCTTGATACTCGTCCACCAAAAAATGGGAAAATCTATTTTGATATCTCGCGAGCACCTCCGGTTTTGTTTTAAAAATCAAAACCACTTTCTGAATCAAGTCGTCAAAATCAAAAGCGTTGTTTTGCATTAGTTTTTTTTCATACTCCGCAAAACTCTGGCTCACCATCCAATCTTCTCTCCTCTCTATTTTCGCGGGTTTAGCCATTCCGTTTTTTATCGCCGAAATCTTAGAGGAGAGATCCGCCGGCTTCAGATCCTTTTCATTTGATTCCTTTATGATTTTTTTAATTAATTTAAAAGAGTCGTTGTCGTCGAAAATAGCAAAGTTCGGTTCTCGTCCCAAGAAATGCCCCGCCTCTCTTAAAATTCTCGCGCCCAAAGAATGAAACGTTCCGATGTAGGGTGAATTGTGTTTTAAGTTTCCTCCGGTTTGTAAGTTTGTCAGCTTGCCTACCCTCTCCAGCATTTCTTGAGCCGCTTTATTTGTAAAAGTTAAAGCGCAAATTTTACTGGGATGAACCCCCTCTTTGATTAAATAAGCTATCCGCGTTGTTAAAGTTTTTGTTTTTCCAGTTCCTGCCCCCGCCACAATCAAAAGCGGTTCATTTGTAGCAAAAGCCGCCTCCTTTTGGGCTGGATTTAGTTCGGTTTTTGGCCATTCCGGCTTATCTATTTGTTTTTTAGCGCTTGGAATTCCCATTTATTAGCTGTGGGCTAAATTATATAAGCCTAAGTCCACATTTGCTAGTTTCTATTTTCAAAACCCCTCCTTCCTTCGTATTAATTATAGAATTACTACCCAAGATTTCCCCATTACTAATTTTAAAATGATATAAAATACGTAAGCTTCTATGGATCTCCAACCTCTTCAAACCAACAAATATAGCGGGAAAACAAAGGCTTATTCCCTAAAAACCTACCATTCCTTAGCTAATTGGCTCACTTCCGGGCTGACCTTTAAGGAATGGTATCTGCACGCCCAAACCTACGGCACCACCTCCTCTATAACCAACCGGTTTATTTTTAGCTGTATTCTCGGTTTGCTAGTACCTTTAATTCTCATCGGTTCCATAAACGGACGCCTAGAAGATAATCTCATTTATCTTCACAATTTAGGCCGGGTTGGGTACATAGCCAACCGGCAAATCGCGCCCGGCGACCTCCCTCCAATTTTTACTGCCATCGCCAAATGTGAATCCGGCGGCACTCAATACAACTCTTCCGGCCAAGTGGTAAGAGGGCGAGTAAATCATCACGATGTTGGCCTTTACCAAATTAACGAAGTCATCCACCAAAACGCCATCGCCCAAACCGGAGTCGATATCTATAGCGAAGAAGGGAATGCCCAGTTCGCTCGCTATCTTTATGAAGCCGAAGGGCTTTACCCTTGGCGATCTTCCCAATATTGCTGGTCTCGGTACTTAAATTAGTGAGCCATAAAAGTAAAACTTCATAAGCTTGCACTCAGAGCTTTCTAGCACATGGGTAAATTTAGATGCTATGACGCGTCATAGCACCAAGTAATAGAAGTAGTAGAACTTTAATTAAAATTACCTCGCCTACAAAAGCGAAGTTGAAGGACTAAAAAATTAAAAATGAAACCCCGTACTGAAATTTGGATTTTTTCTGAGGTCTTTAGCCGTCCAAATTTCTAGTAGCGGGGCTAAACCTCCTCTCTCAGCCGATAACTAAAAGCCTCCGCCAAATGATTTTCCGAAACTCCCTCTTTTTCTTCTAAGTCCGCAATCGTGCGCGCCACTTTTAATAATCGGTAATATCCTCGAGGAGAAAGCCGGGCTTTATCGAAAGTTTTCAAAAAATTCTCTGCCGCCGGCTCAAGCTGTATTAATTCTTCCGTTTGCTTTGCGCTCATCTCGGCATTGGTTTTGATTTTCAAATGGCCGAATCTTTTTTCTTGAACTTTTCGGACTGTCTGAATTCTTTTCTTTATTTCCGGACTGGTCGGTTTTAGATTTTTATTTTCTCTAAGCTCCGCGATTTTAACTCTCGGCACTTTTATTTGTAGATCAATCCGGTCAAGTAACGGCCCCGAAATTTTCTTTTGGTATCTCAACACTTCGTAAGCCGTGCACCGACATTCTTTTTCGTCATCGCCGTAAAAACCGCACGGGCAAGGGTTCATCGCCGCCACGAGCGAAAACTTCGCGGGGAAAATTAGCGTGCCCTTCGCGCGAGCGACGTGTACCACTCCCGATTCAAGCGGCTGTCTCAAAGATTCCAAAATATTTTTCTGGAACTCCGGCACTTCGTCCAAAAAAAGTATTCCTCGATGAGCCAAACTAATTTCCCCCGGCTTAGGGTAACTGCCTCCGCCTACAACCGCGATAAGCGACGCCGTCTGGTGTGGCGTCCTGAAAGGCCTAATAGACATCAGCCCTCCCGGGTTAAGCCCCGCCGAGCTGTAAATTTTAGTTACCTCGATTGCTTCTTGAAGCGATAAGTCCGGCAAAATACCCACCATCGCTTGCGATAGCAAACTTTTTCCCACTCCCGGCGGACCGATCATCAGTAGGTTATGCCCGCCAGCCGCCGCGATTATCATCGCGCGCTTGGCATTTTCCTGTCCTTTAATTTCCGAAAAATCCGGCACCTCACTTGCCGGGGTTTTCATTGGATTAAAAACCGCCGGGCTAATTTCTTTTCTCTCTTCCAAAAAATCAATCGCTTCCTGTAGATTTTCTAGCGGAATCACTTTCAAATCTTTAACCACTGCCGCCTCGTTCGCATTCTCTTTTGGAAGCAGAACATACTGAAAATTTTTATCTTTAGCCAACTGGGCAATATTGAGCGCTCCCGAAATCGGCCGTAGTCTTCCATCCAAAGCCAACTCTCCTAAAAGAATTTTATCGCTTGCATCAAATTGTTTTATCTGCCCCGTCGAAAGCAAATATCCAAGCGCGATTGCCAAGTCGTACTGCGACCCGGCTTTTTTAACATCGGCGGGCGCCAAGTTAATAGTGATTTTCCTGTTTTCACGGTTCGGCGGTTTCACTCCCGCGTTTTTAAGCGCTGAGTTTACCCGCTCCTTAGCTTCGTTCAAAGCCTTATCCGCCAGCCCTACTATATTAAACGCATGAAGGCCGACGTTTAAGTCAACCTCCACTTCAATTAACTGCGCGTTGATCCCTTCCAGCTCCGCCGAATAAACCTTAGAAAGATTTTTTATCATAACTTTGGCCACGGAATACTGATTTTTTACAAATATACCAATAAATTCTAATTAATACTTTCCGTATATCCGTAAGTCATTCGTATTCTGTAGCTAACTTGCTTTTTTACACTTCGCGCACAATTCCGACTCCGGCACAATCTCTAAAACCTCTTTCGAAATTTCTCCTCCGCATTTCACGCATTTACCGTAGGTGCCGTTTTGTATCCTCAAGAGCGCTCCCTCAATCTCTTCCCTCCTCGTTCTAAACGCGTGGCTTATACCCAGTTGGTTGCCCATCTCCTCCGCCTCGTCCGATTCTTCATCTCCGCCGTCAATATCACCTCCCATATCCACCAGCTTCTCATGCTCCTCAATCTCCTTATCGAGCTTCGCCTTTTCCGCCTCCAGTATTTCTTTATATTTTTTAATCTCGTCTTTAGTCATTTTATTTTAGTTTCAATGTCTCGTCGGCTTGCCGAGAGGTTACAAAGCAGGAAGCTAAAATAACCCTGAGCAAGTCCACGAGCCGAAGGGTTTCCTTCGGCCATATCCCGCCCACCTGTGGTGGAGTTTTTGATTTCCCTCAATCTTATCACATCAATTTAAAAAGCCAACCCCGGTACTAATTGTGAAATATCTGCGATTCTTGAAGTCGTAGCCATCTTTTTAAAACAAAACATCTTTTCACAATTAGTTCCGGGGCTAACCCAGCACTCCAACTTCGGTTAATCCACAAAGGCGCATATTTTAATTTCAATCTTCTCTGAGGCCGCTAAAACCAGGTATTGACATATAACTCTTTATTTGGTAAAATACAAACGTTCTTTGATAATAAAATATTCTAGGTTCTAACTTATGAAACGAGTATTTAGTGGGTTTTTAGAGTCCATTAAATACTCGTTTCATGAAGAGCGAGCTGCGTCGCGCCAGTTGCGCGATATATTTCAAATACCACAGGAGGTATGCGATGGAACCCATCGTGAGCCGTACCCTGTCAGTGCACAACGAGCACGAATTTCTTTTAAAGCTCGAAGCCGCAGGTCTCAACCAAGCACTTTCCCAGAGAGTCGTTGACTCAAAGGAGAATGATCTCGGCAAGAAAATAGTGAGACTCATCGAGAACGGCGGTTTCGAACCGACGACGAGCCAAAAACGCGCCCGCGAGATCATGGGGCGCAACATGTTCGGCGTCGAAGAAGCAATCCGGCATTTCGGCGTGAATCCCACGAGGCAACAGGCCGCCGCTCTTTCGGAAATCCCATTTTCCGAGGCAACCCTCGAGCAGTGCAAGAACACGCACGTTCTCGTTGCGGTCTTCCCCCTCTCGATCCTCGAGATTCGCGGTAAGGTTCCCAGTGACCAGCATCTGTTTTATGTTCAAGACTGGTACAACAAGGAATCCTTCGCCAAAGACAAAGGGGAACTGGAGTGGCAGCTCATTTGCAAAACTCCCGTCGACAACTCGACGTCGAGGACGTGGGACGAGCAACAGGCTTTGCTCTCCGACAAAGATCAGACGCCCAAAGCTCGTGTGATGGTCTACGCGATCATCTGCCATTTCCTCTCGACAGGCGAACGGCTGTTCGAGAAAATCTACGTTCGCTGTTCGGATGTGGATTCGGACGGCCACCGGGTCTACGTCGGTCGCTTCGATTCCGACGGCTTGGCCGTCAGCAACTACTGGGACGGCTTCCGCCACGACGGC
>ERZ1292625.3436-Hain-H41-01um-R1-3436-length-12931-cov-23_pt1 | contig 12931 bp, 11 predicted proteins | sample MGYA00564400_ERZ1292625 | MGnify/ENA primary metagenome ERZ1292625 (study PRJEB36523, sample SAMEA6512639) | groundwater metagenome | collected 2019-01-08 | study: AquaDiva: Metagenomics assemblies of 32 groundwater samples
CTGAGCATTTAAAAAAATATTTTAGAAAAATAACACCAAAATTAAAAAGTGATCTGTTGATTCCTGAAAGAATAGCTATTACTTTATGTGATGAATTAGGTTTTATATTACATAATAAGATTATATGGTACAAAACAACAGTGCTTCCAGAAAGTGTTAAAGATAGATTTTCTCAAAAATATGAATCTATATTTATGTTTTCAAAAAGTGGAAAGCATTACTTTGATTTAGATTCAGTTTTACAACCTTTTGCTAAGAGTACAATTGAAAGAGCAAAGGGAGCATTTCACAGTGAAAAAAGTGAGGAAGAACCAAATTGTAGTATGAGTAATAAAAGTTCCAGAAAATGGAGTGATAAATTATTACGAGGAGAATTAACAGGATCTAATCCGGGTGATGTATGGAAAATAACTAAATCTAACAATAGATTAAAACATTATGCTCAGTTCTCAGAACAATTGGTAGAAAGAATGATTAAATGTAGTACAAAACCTGGTGATACAATATTAGACCCTTTTTGTGGCAGTGGAACAACGCTTAAAGTAGCTAAACAATTACATAGAAAAAGTATAGGAATTGATTTAGGTTACAAAGATATACAATCTCATAAATTAGATAATATTCAAAGTACATTTTTCCCACATTAAGAGGAATAAAATGATTAAAAATTGGGTAATAATTTTAAGTTTGGGTTTATTTATACTTGGGTGTGAAAATGATACATTACCGTTAGGTCCAACTTCATTAACACTAAGGGTGATAGAAAAAGATGGAATATTTATTGTACAACGATATGATAGACTTTTCTTAATTGGTACATGGGACACTGAACGTAAATTTAGGAGCAAGAAAGATGCTGAAGATTATAAAACTGAATGGTTGGAAAATTACAGAAAATTTAAAAATAACGAGACAATAATTTATTAAAAATAAAACTGGCTGATGTAATTATTTTATTTTTTGCGTATCAGAAAAGGAGATAAACTGATAAAACGCTCTTTATATAATTAGTCATCAGCCAGATATTTATCAATATTTACTAAATTACTTCTTTGGTTTTTTTACAATTGGCTTTTTGCTTTCTGGTTTCTTAGCTTTTGGCATTTTGTATTCCTCCTTTAACATTAATTACTATAATATAAAATAAATGCTACATTATTACAATTGTAATTATATCATAACTTTATTTAAAATGCAATAAATATTTTAAATAATTATGCTACTAATTTTAATTTTCTTATCTTATATATTCCTGAATATTTAATACACATATTTATGTTTTTACATGCTCCTATGCCCAGATAATATCGGATTATTTATTCGTTCAAGTTTAGTATGTATTCTTTCTAATAATTGTACGTCCCTCTTATTATGAACATATATATATTCTAAAGATTTTGTACATCCATACATTGCTTTTACCCAAATGTCTGTATTAAGGGGTGTTTTTTTAATATTTTTAATATTTAATAAACTGCCTATTGAATCTAACCTATTAGAATGTAACCGTAACTTGTTTTTAGCAATATCCCAAGTATCCATAACAAATTTTTCCATGTATTGTGGCAACATTTTTTCTAAATTATTTTTATATGCCCTAGAAATTATATAAGGAATGTCAAATCTTCTAGTTTTCCCCCAATGAGTCCATAGAACATCAAAATGTTGTAATGCTTTCAATAGATCTGTTACTACTCTATGATCAAATGTTTGATCAAATAATTCCTTTTTTGTGATTATAGAGGAATAATAAGTATTTTGTCCTTTAACTTTTATAAACCAAGATAACATTAATCCCATGTCGGCGTTAAGGTTGCTGCATTCAATGTCTAAGTATCCTACTCGTAATTTTTTTAAATGTATTTGTTTAGCATACCCTTTTGCTTTATATTCATATATTTTTCTTAGTATAGCACCATAAGTACGATTAGGATTTATATTTAATATTTTATTAAATAATATTAATTCAGATATTGATGACTTAAAATATTTTTCTATTAATAATATCTCGTCTTTTATCCATTTCACTATGATCTCCTTTAAATAAGTTTAAATATGCTAAGAATTACAACTTCCTCCCTTAATTGAGCAAATATCTCCACCTTCTACAAATACTTGTCCTACATGTTTAATAGCTGTATGCCATTTAACAGGAATCATTGGTTGTGCTCCTCTGGCTCCATCCGGGTAAGTAGTTATTCCTCTAAGTTTAGGTAAATATTTGATTAACATATCCCCAAATGGTCTAATAGTATCATTATTATTTTGTAATGTACCAAATGAAGGTAAATTTATTGTACTAGAAATACCCATATCAACATATTTTTGAATCCAAGTTTGGAAACTTACTCGTCTTTCTATACTTTCTGATAATATATAAGCATCCTCTATAGAGTCTGGATTTATACCTTTATCTACTAATCTCTTTGCTGTTGGGTCTAATACATATTGATACTCTACTAAATCACTCCCTTTTCTGTACCTTCTTTTATATGCTGCACAAAACAATGGTTCTATTCCAGAAGTTGTTTCTGCTACTAAACTTATAGTACCAGAAGGAGCTATGCACCTTGTTTTTACCGAATTATTTATTTCAAATTGATCACAATATTTATGTGCTATTTCAGTTGATGTTGCATAAACTTCTAAATATTTACCTAAATCTTCATCTGCATCATATTTCTTATTTCTTAGTAATAACCATTCATGTAACCCCATTAATCCTAAACCTATACGCCTATTTTTCTCTATAACTGGTTTTACTTCATCATAAGGAACATCACCATAAATACTTCCAGCAAGTAAAAATATAGTTCCAAGTTCTACAACTTTCTTCATTTCATCTAAAGACTCAATTCTGGCTAAATTTATTGATCCTAAGTTACAACATTCTGAATCAGAATCAGTTATGAACTCACTACATGCATTTCTGAGATTATCATGTTTATTGGCTCCAACATCAATAGTAAAACCAGGCTCTCCTGTTTTTATCATATTTTCAATAACTGCCCAATAAATAGAATTAGCATGAGAATGTAATCTATTGGACGCATTATGAAATGCTGTAAAAAAATCATCATCTAATTGAACAGATATATTAGTTCCGTCTAGTGGTGCCGGAAAGTTAAAATCATTGGCTTTAGCTTCCTTTATATTATTTTTCCATTCTTTTGATTCTATATATTTATATATATCTGTATGTTTCCATGATAAAATACTGAGACAAGCAGAGCGACGAGTCCCACCTTGTTTTACCTCTCTTCCAACTTCATTTAACATTTTCATTAAACTTATAGGGCCTGATGCGGTTCCACCTGTTTTTAATATAGGTCTCCCTTCCTCACGAATATCAGAATAATTAACTCCTATGCCAGCGCCAGTCATTAATGCCATTGATGCTTTTCTTAATAAATCTGCCCATCCTTCTCTTGAATCTTCTGCTCTGAGTGATAAACAATTGGATATTTGTTTAAAGGGTCTTCCTGCTGCAAATAAATATCGTCCCGCTGGTATAAATTGTTTTTTTATTATAATTTCTCTAATTTCATGTTTTGTGTCTTTGTGTAAATCAACAATACTTAATACATTTTTAGATACTCTATTAGCTATATCTTCCCAAGTTTCTAATGTTCCATCTGACTTAATGTGAGAATATCTCTGATTAATTATGGTTTGTGCAAAAATACTTGTTTCTGACATTAAATTCTCCTTTTAATTGTCAATTTATTATTTAACTAGATTAATATTTTGTCATATTGATTTTTTATGCTTACATAAATTATTCCAAGTATATATAAATATTAGTATTGTAACTATATAACTCATTATAATGGTAATGATATTCATAAATATTTATTTAATAATTTTATCTATCTGTTGATTTATTTTATTACTAGTGTGAAAAATTATATCCCATATTCCTTTTATCCCCAATAATCCCAAAATAATAGAAATTAACCATTTAAACCAACCAATTTTATTATTTCTATTAATTTCTTGCCTAATTTCATTTTCTTTTTTATATTTATCTTTCTCGTTATGTCTTACTAAATGTAAATCTAATTTATCAATCATTGGACAAGTATCAGCATGTGTTTTTACTTTCTGTATAGAATTTTCTTCACATTTAATAAGAACTTCTTTAATCCCTACTATAGTTGCTTCATAATTCCTATCAACCTTAATGTCAAGCTTATTAACACTTGCTTTTAAATCTTCTAAATGTCCTATTAATTTTCCTTGTCTAAATAAAATTCCTTCTGTTCCTGACTCACTTTCTAACTTATCTACCATTATACTTCCTTTATTCTAAGTTATTATTCTCTATAAAGTTCTTTCCATTATTAATTAACATTGATCTAATTTCCCAAAATTTATTATTGTCCATATTTTCATATTTAATTAGTAAATCTAGTATTCTTGCTTTTACTATTTCATTTACTTGTATAGCTGAATAAACTACTTCTCCCAAAAATTTATATTCTTTTAAATTAATCATCCTATTTATTCCTCACCCATTAAAATAATACATGTTTTAGTAAATAGATTAATCCTTTATATACATTCCATTTGGTGTACGTGGTATATTATACCTTACTTTTTTAGACTTTTCAACACTTTTTTCTTCATTTCTTAAAATAATATAGGCGACAATTATACATACCACTGCAAATCCTATCCAAAATAGATAGTAATACTCTCCTATTAACAGCATGAATGTTTTCATTTCATATAGTTCCAGTAAGGCCAACTACACACTGATTCTTTGTCAATTCTAATAGTTTCTTCATTAAAATTTTTAATGTCACTTACTATGTTAGAAAGAATATTAATCAATGTCGCAACAATAAAAGGTAAAATATAAAACAAAATTTTATTCATTTTGGCGTAGGTGTTGTATTTGATTTTATTCATATTATTACTCTAATAAAGATAATCAGATAGCACTGTATCCGGGTCAGCTTCTAACGCTTCTTGTTTAACAGTTCCATAATTCCTTGCCCAGAACAAACCAGGATAAATTCCAAGACTTTTGAGATATTGATTAAATTTTGTACTCCCAGGATAAAACATATCCATTCTATTGAATTGTCCATTTGTATTAACTAAATTCCCTGGCAAAGTATCAAAGTTAAATTCATTGCCGTACACAGTGCCAACTGCATTAGTCGCCGCAGCCCTGTAATAAATAGTTGTACCTGATGCCAGAGCGCCGAGCGATATACTCACCGCCGTATCAACCGTACCAGTTATTGTACCTGTGGTTGAGCTACCAGTATAGTATCCACTCTCCAAGCCATAATCAAACCATACTATAGTTGTATCATTATTTGCAGAGCAAGTACCGTTCAAAGTTGCGTCACCACTTCTTACAGATGTAGCAAAATCAGTCTGTACGCTTGGGAATGCCCCTACCGCCACAGTGTCAGTACCCTGGTTTCCAGGAATATCCTGCGCCGTAACACTAAATACATTAACAGTTCCTGTTACAATAGAAACTAAAGTTCGACTCCAAGTGCCTGTGCCTGTGGCAACGTATGTAGTCGTGGTAGCCGAATTAGAAATCGTTACAGTTCCAACGCCATTTGTGTCGATTGAACTGCCCGTAAAAGTGATTGTTGAAGCTGTAGTTCCAAAGGCCTTTGTGCCATCATACCAGGTATAGTTAGAACTAGGCGAGGTTATTGAAATAGTTGGATATGTAGTATCCAAGATAATGGAATCAGTCGCCGTCCCACTTACTCTATTTGCGCCATCCTTAAACCATATATTAATCGTCTTGGCCTCTTCAGTAGCACTTAAAACATAAGGGATGTTAGCTGAATATGCTGCCGATGTTCCAACCGTCATCCATCCTGTCTGTGTTGCCGTAGGTATAGATGTGCCAATATAATATCCTATCACGCCGACATCATCCGTTGCTGTGAGATTAAGTGTTACTGCTATAGATGTTGTATACGTGCCATTGCTGTTTATCGTAACCGTCCCTGTCGGAGCGGTAGTATCAGTTGCGCCGTCGTAGGAAATTTCAAAATATGGTGTAGTTGTCCCGCCAGACTCGGAGGAATCAATGTATAATATAACGCCATCTGGCGGTGCATTACTCGACAGACACAATGACAATGTGGTTGTCCCAACCGTCTGTGCATAGTTAGTAATGTCTACATCATACCATACCGGAGTTGTACCGGCAGCCTGCGTTACAAATGTTGCAAGTGATGCAGTTTGAGTCGTGGGCTTATTATCCCACGTCAGTCCTGACTCTGTCCAGGAACCGGAATTTACTCCATATACATAAACGGTTCGTGTTGGATTGGACGTTGATGTCCCATAAACTTTCAATTTTACCGCAGTGATAGAGCCTGGATTCCCTATATCTGCCTCAAGATATGCCTGCCGTCTAAAGGATGGGCTACCATAACGCACGTTTAGCGTTGTGGCTGTCCCATAATTGGTCGTTGTAGCAGCCGAATTAGCATAAGCATCTTTTGTAATTTGTACCGTAGACGTCCCTGCCGCTCCTCCACCACCTTCACCATCACCTTCGCCAAGTAAGACAAACCCGCCGAAAGAAGACGGATTGAAATAATTAGTATCAGCTAATGCGTTCCAATCTTTTGCAATTTCTCTATTTCCTCCATTTGTATCTCCGTTGCATTGGATGTCAAATCCAATTGTTGTTGCACTTCTAGGAATACTCCCTCCTGGGAAGATTGCCCAGGGGATAAATATCTCCATAATATATCCACCAGAAGCAGAACTCGTGCCTATTGTTATCCCTGTTGTTGTTCCATTATATGCTCGTGTGAAAGTACCATGATAATTCCATCCTAAATGATAATCAAAACTATCATAAGATGTTGCCTGATTATAGTCTCTATCCAAATATATTTCTGGCCCATCATCTTGATAAGTATTATTTCCTGAGTCGGCATATAGTGCAGTATCACTACCTATGAAAGCAATATATAGCCCAGAAGTATTCCACTTTACCGACCATGTACCAATTCCTTCCGTGCCAGTTCCTGATATTGTATTTGAGATAGGATTGTTAATAGATGTCCAATCTGATAAATTACCATTAACAGTCGGAGTTCCCATTGAAATATTGAGGGACAATTTTTGAGAAGTAGTAAAGGATGTCTCGTTCCCATTTGTACTGCCATTTGCGCTATTTGCCTGACACCTGGCATAATAGGTTGTAGAACCTGTTAGCCCTGTAACTGCTTGTTGCATACCAACCGAGGACGTGCCAGCACCAACTGTTTGTGAGCCTGTAACCGTAGCCGTCCCCCAACTCTGACTAGCTGTGTTATATTGCCACCGTGTTGTGGTAGACGAGTCGTTTGGATTAACCTCTGCATGCAAAGTTGCAGTTGTTGATGTTATCGCTGTTGCAGTGCCGGTCGTTACGGCGGGAGCAGCCCCTGGCGTGCTAGTTCCACTTGTTCCTGGAGGTGGTAATTTCCATGCACCACTATAAGAGTCCAAATAAACATAGCTATTATGTGGATTTACGGACAGGTTTACAACATTAACATTGTCGAGATTACCAGTAATGTTAGTCCATGAGACCCCAGCATCTGTTGACCGAAATATACCTGGTGTCATTCCCCTGTTATGTCTCAGAGTCCCAGCATATACAGTAGTTGTACCGTTATAATTAGTATTAGGTTCAACTACAATACAATAAGTGTCTACTGTACCAAACTGACTCAATTCCAGTCCATCCGAATCATCCTTTAGTTGTACAGTATCACTACCGTTTACTATATATATACCCTTGCCTCGCACTGCTGCATAAATCCTATTCTCGTTCCCAGGGTCTACGGTAATTTGACTGACTGAAAAGCCAGCAGGAATACCAAGAGATGGGTAAGGGGTTGTCCAGGTAGTGCCATTGTTGACAGATTTACTGATAGTGTTACCACTATAACTATAAACTATATCTCCATCACCGCTGTAGATACCTCTGACAGACGTTGATAATGTTCCGTAAGTATTATTTGATTGTATGTTAGAAAACCTATATTTATCGGCGTAGACAACATCGGAATCTTGTGGGTGGAAAGCAATAAAATAATAATCCAATTCCGTGCCTGGTAATCCAGTCCAGGATGCTCCTGAGTCTCTCGATACGTGTAACCTCTGCGCTCCTGTTGGTCCAATAGCTGCAACAACAATATCTCCTCTCATTGCCCCGCATTTGCTATCTACTCTGCCATTGTAAGTTGTTTTGATATTTGAAAAAATATCTTCTCCATTTGTTGTAATTAATGCGCCAAAATCACTGTGAAAAAATGTTGCCCTGTTAGCATTAGTTGAATCCCATCCAATAGGGATACTCCCATATTGTGATAAAGTAGCACCTGTGTAACCCGTATTAGAGTATTTCCAGGTAACACCTCCATCTGTGGTCTTTTTAACTTGGCTGCCCCAGCCATTCACCAAAGCAATATTTCCATCTGTTGGATGGCAAGCTAAAGGGGCTGTAGAGCCATTAATGCCAGATATGTTACTTGTGTAACCAAAGGTTGAACCGCACACCCACCCATCTGCATTCTGCTCATCCATGTTAGAGGTTTGTGTCCAATTAGCCCCGCCATCATTCGTATAATACAACTGTCTTCCAGACAGACCCTGAAAAGTAACAAATAACCGATTTGCATTAGCTGGAGACATAGCAATAAACTTGGCAGAACCGCCGCTGCTTATAGGAGATGACAAACCGTTATTTCTTGCGCTGAAAGTAACGCCGCCATCTGTAGAACGATAGACACCGCTTGTTGCATCTGCGGCATATATCGTATTTGGAGTACTTGTACCAAAAGCAATTTGATATGGGTATGAAGGAAGCCCTGAGCCTATAGCAGTTACAGTCGCAGAACCATTATTATATCTTATTCTCCAAAGCCCATTGGTAGCAGATACAAAACAAGTCGCACTACCCGCAATGCTTGAAGGATGGATAGAAATATTCCTACAATCTACCGTATCCAGTACATATCCACCGCCATTTTTAGGGACTAATGCCCAAGTTATTCCATCGGCACTGCGTAATAATCCTCCCCCGCTCGGGGCGGCATAAATATCAGTTCCAGCAAATGCTATATGGTTTCCTCCGCGAGCATCTCGGTGGAAATGTGCTTGCGGAGCATGTGTCGCATAACTTTGAGTGGTAACTAATGTCCAGTTGTCCCCGCCATCTGTTGTTCTTAAGATACCCTCAACATCTTTAGATACTGACTCATTTCCGGCATTGTTATGTCCACTGCCAGCGACATAAACAATATTTTCGTCAGTGGGATCAACAGCGAGAGATAAACCTCCATTGCAAAGAAATCCATTAGCTTTTCTAGTCCATGTGGGTTCCGTTCCGTTTGCATTTGTAGTTTTCCAGACCTGGTTGGTATCAGTGACGAAATAGACTACGTCGGCATTGGAAGGTGCATACTGAATACCGAAAATCATCTGCCAGCCTTCACCGCCAGAAAGCCCAGCAGTTGCTTGAGCTTGCGTCCGCTTAGGGACTTTTTCCCATGTCTGAGCATTGACCGTAATGCAGATAAAAAATAAGGCTAATAGAATAGTAAGGGATAAGGTAAATAAGTTAAATAAACCAGTCGCCCTAAATGTTGAAAGTTTTTTCATGCCTATTCTCCTATCTTCCTTATAGTTATGTGTGCATAACTAGATGTGCCTGGACTTGGCATTGTCCCTGCAATGAGGTAATCTATCGGGGAGATATTGGATGAATGATTGTGCGCTACTTGCATATAAACATAATCATTTGCGGCTAATCTAACATGTACGGGAGCGATTATAATTGGCATACCAGAGCTAGCGTCTCCATAGTTCATATATGCCATAGAAAAACTACCTGGAATTTCTTGTCCATTATTCTTGCACAGCCTAAGACCAATTGAGGCTGCACTTGTTCTCGTAAGCGCCATTCCTCCTATTTCATACATTCCAGGCACAAGGAGTTTTATTTGCTCTGTGTTTACCGTTGTAGAATGTGTTCCATATTTGGAGTCGTTCAGGTCTGAATCCATACCAATATTAGTCCAAGTTCCTGCTATTACTGAACCGGTCGGAATTGTTCTATAAGCATAGCAAAATCCCGCATCAAACCAGTTCAGTGATATAGTTCCTGAGCCATTGCTGATAGGAATCATATCGGCAGTAGCATTTGTGGTTCCATGATTTCGCAAAGAAGACGCTAATATTGTACCTGTCCCAAACGGAATTGCATCAAAATCAAGGGCATTAAAATTAAGAAATGTAGAGCCTGCTACTATAAGGGTCCCTCCCTCGTAAATATCAGGTTTAGCAGTTGGAGTACCTACCAAGCTATAGGTAAAAACATTTCCAGCTTTACTTAAGCCTAAATCTCCTCCTGCTCTTAGATCTATCGCTCCAGTAGATGTTCCTACACCATCACTTATACTTGCACAATAAGTGCCTCCCAAATCAGCCTGTTTTTCTGCCAAAAGAGTAGTAAGAAAATCTGACAGGTTGTCCAGATATGATAACTCAATAGCTGTTAATACCCTTCCATTTGCAGTAAATACTGCATCACTAGGAATAGTATTTGTCCCTCCATGAGTAGTATTTGTTCCTACTAATCCTGTAGCTGTCCCATTTGTGCTTTTAACATAATCTGTTAATATTCCTGTAGTTATAGCAATACCATCAATTGTAATATTATCAAATCCATTAAATTCAAGAGTAGAAGTTCCATTACTAAATAAAAAATCTATATAAGGCAATCCTGCTGTCATAGTACTAGATCCTGGATTAAAGAATCCGGTTGATCCTGTGCCAGTCGTAGAGGTTGTACCATAATACCATCTAAATCTTGCTGATGTAGTAGCAGACCCAGTAGTTCCTGTTCCTGGCAATAATCCCACAGGAGTATTAATGTAAGAATTAGCTTTAATATCAGATGCATTTCCACTACCTGTATAAGCTAGAGCTGGTTTTGCATTAAATGCTATTAAAAGAATAATAAAAGCAGCTAAAATACACATTACAATTATTCCTGATTTTTTTAATAATTCTTTTTCGGTAATAATTTCTGGTGGAGATATAGATGAAAATGCTATTCTAACAAACTCATCTCTTTTTTGCTTTATTTTTAGATGTTTCAATTTTTGCTTATTTGTCATTATTATTATCTCCTAATTGTATATTCTATAGAGTATATTATATTTTTATGTCGTATGATAACTATGTAAAATAGTGTGTAAATTTCTACCAGGATATGTACTTCCAACTTGATTTAATTTTAAAGAGCAAGTATTTGTTGTTAAAAACTCTGTTTGTGACAAATCTAAAAATCCTGATGTACTTAAAGCTGGAATAATACAAGTAACAGGAGTTCCCAAAGAAGCGCCATCCTTTAATAATTCTAGAATTATAGTTGACCCTTCAGCAGGATCATCCAACTCGTATGAAACGCCAAAAACTTTATTTTTATTAGGAGGATAATAGCTTGCTCCTAAAACATCATTTACATTAAGAACACCTATTCGTATTTTTTGAAAATCATAATATATTATTAAACCACTTGAATTTTGATAATTAATATCTACATCCCAGTTAGAAGCGCAAGGTAATGTTGCAGTCACCCATTTTAATCTTACTACTTCTCCTGCTCCAACAATATAAGATAATGTTGAACTTGTTACAGTTGAGCTTCCAGCAGGTACAGTTAAATTTAATCCCTGTAATACACCATCAATTTCAATATCTAAAACAAGATTATTATCAGTCACTTCTCCATTTTGTGAAGATAATATAAGCTTATTTAATTGAGCTTGCCCTGTAAATTTCTGATAACCAAAATATGATCCTTGTGTTGGAACTCCAATAGATGTTTTAGTTAATACTTGAGCATGATAAGCAGATGCTCCCGCAAGTCCTAACTGTTCTGCAATAATTTGTAATCCAGTATTTATAAAATAATATGAATCCCTCATGGAAGGGTATATCTTAGGAATATTAAAATCTAGAAAATCTGTTATCACCTGGAATGTAACTCCAGAAACATCTGGTAAAGGATAAGGAGTTAATAAAGTTAAAGAAAGATTATTTGTTGCATCTGCTGCAATTATAAAAGGATTAACTTCCGCATCCACTTTCAGGAGATCACCCGCCTCTACACTCGAATCTAAAAATGTTGTTCCTATTCCTGTAACAGTTGTAGAATTTTGTGTTAATGATATTGTACCAGTTGTTATAATAGACAAAATTCACTCCTTTTTTTAATTCTCCTTAATTTTATTTTTTCCCTATAAAGAGGATTTTCCCAAAGAGTTATTTTTGCTTTTGACATATTTTTTCTAGCTTCTTTTGAAAATGGTTTTCTTTTCCTACCTTTATGAGCTAATCCTATATTTCTTTTATGCTCCTCACTTAATTTTTTTCCTTTTTTTGCAACAGATGTTTTATTTCTTATTTCATCTGTCATTGATTTTATATGCCCTTCAGAACATTTTTGTTTATATTCATCAGACATTTTCATGCCTTTATTCCAAGGAACTCTTCCTTTTCTTGTTAAAGACATTGTATCTTTAGTTTTATCAGAATGCTTGAACCCTCTATTTACTTTACAGTCACATCTAATATTATAACCATAATTTTTATTATAGCTTTTATAGAAATCTGTCCAATATTGTTCTCTTTCGTCTAATTTATTAAAATCATTTACATGTTCTATTATATTAAATTCAAAATTTTCTACTCCATATTTTCTAAAAGAATTATATAGTGGATGTACTATTTTATAATTACTATTATATTTATGTCTCCCAAATCTTTTATTTATATCGTAACTCTGACCAATATATACCTTACCATTTAATAAATTTCTAATTTTATATATTCCAGAATATTTTTGTAAAGCCAATATCTTTTTCCTCTATAT
>ERZ1292625.3438-Hain-H41-01um-R1-3438-length-12929-cov-5_pt1 | contig 12929 bp, 14 predicted proteins | sample MGYA00564400_ERZ1292625 | MGnify/ENA primary metagenome ERZ1292625 (study PRJEB36523, sample SAMEA6512639) | groundwater metagenome | collected 2019-01-08 | study: AquaDiva: Metagenomics assemblies of 32 groundwater samples
AAGCCCTATGACTCCTGCGAGTACAAAATCTTTTTTAAACATGATTATGCGTGAACGCGATTACGAATTTCGGCTTCAACTTCTGTACGCGGCCTTCCATAACGCAATCGTGAAATTTCTTTTATTTTTTCAATACGACTAGCATCGGTCGTATCAGGCGGGTACATTTTTATATTAAATGCGCGGGCAGTTTGCCCATGTATTAACAGCTTAACATAGGCATTGCGGTTATCAATATTGAGAAGATCTTTCGAGGTAAATACCGGGCTAAACTGTTTCTCCATAAATTCACCGTCATCAGAGCCAATGCGGAATGAAATGATTGTACCGACGTTCCCAAAGACCGCCTTGCGGATATCTTCTTCAAGCTGACCCAAAAATTGATGCGCAATTGTTAGACTCAATCGATACTTACGCGCCTCTGATAAAATTGTCGCTATCGACTTTGTCGTCACATTTTGGAACTCGTCAATATAAAAGTAAAAGTCTCGGCGTTTAGTTTCGTCAGCAATGTCGACTCGCGAAAGCGCTGCAATCAAAATACGACCAACAATTATAAGCCCGAGCAGGCTTGAGTTAAGCTCACCCAATCGCCCCTTTGAAAGATTTATAAGAAGGATTTTACCTTCATCCATTGCCTGCCGAAAGTTAAATGAACTTTTTTCTTGCGCAATAATTGGTCGCATAATATCGTTTGCAAGAAATGTATCAAACTTTGAAGTGATATACGGCACCATATTTTGCAGACTCGCCTCGCCGCCCGCTTTTTCTGCGATCTTTTGCCAAAATGTATTTACCACAACATTTGCCGAGCGCGAAAGCTTATAATCACGAAATGCTTTATCAACCATCACCCGCTCAACTTCGAGTAGCGTATTACCGCTAGCGGGGTCTTCCATCACCAGCATGGTCGCGTTGCGAAAATATTGTTCAAACATCGGCCCACCTGCAACGGACATGTTGTAGAGCTTATTAAAAATATCTAACAGCTCATTTACAATGAGAGATTTTTGCTCTGGGAATTTTGTATCATACTCCAAAAAGTTCAAACTCATCGGCCGATCAATATCTCCTGGATTAAAATAAATTACATCGTCAAGACGAGATTCGGGAACCGCAGCCATAAGAGCTTCGACATCTTGCCCGTGTGGATCGATAAAACAAATGCCTCGACCTGCCTTGATATCTTGCACTGCCATTTCTTTAAGGAGAGTTGATTTACCAGTACCCGTCTGCCCTATTACATACATATGTCGCCGCCTATCGTCATCGGTTATAAATACATCCTGATTCACACCACGAAACGAATTCGCACCTAACCGCAAGCCAATTTGTGGCAGATCAACAGGCGCTGGTGCTTCACGCGCTTTTAAGTACTGAACATTTGGCTGTAAAAATCCTGAATACGGAAAATGAAAGAGTGCGGCAAGTTCGCGCGATGAAAGATATGCTACTTCAGATGTTGAAAATAATCGAAACGAATACTGATACATTAGCGATTCCAATGCTGCGCCACTCGTGCGAGTAAACTTAAATTCATTACCTTGTGGGCTATTAAATTGTGCGAACGCCCCCTCAAGCCCCTGTAATATTGATTCAGTTTCTTCGGGCGTAGCACTTGAGGCAAGTAATCGAATATTTACATCAAATGCAGGATGTGATGCTTTTTCCTCAATATGCTTTGCCAAATCTTCATCGCCTTGTACAGGCTTTTTATTTTCATTTTGGGCCTTTTTTGGTCCTGTTATAAGTTTTTGTATTTCACCCTGAACCGATGATGAGACTTCTTTGAGTGATGCCCCTCCTCGAATTTTTTGAGCTGCATCTTTTCCTGCCTTATGGTGTGGAACCCTTGTGGGCGTTACAACTACCTGAATCGCACCACCATCACCGACTTTTTTTAGCTTCGCAAAAGCACCCGTGATTATCTCTAGCGGATCTCGCCCAAATTCACTATAGGTACGAAGAGAAAGAATCGGATTTTTTTTCAAAGTAAGCGTCGCCCCCATACTCACTCCCGTAGGGTGAAAAATATTATAGTCTTCTACTTGATCAATTTTTGCTGAGGGATAAATCGCATTAATCTGGTTTGTCATAAACTGCGCGTACAAACGCGGAATAGCAACATAAAAAATAACTTCTTCTCCTACATGCGAAAGAGCGGCTTCAAATACGATACGAGGTGCCCCGTAACGCATATCATGCCACGCACTCATCTTTATAGTACTAAAGGCTGCATAAAACTGTTCCATCGCGAGAACAATCTCTTTCGGATCTTTTTCTTTTGATTCACCTGCTACCGGAGTTTCGCTCTGAGGTAATAAAACACGGTAAAGAAGTGTATCAATCGAACCAGAAAGCTCAGCCGAACGACGACGACGCGCTATATAAAAATAAAAACCGACTCCCGACAACACCAAGAGTGCTATAAAAAAATATGTCAGAAAAAATAACAAATCAGACATTATCTTCGAGAAGTCCTTTCGCGCGAAGCGCATCAAGGAACCGATCGGTTAACGCATCATGAAATGCATCAATTAAAAATGGATTGTGAGTATTGCGGATTTGTCGTACGGCATCTGAAATACCGTTTTGAAATGCAATTTGGACATACAATGCGACATTTTTTTCGAGCACATCATCATCTTTTGTATTTTGATTTGTGGGAACTGTAGGCACTGACATGTGTGGGATTTCTGCAATGTGCTCTTTGAGAGTTTCTGCAACGGTACTGCGCGAATCATGATCAGCAAGCTCGCGACGTTTCTCAAGAATTTTTTGTTCTAAAAACTTGATCTCTGCTTCGGGAGATTCAAATCGTGATCCTTCTTCCATACACCGAGTATACCATAATGCACTATGCGCGGCACATAATCTTGCTATAATAGATAAAAATACTATGAATAAAAAACTGAGTTTGGGGCTTCTTTTTGTAATACTTGTGATAGCTACATTTTTCCGCGTTTGGCGCCTTGATTATCAGGAATCTCGAACACGAGGTGCATGGCCAACGCCCGCCTCAACTCCACCAGGACTGTTCCCCGATGAAGCTATGAACGGAAATAATGCACACGAAGCGCTCGGCACATTGCGTTCAGGGCAAGGCTTCCAAGTATATTATCCAGAAAATTTTGGCCGTGAAGGATTGTTTATAAACCTGCAAGCGCTCTCAATAAAAGTATTTGGGCACACTTCTTTTGCGCTCCGCATTATGAGTGCACTTTTTGGAATTTTAACCGTGCTTGCAATCTACCTTTTCACTCGTGAATATACAAAAAATGAATATGTAGCACTCATCGCAGGCGCTCTCCTCGCAACAAGCTTCTGGCACGTAATGTTTTCACGCATTGGGTTTCGAGCGATCATGGCACCTTTCTTTTTGACAGCTGCACTGTGGGCCCTCTACTACGTATACAATCGCCTCGACAACTCAAAACATACACATCTTGTAATGATAAGTGTGCTTGGAGGTATTTTCTTTGGACTCGGATTCTATTCGTACATCGCATACCGTGTAGCACCTCTCTTGCTCTTGCCAGTACTTTTTCTTTTTTATAAAAAAGCAAAGAAGGAAAAAGATTCTTGCATCATTTGCTTACCTGCGATTTATTTGTTTGCCGCATTTATAGTCGCGATCCCCATCGGGCTTTACTACACACAACATCCTCAAGATTTTTTCGGTCGTACTTCGCAAATATCAATTTTTTCTCAGCCAAACCCACTAGAAGCTTTTGCAACCAATCTCGGGAAAACTGTTGGCATGCTCTACTATGCAGGAGATTTCAACTGGCGCCATAACTGGCCCGGACTTCCATCACTATGGTGGCCAGTAGCAATTTTCTTTACCGTTGGGCTTCTTGATGTTATTCGTAAGAAGTATTGGCTTATACCTCTATGGCTTGCGGCAATGACTCTACCAGTCGCAATTTCTTCCGAGGGCCTCCCTCATGCCCTCCGAGCAATCGTGATGATACCGCCAGTATATGTTTGCGCAGCACTTGGTTTCTACCTCGTATTCTCTTCCATTATAAATTGGTTCAAGAAGCAAGAAGAACATCACGCGGATTTGGAGGCTCTTTTAAAAGTAATTCAATTTTCTATTGGTGTACTCGGCTTCATTATATTAATCGCAGTTGGTAGTAATACATATAATTGGTATTTTTTGAGATGGTCAATCAGACCCGAGGTAGCTCAAGCGTTCGGGGGAGATTTGTACCAAATTGGACTTTTTCTTACTCATCCCGAGTTTAAAACAATCCCCAAATATATCATCACCAGTTCTGTTGACTCAATTGATGTCACAGGGCGTCCCATGGAGCTTGAGCCAATACTATTTGCATCAGAAACATATCTTCCTGACTCGCCCGGCTCTAAAAATACTTTCTATCTTACACTAAAACAAATAAACACTATTCAATGCAACCCTGACTGCGCAATTATACCTATTGATAACCTTCAACCAACACTTGGCGCCCTTAAAAAAAGAATTCCAAGTCTTAAACTTTGCAAATCAAGCGATTCTGGTCTACTTGTAGCTTGGCCCGCACAAAAACCAGGATTTCTGTGCTCGGAATAATATGTATCGTGCTGGCAACCTTGTAGCATCGACCCTCCTCGTATTGTTTTTTATAATTGCTATTACATCGTCGTGGAACGATTCACTAATTTTTGATGAGCCAGCTCATATCGGCGCCGGCTACTCATACTTAACTCAGAAAGATTCACGACTTAATCCTGAACATCCGCCTCTTATGAAAGATCTGGCGGCACTCCCTCTTTTATTTTTAAATCTTGCATTCCCAACAAATACTGATGCGTGGCAGCATCAAGTCAACGGTCAATGGGATCAAGGCGGCTTACTTATTTTTAGATCTGGAAATAATGCAGATGCTATTACTCACGCTTCTCGAATACCAATCATGCTACTTGCGGTACTATTAGGCGCACTCCTTTACCTTTGGGTACGCAGAACATATGGAACAAAAATAGCGCTCCTGACTCTATTTTTTTACACTTTCTCACCTACTATTATCGCCCACTCACGATTTGTAACGACAGATATTGCTGCGGCTCTTGGGTTTTTTATTGGAATAACATCCTTCGTGCGATTTCTTGCCCGCCCAACTGCAAAAAGACTCATCATTGCTGGAGTTATGTTTGGAATAGCTCAACTTTTAAAGTTCTCTCTATTCTTGCTTATGCCGATCTATCTTTTTTTGACATTCATGTGGCTACTCTCAAATCGCGAAAAATTATTTTCAAAAAATTCATTAAAATTCTTTGGAAAGATTTTTCTCATCTTCGTAATTGGCGGAATTGTTATTTGGATATTTTATACTTGGCACGTGTGGAACTACCCTCAAGCGAAACAACTCTCAGACGCACATTCGCTTATAGATACATTTAAAGTTCACTTTTTTGTCGATCTTGATTATTGGCTCATAGAGCACCAATTCACACGGCCTTTAGGTCAGTACCTGCTAGGCGTGATGATGGTAACCCAGCGAACCGCCGGAGGTAACAGCGCATACTTTATGGGGGAGGTGTCGAGTAACGGATGGTTGTACTATTTCCCGACGCTATACGTACTCAAAGAATCGCTTGGGTTTCTTTTGCTCTTGGTAGTTTCTGTGCTTCTAGCCCTCAGGCGAATTTTGCAAATCCAAAAAAAATCATGGCAGTTACTGCGTGATTGGATAAAAAATAATTTTACCTTATTTGCAAGTTTATTTTTTATAGCGTTTTATTGGGTACTATCAATTTTTAATCCGCTCAACATCGGGCTACGTCATGTATTGCCTACATTTCCTTTTATTTACTTTCTCGTATCACGCGAGCTTGCCCTATGGATCAGTAAACCAATATCATTTGAAAATAAAACACTCGTTGGATACCTTGCGACTATTTACCATGCATTTATTACACCCATACCAAAAATTTTCTTTGTCGCGCTCGCATGCTTATGGATTGCCCTCAATACCTTTATTAACTTTCCATACTATCTCTCTTACTACAACGAACTTGCAGGTGGCACTGAAAAGGGGTATTGGTATGCCACTGATTCAAATTATGACTGGGGGCAAGACTTAAAGCGCTTGGGTGATTTTGTACGCTCTCACCCCAATCAAAAAATATATCTTGATTATTTTGGAGACTCAGGCGGCGGTGCACGAGATTATTATCTCGGCACACAATACCAAGACTGGGGTTCATGGAAAGGACTCCCTCCATCAGGATCACTTTTTGCAGTATCAATAAACTCGCTCGCAGGCTCACAGGCAAAACCAGTCGGTGGATTTCCACCTCAAAAACCAGAAGACACTTACTCTTGGCTCAAAAATCTAACACCCCTCACCCGAGTCGGAACCTCAATACTAATTTACCAAATACCGTGAAGTTACTCGCTCTTAAATTTATAGAAAATTCTGTTGTCGAAGCGGAGATCTACATAGACGAGATCTGAAACCTTGTTTTTAATTTCTCCCTCGAGAGCTGTTTTGAGATTTTTGTATGCACTCTCCGGGTTAGAAGCCTCGAGTAATAAAATATCCCAGCCGCCCCGCGTTGTCAGGCGAATAGTTTGATCGCGCGCATCAATCGCATACTGAAAACTTTGTAAATAACTATTTGAAACTGCGCGCTCATCAAAATATGCGATAAGTCTCATAATCTTATCAGAAAGTTGCCTCTCACCAAGTTTAAGTTCACGATCACGATTATCTCGAATTTTAGGAACAATGACACCGGAAAATCCAGGAGCGTGGTCGAATGCAACCCCCCCTTGATCGATCCAAAAACACTCTTCAGGCTCGCCGTGGCATAATACACCCCAGCCCGCAAATTCCACCGCAGTTATCTCCAAAGATCGAGGGAATTTGCGTTTAATAATTACTGATTTTAATGTTGAAAATGTATGGGTCAAATCAAGAGCAAGATCGCTTGGAGAAATAAGCCATATAACATTCGTTGGTATAACCAAAAGCTTCTTCTGCGAAAGCTTTACATCGAGGTATTCACGAACATCGGCTTCGGGCGTCTGCGACAACCCTACAAACGAGACATCATCAACTTGAAATTGTTTTGAAGTAAAATATATAAATAAACCTACGATGCAAACAATAAGGCCTAAAAAAATATATATACTCTTGCGACGAAATATTGAACGAACTCTGCGACGTTTTTTTGTCTTAAGTTTATGTCGCCCTCGATATGTGGTCATCAGCGTCGTATTTCATCTACTCCTATGTATACTCTTAAAGGTTCAGGAATATTAATAGAGCCATCACTTCTTTGATTTTGCTCAAGAATACTTATTAAAAGCCGCGGCGTTGCCACTGCAGTATTATTCAAAGAATGTGCGAAACGAATTACGCCCTCAGAATCGCGATACCGAATATTTAATCGTCGCGTCTGAAAATCATGGAAATAAGATGCCGAATGGGTTTCGCCAAAGCGTGCCTGTGAAGGTATCCATGTTTCAATATCATATTTTTTAACTTGTCCAAGACCGAGATCGCCACCCGCATTTAAAACCACACGGTAATGAAGCCCAAGCGCTTGTAGCATAGATTCTGCATTTTCTCTAATCTCCTCATGCAACCTAACCGACTCCGTATGGTCTGCTTTACAGAGAACAATTTGTTCAACTTTCATAAACTCGTGAACGCGATAGAGACCTTTGGTATCTTTTCCGTGCGCTCCTATTTCTCGCCGAAAACAGGGTGAAAATGCTGCATATTTTTTTGGAAAATCTAATTCAGAAAATATTTCATCGCGAAACATACCCATCGTAGAAACCTCTCCAGTACCCACCAAATACAAGTCCTCATCGGCTGCGTATGTCTCTTCACGTGCCTGTGGAAAATACCCAGTACCCATAAAATTTTCTTCTCGCGCGAGCGATGGTACAATCAACGGAGCGTATTTCTTTTGCTGTAAATACTGCATTGCAAACTGCCATAAAGCCATCGAAAGAAGCACCGCCTCACGCTTTAATACATACCCTCTGAAGCCCGCCACCTTCGTGCCCCTCTCGAAATCAACTAAATCTAAATCCTTTAAAATCGCGACGTGGTCTTTTGGCTCAAACTCAAATTCAGGCCTTGTACCCCACACGCGTACTTCTTGATTCTCAGCATCAGATGCACCTTCAGGCACCGATGGATCAGGAATATTCGGCACCTCAAACATTAGAGCCTTATATTTTTCTTCAACGATAGACTGCTCTTTTTCTTTTTCTACGAGCTTCACTTTAAATGATCTCATACCTTCAATAGCGTGCTGCCTGTCGACTTCATTTGTAATTTTTGGCACTGCCTCCGCAACCGCATTTGCTTCAGCCCTCATCGCCTCCACCTCTCGAATCTTCTCGCGACGCAAGTCGTCAAGCTTAATCAACTCTTCAACATTAAATAAAAGATGCTTTTTTCGAGCAGCAGCATTAACGAGATCCGGATTTTCACGAATAAACTTAATATCCAGCATATTCATGTATTATACTGGTTTTTTGTATTTCGCCAACAAAAAACTCCGCCCATCTGGCAGAGTTTTTTGTAAGCCTTAATTTATATTATTCAACTGTAACCGCGCCAAACATCCCCGAAACAAGATGGTCATGATACCTCCATGTACCTTTTTCATTAAACTGAAACGACCACGATGCGCCACTTGGGATACCTCGACACGCATCAAAAATTTTAGACTCTTCTGCAGTATTACATTTTTCGATATTTGATCCTGGATATATGATATGCGTCGGATGCATTGCCGAAGCTGGCCAGTGTTCATTTATGCCTTCGTTCTTGAATGTGACTATAGTCCCCGCCTTGACGGTAAGCGCAGCTGGAGAAAAGCTCTTATCGTTGATCAAGATAGTAATTGGCTCTGCTTCTATAACATTGTCTTGCAATACATCCCCACAAACAGTATATATGCCAACCTCTTTGACAGATTTATGCACAACAACTGAAAACGGAATTGTTTGAGATAAAGTTTCTACAGACACCTCAAGGGTAGTTGTCGAGACTCCCCCAACAACATTTGTTAACGGATACTTTACAGCACCTGGCTCAGCGCACGATCCGACATGGATATGAGCTGGCTGTGGTGTAGTCTTTGGGCTGCCCTGCAGATTGAGCTCAACGTGAGCCTTCCCATCTACTTGAGTAAAAATCACAGTACCAGACTGACCTGATGTTTTTACTGCATTCATTTTGTATACCGCCTCTACAAAAGCTACTTTGTCTTTATCGTCCTGTGTATTGTCTCCACTTGAAGTTGGAGGTGGCACAGTTGCATTCTGGTTACCAGGTGCATTTACTGGCGTTTTTAAAATAAAATAAGCTCCAAAGCCAACAAGCGCTACTACAATAACTCCTATAATAAATTTGCCCATATTTTTAGTGAAACTCCTAGTTTTTTAATAATCGCAAAATTTTATATATACTGTCAAATAAATATTATTTCCCCGTAGTACCAAAACCTCCCCGATCCGATACGCCCAAATCCGAGACTTCTTCCCATTCGACTTGGTCTGATCTCAACACGATCCCTTGCACAATACGCTCCCCACGCATAACTGTAACCGGCTGATCGGTATAATTATACACGATTGCTTTATACTCATCGCTATTACCTGCGTAATCGCGATCCATTATGCCGACTCCATTTGCAAGCATTAAACCACGCTTTGGAGTTGAAGACCTGGCAGCAAGTAATATCATATGACCGTCAGGCAATGCGATTGCCACATTAAGCGAAATATATCCCAAAGATTTTGACTCAACTGTTGTGGTTTCTCTACAACAAAAATCAAAACCTACAGCACCCAAAGAGTGATACTCGGGAAGCGGCAACGATTGATCAATTCTTCGAATTTTTATTTTCACTTTGGGTTCGTCCACGAGCATCTAATGCTTTCATCTGCTCACCACTTGTTTCAAGCTCTGGAAAACGGATTTGAGCCTCGATCACATCAGCGAGCAACCACTCATCATGCATATCAATTTCGTCAGCGTTTGGCCCGTCACCCATATGTAATATTTTTGCATGCTTAATAATGTGAGTTTTTCGCTCTCCCTGCACCACAATATACTCATCAGGCGTTTCTTCTACCGAAAAAGTTTCGCCAAATTCAGTATGTAATGATTCGATTTTTTACGGACAGCATCGCGTGTTTCTGCTGGAATTTTTTCGAAATGCCACTGCTGCGGTTGTTCCATATACTCTAAGTGTACTACGACTCAATAAAAATTTAAAATCATCCATCCCCTCGTTCTGGCACGACGACGAAGCCGAAAATCGGGATTTACAGCAACCGGATATGTTACTAACTCTAACATAGAAGCATCTTGAAACTGATCGGTATACGCGTATATTTCATCAGGTTTTTGCGCTCGACAAAACTCCTCAACAATATGATGCTTGTTGCCCCACACCACCTCACCATGTATACGACCCGTGTATTTGCCGCCCGTAACTTCAAGATTTGTCGCGATAACTTCGGGGATATTTAAATGCATAGCCACTTTTTTTATAAATGGCTCAAAAGAGCTCGACAATAAAATAACTTCGTGACCTTTATCCCAATGATCTTTAATGATTGCAACTGCTTCTTTATAAATATTTTTTGCCACCTCTTGATCAAATGCATTATCCACAAGATCCTTTAGATGCCCCTCTGAGATGCCCGCAAGCTCTTGTGCGCCTTTTCGCGCGATGTGCGCGACATTGTTTGTAAAACCTAGGTGCCATGACATATACCAAAACAAAGACCGCAAAATCATAACAATCGGAAGTTCGCCTTTTCGAAATAAATACAGCAAAATCGCGGTATTTATATTACCGCGGAGTAACGTACCATCAACATCAAAAAAAACAACTACTTTTTTCATGGAGCCAAAAGCTCAATTGCGCCCTCGATGCCGCTTGAATCTGCAAAGTGCGATAAAACAATTACCGGTATCTCAGACGACCCGCCTAAAAGTTTTTGCGTAATACTCTGAACTTTATCAAGTGGAATTTTGCGTGAAATCGCGCCACCCAACACGATAATATTTGGTGACCAATATAAAATTGTATTGACGAGTGCATACGACAATTTCTCTGCCACCTCATCCCACACACGCGCATCATTGATTTCCAATGGGCGCTTATTATACCGAGCTTCAAGAGCCTTACCTCCTATCAAATCTTCGAGGCGCATATTAGAGCCCTCAATAATTTGATGCCCAGGCTCAAACCCAAAAGCATTTCTATCAATATGCCCGCCTTCGACACGCGCACCACCAACGCCGGTACCAATAGTTATATATGCGACAATTTCATACCCCTTGCCTGCACCACGACGAGCTTCTGCGAGTGCTGCGAGTGCTGCATCATTTTCAAAATGTATGAGCGCTCCTCCAAGTGCGTCTGAAAACTTTTGCGCAATTGGTTTGCCCGCCCAATCAGGAATATGTGGAGCATGAGTAAACATTTTTTTGTCATGATTAAATGGTCCTGCTACACCGCCTGCTGCGGCAATGCATTTTTCACCACCAAGAAGTTTTTGAGCGATATCAGTAAACCGCGCTACCCCATCATCAAAAAGTTGAGGTGTCGGCACGATAATAGGCCCCTCTGAAATAGTTTTGCCATCACGCGACAACGCAACGCGCATATGCGTGCCACCAATATCAAACAAAATATACATATGGTCAGTCTATCAGATAACCAAGAAATTGTGGATTTTTTATTTTGTGGACCGATTCGGGACAGACCTCGAACTTTGAGCACACTCTTTGAGAGTCTCGCCAAGTGGTTCGCGGAGAATCCAGAGCCCCTACTAGATGCATCTCGTCCCCAATGCCTTCAGAATACTACGAAGGATCAACACTCAAAGACGGGTGATTGTGCCGCGTGAGGCTTAAACACACATCATCACTTCTTACCTTCTACTCCCCACGTTTCTCCGCTTATCGATTCTGGCAGATACTGCTCAATATCGCGCACGAAACGGCACATAGTGAGCGTCGGCCAATAGCCTCCGCCACTACCCACTCTCAAACCCATTCTCTGCGCATCCGATCGTTGTATACGAAGACTTCTCGACAGGACGAGGCATTTCTTCACACGTGTTATAGATACATAAAACAGACGTTTTTGCTCTTCTTGAAAAGCCAAGTCGGTTCCTGGATACTCCGCCCGTCGTTCACCGGGCAACGCTTCGTCGCACAATCTCGTGCGCGTGCCTCGTTCTCGGCCTTGCGTTGGCGGGCTGTGCTCATCGTTTTCGGTACGTGGTGGTGGTTCGGCGCAAGAGGTCCGAGACCACGATCAAGGACAAGTCCGGATAGATGTCGGTGGGAAGGCGCCAGTTGCCGACCTTGAGCCGGTAGCCGGTGGGTTGCTGCTTTAGGGGCTGCAGGGAGGATTGCTTCGGGTCGCGTTCGAGCGCGGCCAACGCGTCGAGGATGAGGCGTTGGTCCTTCGGTGTCAGCCGGCTAAGCTTTTTTGAGACTTCTTTTTCGACGCGGAGTTTCCACGGCATGACGGAGTTCGCCTAGTGTCAGATAATCCCCGCGTTTCATAGCAGCGCGACCACGCTCTAGGGCACGGAGTTCGGCAGCGGTGGGCTTTGCTTCGCCGTAGCGCAGCTCGAAGTAGTGACGGAACGCCTCACGCAAAAGCTCCGAGCGCGAACGGCGCTCGGCCTTGGCGATGCGATCGAGATCTTTGAGCATCGCAGGCGGGAGGGAGATCGAAGTGCTTGCACGAGTATCCATTGCTACAGTGTAGTACATTGTAGCACAGCGTCAAGTAAATCCACGCGATACACCCCCTCGTCCGCCCCCTGTTGTCGTTCGCGGCAAGTTTTGGTGGACCTGGGGAGAATCGAACTCCCGTCTACCGAATGCAAATCGGTCGTTTTACCACTGAACTACAGGCCC
>ERZ1292625.3439-Hain-H41-01um-R1-3439-length-12929-cov-5_pt1 | contig 12929 bp, 11 predicted proteins | sample MGYA00564400_ERZ1292625 | MGnify/ENA primary metagenome ERZ1292625 (study PRJEB36523, sample SAMEA6512639) | groundwater metagenome | collected 2019-01-08 | study: AquaDiva: Metagenomics assemblies of 32 groundwater samples
GCAAGATGACAAGAGCACGGACCCAGTGGCCATAGCAAGAGTAAAGGCGTTCCAAGATTATGATAAAGCCTATAATGATAAAAAGTATGCGGCACAAGAAGCATGGGCAACAAAAAACGAATGTCCGCCCAAATCAGATGGTTCATCGGGCTTAATAAACACTACCCCTGGATCTGTCGTGTCCAACAGTATAATGAAAGCATTAGATTTACCACAAGATCAGGGTACAATCAATCAAGCAGTAGGGGCTAGTCTGTCTGCAGTTTTTGACGCACTTTTAAATAAATATTTACAAGAAGGATTAACTTCCTTAACAAATAGAACAAATTTAAAACCAAAACCAGATGACTGGAATTATGGGGGGGTTACACTTGGTAGTCCAACAGAAGATATAAATGGTCAAACAGATATATTCGGTGGACCAGATGAAGAAATAATATTGGATCAATTTAAAGAAGAGGTGGCGCAAGCAATAGATAATACAGAAACAGAAATAGAATTAATGGACAATGAAGATCCAACTAATCCGGGCATTATCCAATTAATATCTCTGATCCCTGAACAAACACAAAAACTTGACCAATGTTTACCAGGCCCAGATAAAGGTTGGGAAGAAAGATTAATTTCAGAAAGAGAAAGAAATTCTAGAGTACTTTCTGCAGAAACCAATAGCACGGAAGACCTGAAAGTAAAAGCCGCAACTGATGCAATACGTGAATTAAAATGGTCCGTAGCTGGATTAAAAGAATGGATTATTACAAAAATGATAAGCTCACTTCCTGGGGCAACAATTTATATTGATGCCGTAAAGGAAATAGACGAATTTCCACAGCAAATAAAAGAATCAACAGATGCAAAAAGATTAAAAAATCAAACAGTGGCTAGATTGAAAGCACTGGAAATAAGCTTAAGCGCATTTACTAAACAACCAGAATCTACAGATAAAGATTTTCAAACACAGGAAAATAGATTAATATCAATTAGAAAACAATATAACGCAATAAAACCTTCAATTTCTAACACAAACAGCATAGAAGACACACGAAGCGAATTATCTACTCTAAAAGACAGACTGTCTAATCTAGAAGAATTAAATACAAAATGTGAAGAAGAGAGAATCGAGGCGGGAAGAGGGATAAGTGTAAAGAATAGTCCAACAGAAATATCGGAATTCTGTAGTGTGCCAATAATAAGCGGATATAGCCATGGTGACATAATAAGACCCGATGAATCAAATCAACATGGAGCTCTTAAATTCACATTTAGAAATCCACATGGGAATGAAAAAGGTGACCCCGGTTTTGAGGATCTGCCGATGGTAAATGCCAGCGGAGTATATGGTGATGATACAAGAAAACTAAATCCTGTGGCAATAGATATAGATTGTAATATAGTGTTCAAAGTAAAACCAACATATTACACCCAAGCTGGAGATCCAACATTTTAAAAAATGAAAAAGTTTTTACCTTACATCATTATATTAGTTTTGATCACAGGATTTTTCAGCTTGGCTCCGAAAGCACAAGCACAAGGAACAACACCTGCGCCATTGGGGTTATGTACCAACATTCCAATAATAGGGACAAAACCAAATATATCTGAAGCGAATTGTAAGGCCCTTGCAACAGATGGAATAGAGCCAACATGGAAACAAAATCCAGCATCTCCTTCTGGCAGTTCTTCTGGCATCCCAACAGAACCTTTAGGTATCTGTTCAAATACCAAAAATGGAGATGCTCCTTTTACCACCACTAAAAAAAACTGTGAATCTCCCAGCTATCTAGGAATATGGGATGGGAAAGCTGGAGCAGTGACGGGACCAAATCCAAACCCAGAGGAGAATGGTCTTTTAGACAATCTCCCAACTTGTTGGAATTTACTTAAATTTGATGTTGGAAAATGTTTAATCCATGTTTCTTATTATGTTTTTTATAGTATACCAGCTTCTTTACTTGGGTTGGCCGCACTTTTCTTTAATGCAATGTTGCCCATCGTACTGAGTAGTGTAATGTATTCTGCATCTTTTGTAGGAGAAGCATGGCACATTATTCGAGATCTTTCTAATATTTTCTTTATCATTGCATTACTTTATATAGCCATCCAAACAATATTAGGATTAAGCACACATGGTGGTCCAAAGAAAATGATAGCTCAAGTTATAATAATGGCATTACTTATAAACTTTTCAATGTTCTTTACAAAAGTAGTGATTGATTCAGCAAATATTTTAGCTCTAGTCTTTTACAATAAAATAAACGTCGAAACAAAAGTAGCTGGAAAAGAAAGCCTTAGGTTTTATTCTCCTTATACCAGTCCCATAAAAACAAAAATAATAGAAAAGGACCTCTCGGGTGGAATAGTTTACAGTTTTGATCCAACTAAATTAATGTCCAATGATTTCTTTGAAAATGCGAAGAAAAAAACACAAAGAGGCAGTTGGGTGGAGGCTGGTGCCTATGTAGCGGGCGGAACAGCTATCGGTGGCCCAGTGGGCGCTGCTGTTGCTGGTGGAGCTTATTTGGCTAAAATGGTATTTGTAGCTTCCGAAGAAGTACCCGACAGCTTAATTCTTACAATTATTATTGTATCGGGAGCAATTATGCTTTTTGCTGCTTATGCATTTTTTATTGCTGGATTAAGTTTTCTGGGAAGACTAATAGAACTATGGGTATTAATAATATTTTCACCCTTTGCTTTTATGTCTTCAACAATACCAGCACTCAGTAAAATTGAAGGTATCGGATGGGAATCTTGGTTTAAAAAATTACTTTCGAGTGCATTTATGGCGCCGATTTTTATGTTCTTTGTATATTTAATATTCCTACTTGTACAAATACCAATATTAAAAGATTTATCAAACCCAGATCAAGACACATTCCAAGTAATGCTCTTTATTATCATACAAGCCATAATAATTTTAACTCTTTTAATGAAAGCAACAAGCTATGCAAAAAAAAGTGGAGGTAAGGCAGCAGAAATTATAATAGGCGCAGGAAAAGCAGTAGCAGGTCTTGCGGTGGGCGGTGCATTCTTGGGCGCAGCTTCAATTGGAAAAGGAACTATTGGTGCGTTTATGAAAGGTGCCGCGACTGGAGACAGCGCAAATCAAAGATTTGCAAGGTCACAAGTACCGGGAGCACAAAACGAAATGAGAGGAAGGTGGGATACATTTAAAGGAGGCCTCGGACACTATGGAACAGCTGGATTGCTGACACGAGCTCAACAAGCTACAGGCGTAAGAGTAAACGCTGATCAAACACGAGTTGAACAATCTGCCCACTCAAGACATACACTGGATGAAGTCGCCAAAAATCGCTACCAAGGAAAGACTTATGAACAACTATCGGGCCCAGAAAGAACATGGGTTCAAAACAGAATTGATCAAGATATATTAACTAGAAACAGAGCTGTTCTTAATACCGCAGCTGGAGTGCCAATAGCTTACGGAAATAAACAAAAATTCTCAGAATTAAGTGACCAAGAACAAGCAGCTATAACAGCTCACTTAAACGGAATGAATCCCGCTCAAAGAGCTGGAATAGCACATGGTTCTGTACAAACAACAACAGAAGCAAGAATGAAACAAGGTATTGGTAGTACCATTATGCAAGCCTCAAGAACAGGAAGCTATGATGCCAGAGGCCTTGCTGATCTAATAATGAAAGAACAAAGTACAGGCTTTGCTAAAATTGCGATGGGATTAACGGGAGCTCTTGCGATGGGTATGCGTGGTGGATTTAAGCAAATGGGAGTAAATTACGGCACGGCACAATGTAATTTCTTTAAAGATTTAGGAAACACCATTGGAGAAGCGTTGAAGAGTGTAAATATAAATGTTGATTTATCAAAGGTTGGTGAAGAAAAGAAAGAGTCAGGAGGTGGCGGAGGACATCATTAAAATTTTATGGACGAAAAAGAATTACAAAAACAAATAGCATTATATTACTCCAAGCTTCCAGCTGATGTGCAGGAAATATTTTCCAAAATGGAGTGGCTCGAGACTTTAAAGCAAATTAGTTTGAAATATAGTTTGAATGATAAACAAATCCAAATCCTCGGCACCGAAACGACTTTGGTATTGCTCGGTATTATCCATCTTGACGAATATGAAAAAAAGGTAATGGATGAACTTGATCTATCAAAAGAATCCTCAGATAAAATGCTCGGCGAAATAAATGAATCAATATTAAAAAGTGTCCGACCACAGCTCTCTCTAACTTTCGATAAAAACATAAAGGATCTTGCACAAGAACAAGACCAGGTAGGTGAAAAATTGGATGCGCGTTTTGATAAAGTGCCTGAAGAAATTAAAAAAATAATTATTGAGTCAAATTATTACGAAACTCTCTACAACATCGCTAAGGCAAATAAAATCACGACAGAATTGATGGGCATTTTGGAAGGCATCACGACCAATGTCATCACTGGCGTCATTCATGGGGATAAATTTGAAGAAAAAATAAAAGAAAAATTAGTTTTATCTAACGAAGAAGCGAGAAAAATTTCAAACGAAATAAATGATAAAATCTTAAGGCCCATCAGAGAAAAAATGGAGAAAGTTTACAACCGACCCCAAAATACGACTTATGATATAAAGCCTGTTGAGATAAAACCCGTTAGAGATAATGGATTAAATAATGCTACAGATAATACTGAGAAACAGCGTGAACCCACCTCTAATGGAATAAAAATAATCAGGCCTGCCCGCAATGCCTTCGGCACAGCTGATGCAGGCGGGCCTAAAATAAATGCGATGGAGTTAGAAGATGGAAAAGAAAATATAGAAATACCTGCTCATAATATTGGAGAGAGCGTGCCCGAGGAAAAATCTATTTTGGCTCAAAAGTTAGACAGTTCGGTTAAAAATACAACAACGGAAACTGATCATTCGTTAAAAAATTTACCATCTTCTGCTACTCAAAATAAAACAATAAATAATAAAGACCCTTATCGAGAAATTCCAGAATAGCAATAACAGTTACCAAATAATTCACATGCGATTCAAAGTGCCACAATTTTTAGAAATAGAAGATAAAATATTTGGACCCTTCACGTTCAAAGAGTTCGTATATTTAGTGGGAGGAATAGGTCTGTGCTTTATTCTCTACAGATTACTCGGAATATGGATTGGAGGAGTACCAATAATTTTAATAGCAGGTTTTTCTTTGGCTCTCATTTTTTATAAACCGAATAACAAACCATTTATAAATATGCTCGAGAGTGTATTCAAATACAGTTTTCAGAGTAAACTTTATATTTGGAAGAAAAGACAAGTCAAAGCTACACAAAATAAAGAAGAGAGAGAAAAACCAACATACAGAATACAAAATGATCAGGGATTGAGTAGCGGCAAATTGCGAGACTTGGCTTGGAGTCTGGATGTTTTAGATTTAAGTCAGAAAAAAGAAAATTTAGAGAATGAATAGTATTAATATATAATGAAAATATGGCCTTAAATGCAAAAGCAACTCAAGAGTTCGTTCCCATCAAGGAAATCCGTGATGGTATCGTCGTACTCAAAAATGGAGATTTGCGAGCACTAATTTTAGCAAATTCAGTCAATCTGTCTTTAAAATCAAATGACGAACAGACAGCGACTATATTGCAATTCCAAAATTTCTTAAACACCCTTGATTTTCCGATTCAAATCTCTGCTCAATCAAGGAGGCTAGACATCAGACCTTATTTACTCACTTTGGAAGAGCGATTAAAGGTTCAAAATGAACAATTGCTTAAAATACAAACGAGAGAATATATAAATTTTATCAAAAATTTTACAGACTCAGTTAGTATTATGACAAAAAGTTTTTATATCGTAGTGCCATATACCAGCAGAATTCTAAGACCAAGTACAAATATTTTAAGCAATTTATTTAATAGAAATAAAGAAGAGGAAAAGAAAAGAGATTTGATAGACTTTGAAGAAAAGAGGTCTCAATTGGAAGAGAGAGTGGGCGTGATACAACAAGGACTATCGCGTTGTGGTATAAATTCAGCACAGCTAGGCACGGAAGAAACTGTCGAAGTGTTTTACAAAGTTTTTAATCCAGGCGATCTTGAAGGGAAAATAAGCATAGAAAATTAATTTTATGGGAATTTTAAATAAATTATTTGGTAAAAAAGAAGATGAAATAGACAAGGGCTCTGCTGGTATGATAGAGGCCAGAGCTTCCACTCTTGCAGTATTACCTGAGGACATTTACGAATCAGCCAAGTTAGAACTCCAAGATGTCATTGCACCTTCAGCGCTTAAAATTGAATCTAAATCTATAAATTTAGGAGATAAAATAGCTCGAACTTTTTTTATAATATCTTATCCTAGGTTTTTGACGGATAATTGGTTTTCTCCAATTATTAATTTAGATAAAGTTTTTGATATTTCAATTTTCATCCATCCGATAGATACGTCGCTAATGCTCCGACAATTTCAAAAGAAAGTTGCCGAAGTGCAGAGCCAGATAAGTGTGAGAGAAAGCAGGGGTATGGTCCGAGATCCAATGCTCGACACGGCCTACCAAGATCTCGAAGGACTTCGTGATAATTTAATCCAAGCACAAGAAAAAATGTTTGACGTGGGTATCTATATTACTGTCTACGCTGACAATGAAGTGGAGCTTTTTAAAGTTGAAAATGAAATCAAGTCAATCCTCGAATCCAAATTAATCTATATAAAACCAGCTCTTTTTCAACAAGAAGATGGTTTCAAGAGTGTTATCCCTATAAATACAGACTTGTTAAATATCCATCAGAAATTAAATTCAGAGCCACTTTCTAGTGTATTTCCATTTATTTCTTTCGACCTCACTTCAGATCGAGGAATACTCTACGGAGTAAACAGGCACAATTCCAGTCTAATTATTTTCGATAGATTTTCATTAGAAAATTATAATTCAGTAACCTTTGCCAAGTCTGGTTCTGGAAAAAGTTATGCCACAAAATTAGAAATTTTGAGGTCATTGATGTTTGATATTGATGTATTGGTCATAGACCCAGAAAGAGAATATGAATATTTAGCGGAAGCAGTAGGAGGAAGATATTTTAATATTTCACTTTCTTCAGACCACCATATCAATCCGTTTGACTTACCAATGCCCAGAGAAGATGAAACCGCAGAAGATGTACTCCGAAGTAATATCATAAATCTAGTTGGACTCTTTAGATTGATGTTAGGGGGACTTACTCCAGAAGAAGATTCAATGGTGGATCGTGCAATTTCAGAAACTTATGCCATGAAAGACATCACCCCAGATTCTAATTTTGCAAATATTGAACCTCCCCTACTTTCTGATTTTGAATTAGTCATCTCAGGAATGGAAGGAAGTGATTCAGTGGTTCAAAAACTTGCAAAATATACAAAGGGTTCTTGGTCAACATTTTTAAACAGGCCATCAAATGTCGATATCAATAAAAAGTTTGTGGTATTTTCAATTCGTGATATGGAAGATGAATTGAAACCAGTGGCAATGTATATAGTCATGCACTATATCTGGAATGCAATACGCAAGAATTTAAAAAAGAGAATTTTAGTGGTGGATGAAGCTTGGTGGATGATGAAATCCGAAGACACTGCTTCATTTTTGTATTCAATAGCTAAAAGAGGCAGAAAATATTACCTCGGTCTCGCCACTATTACTCAAGATTCCGCAGATTTTATGAAATCCCCTTATGGGGTGCCCATTGTTACAAACTCTTCTATCCAATTACTCTTGAAACAATCACCAACCACTATCGACGTATTGCAAAAAACTTTTAATCTTACCGATGAAGAGAAATACCTGCTCTTAGAATCTGGACTCGGTGAGGGCATATTTTTTGCTGGATTAAAACATGTCGCTATAAAAGTAATTGCTTCTTATACCGAAGATCAGATTATCACCTCAGATCCATCACAAATATTATCAATCAAGAAAAATAGAGAAGACCTAGAAAGGTCAGAATTGGCTGGGAAATAAACGTATTTGGTATATAATTAGAATATGCAAGGCAAAACTTTATCATTGTATTTATTTACAGCCATAGTAATCTTATTTACGGTAGTGAGTAAAGTATATGCTATCTCGCCAAGCGCGATTGGGGTAGATGTAGCCCCAGCAAATCCGACTCCATATAGTAATGTCACCATTACATTGAGTAGTTTTACGGCCAATTTGGACAGCGTAAATATAACTTGGCTAGTAGATGGTGGAGTGGCCCTATCAGGTGTAGGAGTAAAATCTTTCTCTATAACGGCCAAGGGAGCCAATACAGAAACAAGAATTGAAGCCAGAATATTCTTACCAGATGGAGAAATAGATAAAAAAATAATCATCAAACCAGCAGTGATGGTGCTTCTTTGGCAAGCCACTGACTCTTATGTTCCACCTTTCTATAAAGGTAAAGCTTTGCCCACCGCTGAAAGTGAAATAAAAGTAGTGGCTATGCCAGAGATAACAGCAGGGGGAACTATGGTGAATCCAAAAAACATGACCTATGCTTGGAAAAAAGATTACAACAATATGCAAACTGATTCTGGTTATGGGAAAAACTTTTTTACTTATATTAATGATTATTTAGAAAATGCGAATGTTGTGAGCGTCGTGGCAAGCACTACTGACGGAAAATATAAATCCGAATCTAACGTAAATGTGGGTGTAAATACACCGCTAATATCTTTCTACAAAAAGGATTTAAACTTGGGAACGATCTGGGAACAATCTCTGTCTGACGGACATTTAATACAAGGAGAAGAAATGATAATAGCTGAACCATATTTCATTTCACCTAAAGAATGGCGTAGACCAGATTTATTATTCTACTGGAGTATAAATGACAGAAGTGTCAATGTGCCAAGTTATAGAAAAAATATAATGCCCCTAAAAGCAGAGGTGGGCACTTCGGGAACATCAAAATTAAAATTAGAAATTGAAAACACCGACAAAATTTTTCAAACGGCTAAAAAAGAAATAAATATAAATTTTTAAAGTATGAAAATATTAAAATACATTTTAATACTCACAATATTATTAGGGATAACAAGTCCATTATATAATTTAGATGCTTCTACGGACCATCCAGAAGAACCATGCCAATATGCAAAAGAAGATACAAAATCATCTACCCCATTAAATCCTCCTTGTGGATACTACCAACTTCTAGCCCCTATCATTACTGGTAGCGACACTGACATTACCAATTTTAACCCAGCAGACGAAAATGCTCTCGGTGGTTATTTAAATACAATGCTACGAATATTTATCGGCATCTGCGCAGTTCTGGCGATGGGAATGATTGTGCTCGGCGGACTGGAATATATGACGAGCGAGTTGGGGTCAAGTAAAGAAAGTGGAAAAAAGAAAATCACTGGCGCATTACTCGGTCTAGTGCTTGCTCTCGGCTCTTATGCGCTTTTGAACACTATTAATCCAGACTTATTAAATACGGACATAAACATAGATCAACAGACTATACAAGTAGCATTATCTCAAGCAATACAAAGTGATGCAGGGAAAACTCCACCATCAGGACCTCTCGTCGGGTGTACCGCCGGAATACAAAAAACCACAATTGGTATGTTTGCATGTGGTAAGATAGTGCAAGCAGTTAATGTCATGCTCGCTCAAGCAAAAAGTATGGGATTTAATATAACTGGTGGAGGATACCGAACTCAAGAAGAACAAAAAGCAATAAGAGTAGCAAACTGCAATGGGGATATTACCAACGCAAATGCTCGTTGTGTTCCTCCTACTGCCCTTCCTGGTCAATCAAATCACAATAATGGTAATGCTTTCGACTTAAAGTGTGATGGGGTATTAATCCAGACTCAAGATAATAAATGTTTTAAATGGTTAAAAACTTACGCTAGCACTTTCGGTCTTTATAATTTAGCATCGGAGCCTTGGCATTGGTCAGTTGATGGACGTTAAATAATTTTATGTCACGAAGAAATTTTATACTTTTAATAATCGTTCTAATCATAACAATAATTGTAGTCTTCTCTTTTTTCTATTTCCGTCAGACACCCAGTCCAAGTGGTGAAGATGGTACTGGTTTTCCTTCAAATTTAAACCCTTTTGGGGGGATTAAAACAGTTCCTCCTAAAACAACACCACCTTCCACTGATAATGGAAATGGATTGCCAGCTGGAGAAGTAGAAAAAATGCAATTAATAAAGGTTTCAACTATGCCTATTGCTGGATATACTCCATTTCAAAAAGAAAAAACAGACAAAGAATTTGTTTTGGCTCTCCGTTATGTGGCGAGAGCAACTGGTCAAATTTATCAAACTTTTACGGATGAAATAAAAGAGAGGAGATTTTCCAGCACTGTAATACCGACAATTTATGAAGCGTCCTTTGGTAATAATGGAGAAATGGTTGTAATGAGATATTTAAAAGATGATGACCAAACTATACAGAGTTTCGTAGGAACTTTACCAAAAGAAATATTGGGAGAAGATTCAATAAATGAAAAAGAAATAAGGGGATTCCTATTACCAGACGATATCGTGGATCTGAGCCTGTCTCCTGACACTACAAAAATATTTTATTTACTTAACACAAACGATAAAGCCACAGGTATAGTTTTAAATCTAAAAGATAATAAAAAAACACAAATTTTTGATTCACCATTTACTGAATGGCTTTCTTTTTGGCCAAATTCTAAAATAATCACACTAAATACAAAACCTTCAGGAATTACTGGTGGATATATGTATGCAATTGATCCAAGTAAAAAAAATCTAAACAGAGTGCTTGATAATATAAACGGTCTTACGACACTCACCAGCCCAAATGGTAATCTAATACTTTATGGTGATAATAATTTAATATTAAATATTTACAATATAAATACCAGAGAATCTACTCCAGTAGGAGTAAATACTTTACCAGAAAAATGTGTTTGGAGTAGTGGGAATGATGCATTATATTGTGCTGTCCCTAAAATAATAGATGGGGGACTATACCCAGACTCTTGGTATAGAGGGGAAGTATCTTTTTTAGATGAAATTTGGAAAATAAATTTAAATGATGGAAACACAACAAAAATAATCAACCCATCCATCACGAGTGGAGAAGAAATAGATGGGACAAAACTCAAAATGGATAATGGGGAGAATTATTTATTTTTTGTAAATAAAAAAGATTCCTACCTTTGGGAACTCAGATTAAAATAAAAATTAGATAACGCCGATATATTTAATCACTACGCGTCGAGCAGGACCAAAACCAACTGATTCGGTTTTTAGATCATTTTCATTAGATAAAAACTCGTGCACAATTCTACGCTCGAAAGAAGACATTGGGTTAACTTCAATATTGGATTTAAAATATCTTGCTCTTTCTGCCATCATATGAGCGACAGCTCGAACACTGTCTATTCGTTTCTGTTGAAAACCATTGATATCAATCAGTATTCCCGCCCCTGTGCCATAGCCAGAGGGGAGTGAGGGCTCATGTGGTATAGATATAGCCTTGGACTCAACTATCCGACGAACTAGATGATTGAGAGCATAAAGACCTTCACCGTCACGAGAAATGTAAAAATGGGGTTCATTCAATTCCACCCTAAACCAAGTATTGCCCGGCATTTCTTCGGTAATAGAAATATCATTTACCACAATATTGGTTTTTTCAATTAATTCTTTTATTAAGTTTTGAATTTCTGTCTTTTCCATATATTTTTAATTTTGTAAACCAAGGGTAGCAACCAATTTATCTCTTTTCTTCTTGGCATAAATTTGTTGCCCTATAGTAAAGGTATTACTGGTTATCCAATAAAGAGCAACTGCCCCAGAGAGAGAAACACCTAGAAAATCAGAATAAAGAATAAAGAAAATAAAGACTGGAAAAATGTATTTCATTTGCATATTTAAACTTTTTGCAAAAGATTCTTGGAAAGAACCAGGTGTCGTAGAAGTTTTTGGTTTTGGCATAAAGTACGCTTGAAGATACTGAGAGACTCCAGCCAAAAATGCCAGAATGAAACTTTTATGACTTATATTAATCCCAAAGAAAATGGTATCAATGTTTTGTGGAACATGAACAAAAGAATACAAAACATCATTATCAAAATTTAATCCTTTAATAAAAACATAATATAAAGCAAGAATGATAGGAATTTGAACCAAAGCCACCAGGCAACCAGAAAAAGGACTAGTCTTGTGTTGTTTGTAAAGTTCAAAAGTAAGTCGTGCTTGCTCTTCTTTATTAGCTCCACCTTTTTTTATTTTTTCAAGCTCTGGAGCCAGTAAATTCATTTTGGCCTGACTTTCGAGAGAGTGTTGGGAAAATGGATAGAGGAGGATTTTTACTAAAATAGTGAGTATTATAATAGCAATACCGACATCACCCCCAGGGATAATTGATACTAAAAAAGCCAACATATTTACAAATGGCTTATATAAAACTACATTCCAAAGACTGTGTAACATTTTCTAATTCTATAGTAAAAAAGGAGAATTATCAATTATAAATGATCAATTACGAATTAAATTCGTAATTCGCAATTTAAAATTTATATTTATTTTAGTGGGTCGATATGATTTTTTTGCCATGGATGACAACGTAAAATACGCCAAAAACCAAGACAAGAACCCTTTAAAGAACCATATTTTAAAATGGCTTCTTTAGTATAAACTGAACAAGTGGGATAAAAAACGCAACTCGGCCTCATGAGGGGAGATATATATTTTTTATAAAAATTAATTAATTTTACTAAGTATGTTCTTAATTTCATATTCAAGATGAGTGTTGGGATTATAATTTTTGTGTTTTCTACCAGCAAAAAGTTCTAAACTTTTTTTACCAAAAATAAATACACCAGAAATATCATTGGGTAAATCTTTTAAATATTTCTCCAAAACAGCATACCCACGCCTACGCAGAATATTGCGTTTTACTGCACTTTTACAAACACCCTTGGGTGCCACAAAAGAAACAGTAGGAATATGT
>ERZ1292625.1600-Hain-H41-01um-R1-1600-length-25790-cov-20_pt2 | contig 12911 bp, 12 predicted proteins | sample MGYA00564400_ERZ1292625 | MGnify/ENA primary metagenome ERZ1292625 (study PRJEB36523, sample SAMEA6512639) | groundwater metagenome | collected 2019-01-08 | study: AquaDiva: Metagenomics assemblies of 32 groundwater samples
AAAAAATTGCAAATATTACCGGCAAAGTCAATCCAATTACAGCGACGACCACAATTGTTTCAATTAAGGTAAATCCCCTCTTCATAATGATGAAATAAATAAATAATTAAATAGTCAAATAAATAATAAAATAATCAAATGTATTAATTAAAACATTTAATCATTTAAACATTTATTTGCTTATTTGTTTATTTAATTATTTTGTTTTTATGGTTATTCCCATAAATTTAAAACCGATTTTAAAATAACTTTTTGTACTATACCATTTTCCAGCCAACTAACCGTTAACTCAGTAGTGACTTTGTTAACGGGACTACCGCTATTTGTTATTAACAGATCTCTTTTAAAAAAGGCGGGTGTGCCTAAAGAATATGAACCACATAAACCACTGGTCCAGCTTAGAGTATTTAGGCAATAGTTGGTTCCTGTATGAGTCGTAAATACTTGCCAATCGTCTTCTTTTTCTTGTTTAACCCATTCCATACCCTCTTCTGCATATCGCGTTGCTAGAATTTTATGTTCTTGAATTTTTAAATTTCTTAAATTAAAAGTCGTTACAGTTAGAGCGGTCACAAAAAATAGAGAAAGAATTGTAACAAAAACCAATACCTCAACAAGAGAGAAACCTTTTTTAAAAACCATCATATATTTTAAATTTAACAACCAACAAGAGTTTCATTTAACTCAACGATACCAATTGGTGAAACAGAAATATCAATGCATTGATTTGTACCGCTAATTGCGGAATTTTTTAATCTAATCGATCCGACGGTTAAATTAACACCAGACATTAATGGTGTAAAAATGAGATTAGTTGAAGAAGCTGGTGAAACTATAGTATTATTCGTATTTAATGTATAGGTATTAATATTGGTTGTACAGACTGAATCACAACAATATTTTAGTGAGTAGCTTCCTGGTGGACTTAACGTTATTTGATAACCAGTAAAATCAGTGCAAAAAGTTTTTGGGGCACCTGGTGTGGGTATGAGATCAGCAGAAAGAGCCTTTTTTTTAGCTAGTTCAAGGACATCAATTAATTTTTTTGCCTCATTTCTTAATTTTAATTGGCCTGAATAATCATTGTATCTGGGCAGGACAAGGCCAAGAAAAATTATGCTTATTGAGATGACAACTATTAATTCGATTAATGTAAAAGACTTTTTCATTTTTATTTTTGTCCATAAGGTCCTAAACAATAACTACAGTTCCCGCCACATTGCCCAGCAACACAGGTTGTACCTCCACCTTCAAGATAAGAACCTAAAGTATAGTCAGAAGCTGTTGCAGTATAATAATAAGTATATGTTGGATTTTTAGGATCGGTCGGAACGGTTTGTATATAAATTGTTGGTGCGGTCAACTGTGATAAACCAGTTATTGGGTAAGTGTCATTATTTGATCGGTACATTTCTAAGGCCGAGCTAATTTGTCCTAAATCAGCTTTTCTTTTAGCATCACGTGATTGTTTTAGAAAAGTAGAATAAGTGACTGTGGTCGCAGCCGTGAGAAGAACAATAATAGTGGCAACGACAAGAATTTCTACTAATGTAAAACTTTTTTTCACTTTATGAACTTTATAAACTTTATAACTTTATAAACTTATTTATTGTTGATTACTGACTGAAAAATTAGTGGTTGATGTTTCTAAATCAGCCGTAATAGTATAGACTGAAGTTGATGTTGTATAAGTATATATATACGTGCCAGTGTTTAGAGGGTCGGTTAAAGTAAACGTAATACTAGTGTTTGGCGCAGGACAGGTGGCCGTGATTGTTCCGGTTCCGGAAATGGTTGGGTACGCAAAACTGTTAACCGAATAACACTGCTCCATCACCTGCTGGGCTGCTTTAAGGTCTCCTTGTCTCTTAGCGTCGCGGGCTTTTTTTTGGACAGTTGAATAAGAAGCAAATCCCATACTAACCAATATGGCAATGATGCCGATGACTACGAGCATCTCTAGGAGAGTAAATGATTTTTTCATAATTACTTTATAAACTTTATAACTTTACAAACTTTATGAACTATTTTCATGGTTGATTAACTATATAACATTTTTTTGGGGAAGCGCAAGTAAATCCACCGATGACTGGGCAGGTCGCTCCATCAGGATCGGCGATATTTTCAAGGCAGGCAACAACACTGTATGTAAGAGTATCAGTATAAACGTACGCATAAGCTGTTCCTAGTGGATCCGCTGGAAAATTGTTCATATATATATTGCCTGAGCAATCTGCTCCACTTGACCAACAAACGTTAATAGTTGGCAAAGCTAGAGGAATAGCTGTTGGTGTTTGATCTTGTTTATAAAGTTCAAACGCTTTTTGAATCTGCCTTAAATCCGATTTTCTTTGAGAATCACGAGCCCGTTCACGAGCGGCCATAAAATTTGGCAAAAATAAGGCAGAAAGGCTGCCGATGATGGCGATGACGACGAGAAGCTCAATGAGCGTAAAACCGTGTTTCATAAACTAGTTTATCAAGTTATAAAGTTATAAAGTTCATCAAGAAATAAATTTTATCTTGAAAAACTTGATTAACTTGACAAACTTGATGAACTTATTTCATCCTATACGTTTTCCAAATAAATATCAATACCTGATCTACTGTTAACTGTGGATTAAGATTATTATTTTCCAAAAGTGCTTCAAGACGAAGAACTTCTTTTATGATAATAGGAGAATTTTTGTCAGATTCCAATTTTTCCCGAAAAAACATAATGATTTGATACAAAATATTGATGGCCGATTCCTTGTCCGTGATTTTGAACGGTAATAATGATATTTTCGTTTCATCAAAAACAAATTTATTAACATTTCCTCGTTTTTCGTCTTCCTGCAATTTGACAATTTTAACCCTGGAAACAATTGTTGGCAATAAATTATTTTTATTATCAGTACTCAAAATAAACTGAACGTTGGAGGGCGGTTCTTCAAGAAGTTTTAGAAATGAATTTTGAGCTGGAATTGAAGAAAGATGAAAATTCTCAAGATAATAAATCCGAGTCTGGGGGTTAAATATCTTCGCTTCTTTTTTTAAATTTTTAATATCGTCAATTGAATATTCCTTAGTCAAAGGGATAATTTCGAAGAAGAGAGAACCTACTTTAAGATCATCGATATATTTTTTGACTAATTTTGAGTCTTTAGAAAGGATGAGTAGAGGAATCATAAAATCTTAAAAATCAAAGTGGCTCTGCTGTCATTCCCGCGGAGGCGGGAATCCAGACTAAAATCACCTTTTAAAATGTAATTATCGACTGGATCCCCGTCTTCACGGGGATGACAATCTATCTTACTTGAATTCTATTATAACAATAATGTATATTTAAATTAATGAACATTTCCCCAAAAAAGTTACTTGATCAATTGGTAAAAAATCAGCAAATTACAGAATCTGAAGCCAGTCAGTACGAAGTTGTCAGTTTGCAAAAAGATGTTTCCATTATCGACTATTTATATAAGTACACAAATCTTCAAAGAATTGAAATTGTAAAAGCGCAGGCTGAGATCGAAAAAATTGCCTATGTTGATTTGGAAAAAACACCGATTGATTCTCAAGCAGTCGGTTTGGTTTCAGAGTCAATTTCAAGACGTTATAAAATTATTCCTTATCTATTTGACTCAATAAATTCGACTATTTCTATTGCAACTGAAGATCCGTTTGATCGCTCAATTATTGATTTCCTAGAAAAAAAAACCGGTAAAAAAATAATTTTATCTTTAGCGGATAAAGAACAAATCGTTAAGATGATCGACCTTTCTTTTAGTCAGGGCCTATCTCCAGAAGTACGTGATGCGCTAAAAGAATATTCACCTGACCTTCATAAAGAAATTAACAATAGTAATGTTCAATTACAGCAGGCTCCGATTGCAAAAATCGTCTCCACAATCCTAGAATTTTCCGTTAAAGGGCGTGCTTCAGATATTCATATTGAGCCAGAAGAAGGTAGAACCAAAGTCCGTTATCGAATAGATGGTATTCTTCAAGAAAAATTATCTTTACCTAGAACGATTCATGAAGCTCTAATATCCCGTATAAAAATTTTAGGTGAAATGAAAATAGATGAAAAAAGGATTCCCCAAGATGGTCGTTTTACTTATAAATCGGCCAAAGATGAGGTGGATCTTCGTGTTTCAACCTTACCAACAGTCTTTGGAGAAAAGGTCGTTATGCGATTACTAAAAAAAACTGGCGGTATCCCTTCATTGACGGACTTGGGTTTTGGCGGACCGCAGTTGAAGGAACTTGAAGAGGCGATTGCCAAACCTTATGGAATTATTTTAATTACCGGCCCAACCGGAAGTGGAAAGACAACAACTTTGTACTCAATTTTATCAAGGTTGAATAAACCTACCGTCAATATCGTGACACTGGAGGATCCTGTAGAGTATCAAATCGCCGGTATTAACCAAGTTCAGATTAACGTTCAGGCTGGTTTGACATTTGCAACCGGTCTAAGAGCGTTTTTACGCCAGGACCCAAATATTATACTGGTCGGAGAGATTCGAGATAAGGAAACGACTCAACTGGCAATTCAAGCAGCCTTAACCGGTCATTTAGTTTTTTCGACTTTGCACACAAATGATGCCGCAACTGCTATTCCCCGTTTAATTGATTTAGGCGCAGAATCTTTTTTAATTGCGTCTGTTCTAACCGCAATTTTAGGTCAAAGAATTTCTCGAAAAATTTGTCCTTATTGTAAAGCTTCCTACCCTGCATCGGCCGAAGTAACGGCTAATATTAAATCGGTTTTGGGACCGCTTTTTCCCAAAAAATTTGAATCAACTCCAGTATTATTAAGTAAAGGAAAAGGTTGCCAGGAATGTAATCAAACCGGATATCTAGGCAGAATTGCGATTTTTGAAATTCTTAAAGTTACAACGGCTATTAATCAGCATATAATACATCAGGATCCCGCTGAGGTAATTGAAAAAACGGCAAAAAAAGAAGGATTTGTTAAAATGATAGAAGATGGGTTTTTAAAAGTTCTTGATGGAGTGACGACGATGGAGGAAGTGTTACGGGTGGCCGAAACCTAAATCAGTTCATCAAGTTATAAAGTTCATCAAGTTTATCAAGAAAAATATGTTTTCCCTTTATAACTTTATAAACTTGAAACTTGATAAACTCATATATGGATTTAACTAAACTATTACAACTAACAATTGATAAAAAGGCATCTGATCTTCATATGGTGCCAGGTTACTTTCCAACTATAAGAGTGAATGGAGAAATATTTCAATTAACGACTCTGGAAATTGTAATACCCGAAAATCTCGAAAAAATGCTAATTTCTATCTTGAATCAAGAGCAAAAAGAAATTTTATTGGCAAATCGAGAAATAGATTTAGCCTATAAACTATCAGACGCCCGTTTTAGAGTGAATCTTTATTATGCGCAAAATTTTCTTTGTGGAAGTTTTCGCTATATTCAAGCAAGAATAAGTACTTTAGAAGAACTATCTCTTCCTGCTCTCTTGCATCAATGTACCGATTTACGTCAAGGACTAATTTTATTGACAGGTCCAACCGGTGAGGGAAAGTCAACTACTTTGGCTTCCCTAGTCAATGAGATTAATCAAAAATACGCTAAACACATTATTACTATTGAGGACCCAATTGAATATATCTATCCAAAATATAAATCAATAATTTCCCAAAGAGAGCTTCATCAGGATACTCATTCCTGGACAGTAGCTTTGAAGTCGGCGCTACGTGAAGATCCGGACGTAATATTGGTTGGTGAAATGCGCGACTTTGAAACAATTTCGCTAGCACTAACTGCAGCGGAAACAGGTCATTTAGTTTTTTCGACACTGCATACGAATTCTGCCCCAGAATCAATTGATAGAGTGATTGATGCGTTCCCGCCTCATCAACAAAATCAAATAAAAAATCAATTAGCTGTTGTTTTAAAAATGGTTATAACTCAAAGGTTAATACCTAAGCAAAATTCAATAGACAGGATTCCCGCAGTAGAAATTCTAATTAATAATTCTGCTATTTCAAATAGCATACGAGAAGGTAAAACTTTTCTTATTGCAAATATTCTTGAAACCTCAGAAAGTGATGGCTCATTATTATTAGAAAAAAATCTTCTTAACCTTTATCGGGCAGGAATAATTTCAAAAGAAACAGCCTATTCTTATGCAATTAGACCGAAGGAAATAGCAAGGCTAATAAAATAAAAGGTTAAATGTTAAACGGTTAAAGGTTAAATAAACTGTTAAGTATTAAACTGTTAAATAAAAACGTTTTATATTTAAACTTTAAAAGTTTAATATTTTTTTAATCTTTAATATTTAATCTTTAAGATTTTGCTTATCAATATGTTCTTCCAATACAAGGCTATAAAAGACGGGAAAACAATAATAAAAAAAATTGAGGCGGCTAGTTCTGAAGCAGTCGTTGATTATTTGCAAAAAAATGATTATTTTCCTATTTCTGTCGAAAAAGTCGAGGAAAAAAATTTAAATTTCCTTAATAATCTGACTCAAAAGATAGATTTTAACGACACAGTTGACTTTACTCGTCAAGTAGCAATAATGTTAAATGCTGGATTAACTTTGATTGACGCTTTGGAAATACTGAAAAAACAAACAGCAAAACTGTCATTAGTTAAAATGATTGAAGAAATTATCACAAAAATTAAGGGCGGATCTTCTTTTTCTGTTGCTTTACTCGATTATAAAAATATTTTTTCAAAACTCTATATTTCTTTAGTTAAGTCTGGTGAAGCGTCGGGTAAATTAGGCGAAATTCTTTTAAGACTGGCAGATAACCTAGAAAAAGAACGGGAATTTAAAAGCAAGCTAAAAGGGGCTTTAGTATATCCGGTTATTGTAATAGTTGGTATGTTTGTAGTGATGTTTATTATGGTGACCTTTGTTTTACCTAAGTTATTGGGGTTGTATAAAGATTTCAATGTTGAATTACCATTGTCAACAAAGATTTTAATTGCGATTTCTTCCTTTTCAACCAGATTTTGGCCGTTAGTGTTAGTGATGATATTTGTGGCCGTATATTTTGCTAAAAAATATTTAGCAACAAAAGCTGGCAAAAGCTCTTTTGATCAGTTTATTTTAAAATTACCAGTTTTTGGACATATAGTTTCAATTTCGGCGCTTGTTGAATCGACTCGCACTCTAGCAATTTTAATTTCCTCTGGAATTTCAATTCTTGAAGCTCTTTCAATTGTTGTTGACGCGACCGAGAATTCCGTCTATCAACAAGCTTTTTTAACTGTAAGTCATAAAGTGGAAAAAGGACTATCTCTTGGTACGGCACTTGAAAAACAAGAAATTTTTCCACAGATTTTGGTTCAAATGAGTCAAGTTGGAGAACAGACAGGTAATCTTGACGATACTTTACTTCGTTTATCAAAATATTTTGAGATGGAATCGGAGATGGCCACTAAAACTATGACCACTTTGATTGAACCAACAATATTAGTGGTTCTTGGCGTTGGGGTAGGATTTCTGGTCATGTCAGTCATAACCCCGATCTATAATCTGACGAACTCTTTTAAATAGTTTGTCAAGTTTCAAGTTTTTCAAGTTTATCAAGTTTTTTTCTCGACAAACTTTATAGACTTTATAACTTGATAAACTCATCTAGTCTCTCGATATCTGCTTTCCTTTATATTCCCTTATTCTTCCTTTAAGTTCCTCCCAGCCTCCAATCTTATATTTCCCTACAAAATACTCAACCGCGCTTTTCGTTTTATTTATTAGCTCATAATCGGTCAGCGAGGCAATTTTTAGATTTACAAATCCATGTTGTTCTGTCCCGAATATGTTTCCGGCCCCGCGATTTTGTAAATCAAATTCGGATAGTCTAACCCCGAGATTATTTTTACAAAAAAAATCCAAACGCTTTCTTGTTTTGTCAGTATCATTTTCTGTGTAAAGAAAACAATGTGACTGTTTATCCGAACGCCCGACTCTACCCCGCAGTTGATGGAGTTGGGCTAACCCAAAACGTTCGGCTCCTTCAATAATCATGATAGTGGCGCCAGGAATATCAATTCCGACCTCAACCACCGGTGTGCTGACAAGAATATCTATTTTTTTGTTTTTGAAGTCGGTCATAATTTGATTTTTCTCCCGAGACTTTAATTTTCCATGAAGTAACCCTAATTTAAAATCAGAGAATATTTTTTTTATATTCTCGAATTCGATTTTTACGGCTTTAACGGATTTTAAAGTTTCTGACGCAGATTCTTCAATGAGAGGACAAACGATAAATACTTGCGCAGCATTTTCTTTGATTTGTTTTTTAATCCATTGATAACCATCCCCCCTTTTTTCTTTTGGAATCAAAAATGTTTTTATAACTTGGCGTCCTTTAGGCATTTCCTCTATGTAGCTTAGGTCAAGTTCCCCATATAAAGTCAAGGCGACTGTTCTTGGAATTGGAGTGGCCGTCATCGTTAACAAATGAGAATTTAAGGCCTTTTCTTTAAGAAGAGCTCTTTGACTAACTCCAAATCGATGTTGCTCGTCAATAATAATTAGTCCAACCTTTTTGAATTTTAGTTTCTGATTTAGTAAAGCATGCGTACCGATAAATATATTAAATTCATCGTTACGACTCTTGTACGGCCGTACAAGAGTTGTAACTATAGATTTTTTAGATCCGGTAATCAATCCAATTTTCGGTATTTTAATTTTGTTTTTTTTTAGTTTATTCGTAATTCGTAATTCGCCATTAAATAATTTTTTAATTGAATTATAATGCTGTTGTGCCAATATTTCCGTCGGCGCCATAATAATTGACTGATATCCGTTTAGGAACGAAAGATAACAAGCGATGGCTGCCACGACGGTTTTCCCCGAACCTACGTCTCCCTGTAAAAACCGATTCATCGGGGTGGTTTTTTTCAGGTCATTAATGATTTCGCCAACGACCTTGTTTTGGTCACTGGTTAATTTAAAGGGCAGATTATCAATAAAATTCGTAATCCGTAATTCGTAATCCGTAATTTTAAAAAAATTCCCAACCCGTTCTTTCTGCCATTCTTTTTTAATTAAATTATTGGCTAGCTGTAAATTAAACAGTTCATCAAAAGCTAATCGTTCTTTGGCCTTGTTTGCTAAATCCAAGTTGTCCGGAAAATGAATTTGTTGATAGGCCGTATTTTCATCAATTAATTTATTGAAGGAAATTATTTTCTGTGGCAAAAATTCTGGGACAACACGATGGTTGTCCCTTACGATTGAATATAAAACATAAAATATTTTTTCCCTTATTGTTTTTGTTGAAAGGCCTTTTTTTTCTGGATAAATAGGAATAATTTTACCGGTATGTTTCAAAATACTTCGATGTATCGATACATTGAAGTTTATAATTTCGTATTCCTTAGGCTCGATAGATATTTTTGAACCGAACTGTTTGACTAAACCGGCAATAGAAATTATTTCTCCAACTTTTAGAACTCTTATTAAATAAGATTGATTGAACCAATTTACCTCAACCGTTCCCGTATCGTCGGTTATGACAACTTTTTGAATAGTAATTCTTGAGCGAGTGTATTGATTTTTTGCCTCAACAATTTTTCCTGTAATAGTAACTGTTTCTCCAACTTGAATTTTATCAATCTTTGAAATGATGGAATAATCCTCGTAACGGGTGGGGAAATAATTAAGCAGGTCGAAGTAAGTATTGATGCCAAGGCTCTGTAATTTTTTTATTGTAATTGAGCTGGTAGAAGGAAGAGATTGAATAGGAGAAGATAACATATTAAATGTTAAAGATTAAATATTAAAGGTTAAAGAAATATTAAACAGTTAAAAAAACTTTTAAACCATAGAACCTTAAACATGTTTTTTCTTTAATAGTTTAATATTTAATAGTTTATTTAACCTTTAACCGTTTAAGATTTAATCTTTTATCTTATAAACATCGACGCAAATGACATCAGTATCAATAATATCGAGGAAACAATCATTATTAATTTCCATATACTATTGTGTTTTATTTTTTTCCCAAATATTTTCATAGTTTAAATTGTATCAAATTGTTATAATAAAAATATGTATATTCACCGCAGGCAACGATTTAGGTCTCAATATGATAAAGAAAAAATATTAGCGAAATTTCTATTTTTTTTGACCGGAGCGGTTATTTTAGGCTTTATTTTTTTATTCATACTCTTTGCCTGGTATGCAAAAGATCTTCCTTCTCCTTCAAAATTATCTCAACAAACAGGTTATTCGACAGTCTTCTATGATCGAGAGGGGAAAGTTCTTTATGATATGTATAAAGATAAAAATCGCGTTCCGGTTATCTTTGAAGAGATTCCACAAATACTTAAAGAGGCAACGATAGCCATAGAAGACAAAAATTTTTATAAACACGGTGGCTTTTCTCAAACAGGTATGATTCGCGCTTTTCTTAATATGTTTCTAGGCCGCGGTCTTCAGGGCGGTTCAACGATCACCCAACAGTTAATTAAAAATGTTTTGTTAACTAATCGCCAGACTATCACTCGAAAAGTTCAGGAAATGATATTGGCCTTTGAGGTTGAACGCCGCTATAAAAAAGATGAAATTCTACTTATGTATTTAAATGAGGCTCCCTACGGTGGAACTTACTGGGGAGTTGGAACAGCAGCTAAAGCGTATTTTGAGAAATCGGCTAAGGATTTGAATTTAGTTGAATCGGCAATTTTAGCCGGATTACCCCAGTCTCCCAGCCTTTACTCACCTTTTATTGGTAAAAATGAAGCCTGGAAGACTCGGACAAAAAGTGTTCTACGCCGAATGCGCGAAGATAAATATATTACTAAGGACCAGGAAAACGCTGCTTTAAAAAAAGTTGAAATAACAAAATTTAAAGCTCCAAAAATTTTGATCGAAGCCCCTCATTTTGTATTTTATGTCAAGGATCAAATAGAAAACGAGTATGGTTCAAAAATAATCGATCAGGGAGTAAAAATTAAAACTACCTTGTCTCTAGAAGTACAACAGACAGTCGAAAAAATTGTCAAAGAAGAAATTGCTAAATTAAAAGATTTTAACGCTACTAATGCCGCCGTTGTAGTCCTTGATTCTAAAACTGGAGAAGTTTTAGCTATGGTCGGCTCTTATGATTTTAATGATGAGAAGTTTGGAAAATTTAATACAGCTTTAGGTTTACGTCAACCAGGGAGCGCTTTAAAACCTTTTACTTATGGTTTAGCTTTTGAAAAGGGTTATACCCCCAGTACAATATTTATGGATGTAAAAACAACCTTCCCTGATCAAGGGACGGAGGATTATGTTCCCGTTAATTATGATGGAAAATTTCGGGGCCCAGTTCAATTAAGATTTGCTTTAGGGAATTCTATTAATATTCCAGCCGTTAAAACCTTGGCAGTACTGGGTGTTCGTGATTTTTTAACCAAATTAAACGATCTTGGAATGCCTACATTTGCACCAAATTCAGAAAATCTAAAACGTTTTGGTCTTTCTTTAACTTTGGGTGGCGGCGAAACCAGCTTGCTTAATCTTACTTCTGCTTACTCAGTACTGGCAACCGGCGGTTTAAAGCACGATATTAGTTCAATTGCAGATATTACCGATTTTAAAGGGAAAAATATTTTTAAAAAAGTTAGGACCCAGGAAAAACGGGTATTTTCACCAGAGATTTCATTTTTACTTTCCCATATTTTGTCAGATAATAATGCGAGGGTTGAAGAATTTGGACCAAATTCATATCTTAACGTGCCCGGTAAAACCGTAGCTGCTAAAACCGGAACAACAGATGATAAGCGGGATAACTGGACAGTCGGTTACACTAAATCTATTACTGTGGGCGTCTGGGTGGGTAATAATGATAATAGTAAAATGAATCCGAAAATTGCCTCTGGAGCTACCGGGGCCTCGCCAATTTGGTACAGAATTATGCGGGAACTTTTAAAAAAATATGACGACGGAATAATTGATAAACCGGAAAAAGTTAAGGCTTTATTAATTGATTCGTTTTTAGGCGGTCTTCCAAAAGACGGCTACCCAACCCGATCAGAGTATTTTATTGAGGGGTCAGAGCCAAAAGATACTTCTCCCTGGTATAAAAAATTAAAAATATCAAAATCTAACGGAAAACTTGCCAATGAGGTCGAGGTAAAAAGTGGTAATTATGAAGAAAAGGATTTTATCGTGATTAGCGAAAGCGATCCGATTTCGCTTGATGGGAAAAACCGTTGGCAGGAAGCTATTAACGCCTGGGCCGGTCAACAAGGTGATAATAAATTTAAATCGCCGACGGAGATTTCCGACGCATCTTCTGACTCAGTAATTGTTTCGATAAAAAGTCCTTCGGGACAAACTACCGTTTCTTCAGGTAATCTTAATATAAAAGCCAAAATTATTTCTTTGGATAAATTGAAAAACGTTAAGGTTAAATTAAATGGAGAAATAAAATTTGACTGGAGCGAAGATAAACGTGATATTGATGAAACAATTTCAATAATAGCTGACGGGGTTTATGAGCTCCAGATAATTGGGACTAATGAAAAAGACAAGCAAGGTGAATCAACGATCAAATTTGGAGTCAACAAACCATGGGATTATGTCACGCCGTCACCATAGGGTCGGACCTTATATAGCTCAGCCTTCGCATCCTCTTCTGTTATGTTCCTGTCAGGTGAAGAATAGTAGAAACGAAGAGTTAGTTTATTCTGGTATAAAGTAACAACCTCAATTTTTTGCAATAATTTTGATTTGAAAGCGTTTTGTTTAATTTCTGAATACGTCGTAGGGGCGAATTTTATATTCGCCCTTAAATCAAAGGTCTTGTCTAATTTAATTATTGCGTAGGGATGTAATGGTTTATATTTTGGCACTAACTGACAGTTATCTATTAAGGATTGGAAGTCAATTTCGGCCAGAAAAACGCCGTTTTTCTCATTGATTTCTGGTACAGACG
>ERZ1292625.1486-Hain-H41-01um-R1-1486-length-27652-cov-14_pt4 | contig 12910 bp, 12 predicted proteins | sample MGYA00564400_ERZ1292625 | MGnify/ENA primary metagenome ERZ1292625 (study PRJEB36523, sample SAMEA6512639) | groundwater metagenome | collected 2019-01-08 | study: AquaDiva: Metagenomics assemblies of 32 groundwater samples
AGTGTAATGCACAAGGCCGAAAGTTTTGGTCTGGGCTTTCGCTCCTTTCTCTCAGGCCAACGGCGCTTGCCCGCCGCTGAAAATAGCGGGCTCTTTCCTGCGGGTGCCGACCCAGAGGTACTAGGAGCCTCGAAAAAGTAATGAATCCTGCTGATAGCCACCGCCCCAACAAGCTAGAGCTAAACGCCTATAAGGTGTTTTCGCAGATTAACGCGCCGTACCCGCGGCCCTCTGCCGACACCCGCGAGGCGCTTCGGCGCTACGACCCGACGCTACGGGCGATGCTCATGGACGGCTACTGGCATATCTTCAGGCTAAAAGACAACAAGTGGGCCTTCAGTTGGCCGCATCTAGTCGCTACGGTCAAGACGCCAGAGGGTGACTTCCGCAACCTGACGCCTTCAGTAGTGGAAGAGGTCCGTGACTATTGTGACGTGTTTGGGCCGCGCTGGCGCGGCAACAAACGGGCTTGGGAGAGGTTCATTGACCGCCACGAGGAAGACTCGAAGGCCAGTGACGACAAGGCGTTAGAGCAGGCGCTAGACGCCCACTTCGCGCCAAAGATTTCTAAGATGCGCCGGGAGCTAAGCCAGTTTACTCTCCCCAGCGGCAGCTACAAAGAATACTTCCACGACGATTACCGCGGCGCCTACCAGCAGTGGGGCACCAGTCAGGCGCCGTTTGGACAGTCTGTTCACGTTCGTAAGAGAAGCTAAGAAAGAGCGAAACCATGAAAACCCTAGTGTACGTTGGAGTTCCGAAGAAAGCTTACGGCGTTCTGCCTAAGAAGGAAGAGTTCGTAAAGGACAACGGCGACCTCGACCGCGTGGCCTATCTTGCAGCCTGCAAGGACATGGAAAAGCATGTCCCTATTACACAAGACGAGCAGGAAGGCCCCACGATGACCTTTACGGCTTGGAAGGACGGACGGCCTATCCTTGAGCTTCCGTTTGGGCGGCCTACGCCTGTCTGGGACGACAACCTTGCGCGCAAGCTGTGCGGCCGCACTTGGTACAAAGACCCCGAGGGACTGTCAGACGCTGTGTTCAGCGACGACCAGAAGGTGCGCCGGAAGGCCATTGCCTATGTGCCGACTACGTATCGCTTTGTCTACGACATTGCAGAAGTCAATGACCCTAAGATTCATGCTGTCTTAGAGGCACAGAAGTCACAAGACCTAGATTCTAGGTTTGTTGAATCGGTGGCCATCGTGGAAGCCTTTGAAGCCAAGTCTGAGGCTCAGAAGCTTGCTAGGGACGCGGCCCTCAAGAAGCTTGAAGAGATGAAGCTCGACCCCGAGACTCAGATTCAGCTTAACGAGGTGCGCGCTAAGCGCTTTGCGGAGTTTGCGGTGGTGGACCCACGGAATGCCGCCCGCGCCGAACGAGTTGTGAAGTTTAATGACGCCATCGCAGCAGGTAAAGCCGAGGCTCCTAAGCCCATCGAGTATGAACGCGATAAGACTACGCCCCCTGTGAAAGCGCCGTATGTCCCGCCGCCCCCGAAGGGCGCGGCTCTGGTGTTTAACGAGAAGATGGACGTGAGGGAATAAATGCTTCATCCAGCAACACTACCTTTTGAAAAGGCACCAGCCGAAGCCAGTTTGACTGGGCTTGAAGCTTATCGTGCGCGCAAAGTTCGTGCCGATAAACAAAGTGACGACGCGCCGACAGAAACGGCACAACCTATTGCTGGCCACGACGGGATTAGATTTAGAATCCCCAAAGTGACTGACAAGAACCTCCTTGCCACTGACGGCAGCGGAGTAACACAGCCAGTAAGCGATAACTATCTACGGAGTGTTGCTGAAAAGGCTTTTCTTAAGAGTTATGCCAGTGAAATGGCTGCTCTTGACCCAAACCGTGGATTTGAGGTAAGATAAAATGCTGCTTGAAGGACGAGTTGGTTCTAAGCGTGGTGGTGCAGTCGCAGAAGTTGGACTGTCTAAGGACGGTAGCTCGCTTGTAGTGGCACAAGCCACTGGCAAGTATACCGAAGCTGCCAGAGCCGGCGGCGTTTATTTCGGCTTTTACACGCTAGCTGCCGCGCCTGTTATTTTCGGTACTGAGGCCGGCCAGTCTGGTGTTCTGTGGAATCCGCCCGACTCTGGCGTTGATGTCGCTATCTTGCTGTGGTCCTTTGCACAGCGCGTGGCCGCGACTACTGCCGGTAACCTAGGAATTGCCACTTACCCTGGCCAGGACCTACAGCCGACTACAGCTACTGCTGCTACAGCTACAGGCCCTGCTCTTGTTGGTTATGGTCGGTCTAAGGCAGAGTTCACTGGCGTTGGTACGGTGCTTGGGCCAGAGTCTAGCTTCCTGCCGCTTGCTGGTATTATGACTGGTGCCGTCACTACGACTGCGGTGTCTACAGTTGTTGTGGATGTGGGTGGTGCCATCATTCTGCCTCCGGGCACTGCCGCCGCTGTTGCGTCTTGCTCTACTGACCCCGTGGCCGCGCGGGGCGAGATTGCCGTTCTGTGGCAGGAGCTTGCGCGCTAAAGTAGTTTAACCGTCAACAGAATCCCACAAGTAATTGTGGGATTCGATTGAGGGCTAAATGGACCGCACGGCACTGCGCTCTCGGCTGCGCGACATTCTAGTCGAGGAGGGCACAGAGACATATGACGACACATACCTCGACAATTGGCTCGACATTAGCTACGGCTTTCTTTGCTCGATTGCGGCAGAGCTAGACCGCTCGTACTTCCTCACGTCCACCAACGGCGTGAGCTACGCGGCTAGCACCAACGACATTAACATCGCCTGTCTTGTAGGCGACGAAACCGGCAGCCCGACTCCCGGCGAGCCCTTTAGAATCATAGACATTTACGACGAGTCTAGCGGCACGGCCCCTGAAGATGCGGTTAGGTACCGCGCAGGGCCGTGGGAAGAGTGGGATAACAGCGCTGACGACGCTGTGTGGTTATTCACTGACCACATGCGCATTGGGCTGCGGCCTCGCCCCGGCAGCGCAAAGACGCTGCGCATTTGGTGGCAAGACGTGCCAGACGGGTTCAGCGCTAGGCCCGCGCGTTGCGCGATTACTTGCGTAGGCGCAGACAATATCATTACCACCGAAACCTTCGGCCTTCACCAAGCCTCAGGCGCGGCCGTCAACACGTTCACCTTCACGCTCGCAGCCAGCACGGCGGCAGACGCCACTAGCGCAACAGTAGTCTCGTATAGAGCTAACTATACCGCCGCCGACATGGCACGAGCAGTTGCGGCGGCGGTAGACGCGAACACGTCTTTTACTGCTTACGCAATCGGCAACCTTGTGATAGTTGAACAAGCAACCGCTGGTGTAGCCGGCAACCGCGAGAACACGGACACCGTGGCTAACGCTACTTTTGCTGTGACAGCCTTCAGTGGTGGCCGCGACGCTACGAACGTTGTGCTCGGCATCCCGCGCCAGTTCCACCCACTTGTCGCCTACGAGGCGGCTGTTATGATGAAAGAGCACGAGGAGTCTGTATATTCGGGGCTTGAGCGCCGCGCCGACCGTTGGATGACTAAATACATTAACTTTTTACAGCATCGCCAGAAGGCTAATCCGGGCGTAATTGTAGGTGGTGGGGCGAGCTACGGTGGGCGTAGGTAGTGTCCTCCTATGGCGCGAAAACTTGGTCGTTCTTTGGGCCTTGGCGCGGCATCAACGAGTTCCCTAACGAGACTCGGCCTGACCAGCTTGAGGACGCTTGGAATGTTGATTTCCGGGACGGCGCGATAGTTAGGCGTAAGGGCCGCCGCATTCTCAACCGGCAAGGCTTCATCAGCCGCTGTAGCGCTGTATACCGTGTGGACCTCTCGGCCACCATCGAAGATGGTGTCGAGGGCTTGGACTTTGCCGAAGTTACCTACGGCAGCCATAAAGACACCAACGATAACAAGTCTACTGCCATTGCCAACGGGCTGCTGGACATTAACGGCATGGTAGCAACAGAATACCTGTTGGTAATGATGCCGTTTCCTGTGCAGTCGCACACTTTTACACTGGGCACAGCCAACACCACTGGTGGTGTTACACTAGCTGAAGACTACTGGAACGGCACAGACTGGACCTCCATGACTGTGACCGCCGGCTCTACGGCGTGGAACTCAGCAGGTCCAACTACCTTAGCAGTAACAGCGCCGTCGCCGTGGACACTCGAACGCCCACTGACCATTAAGGGCCTTAATGGCTACTGGCGCCGCATCCGCGTAGTTGGTGGTACCATTGCTGGCGGCGCGACGATTAACACAATTCGCTGCGACCTCTACACCAGCACCACCTACCTCACGCAGCCGCACTGCAATGGCCTTTACGTCTGGCGGCCCCGCAACGGTCGCAGGCGCATTATCTTTGCCGCTGACCTAGCCGGAATCCCGATGGCCAGCAACTTGCTAGGCCGCGACTTCGCCTATAACGACATTGTGCCTACTGGTTTAGCCCGACTGTTTGAGTATAACGAAGAGGACGGCCAATTCACGCCGCTGCCGCTACCGGCTGCTTGCCGAGCCAGCGGTAATGCTGCCCGCTGGTCCTTCGCTACCTACAATAATCACCTCATCGCGACTAATGGCTACGGGCCGCCGATTCAGTATAATGGGCAGGAAGTCTCCATCTTAGAGTGTTTGTACGGCGAGGATAAAGACCTTGCTGTGGGCTACTTGCCGACGCCGCCGAAAGGCCGCTACCTCAACGTCTACAACTCTGCGCTCTACAGCGCCGGCGCGCTGGACGCACAGAACTTCATGGCGTGGACGGCCGAAGACACTAGCGGCGTCGTTCCAGACGGCTCTGTGCTGGGCGGCGCTAGCCTCTGGCCAAATGACAACTTCACGAAAGTTGGAGAAACGGATGACGCCATCACAGGGGCCGCCGTCCTAGGCAGTGACCAAGTCGTCTGGAAGCAGAACTCTATCTGGACTTGGGACGGCATTGACCTTAAGCAACGTATCCAAGGTACCGGCTGTGTTGCGCCTGCCTCGCTGGTGGTTATTGGCCAAGTCGCTGTCTTTCTAGCTTCTGAAGGCGTCTACGCTTACGATGGCCGCAGCCTCACTAAGCTCAGCGGGCCCGTGGAGAAGACTCTTCGCAATGGCATCCAGCGGGCCAGAATGTCAGAAGCTGTCGCCGTTAAAGACGGTAGGAACAACGAGTACCTCTTGTGGCTGCCGGGGCTCTTTAACACCATCTGTCTCGTCTATAACTATTCACAGGACTCGTGGACTAAGCGCGGTATGCCGGCTGACGCTTCCACTACGGTACAAACGGTCAACAGCAACACTACCTCTGAATACTCAGCCACTGCGGCATACTCTTTTGAAGACCCAGACTACGGCGAGACGTTGTTCACAGCCTTCCGAGGCGCCATCTACGTAGAGAATTACGGCGTTGTAGACGAGGACTTCAACCTTCCAACCAGCAATGCGGTGGTGAATCGTGGCATCGCGCCTATCATAGTGCCGAAGCGCGTTAGCCTAGAGGACTACAACCGTGACCTCTGGCGCTACGTTCGCTTCCTTGCCGACACAACGGGCGCTGTCCTTACGCTACGGACGCTCACCGACAGTACTAACTGGAAGACTCTGCCTACCGGTGACACCATCACCTTTGCCGAGACTTCTGACCCGTGGTTTAACACGTCCGCCGGCGGCCACAACTCAACTACGGCTAACTTTAGGACGCCGCGGCCGAACTGGAGCAAGCTGTCCAACACGTACCGAGGGCGCTACATCCAGCTTGTAATTGACGACTTCACTGACAACATTCCTTTTAAGCTCTATGGCTTCGAGCTTTCTAGCCGCACCCAGCAGGGCAAAGAGGCTAACAGGATTTAATGACTGTCAAGAAGACAGGCGCGCGGACCGGCGAGACACAGCAGAACCTAACTGCTGAGGAGGGCAAGCTAGAGCAGCAGATTCGTTATGACGAAGCGAACCTGCCGCCGTGGCTCCCAGAGGGTACTAAGAGCCCTCTGCGTCAGTTTACCGAGGGTGGGCTTCTTCACGAAGAGCGGCAGAGCATTCTGGACAGAGTGGCTAAGGCTCGCCGTGAAGCTGTTGACGAAGACACAGAACGAATTAAGGGCCAGCTAACCAGAACGCGGCTTGTCTTAGGGGATACGGCCAGCGGCCAGCTTAGATTTGTTGTTAAGGATGGGCGGGCCTTTATCCAGTTTAAGCACCGCAGCTTCAAGCGCTGGAAGACAATCTTCGTAATTAGACAAGACGGCTCGTTGAGCATCATGGCCAGAATCACTCAGAACGCTTCGCTTCGGCAGGGAGAGGAGCCACAGTAATGCTAGTAACTGAGCGCTTTAGCTCCAGCGAGGTCGTTGACCCAGAGCGGTTAAACAAGGCCGACGCCGAAATCACAGCACCACTGAACGGGCGGCTAGACTCACGTTCTATCCAGTCGGCCATGCTGTTCGACGGCCAGCTAGCCACAGCACATCTTGCCCATCCCTACGTGCCTGTACCGCTTCAGTTCATAATTACTATTACAGAGGCCGGGCGGCTGAAGTATAGTTTGCAGATGCCAGTAGCAGGGATTGTACTTGGTGGCGAGTTGAGCGTCCCCGCTGCGGCTAGCTCCCCGGTAGTAGGTCAGTTCAACCCAGCGTCATTAGACCGTCTAGAGATTTACGTCCACACGGCTGCGCCGCCTTACACGCCCGCAAACGCCGGTCTCGTCTGGCGTACAGCTTACGATGGAATTGCGCCTCGTGGAGCCGTTTATTCGTGGCCCTACGGCATCTTTTTAAAGAGCTACGACTTCGCCGGCGCCTTTCACGACGCCTCGTTTGCAGCAAGCGATTATATTACAGTCTTCTGTGTGAACGGCACCGGCACCACCAACACAATCTACCTAGCGACAGTCTGGGTAGCTTTTAACAGCGAAACCTTCACACAGGCAGGTGACGCTAATGCGACGCGCGGACCTCTGGCAAACGTTACCTTCGGGTCAGTAGAGCAGAAGTACCCGACGGCCCCGGCCACTGCACCAGTTCATGTAGGCGTCAGCGGCACGAGCTCACTCAAAGGTGGGGGCAGCGGCTAATGCCTACTCTTACACTCACGAACGCGGCATCATACTATACTGGCGGTGTTCCTGATGCCTCAAAGATTAATGACGACTACCGCGAGATAGAGAACCACTATCATAGTACATCCGTATCTACTACGGGGCTGGACACAAGCAACATCCGCTCTGGTACCGCCGGATTTACGCCTGAGCAGTTTGCACAGCCGTATGGCCAGATGGTCTTTGCGTCCACCGGCTACAGCATGACATTTACTACTACAGCTACTGATAACCTGTATGCTATCAGCGGAGTCTTTACAGCCCCATGCAACTTGGTAATTACTGGTCTAAGTTGTGCTGTGTTAGACTTCGACCCGGCGGCGGTTAATAGCGGCTTTGGGATTAACGGCGGCAGCACAGAGATTGACCCGCTTACTTTTGGTGTGCTCGTTGGGCAAGCGCCTATTAGAGATAATAGAGTTAAGGTAGACGACGCGTCGAACACGCCCGCTGATGACGGCACGCAATACAAGATGCTACCGCCGCCCGCTGACCGCTTACTGTTTAATGCGTTTGAGAATGAGTCAGATGGCTATAAGGACTCTGACGTGCCTGTGTCGGCAGGCCAGACTATCATACCGTACATCGAGTTGTTTGCTAGACCAACAGCCTCGCTTCGACTAGTTGTAAGCTACAGCATTACAGCTAAGATAAGGCCATACTAATGGGCGCTGTCTATACACCTAACATCCTGCGTGACGGCGCGGCTATTGCCGACGCTACGCTCACGACGAACTTTACCCGCAAGACAGACTTCACCAACGGTAATGTTGGCGCTGAGAACTTTAAGCCTGACGCTGGGATTGGTGAAGAGTTTGTCCAGCATCCGGTTAACCGCTGTTTTGCTGTGTTCAACGTCCCGTCTATCACTTGTGATGCTGGAACCACGGCTGCGCGGGTAATTGGAGAGATGCAGGCTCCCGCCTTCGTCGCGGGCCACCCCACAGCCTACAAGCTACAAGCGATTCATGGCCGCGTAATGAGCCGTGATAACGGCGGCGCATTTGCGGGCACTGACCGTATCAGACTTCAAGTACGGCTGTGGAAAAAGAATGCCTCTGCGTGGATGGGCTTAGCCGAAACTGGTGTCATCACAACTGTCTTTGATACGGGCGCCGCCGAGCTGGTCGCAGACACTAACTACAAGTATACCACCAATCTAGGTGCTACTGGCGAGAAGATTAGCCAAGATACGTACCCACGTATCCAAGCGCTAATCAACATCGGCGCGGACGCTGCGGCTTCTGTAGTACCAGAGGGCATCATGGTAGCTTTTGAGTATATTGTTACTAAGGTGCCATAATCCGCTTGCAAATCTTAGTGGAATATGCTATAATCAGTAGGTGCGGCGGCCTGCACGAACCAACAAGAGTTAATAGAGTTTAATAATGGCATACGAAGGCATTCCCGGTCCCGGCGAGAAGTTCAAAGGCTTCAATCTAGCTGGGCCAGAGACCAGCGGCCAGCACTCTGCCTTTGGCGATGTGGGCCGCTTCCTCTTCGGCGGCATGTCGCCAGAACAGCAGGCCTACGGCGAGTACAACAAGAACCTTCAGGCCACGCCGATTGAGGGCCGCGAGCAGTACGCTGGCCGCTACGCCCAAGAAGCTACAAAAGCTGCACGTCCGGGCTTAATGGCTGCTGGCCAGAAAGCCAGAGGTCAGGCTGCTAGCTACCTAGCACGACAAGGCGCACCGACCGGCAGGACTGCGGCGACACAAGCACAAATCTCCAACAGCCTCGCGCAGTCCATGGCGGCTATGCAGGCTAGCGCGATGGCGGCAGGTATGCAGGCACACGAAGGCTACCGCCAGAACGAGCAAGCCCGCAGGGATGCGGCTATGTCTCAACTAGCGGGGATGCAGGGCCAACAGGGCTTAATCCCGGCGGGATTGAGCTACCTAGCAGGTAGAGGTATTGACGCGCTGACTGGTGGGATGGGCGGCCAAGGAATCGGCAACGGTTTGTATCCTGGCGACACGCGCCGGCTGGGCGAAGGCGTTTTTGACGAAGACCTCGATTGGTTGAGTAGGTACGGATAATGCCTTACGGACAGTATCTAGTAGCTGGCGCTGAGGGCTCCAGACAAGAGCGGCTGCGGAAATCAGAACTAGCGGCGCTCATGGAGCGCTGGCGCACCGAACAAGACCTCCAAGAGCGGCAGTTCGGCTTTCGAAAAGACGCCTACAAAACTGCGCAGGACGAGGCCGTTAGGGCTAGGGCAGAAGCGGCGATGCGTCAAGGCATCGAAGAGTTGCCGCTAGAGGGCACGCTGGCTCAGCCTACGCAGCAGTGGCGACCGCCGCTTAGAGAACCTAGCTTCAACAAGCCAAAGCTTAACATGGGCGCAGGTGGGCAGCCACTAGGCGTAGGCTCCGAAGAGGTGCCGCGCTTCAGGGCTTCGCCACAGCAAAATGAATCGTTGGTAAAGTCGGCAGCCGCCGCTAAGATGGCTGCGCCCGGCCAAGAGCAGCCCTTCGTGGAAGCGTTGCTTCGCAGCCGCAGAGAAAAGGCCTACGGCACGTTGGGTTCTGAGTACCAGAAGGCAGCCGCCGACCCAGAGTGGTACAAAGCGCGTACTGACAGAATGGCCGCCGGGGCGCAAGAGAAAGAAACCGCCTACAAGATTTACAATACGCTTAAGCAGGACGTGCAAGCTATCGAGGACCAAGAGCGGCAGATTGCTAACCAACTACTTGTTGACCCGCAGAATAGCGCGCTGCTTTCTCAACTAGAGCAGCTATCTGCGCGCAAAGAACACGGACTCAGGCAGCTTCGTCAATCTGAAGAGGCGCTTAAGCGTTTTGGCGTAGACCTCAGCTACCAGTCGCCGCAGTTCCAACCGCCGCCTCCGTCGCGCGACTCACCAGAAGGCTTCAGGTTAGCGCCTGAAGGCTTGCCCCACGGGTTCGGCCGTCAGCTTAGCGAGAGCTACAAGTCGTGGGAAGATTTAGTTACGCCTGAGTACGGCGCATTACCGCTGGTGACACCACAAAGAACCGAGAAAGCCTTTCAGCGTGGTATGACCGAGCCGACGCCTTACAAATCTCAGAAAGAGGCCAAGCCTAAGGGCATTCCAGCGCCAGCACAGCAAGGTGCGCCGGGAGCGCAGCCAACACAGCGCATGGGGCCGCAGTCCAGTATCGGCGCCGGTCAGGCTGACCTGCCGGCAATGATTGCTATGCTTGATGAAGCTATGCCTTGGCTCTCTGACGAGCAGCTAGCTGAGCTAGTTCAACAGAACATAGGCTAAGCAGTGGCCGACGACGCCTTAGTAGCACTGGTGGCCCGCGAGCGGCGGCGCTTAATGGAAGCGCGCCAAGGACTAGCGACTACCTACAAGTCTGGTCTTCAAGAACAAGGCCGCTCGCGGCGGCTGGACCCGCGGCTTAGTAAGCAAGCTGGCGATATCGCCGGCGAGTCGCGTAACCTCCTCAATCGCTACAGCGGTAGAGACTACGAAGAAACTCCTTTTGTTGGCGAAGGCGGCTTCCTCAGCGGCCTTGGAAATGTCCTTAGCACAGGCGGCCGATTTGTAACCTCTGGCCTACACGAGCTTCTGTACGACGAGGACCCCGAGCAAGGGGCGCTGGCTAAAGCTGCTGAAGGCGCGATGTATCCGTCTAAGGCTAAGCTAGGCGGCGAAATCTTCGAGAAAGCCGGGCTGCCGAGGCCGCTGGCGGCAATTTTAGGCTTAGGTACAGACATTGCTGTTGACCCTACGACTTGGTTTGGCGGTGCGGCCTTCAGCGCGGCAGGCAAAGGGCTTAAGGCCGCTGGCGGCGCACTTGGCAAGACGCGCCTAGGCGGCGCTCTAGGCGAGTTAGCCTCACCAGTCACGACAGCACTCAAGCGGCGCTTCGTTCCCGGCGCGCGATTAGAGGAGTTGGGGCTTAAGAACGCCGCTGGTACAGGCGGCAGGTCGGCCTATGAAACTATCCGCGAAGGCCAGCGGGCTATGCCTAGTGCTGTAGCCCGTGAGATGAGCGGCCTCGCTAAAGACGTTTCTAACCTCAAGCCAAAGGGCTTCAAGAACTTCGCGGACTTTGTTCACGGCGCACGCCTAGCTGCACGTACTAAGAAGATGGGCGGCGCTGCCGCCGCGGCTGTCAAAGCGCCAAGCTTTAAGAAAGCCTTGAAGGCGGCAAGCCAAGACCCCGCGCTGGCACCGGCTAAGACGTTCTACGCCAAGTACGCTAAGATGCTTAAGGGCAGCGCCCGCAAAGAATATGACAACCTCTGGGAAGAGGTTAGTGTAGCTACGGACCAACGGGCGGCGGTCGGTAAACTAGGCAAGTACATCAGTGACACCCTCGCGCGGCAAGAGACTAAACGCTTTGCCGACGGTATCAAGAACCTCAAGATGCCTGACGGCACACCACTGTTCTTCAAAGCACCGCCTAAGCCGGGCCAGTTTGGGGCTGCTGGCCAGAAGATAGTTGGGGCTGTTGGGTCGGCACCCGCAGGGAAGGTCAAGACGCCAGAGAACTACATACGCCTGCACCGCAAGGCGCGTGAAATCTTCGGCAATGTGCGCGTCCACAAGCTCTTTGCAGAAGAGCTTAAGGACATGCCGTACCTCGGCCAGCTTAGAGGCTTCGCTAGGTGGATGGCCGAAAGCAAGACTGGCCAGCTTTGGGACCGCATGACCGCGCGGTGGAAGGCTGTTGTAACTGGCCTCAACCCAGGCTTTAACGTCCGCAACTTCCTTAGCAACCAGTACAACGTCTTTCAAGCTGAGGGCGCCGGCGCGCTTAGTGGCCGTAAGCTCATGCGGGCGTTGGACATTACGGACAGCGGTAAGCACGGCACGATTGTAGGGCTAGGTGGCAAGAAGCTCTCCTATGATGAAATCCGCAAAGCTCTGCTGGATGCTGGTGTCTACCGCACTGGTCAGACTAGCGAAGATGTAGCCCAACTGCTGCAAGACTTAATCAGTGGCAAGACTAAGCCATGGGAACACAGACTAATCGAAGGCGACTTTCCGTACCTACGGAACATCGCGGGCCGCCTGCTTGGTGACAGAATCGAAGACCACGCGAAGACTCAACTCTTCGTGCATATGTTCGAGAAGACCGGCGACGTTCAGAAGGCCATTGAACGCGTCCGTAAAGTCCTCTTTGACTATGGTGATATCACCTACTTCGAGCGGCACTATGCAAAGCGGCTAATGCCCTTCTACGTGTGGATGCGTAAGAACGCGCCGCTTCAGATTGAGTTCCTTCTCAAGAACCCCGGCAGGTTCGGCGGCATCTTCAAGGCTAAGGAGGAAGCGGCAGTCGCTGCCCTCACTCCCGAACAAAGAGAGAAGGAGCGCCGTCAGCTTAAGGGCGCGGGGATTGACCAGCGGCTAGGCTTCCCGCTTAAAGAGAATGCTGGCGGCTTCACCTACGCGCTTCCGGGCTTCGCACCTCTGGGTGAGGTGGGCGACCTCTCTGACCCTGTTGGTGCGCTGGGCCAGCGGCTACATCCATTGCTGGGCGCGGCCTTTGACCGCTTCGTCCGCGGCAAGGAGTCCTTCCGCGATATGCCCTTCGAGCTAGAGGAAGGCGTACCGGCGGAGGTCCGCGCGTCGCCTATAGCTGCGGCGTTGGCTAACCTAGGCATTAACCTCCCCGGCACGAGGCGTCTGGACAAACGCACCGGCGCGGCAGGCTGGCCAGATGTTCGGCAGACCTTAGGGTCACAGAAGCTGGAGCAGCTCCTGCCGCTATTGCTGGGCACTATCCCGCAAGCAGGCCTACCTCTGCAACTTCTGACAGGCAGCTCTTGGGGCAGAGGGCTAGCTGGTGGAATTGTGCCACAGGGGCCTTCGACCAGCGTAGAAGCGCTTAGC
>ERZ1292625.3444-Hain-H41-01um-R1-3444-length-12909-cov-5_pt1 | contig 12909 bp, 14 predicted proteins | sample MGYA00564400_ERZ1292625 | MGnify/ENA primary metagenome ERZ1292625 (study PRJEB36523, sample SAMEA6512639) | groundwater metagenome | collected 2019-01-08 | study: AquaDiva: Metagenomics assemblies of 32 groundwater samples
TTGCATGCCTTATCCACGCCGCCAGCATTCATCCTGAGCTAGGATCAAACTCTCATTAAGAATAGGCGGAACACAAGAATTCTCTTGTTTCCTTTCCTTACCTTTTGCTCTAGTGATTATACTAGGTTTATTCAGTTTTCAACGAGCGCAAAAATGCCCCCTCCCTTTCTTGGGAAAAGAAGGGAGCAGTCGTCCGATAGTACAGGAGTACCCTACCCCCGTCAAGCGCTATAAAAGCCTGTGGATACTGGGTATAATGGGGATATTGTTCAGTGCGAGCCCGGCACAAAGAACCTTGAGTATGCATGCGTAAATCGGGAATTATCTTATACATTTTTGTTGCACAAACCTATGAGAAGCGTACAATACTTGAAGCCGTCACACCTTGGCCTATGCGCCTAACGCTACCAAAGCGCGAGTATGTTGTTGTATCAGTGGGAGGGTCTTTAATAGTCCCCGACCAGATTGATGCAGATTTCCTATTTCGTTTTCGTGAGCTCATCTTGCGCAAGGTTAAGAAAGGTTTGAACTTCTACATCGTCACTGGCGGAGGTAAACTCGCACGCCGCTACCAGGATGCTGCCAAAGCATCCCGCGGAGATCTCACCAGCGAAGACGCTGACTGGATGGGTATCCACGCAACTCGTTTGAATGCGCATTTGTTCCGTACGCTTTTCTCTGAGCATGCTCGTGACCGCATCGTGAAAGACCCGACGAAGGCACTCAACCCACGCAACCCAATCATCATTGGATCTGGATGGAAGCCAGGATGGTCTACCGACTATTGTTCGGTACTTGCGGCAAAGAAGATTGGCGCCAAGCGCATGGTGAACCTCTCTAACATTGACTACGTGTACGAAAAGGATCCTCGTACCAATCCAGAAGCCAAGAAATTTGAGAAGATTTCATGGAGCGAGTTCCGTGCACTTATTCCGAAGGAGTGGGACCCAGGCCTCTCTTCCCCATTTGACCCTATCGCGGCAAAAGAAGCAGAAGCAATGAAGCTTGAAGTCGCGATTATGAACGGCGCGCACCTCGAGGAGTTTGAAAAGTATCTCTCCGGAGAGACGTTTGCTGGTACGACTATTTCTTAATCAGTTTTTTGCGCCCTTCGCTGGTACGCGAGGATAAGCCATTGAAGCCCCACCACAAAACTGCCAACCGCCGCAAACCAGAGCGCGAGTGTCGCATATGCCCCTGCCATCACCAGAAGTCCCACACCTGTGGGGATGCTTGACGACAACGGTGGCTTTTCCTTTGCAAAGAGCATCGGCATAAGCGTAAAGCAGAATAGTATCTGAACGAGAAAGAGTACGTAGTCCTGCCACATAGTTAGCAGTCGTCTCCTATTTCTTTAATCATTCGGTCTACTTCGTTATACAACTCCTTGGGCGTCCCTTCGTTCAGGATTTTGTAATCCGCCATATTCATCACCCCAAACACATTCATATCCCAGGGCTCAGTAGATGCCATCTCTCTATCTTCTTCGTGTACGAACTGTTCAAAAGTAAGGTTGTCAGTTGAAGAACCCCGACCAATAACACGCTCAAAACGAAGTTTCTTATCCGCATCAACTGCGACAATTTTTGCTCCAAGTGCCTTCAAGAACTCCGCTTCCCCCACCGTACGGATAGATTCAATGATCACGTGTTCTTTGCAGTCTTTGGCGCGTGCATGAAGCGATTCCACCACGTGTGCAGGGTGGTATTTCTGACGCATCTCGTTTGCGACCAAACGAAGGGTCGTGCGATCTTCAGGAAGTCCGCGCTGACGAATTTCTTCTAGCAAAAACTCACGAACAGAGTAGTGCGTAAATCCCTTGTGTTTTACTAAGTAGTCAACGACTGCTCCCTTCCCTGCGCCAATGGTACCTGTGATTCCTAATATCATGCGTTAGGTTTTCCTTTAAACAACTTGGCGAGTGGAATGAGGAGTGGTGCAGAACGTGCAATAGAAGAGAAGGTGCCTATCACGACTCCGATAAGGATCACGAGTGCAAAATCACGGGTGACTTCTGGACCAGCAAAGATGATCGCAAGGAGGGCGAGCACCACGGTAAGCGAGGTATTGATAGAACGACCAATAGTCTCATCAATAGACTTCCCAATCGTAATCTCAAACTCTTCGTCTATATCTTGTTCCGTGTTCCGACGAAGATGCTCACGAATACGGTCAAAGATCACGATCACATCGTTAACCACGTATCCAAGGAGCGCGAGAAGTGCGACCACAAAGAGCACATCTACCTGTGCACCGGTGTAGTGCGTCCAGGCAGCATAGAAGCCAACTGGAACAATGATGTCTATGATAAGCATGGCGACCACGACAATACCGTAGCCCCAAGATGGTACTGGCTTAGAGACTCGACGAAATGCCCAGGCAATGTAGAGCATGATCGTCACGATGACGGCAAGCATTGCCCAGAGTGCTTTCGTCGCGAGCTCGGCTCCCATAGAAGGTCCAATAGAGTTTGCGCGAAGCACGGTCATAGCGCGTACACCATTATCCGAAAGAATCCCCACTACCGCTTCCTGTTCCTGTGGCGTCATGGTGCGCGTGCGAAGGGCGACTCCCTGCTCCCCACTCTCTCGAAGAGAGATTGCGCCAAATGGAATGGCAGTGATTTCTCCCTTAAGTACGTCTAGGTTCGGACGCTCAGTCTCATACTGTACTTCCACCAAGGTACCTCCTGTGAAATCAATGGAAAGCGGAAGACCAAAAAATACAATTGAAGCTACTGCGGCAGCAAGAATAATGCCGGTGAGCCAAAAGAAGAACGCGCGGTGTTTAATGACCAACATACTCTAGAATGTAAGGCCACTACCAGTAAGGAATTTCCATGCACCTCCTCCCTTCTCGGGAAGAAGAGCAACGAGGAAGACGCGAGAAATGGAAACTGCGGAAATGAGTGAGATGATCACACCGAGACCAAACACGAGTGCAAAACCCTTCACGATAGACGTGCCGAGCCAGAAGAGAATGATGGAAGAGATGAGCATGGTGAGGTGTCCGTCACGAATGGCTGGCCATGCACGCCCGAATCCAATCTTCACCGCCTCAAGCGGCCCTTTGCCACTACGAAGCTCCTCTTTCATGCGCTCAAAGATGAGCACGTTTGCGTCCACCGCCATACCAATAGAGATGATGAGCGCCGCGATACCTGACGCGGTAAGCGTCACTGGCACAAACTTAATGAGTGCGATCGTCGCAAGTACATAAATAATAAGCGCGACGACAGATACGAGACCTGGAAGACGGTACCAGGCAATCATAAATAGAGAAACAAAGATGAATCCGACAAGCGCCGCATCAAGCCCTGCCTGGTAGGAACCAGCCCCGAGTGTAGGGCCAACCGTATTACTTGAAACAAGTTCAATAGGCACTGGAAGCGCACCGAAGTTTAGATTCTGCACCAAGTCACGTCCCTCTTCTGGAGTGAACTGGCCGGTGATGGTTGCTATCCCGCCTGCAATTGCTTCACGAATAACTGGTGTTGAAATCGCACTTCCATCTAGGAAGATGGCAAGGGTCTCTCCCACGTTCTCACGAGTGATCTGCTCAAAGAGTGCAGATCCTTCTTCATTAAAGTTGAGCACGACGATTGGTTCGTTGGCGAGGGTGCCGCCTGATGCAGAACCAAACTGAAGCTCTGCCGTCTTCAAGTAACGACCCGTGAGCCCCGTATCAATAAAGGTAGGGACACCATCCTCCCCTATCGGACCTGCGAGTTTAAACTCAAGTACTGGCGTCTTCCCAATAGAGTCAACTGCAGCGGCCACGTCAGTGACCCCTGGAAGCTCAACCAAAAGTCGTTCCTCCACTGCCCCCGCAACTGCACTAGAGCGCTCAAGCTGCACGAGTGGTTCTGCCACTCCAAAGATGTTCACACGGCGTTCAATGACATCACGGAGTGATTCAAGGGCACCCGGTACATCTGTGGTGACCGCGGTTGTGTCGGCACGGTAAATAAGTTCTGTGCCGCCAGCAAGATCAAGACCAAGACGGACTGGGAAGGAGGTCTCTGGGCCATTCGTGCCGAGAGCGAACCATCCGATTGCTCCAGAGATAAGGAGGATGGCAAATGCCGTAGCGAAGCGCATAGACGGTAGTGTACGACCTCTCTGCACCTATGCCAACTCCCCCCGAGACTTGAGGAGAAGCACCGTATTCTTGAATAGACAGGAGACGGCAATTGGTCCCACCCCTCCTGGGACAGGAGTAAACAGCGTCGCCTTCTCTGCACAATCAGGATGCATATCTCCTGCGACTCCTCCACCAGAGCCGCTGGTCCCTGCATCTACCAGAATCACCCCATCCTTGAGCATCTCGGGACGAATGATGTGTGCCGCACCTGCGCCAGAGATCACCATGTCGGCTTCTTTCAAAAGAGCAGCCTTCTCTTCTTCCGCGGTTTCCTTTACGATATAGGACACTTCTGCTCCCATACGCCCAAGCACCGTTCCTGTCGGAAGTCCGACGAGTTTTCCTTTCCCGACGACGGCCGTTTTCTTTCCTTTCACTTCTACTCCGCTTCGCGCGAGTATCTCTACAATGCCTGCCGCAACGGGAGGAACAAGCGCATCTGGTACGTTATCCATAAAACGTGCGTACGCTTCTTCTGAAAGCACGTCTGCATCGCGATCAAGGGGGATCTCATTCAACACACGCTGCCAATTCAAGTGTTCTGGAATCGGAAGCTGTACGATGACCGCATCTGCGCCCGGTGCACGCACCGCTTCAATAATTTCTTCCTCGGTTGCTTCATCACGAAGCTTCACTACCTCAAGCTGCATCCCTCCCTCTTCCGCACGAGACTTTTTAATACGCAAATAGGACTGCGTGGCGGGCGATGGACGCACCACCACTGCACGAACAATCGTAGGACGACCACTAAGTGAGTCCTTCACTTCAGCAAGAATGGCAGAGGCAATGGCGCGACCGTCAACAATCATGGGATCTGTAGTTCATTCTTAAGTTCGGCAATGCCTTCTTCAAGGGACACCGTAGGTGCCCACCCGAGAAGTTCCTTCGCCTTACCGATATCCCCTAGAGTATCACGCGCCTCAGGACGTCCTGGAATATAGGTTTTTTCACCTCCTATGAGATCCACAAGCTGATTCATGGATACATTACGACCCGCGGCAACGTTAATGACCTCTCCGTTCCCTACTTTCTCGCTTGTTGCTGCAAGAAGATTGGCGCGTACTACATCGCCTATGTGAGTGAAGTCACGAGTCTGTGTTCCGTCACCAGTAATTGGGAGTACTTCGTTATTCTTCCGAAGCGCAAGAAACTTTGGAATCGCAAGCGCGTATCCGCCATCAGGTCGCATGCGAGGACCATATACACTGAAATATCTAAGGGAAACGGTCGTGAGTCCATATACCTCAGAAAACACACGAGTGTACTCTTCTGCCATGTACTTTTGAAGTGCATACGGATTCATAGGACGTGCCGCCATCGTCTCCACCAACGGAAGAGTGTTCTGATCTCCGTAGCAAGAACTGGATGACGCGTATACTACACGGCGCACCTTCGCATCTCGGGCCGCAAGCAACACGGAGAGTGTGCCGTTCACATTCGCTTCATGTGATTCTTCTGGATAATCAATGGAGTATGGAATGCGTGGACGTGCGGCTTCATGGAAAACCACATCGGCATCTTTAAAAATTTCTCGCATCGCTTCCGTATCAAGAATATCTTTCTCGTGAAAGACTGCGCCGGAAGGGACATCTTCCCTGTGTCCTCCCCAAAGGTTATCTACGACATGCGTTTCATATCCTTCCTTTAGTAACGCATCGGCAAGATGCGATCCTATAAATCCTGCCCCTCCAGTGACGACTGCTTTCATAATGCTATTTTCGCACGGGAACGACGCATCTCCTCAGGAACATACGATTCGTATTTTCCGTCCGTGTAATAAAACGCATCATACCCTGCGTGCTGATATTTGTATCCAAGTTTCTTCGTAATCTTAGATCCATCTACCGCAATCGGATACGAGTACCCCCGCCAGGCTCCTGGCGCAGTCGGGATCACTCCACGTGTGAGGTGCCAGAAGAAAAAGTACGCAACTCCTACCAGCCATGGATGTACGGGTATCGTCTTCTTCCCTACTGCTTTCGCCATATCAGGGCCTAAAACCACATCCCCTGGAGGGCAGATATTGAACACCTCATATCCTTCTACAGGATGCTCAAAGGCGACGCGCTCCACAATACCGACGACATCATCTTCGTGAATAAACTGACGAAGCCATTTCGGAGTCACAGGTACATAGGACACGAGAAGAGAAATGAGACGGTACCAGATAGATCCTTTCATTTGCCCCGCAAGTGCCGACTGAAGCCCAAAGCGCATGCGCATAAAGCGACCACGAGGTCCGGTAATCGCAGCTGGACGAAGTACACTGACGTCTATATCTTTATTCTTTCTCCGAGAGAAACGTTCCTTGAGATGTTCTTCGGCAATGCGCTTCTCTTCTGCGTACAAATACTCTGATTCACGGAAACAACGATCCTCAGTGTATCTATCCTCAAGCTCATTGTCATGGAAGGAACCATAGGAGGCGACACTAGAGAAATACACCAATCGCTTTACGAATGGATTGTTAAACGCAAACTCAAACACCTTGTCGGAGCCAGTGATGTTCCATTTCCAGGAAAGCGCCCGGTTCCCATAAATTTCTCGTATCTGCCATGCGGCATGAATAACCACCTCTGGCTGGTACCTCTCAACCTCCTTCTCCCATTCATCTGCCGTGTTGGTTTGGAGATAGACAAGCTTCGGCTCATCTTTAATAAGATCGGGTACGGGCTCCTTATCAAGACCAATGACGCGGGCGACGTCTTTGCGCGCCGCACACTCCTCGACGAGCATGGTACCGACATACCCTGCAGCACCCGTGACGAAAATAGTCTTACCAGTAGCCATATATAGACACTCTACCAATTGCTGACCCGGAAGAACATGTGCTTGATCGTCTTCATTGCAATCACCAAATCAAGCGCGAGAGAGCGCTTCTTGAGGTAATAGAAATCGTAGGCAAGGCGCACCTTGGTCTCCTCAATAGACTGAGGGCTTATATTCCCTGGCTCATACTTCTGATTAATCTGCGCCCAGCCGGTAATGCCTGGGGTCGCGACATATCGGAACTGATAGTACGGGATGGCGTCAGACAACCGAGCCCCAAGCGCTTCAATATCGCTCCGAGGACCAATAAGCGAGAGTTCTCCCAGCACCACGTTAATGAACTGCGGGAACTCGTCCAAGGACGTACGACGAAGGAAGTTCCCTGTCTTAGTGACCTTATTCTCCTTCCCCTCTCCTGCCCATGCACCAGGATCATTGCGCTCCATGGTGCGGAATTTAAATACGCGAATCTGCTTCCCGTGCACACCCATACGATGTTGAGAAATAAAGAGCGGACCAGTTCCTTCAAGTCGCTGTGCGAGAAACACGAGTGGTGTAATCACCACCGTCACTACGCCCATACCAATTCCTCCAATGATATCTATGGCCCGCTTTGCAATAAGGTAGTGCATCGTGGGCTTTGTAAATGAACTCACCAACCGCTCCTGATATGGAACAGTAATCAAGACACGATCAAATACTTCTTCATACACTTCTGAAAACGGAACGGCATCTGCTTGTGGGCGCAGACGTACGAGTGTCGCCTCTAATCCTGCAATATCAGTGTCCGCAATCACCAGGCTTGCGTGATGCGTGTTACACGCCGCAATGAACTCTGCCTGCCAGTCTCCACGAGGAGAGACAACCGCGGCAAAGTACAACCGATAGCGTGAGTTCTCATTAACCTCTTTTGCAAGTCGCTCTGCCTCTTCCCCTTCAGCCAAAAGGAGCGCAGGATACCTGGCAGAATTTGTCGTGAGTCGAGGATACACTGCAAGTCGCCAGATAAATATAAGGAGGAGTGAGACGATAAGATAAATCATCAGGTTCGTTTTCGGTGCAATCGCAATACCTGGTGCAAGAAAGAAGAAAAGTGCCGCAAGAACGACGTTGGCGAATTGGGTACGCATAATCGCGTCCGGCCACTTCGTCTTCAACAGAATGATCCCCTTTCCGTACAAACCGGAGATGTAGAACACAAACACCCAGAGCGCAAAGAGAATAGAGAATGGTGCAAAGTGCTCCATGAATACGGCCTCACGGGGAATCTGCTGATACCGAAGGAGGAGTGTGAACCACAGGGATACGACAAATACGGCAAGGTCGCCGATAAAGAGAAGTGCCGCAACGCGACTGCCACCGTGGGTCATGGGAAGAGGTTATACTATAGAACAATCCTAGAGAGACGCACGTTACCTGATGAAAGTCCTTTACGTCATTACAAAAGCCAATTGGGGTGGCGCACAGCGCTATGTATTTGACCTTGCGCTTGCCGCAAAGGAGGCTGGGCACGAGCCAGCCATTGCCTATGGCGAAGAAGGACTTCTCACTGAATATGCCACGCAGGCCGGCATTCAAGTCTTTCCTGTTCCCGGGCTCACCAACGGCATCTTTATAGGAGACGAGGTCGGTGCCTTCCGTGCACTGCTTAGACTTATAAAGGAATGGAAGCCAGAGGTGGTCCACGCCAACAGTTCTAAAGCAGGGCTTGCTCTTCTTGCTGCGCGCATTGCCGGAGTGAAGAACACCCTCTTTACCGTACACGGATGGGCCTTCAACGAAGAACGTCCCTGGTGGCAGAAGGTCGCACTTCGTACTATTTACGCAGTCACCATCTTCCTCACACATAAAACCATCTGCGTCTCTGAGGCAGTGCGTCTGGATATGGAGGCGCTCCTTAAGAAAGCCCCTGTGATCTATAACGGCATAGCGGCGCCAGTGTTCAAGCCACGCAAAGACTCTCGCTGTTTTGTACCGGAAGTAAAAGACAAGTTCTGGATCGGCATGCTCTCTGAGCTGCATCCTAATAAAGGAGTGGATGATGCCATACGCGCGCTTGCGGACATTAAAGACGAATACCCTGACGTGGTACTCGTCGTCTTTGGCGATGGACGCGAACGTCAGCGACTCCAGGAACTGGTGCGTCAGTGTGATCTTGTCGGGCGGGTGTTCCTCGTTGGCTTTGTAGAAGATGGCGCATCCTATCTCTCCGCATTTGATATGTTCCTTATGCCCTCTCGAACCGAAGCACTTGCCTACGCACTGATTGAAGCGGGATACGCAGGACTTCCAGTCGTCGCTGCTCGTCGTGGCGGTATTCCTGAAATCGTGCGACACCAGAAAAACGGTCTTTTGGTCCCTGCCAAGAATCCACACGTCCTTGCCCGCGCAATCCGACGCCTCTTGGATAATCCAGAAGAAGCAAGGGAGTATGGAGCCGCACTTAAAGAATCGGTGACCGCTCAGTTCTTGAAGGAGCGAATGGTGAAGGAAACGTTTGCGCAGTACTAGCCACTGAACTCCTGTCCTGCCATTCCGCGCGGCACACTGCGTGCGTATTTCGCGAGTGACGCCACCACACCAAGCGCGGCAAACTCCATAAGAACATGTGAGCCTCCGTAGCTCATAAACGGAATGGTGGTCCCCGTCACCGGCAGAAGACCTAGGTTAATACCTGCATGTATAAAAAGGTGCGCCGCAAGAAGAATACACACTCCGATCGTAAACAAGGCGTCAAAGTTCGTCGCGGCACGCCGTGCGATGAGAATAAGCTGCAGGAACAGGAGGCCAAATAAAGTCAGCACAAACACAATCCCTACAAATCCCCACTCCTCTGCAAATGCAGCGAAGATAAAGTCGGTCTCATACTCTGGAAGGAAGCGGAGCTTACTCTGGGTTCCGTAGCCTATTCCCTTCCCAAAGAGCTCCCCAGAGCCTACCGCGACCACTGCCTGATATGCGTTGTATCCACTGCCATGAATATCGGCCGCAGGGTTAAGGAAGGACACAATACGCTCGCGCTGATACTCATGGAGTCCAAAGGTCCACAGTCCTGCAATTGCGACCGCACCGGTAATAAACACTACCGCTAAATGCTTCTTTGAAATACCAGAGACCAGAACCAACCCAAACCACACCGCACCGATGATTGCCGCTGTTCCAAGGTCGGGCTGCAACAACAACAAGCCCATAGGAATGGCCACATAGATACCCGAAAGGATGATGTGCCACACGTGACCAATCTCCATGTGCCGTCGCGAGAAGTACTTCGCCATAAGCGCAATAATCACGAGCTTTGCGAGGTCCGCTGGCTGGAACGAAAACGCCCCAAAGGAAAACCAGGACTTTGCTCCAGAGATCGTCGGCGCGATAAGAAGCACGAGTACAAGAAGTGCCAGTGCACCAAGATACCCTGCCACAATCACCGGCGTACGTCGGAGGAAGTGCATATCAAGCGACGCACACACGATAAATACAATCGTCCCAAGAAGGATCCAGAGGAGCTGACGTGGCGCAAAGGATCCTTCCCCGAAGGTGTGCATGGTGAGCACGCCAAGAAGCGAGAGCGCGACCGGAATCGCAAGAAGTGTCCATGAACTCTGTAGCCCGGAAACGGCACGTGCACCAAGCTCACTCATGATGGATCAGGAAGGATCGGAATGAATTCCTGACGCACGGCAGTTTCAGAAAATGGTGCGTTCCAGGTGAAGACCACTTGTGCAGCTCCTTCAGCTCGCAACTGTGGAATGACTGTTTGCGACGCCGCAATCGCATTTCCCTCTTCGTTAAACACCGTCACGACCATCGGTATATTCTTATAGGAATTGGTATACGAAGCATTCTCTATGGTGGCGTAGATACGCGGTAGGGTGTCTGCGTGCTCTACACGCACATCTCGTACGTTCATAGTCACGCGCGTATCCTCGTAGTCAAACCACTCAATCGTACTTGCATCGAGCGTAAGGAAGGCACGGAGTGTGGTCTCTTCCCCTGAGAAAAGATTCGGAATGAAGAGTGGGTTACGCTTTGGATACAGATCCATCACTCCCTCTTTCGTTGCAACTAGCACATTCTGACTATTAAAAAGCTCCACCGTGTACTTCACATCTTCTGCCATCGCAGTGAAGTTCGGATTCTCTACGTATGCAATAACATCAGAGCGTCCCGGACCGCTCACGACTGGGCGCACAAAGGCAACTTGTGGTACGGCAAGTGACGCGTCACAAATCTTGTCACACACTCCGCCACAGTCTATCCCCTCTTCATCTTGATTCTGACGGAAGTCACTACAGGATGGCGCATCATACAAAAACGCATAGTACCCCCAGACCCCCACGGCACCGAGCACCACAATGATGATGGCGGCAACTACTCCTCGTCTTCGCATTGCCCATGACATAGGGACAGTATATACGAAAACACCCCTCTCGGGGTGTGTGGTTATTCCTCTACGACTGGTGCTTCCCGTATCCGACGGAGCAGAAGTTCTAGCTTCTCTATCGCACGTGTTTTTTCTTCCTCACTGGAAAAACGAAGTCGTTCTATGCGTTCGCCAGCTTTTTCTATGCGTCGCACCTTATCCGTATACTCCACAAGTAATCCATCCAACTTTTTCGCATCTTCAGGAGTCTTAAGGGCCTGTTTTAGCTTCTCCAAAAAATCTTTTGCATGCCGGAGTGCGGTCTGCTGTCCTTCTCGGCTATAAAAAGTATCTACCCCATTTATATCTTCATGCGAATCAAGCTCTGCAATAAGTGCCTGTACACGTTCAATACCTTTTCGTTTCATATGACCCAAGTGTACCGTATTATTTTTTCTTTGCCTTCCAAGAAGGAGTCGCAAGTGGTGGTGTCACCACACCCTTCTTCATGTCTTCAAAAAATGTTTCTGCCTCTGCAATTCGTGCCCGCGCCTCTGTAATGCGAGCGTCGTCCTTGCTTTCAAGTGCGGCCTCAAGATCAATCCGTCGCACGCGCACGTCATCTAGAGCCCTATCTAGGGTCTCATCCTTCTCTCGTTGTGACCCAAAGATCACGTGATGCTCTCTACTGCGCGGAAACTCTTCTGACTCAGGGATGTAGGACATATACAAATATGGTAGCACTGACCCTATATATGCAAAAACACGCGCATGACGCTGGCGACAACCTACTCTCCCCCTTTCGGAGTACCATCGGCTCAAGAGGGCTTGACTGCCGTGTTCGGAATGGGAACGGGTATGGCCCCTCCGATAAATCACCAGCGTCATACGCGCGTTTATAGCGTGTATGACAGAAAATACGCAAAAGGTGCAAATTCACACACATAAAGTTATGTGACGCACAGAATTCCGCACAGAAAACTCGACATATTAGTATTCCTCGGCTGAAGTCATTACTGACCGTACACCTAGAACCTATCAACCTCGTAATCTTCAAGGTGTCTCAACGATTCCTTATCTTGGAGCTAGCTTCCCGCTTATATGCTTTCAGCAGTTATCTAAACCCGACATAGCTACCCTGCGATGCCACGGGCGTGACAGCAGGCAGACCAGAGGTCAGTTCATCCCGGTCCTCTCGTACTAGGGACGACCCTCCGCAAGAATCAACGCCTGTAGTAGATAGGAGACCAACCTGTCTCACGCATTTCGTTTTTTATATACTCCAATTACTTGGAGGATCGGACTGTTACTTCACGAGTTCTTCGTGACTGACGTTCAGTCTCTACGGGTGGCCGAAGCCTTCCCTCGGAATCGCCCGCATGGGGTTCTTCCGATATAAGTCAGTAATGTCATTGTGTATCCCTACACATGACCGCCGCAATATGAGTTGGTTCCTTACTTCGTCTGCACTTAATTAACGAACGAAGCAAATCTTTTATAGACGAAAAAACATTCTTAGTATTCTGATAACAATATCTCGTGGGATTCAGACGGGTTCAAGTATTGATACAAGATCAATACCTGAACGGTCTGAACCCAGCTCGCGTACCTTTTTAATTGGCGAACAGCCAAACGCT
>ERZ1292625.3445-Hain-H41-01um-R1-3445-length-12904-cov-6_pt1 | contig 12904 bp, 15 predicted proteins | sample MGYA00564400_ERZ1292625 | MGnify/ENA primary metagenome ERZ1292625 (study PRJEB36523, sample SAMEA6512639) | groundwater metagenome | collected 2019-01-08 | study: AquaDiva: Metagenomics assemblies of 32 groundwater samples
CGAGTCATTGTCCTGCCTTCTTGTAAATCCCAAGGCTCGCCCCCCTATTCCGTAATACCTCTATGAGTGGTGTGCGCGTCTGTGCGCGGGATCGAAGTCCAACCGGAGAGCTGTCTATGTGGACGATTGGGCATTTGGTTGTGGGACGGGTGTTGAAGTCGTTACCAAATTATAACGCGTATCTGGTGTGGGTGGAAGAACAACGCGATTGGGGCGTGTTGCCAAAACAGTATGCGGATCGGACGTATTGCATTCGGGATCTGGTCACCGCGGCCATCTATAAGGAAGGGGACCGATATCCCATCCTCTCTCAACGGTCCGCCTGCTACTTCCGTCGGATTGCCGAATCTGTCTTTGAGCCGGTCATACGTGACGCGGGCGTTCAAGTCCGTCGTGTGGCGTCGGTGGAACACGCGTCGTTCGTGAAAATTGCCATCAGTGGCGTGGATGGCGCGGGGGCCGCGATCAAGCTGTGTCTACCGTATGTGCGGACCTTTCAGGAGCGGACGAAGATGACGGCCTCGTTGGTCGGACATGCCACCCCGTTAGAGGAGTTCATTAAGCAGGCGTTAGCCCCGGCGCCGATCAGGGCGATTCGTCGCGTGGAGCTCTTTCGTGAAGAACAGCGGGCTCGAGTCATTGTTGAACACGGGACGATCTCTCAATTCTTAGGTCGTGGGGGCGTGAATGCAGCGGCAGCCAGCAAGTTGACGGGGGTGCGAGTGGAACCGATGGATGAACAGGAACTGCAGTCGACGTCGATTCAACACTAGAGAAGGAGGAGCGAGATGCCACAGGGTGGACAGCAGGACAGGTCAGCAGCAGTCATTACGGGAGGGGATCCGTCGAGGAATGGGCATAAACCTGGACAGGCCGTGATGGACCTTGCGCCTCAGCGCGCGCACCAGGGAGGCGGCGCGCCACGCCGGTCTCCGGATGAGCAAATTGCCGATCGCGTGTTCCGTGTGAAGGATCCCGACTCGATCCTGTTGATCAATAAGACACAAGAAGGCTGGATGTTGTCCTCCATGCTCTTTTCCTTTGACAAAGTGATGCAGCGTGTCCGACGAGGGGCTGGGAGTCGGGTGCCCTTTGACGAGGCGCAGTCCATCATGATGAAAGTGGAGGGCGTGGCGCAGCGGATCAAAGATGTCCTGCGACGGCTAGGCGTCTCCGACGTCGAATATCGGTGGCGGGAACCGATTGGGGACATTCAGGAACGTGTGAAGATGGCGTCGCGTCGCGACGCCATTGTGATTGTGCCGCGCGTTCAGGATACCGCGCGGTTGGCTCCCTTGATTCGGGGGCTCGATGAATCGTTGATCCGATTGCGTATGGAATCGCAGTCCCTCGAAACGTGCATGGAAGAATTGAAGACGGTGGCCACGTTTGTCGTGGATCTTCATCGCATTATTCAGCATGGCGCCCGTCTCACGAATACGCCGTATGAGGCCCGCGGCGAAGTGGCCAAGTTGGTCCGGCAGCACGACGGGCACGCGTAATCAGGCGAACATTCACAAGGAGGCATGATCATGAAAAGGTGGTTGGGTGTGGTGCTGATGGCTCTCACGACGCAGGGGTGTGTGGGGTTGGGGGATTACAAGGACCTGGAGGGCAAGCACAGTCATTTGTTGGACGTGAAAGAAACATGGGAATCGGAACAATCCGATCTGTCCAAGCGGGTCGAGGATATTCGTTTGGCCTATCAACGGATGACGGTGGATCAGGGCACTCTCAAGGGTCAGCTCGACTCGATCTTGCAGGCCGTGCGTTCGACGAAAGCCGACATTCAGGCGATGGGCAATAAAGTCGAGGGCCAGGGCAATATCCTGAAGGAACAGCAACATCAAATGGGGACGGTGACGGACCATTTTAGCCAGGTGATTTCAGAGGTCGCGACGTTGTCTGAAACCAATCACATGCTGGCGAATCGGGTGGAGCATCTGACGCGAGTCACCAAACAGACCGCGAGGAACGTCGCTGATGCGAATAAGAGGATGGCCAGTGCGGGTATGAAACGGCCGCCTATGTCTGTTGAGAGCCCTGAGACTGAGGCGCATGGCTCGAAGGAGACGCCCGGAGATCGCATCCAGACAGACGTCCAGTCCGTGAGTTCAGCTCTGCCCCCGCCAGGGAGTGTCATGAGTGAGGTGCCGACTGTTGGGAGTCCTGTGACTCCTCTCGCCCCTCAATCGTCTCTAGTGGTTCCGATCACATCGGCATCTGGGGAACCAACGACTGCGACTTCACCAGCTATCGTCGGTGCGCTTGTCAAGCCGCTGGAGTCGGGTGTCTCTCCGACATCTTTTGATGTGGGGGCGCCGACATCTGACGGTACTGTTTCGACAAGTCGATGGGAACAATTAAAGGAACTCTTTGGGAAGATTCGTCCGGTGCAGAAGAAAGGTCCTGAGGCCCCAGCGCCGACGGCTATGTCGGTGCCGGTCCCTGCGACAGGATCCAGTCATGCAGGGGAAGCGATGGCGTCACCGTTCCCAAAACCACAGAGCCTCAGCACGATTAGTTCATTTCCAGGTATTCCTGCGCCAGGTTCAGTGATTGTTGTCCCGCCGGTACCCACATCATTGAAGTAGGAGGGGGGAGATGCAAACCCTTACGATGCCGATTTATCCAGGTCGTCGCTACCGGGCATTGAATGCTGTCATTCAATTTCAGACGGTGGGCATTGCAACCTGGCGGGACTGGGTGACCAAGGTGGTGGATGTCCTGGGTGGTCGTGCGAGAACGTACGATCGTCCGATTATTTCGGCGCTGCAGAGTGCGATCGAGAAGGTGCAGCGAGCGGCGAAGGATTTAGGTGGTGATGCCGTGATTGATCTGCGCATCTCGGTGGTGGCAGTGAGTTCCAAAGGACTGGGTATGACACAGCTCCTCGTGACTGGAACTGCGATTGTTTTTGAGCCGGAACAGCCTTTTCGGAATTCCGCTGTCGGTGCGACGGCAGCGTCGCATGAGGAGTCGAGGCCTGATCCAGCGTCTCGCCTGCCAGGGGTGGGGGTGCCCGACGGGTTTTCGCGAGACCCTGACGTGCCACAATTAGGTAGTTACTCGAGCGCTGAGTCAATTATTCGTTGAGGAGCTAGGTATGTGGCAGCGGGTGGTCTGCAGTATCGGAGTTGCGTTCGTGTTGGTGCTGCCTGGCAGTCTGGCTCAGGGGGCGCATTGTGGTGGCATGACGGACATGTATGTACTGGCCCAGTGCGAAGGATCGCATACTTCTGGAGCTGCCGCGCCTGGGATGATTCAGTCTACGATCGGGAGCGTGCCGCAGTACGGAGGCTCTCCGACCTGTCAGACGGGAGGGTGTTCCGGTGCCCCACAGGAATCGTATTTCAATACAACGGGTGATGTGAGTGCCCTGAATAACGATGGGGCGACGGCGGCCGCAACCGATCCTCGTATGGGCGAGTTGCAGAGTACGCGGACCGCTGTGCAAGGGTGGAATCTGACGACCAGCGCGCCGGTGTTGACCTCAGCGACTGTGGCGGCTTCGGTGACCGCTCCGCCGGTCACGGAATCGTGTACGGATGTGCGCACGTGTAATGCCTGGTCTGAAGGTCCTCCCAGTACGGAAACATGCACCGTGCCGGGCTCTGCCATGTCCATCTGTCAGATTACAGTAGTCACGACTGCCAGAACACTGAACTACACACTGACAGTTCCGTCTCCTCTTCCAACTGTGGGATGGTCGACTCCGCACAGCGTGTTTGTGTCTTTACGCAGTCTGGGTGGCAATAATTATGAGGCGCTGATTGGCCGGGGCCATGGCAGCGTCTGGGGGTGGTATTCGCTCTACACCTTTACGGCTCCCGATCCCGGGCTGGCTTCGGATGAGATTGTGGTGCAGAGCGGGATATCGGTGAATATCACGGTGCAGGGAGATGGAGGCCCGGGCTGCGGGACCTGGACAGGGAATGTGCCATTGGGGGCCGTATGGGAAGTCTTAGGTTGTTCTGCTCCAGGTGACCAAGGGGGCTGGGCCCGGCTCAATAGTGGGACGGGCTTTTATCATATTCGAAAAGATGTCATCAGTGATGGCTGCGGCGGCCTGCGGGCGACCTGGTCGTTAATTTCATCGACCTGCAACGATACTGTGCCGCGGTCAGTGACGACGGATACGGGGACAGTCTTAGTCCTTCCTCCTCCCGCCACGTTTCCGCTGAATTCCTGTTGGGATCGAACCGAGTCCTATGGGTATCAGGGCCTCGGGCCTAATACCTGCGCGCCGTTGCTCCAACGAAACTGCAGTCAAACGAGTTCAGTCTGCACGAGTCCCCTTCCTGGCGGGTGTGATACGTACACCAATACAATGTCCTGTCCAGGGGGATCGGTCTGCACTGCCGAAACCGTGGTGCGGCAATGTACGACCTGCGGGGCACCGGATAGTCTTGTGCCCTTCTGTGTCGATGCCAGCACTCCTCCCAATACGAATTTAGCCAATGCGGCGACCTGGTTGGCCATGCTCGACTCAATTAAGAACGATTGGGATCCCGCTACGCTACGGATTTTCACTGGCGCCCGGATGTCCTGTGATTACGACACCCTCGGCTCGGTGATCGTCAATTGTTGCAATACGGATCCCAGTACGCTGATCGGCAGTTGTACGGATGAAGAAATCCAACTCGCGAAGGATCGCCAATTTAAAAAATCACATTATATCGGTGACCATTGCGTCACGACTGGGCCTTTTGGGATTTGTCTGCGGAAAGAGGAAGTGTATTGCTCCTACACCTCTCAACTCGCCCGCATGATTCACGACCAGGGGCAACCGCAACTCGGGATGACGTGGGGGACGGCGGATGCGCCCATTTGCGATGGGTTTTCGGTCGCGCAGTTCACCGCGATCAATTGGAGTCTGATCGATTTTAGTGAGTGGTATTCGAACGTCAGTGCCTCGATCGATCCCGTGGGTATCACGAATTCCATGACGACCAGGATCTGTGCGGCAACGGGGAGTTGTTAGCGATGGCCAGGGGTCGGAAAGTGACGTCGTGGATCGCAGGCTTCATGGTGTTGCTCTGTGGTGTCCACGTGGTGGGCGCTCGAGTGACTCACGCCGAGGAGATCTCGCCGCATCTGCAGGACCCGTATTGGTATGTGAACCATTCGTGCGTGGCGCAGGCGGGGACGCGCTATGTGCTGTCTCCCCGGATTCTTGAGGCCCTGGTGTATGTGGAGGCGAAGGGGAATCCCTATGCGGTGTCGGTCAACATAGATGGGAAAGGCCATTCACAGGGGATTCTGTCACTGACCGACGCTCGTCGCGTGGTGTCGAAACTTTGGGCCGAGGGGAAAAACTTTGATGTTGGGATGGCGCAGATCAACAGTCAGCATGCCAAGACCTATGGGTTGCATCCTGTCGTGTTCTTGGATCCCTGCGTCAACCTCTATTGGGCGGCCTTTATTCTCCGGCAACAAGTCAACCGGTTCCATGAGACCTGGGAAGCGGTCGGGCACTACAACGGGTCTCGGCATGTCAAAGAATATAGTTGGAAAGTGTTCAACGCGTTGCACGTGTTAGAGCCGGTGGTACATGACCGGCAACGGGTGACGCGTTGACCACGGCGTGACCGAACCGAAAGGAGCAACGCATGGCAGTGGAACTCGCTCAATCGGCGGTCTATGCGATTGAAGTCGGCGGTGGAGGGGTCGATCGGCTGGTGCGAGAACTATATCGTCTGGGCTGTACGCTGATTGACCAGCGGATTCCGGGCTATCTCGTGGTGTCCTTAACGCCTGTGCGGCATACGCAGGTCAGAGGCCTACGGAGTGTGGTGAAAGTGTTCCCTGTTGCCGGAACGGACTTTGAACGTCCGGTGACGATGCCGACCGTTCCTCCATCGAACCAGGTGGGCGAGATGGTGCGGGTCGTGTCCGGGCACTATCGCGGAGTGTCGGGCATTATTCGGTCGACGTCTGGTGAGACCATTCAGCTTGAGATTGTTCTGTTCGGACGACTGATGACGATGACGTTGACGGTGGAGTCCGTCGAACCGATTCCAGTTCCGGAAGCGTGGAGAGGCTAGCGGATGTGGCCGGCCGTCCTGCAATCCGTCACAGACCGGTTCGTGAGTCGAGCCCTCGACGAGCCGACGCGCTTGCCCGTTGAACCGTTTACGATTGAGTTGGTCGAGTTGGCGAAGGCCGTCTGGCTACCCCATAATACCCCGACTCCGGCTGCCATCCCGTCGGGGTCTAGTGCGCGGGATCCCGTCGTTGAGGGCGTGATCGCTGGGCGTGTCGCGTCGCCGGAGGCGTTGGTGGGGGATCCTCCAGCCTCGCCTTCGTTGGAGCCTCTGTCCTCTCTCCCGCTGCCGACGTCCGTATCGACGATCTCTTCTGCGTCACCAGGATCAACGTCGACGGAACCGGGTCGTTCACGGTATGCCTTCACGGAATTTATGCAGGCGTTCGTCACGCCGCATGAAGGGATATTGCGCGCGCAGCAGGTCTACGACCCGATCGTGGCGATGCTGCAATTTCTCGAGCAACATGGGGAGTGTCCGTCGCTGGTGGTGATTGCCCCTGAACGGGATCATGAAGCCGGCGAGTTGTATCCGGTGCGTCAGGCGCTGTTGCGTGTGACCCTCAAAGACCATACCTTTCATGTTACCGATTTTGCGTTAAAAATTCTCAAAGAGACCTATCGAGATTATCGACCCTTGATTCCCAAGGTGCTCGTGGCGGCCATTGGACATGATTTAGGGAAGGCGCCCGCGTTTCGTACAGCGACCGTGTATACGATGGGCGATCATACGGCGGCCAGCGCGGTTCAGGTACAGAAGTGTTTTCAAGGGCGAGATATCTCGTGGCTGAATGAAGCGATCAATGCGATTGTCGCCCATCATCGGGGCAGCAATAATGCACTGGATGTGCTCTTGAAACAGGCGGATGAGCGGGCGCGGCAATATGAGTTATCCCAGCAGGAAGGGGGGCTAAGCGTTCAGCCTTTCGAGCAATGGTGTCAGATCCCTGAGTTGCTCCAGGTGGTGAGCCTCCGTGTGAATGTGGTGAAGCGCAGCAATACCTGGGAGGCGGTCTCCTATAAAGACGTGGTGTACATTGTCCCCGATGTGTTGCTTGATGCGGCCCGGCAATTGGCCAAGAAAAAAGGTGTGGTGGAATTGGGGTTGATTCGTGCCGATGATCGGGAGCCGATGTTGCGTCGATTGGTGGGGTCTTTACGCACGCAGCACTTCCTGGGAGAGGATGTCGGGGAGGGGTACTACGGTCGGTTCTATCATCTGGTGATGGCCAAACGGGCCAATACCAAGCGACTGTATCTTATCCCGGTCAAGAAAGACGCGTTTGGCGACGTGCATACCCAGTTTGAAGGGCGTAAAGAAGGACTGTTGTCTCTCATTACAGACGTCCGGCATGTGCGGTAACAGGGGATCATGGACTGGTTCACGTGGCTGAATCCATTGGAGTATGTGTCTGAAGAGGCCTATCTTTTCTGGTGGAACGTCGTGGCTGAACGATTTCTGGTTGGGGTGCCACTGCGGTTACTGACCGTGACCTTGCTGTCCGGATGTTATTGGTGTGGGGCGTATCGGCAACGTCTCGGTCTGGCGATTGTCTTCTTCTTGCTCGCGCTGGTGACGGCGTATGTCCATCCGCTCATGCATGTCATAGGGTTGGTGTAGCGCATGGCTGAACGGAATTCCAAGCGGGGCCCGCTGTTTGCGGAGAGTAATGTCAAGACGGACCAGCGTAGTTTGATCACGGCGATCAGTGAAATCCAGGAATTATCAATTGTGGAAAAAATGGGGCGGTCGCTGCCGACGCATATGATGCTCCTCGATCGGAAGTTTGCGTATTCGGAAGTGGGATTTCACGCGGTGTTGTTAGATGGGTTATGTAACCTCGTGGGTATTCCCTTCGCCGTCGCCGTCATGTGGGGGATCATGCCGATCTTTGGCAGTTGGGAGCCGACGTGGTTCGGGGTCCTGATGGCGTTGACGATGGGAGTCGGCTACGGGCTCCATTTTAACTGGATGCTGGGAAAGAATCTGGGGCATTGCTACTATGGGGCGGTCTGTCGGCGCTCAATCGATTATTTGTATCAAGCCCTGTGGGTCTGTCAGGCGATCAAGATTGTCTTGCTCTTTATTGTCTTTCACACGCTGCAGTCGGTCATCACACCTGCATCGGTACAGAAGGCATTTGCGGTGGTCTGGCCTGTGTTTCGACCGGTCATGAGCGATGAGTCTGCGGTGATCGTCCAAGACTGGATGATTCATCTGCGCGAAGTCTTGATTGCCTCTAGCTGGTTGGCGTTTGCGGTCACGGTGGTGGGATTGGTCATTCCCTATTACTATTGCTATATCGGTCAGATCAAGGCTGCCGAAGAGCATCGGAAGAATATTCTCTACGATCGGTATTAACCTCCCTCTGCGGTTCGAATCCTCGACACCCTCGCGCCTGGTGCGTCCGTCTTTAGCGGCGGAGTGCAATGTCTCTCTGTGTGAAGACAGAGGTCGGTGCGAGATCAGTTGATGCGATGGTGACCCTATGCCTTCATGGGGGACATCCCGCGTGGCACAGTTGTGAGATCGGTCACTGTGTGGTGGCCGATGAACGGAGGGTGGGAATTGTGTCGAGAATCTGGCCTTCTTCTCGGAGGGTCTTGGCCACGTCGGGAATGAGCGCGATCCAGTCTAGACCCACGCGATCGATGGCATCGGCCATCGTGTACCCCATCTCACTGAGCCAGTCTCCGCGATTGAGAATGAGTGCGGTGAGCAGTTTTTCACCGGTTGACTGTGCGGTCCATCCACCTACGAGTGCCTCTCGACAGATGCGCAAGAGATGCTGATGCCGCGGGGTCATGGGGTCTCCTCTCCCTGAGTCGTCACGCGTGTTCTCATTATACACGCAGGCCCGTTCATTTGGAAATTGTCTCTCTTCCCGTTCATTGCATCGCAGGCCTGTGTGCGTGTGGGGTCGTCCGTCCGAGAGGGACTCTCTGATAGGCGCGGGTGGCCCTCCAGCGAGGAGGGTGACGAGTCCTCGGACTCTACACTGACGGAGGATCGATTGTCGGAGTTGGGTGCGCCTGTGTGCGTGGCTCGGATGAGAGCCGAGTCGTCTCTACAGCGTAGTGGCTGGATCCTGTTGACCCGCAGGTGTTGGACCCATTTTCGTGCACGTCCGAGTCATCGCCCAGCTGTCGTGAAGGAGTGGGTCTCCAGAGCAGGCGAGAGATGGGACGGAGTCGAGCTGGGGCACTGGTGGGGTGAGGGACGGGTGGAGAGGGCGTGTGTGTGTTTAGGATTGTCGTGGCGTGCGATCGATGTCAGCCGTCCCCCGCGACACCGCGGGGGATGGCTGGTTCTGGACCAGCTGACCAAGGCTGGTAAAGGATGGAATGACTACCGGCGCTGGCGCTGGTGAGATTGCGGAACTCGCCGCAGGAGTCGCGGCTTGGCGCTCGGCGGCCTCTTCAAAGAATGCGCGTGCTCCGGCGGCAAGGCACGCCTTAATGATGCCCTGCCGCCGTGCTCCCCGGTGATACCGGGCCAGCCATCTTGTAATGAGACGGTCTTCTTCCTTTGATGGATTCAGCCGAATGTGCAATCTCACCAGCCTGCTCCTAGGCCACAGGTGCGGCGACATCAATCAGGCTGTCTACGTGCGTCGCTGGTGCTGGGATTGCAGGTTCTGCCTGTGGGGTGGTCCAGCGCGCATAGGTCAGATACCCCAACGCATTGGCAAACTGGCTGTCCGGCATGACCGTATAGTGTGACCGAAAGGCCGACAATTGCTCCTGCAGGAGTGCTGCCCCTCCTCCACAAAACACCAACCGATCGAGACCTGGGGCACCGGCCCCCCAGAGGGTCGTCATGTCACGAAAGAGTTCGTCGAGGAAGGGTGCGATCAACGGCTGCACCACACGCGTTAAGACCTCCTGGCTGACTGGCTCGCCCTTGATCATGATGGGTTTGGTCTGGCGAAACGCCCAATCGAATTCATACGCATCAATGGTCCGTTCTGTGTGTGTGGCGAGTTGAACCGCCGCCTTCTGAAAGAGGGTACTGACCCCTAAGACCAGCCCTTTTGATTGGTGTGCGAGAAAATTCCCATCGCACAGGGTCACTAACTCGGTCGTTCTCCCCCCGATATCCACGATGCCGACCCGTCCGAGTTTCAGGCTCTCATCCATCGTGGTGGCGGCGCAAAACGCCCCGACGCCTTGTGGCATGAGCGTGACCCGTGACGCGCGCAGTCCATGGCGAATGACGTCCTGGACCTGCTCATGCGCCTTGACGGCATTGAACACATGGAGGGGGAGTCCACTACAGACGTGACTGTGTGGGGGGATAAATTGCTTGAGATACTGGATCAGGGCCTTATAGCGGACCGAGGTCCACCAGCCGTCATATTCTTCCGAAAATCGAAATCCTCGGCTCACTGCGCCTTCTCCGACCACATAGTCCGCGCCATCCACGGTGACGGTATGGCCGTTATCCCCGAGTCCTAAGGAAAAGGTGTGCATATCGGCAGGGGCGACCAGGGAGGGGAGAATCATGCGTTGGTGATCGTGGCTCACGAATTTGGTGTAGCCATAGCCGACGTCCAAGCCGATGAGCATGGACGGTGGGGGTGGATTCCCGAGCGGTTTGGTGATGCGAGGTTTGTGTCTGCTTGCTTTTCTCATATCAGTCTCCTTGCGTGATAGGTGATCAGAATCACTCTGTGGCACATCTTCTATCTGGGTTATACGGGATCGCGAACAATGAGCCTATGGCGCCAGCTACGCCACCAGCCTGGCGTCAGCGTGGCGTCGCAGGAGTGATCAGGACGGGGAAGATGAGGAGAAAGTGTTGTGAGATAGAGAGGTTCGAAGTCGTGACGTCGTGCACAATGAGCGGCAGTTCAGCGGAGAGTTGGCGGTCAGAGGGCGGATGTCTTGGTGGTGGATGGCGGCGGCCGGATACAAAACCAATGAAATCAATGGTGTCGAGTTCAACTCCTTTCCTATCGTGGATGCCTGGTGCTGCGCAGGGACGATCCGGTGTGTGGAGTGGGCTGAGGGGAGGAGGTGTCGGGGCTCGTCGAATGCTGTACGCGGTTTGTACGGACATAACATCTATATATAGATGTCTATTTCCATTATGCACTCAGCCGAGTAGTGATCCCGTAGTACTCCATGAAGAGACAAATAGAATAAGCCGCTGAAAGACCGTTTGGTAAGGAGGGGTCATGGGGGATAAGGAACATGCCGCGGGCGTGCCAGTGGCAGTTCATGGGCGAGAGGCGTTACGACAGGCATTTGATCACATCATTGAGCAGATCGCGTATCACCATTCAGAAGATCTGGAGCGATGTTGGAACATCATTCTCGATGTGACAGGGCGTCGACAACAGTATGCCAAGTTGGATAGCTGGATGGAAAAACGTATTAACAAGATGCCATGGCTCAGTCCGACTCGGTTGGCAGGCGAAGCGCGATATTATTGTAAAATGCCGAGTGAGATGAAGCCATTCTTGATAGCTTTGGCTCGTCGGGTGAAAACGCGGGTCCGTATTCGGGGGTTTCGAGAACGGTTGGCGGCGGACGTGGCGCTCGGACGTGCCGATGCGCATAAGGAGACAGAATGATGCCCGTCACGCATATTGCTGGGGCGTTGGCACTGACGGGATGGTGTCTGGGTCCTGACCCATTGGTGTTGGACGCGTTATCAGGGGGGGGTGCCATTGTGGTGGCCGTGGTATCACGGTCCTGATTCTCGCGTGCGATTGGCGTCGTGGCGAAATGCGGGTCTCGCGGATTACTTCAGCTGCACGTGTGGTATGAGTGCGATATTGATGGTGGCCTGGCAGGAGCAATGGATAGTGAGCTGGGCTGACAGGCTCCATCAAGCGGTCAGCGAAGGAAGGCGGTGAGTATGGGTGAGCAACGGGTGACCTGTCGGCCATCTGGTGTGGTGTCGTTGCTGCAGCGGGTGGTAGATGGAGTGGCAGGGACTGCACTAGGTGCGTCACCGATTTACGTGCTTGGGATCGGGCGTAATCCGAAACCGTGGGACAATCGGTGTTATTTTGATTTGGAAGATCCTGACATCCCTACGGTGCGATTACGGGCGTGGATGGAGGGGAAGAAGACCCCAGAGTGGAATCATCTGATCGTGGTCTGTGCCTTGGTGCGCTTTAAAGTGAAAAAGCCTGGAATCTCCGTCGAACCGGAATTGGAAGTGCTCGGCATTCAAGAGACGATGGTGTCATCCACCTCGCGTGATGAGTTGCGCATGCGCTTTATGGCGGCACTACAACGTCCTAAAGCCGTGGTGGTGGATATATTTCTCAAAGAGAAACCGCACATGGTCTTACTCACGAATCAAGGGGGAGAAGCGGATCGTGATATACGGACGCAGTTGGCAGGGTATGAAGATCTCCTGACGTTTGACGTGGTTCCGGTAAAGATGATGAATCCTGAGAGCGTGGCGCAGGCGTTTCGCGCGCTGCAAGTGAAAGTGGGGCAAGTGGATTGTATAGTGCTGGCGCGTGGCGGGGGGGAAGGTATCCAAGCGTTAGAACATGACGTCGTGTTAGCGGCGTTGAGTGAGCGTGTGATTCCGGTGATGACAGCGATCGGGCATGCCAGTGACTCGACGTTAGCGGATGAACTGGCCGATCTCACGTTTCCGGTGCCCGGAGCGTTAGGGCGGTGGTTGCGCGATCAATTGGAAGCCAAAGCCCGGCGGGCTGCTGAGCAAAAACGATTGAGCCTGGTGGATCTCGACAAGGAATATCGGACGGTCTTAGGCAAGCTCGAGATCTTAGACAAGGATCGTCTGGAGCGGACGGCGAAGCTGGCGCAGATCGAACAAGAGCGGGCGAAGGATCGAACGGCCCTCGCAGAGTCGGATGTGGCCCTCGG
>ERZ1292625.3446-Hain-H41-01um-R1-3446-length-12904-cov-4_pt1 | contig 12904 bp, 11 predicted proteins | sample MGYA00564400_ERZ1292625 | MGnify/ENA primary metagenome ERZ1292625 (study PRJEB36523, sample SAMEA6512639) | groundwater metagenome | collected 2019-01-08 | study: AquaDiva: Metagenomics assemblies of 32 groundwater samples
CAGTTTAAAGAGCAACTCAAAGCAGAGGGTCTAAAAGGCGTACGCGCACAGCGGGCGGGCTGTTTGGATACCTGCGAGTTTGGCCCGTCAGTCGTGATTTACCCAGAGGGAATATGGTACGGAAACGTTCAGCCTCAAGATGCCGCCGAAATCGTTGCGTCTCATCTCAAAAATGCGCAACCGGTAGCTCGTCTAAGAATTCCAGGAAAGTAGTTTGAATCTCCGATTCTTGGGGGTAAACTCAGATTATGCAATTTAGGCGAAGTACATTCTTGATTAACAGGCCTTTTCAGCTTCGCTTTTCTTTATATGTTTGCTCCTGGTTATTTGCCCTGAGCCTGGTCTATCCGCTCATCATTTATAATCTATTTCTATTTTTTCTCCGCTATATCATTACGGATCCTCATAGCGCGGCAGGAGAAAATTTAATTCAGATGCGACAGGAAGTCATGGTGCTCCTGGTGACGCTGCAGGTTATTTTTTTGGCCGTGACTTTTTTACTCAGCATGTTCACTTCGCACCGAATTGCGGGTCCCCTTCATAAGCTGAAAAATCACTTCAGGCTCGTAAAAACAGGGGCGCTTGATCAAGATGTTCGCTTTAGAAAGCGGGATCACTTCGGGGACGTCGCGGACGGCTTTAATGAAATGGTTCATGGGCTTCGTAATATAGCGGAAAAGAGAAACCAATCCATTCGAGCTGCAATGGATATTTTAATTTTAGCGAAAGAAAAAACCAAAGGGGATGCGCTGTCAGAGATTGACCGGGCACTCCTTTCCTTAAAAACTGCACTATCCAGCGCCCCCAAAGGGTCATAACGAATTTTTCATGCTTCGCTTTAGACCTCATCATTTTCTTTGTACTGTTGGCTTTCAGGGAAAAGGGTATTCCCCTACATTCGTTGACAATTACCAAAAAGTGGCCGACCAGTTGCGCAAGGGCAGCCCTGAGGCTGATCAAATTTTGATCGCCGTAGTCGGTGGAGCTGATGTTATCTGTCAGCCATGTCCTAACCGAACGGGCGATGTCTGTCGCACAGAGGAAAAAATTCAAGCATTAGATTTGGCACATAGCCAAGTGCTGGGCATTAAAGAAGGCGACGTACTTTCCTGGGGTGCCGCAAAGTCTTTGATTGTAAATCACATGACTGATCAGGCTTTCGATCGTTCATGCTCGAGATGCGGATGGAAAAGCGATGGCATCTGTAAAGCGGCCTTAGAGCGGCTGCGAACGGAAGCGAAAAAATGAAACGCCAACTAAGCACAACTCTGACCTTAATGCTTTTCATTGGTCTCAGCTCCGCACCCGCATTTGGCAAGCGAGCCACAAATGCGGCCAGGGCGACGGACCAAAACACGCTTGTGTCGACTGCAGAGATCCCTGTGCTTTCAGTTGAACAATTACAAAATCGGCTTTATCAGGCCGACCGATCAAAACCCGCTAAAACACTTAAAGCTGCTTACGATCTTTTTTTTGAGCTGAAATTTTCTGAAGCGAGGGACCTGGCTAGCGCTTTGCGCATGGATCCACAGTTTTCCGACTATGCAAATTGGATTTCGGCCCTCTGTGACCGAGGTATGGCTGAAAATGCTTATGTCGCTCGTGATTCAATTGCGGCTATAAACATGGTCAACCGCTCGATGCAAGGCTTTCATCTGATTGAAACTCTCAATCCGTACTCTCCGCTAGTTAAGCATGTTCCGAAGGAAATCGGTTTAAGCGAAGCAGTTCGCGGAAATATTTTAGCGCTGTCGGGGCAGTGGGATGCTGCTATCGCGTCTTTCGAGCGTGCGTTTCTTAGACTACAACTCGCTACAACTTTAGACGAAATATCTATCACTGCCATTTCTAATTACTCGCTAGGTTGTAAAAAAATAAGTTTAAAAAAGGGGTTCAAGCGCAAAAATCTCTGCGACTCTTGGATTGAAAAATTTATCGACCTGTTTCCGCCTCAATCCGAAGAAATTAAAGCCCTCCTTAGCCAATTTCCGGAAGCAATCAACAAACCAAGACCCGTTTCTCAAGCTCCGAAATCCAGTTTAACTTACAAGGCGCCGGACTTGGATCAATCAGCGTTTGATCAAGCATTTCAATATATTCTTAAGGATAAAAATGGATCAGCGATAGATGCCTTTCGTAAATTTCTGGATGATTTTCCTAGATCTGCATTTCGTTATCGAGCCCGATATTGGCTTGCTACGGCTTTGGATCGCGACGGCAGCAAAGATAAGGCAAAACCTTTATACGAAGATTTAGAGCGAGAAAATCCGGTCACTTATTACGGAATGCTGGCTGGTATTAATTTAGGCCACAGCCCGGGAGAGATCCGCGATGGGTCTGTTCCCGCCGCCGCTGCATCAGACCCCTTTTTGACCCCTCTCGAAACATTTCGACTCGCGCGCGCCCAACTGCTCCTTGGAGTACATGCTACCGAATTGGCCGCAATCGAACTCAAGGAGCTTCGAGGCAGAGATACTTTATCCAGTGCGTATCTCTATTACCTAGCCACTCTTAATTACGAGTCTAGAAATTATAGTAATGTTTTTTCAATTTTGGGAGCGCTCAACTTTCGCGGATATAGTGGCGCGCTCTCTAATCACGCAATAAAAATGATTTTTCCACTGGTTTATTTACCTTTGATCGAAAAATTCGCATTAGAAAGCCAATTAGACCCCATCTTGGTTCTTAGTCTGATTAAGCAAGAGTCCGCTTTTGAGCGGTCAGCCCTGTCCAGTGTCGGCGCGGTGGGCGTAATGCAAATCATGCCAACTACCGCTATCGAAATTGAACCCGTATCCAGACTGGGTCTCAATGAGCTTCAAACTAATTTGAGAATAGGCACCAAATATTACAGAAAGTTGCTGACCCGTTTCAATGGAAACAACGCATTGGCGTTAGCGGCATACAATGCCGGCCCTCACGCGGTCGATCGCTGGGTCCGCGATTTTCCAAATAAGCGCGGCTTGTTAGAGTTTATAGAGTTTATTCCATACCGAGAGACACGCGAATACGTTTCTTCGATTGTTCGAAACTACCTTTGGTATTCAAAAAAATTAACTGGAAACTCATCCAAGGGGTTAAATTATTTTTGGAACGTTTACGGGCCGCCAGAAAAGCCGGCCGCGCTTCATCCCAGCCCTGCCAGTCCTGAAATGTTTGGCGTTGATTAAACTGCAAATCTAAAGTGCATTACATCACCGTCTTTAACGACGTATTCTTTACCTTCTAATCGCAAACTTCCTGCGTCGCGCACGGCGGATTCGCACTTGTATTTCATCAAATCGTCAAAGTGATAAACGTCCGCTTTGATAAAGCCTTTTTCGAAATCTGTATGAATCACGCCTGCGGCCTGGGGGGCTTTTGAGCCCTTTTCAACGGTCCAGGCGCGGACTTCGGTTTCGCCTGCAGTAAAATAGGTGATAAGCCCCAACAGCGCATACCCTGCGCGAATGACACGACTTAACCCCGGTTCATCCATCCCCATTTCTTTGAGAAACGCTTCTTTTTCATCCGCCGCTAGCTCTGCAATTTCAGATTCGATTTTACCGCAAATCTGGACGACAGGGCTGCCTTCGATCTGCGCGTGCGCTAAAAGTTTTTTTACATAATCATTAGGCTCTCTGTTTCCAATGTCTTTGTCATCGACGTTGGCGACATACATCACTTTTTTAGCCGTGATTAAATGAAAGTCATGAACAAGCGAAAGCTCGTCTTTGGTAAGTCCCAATGCGCGAACAGGGGTTCCCGACTCAAGTGCGCTTTTTACTCGTTCGAGAACTGGCATAATCGTAATCATTTTTTTGTCGCCTGTCTTCGCAGCCCTCTGCATGGTCTGAAAACGCTTATTTACGGTTTCTAAATCTGCGAGCATAAGCTCCGTATCAATTACTGAAACATCGCGGACTGGATCAACTGAACCGTCAACGTGAATTACATTGGGATCGCTAAAGCAACGCACGACATGAGCGATGGCCTGAGTTTCTCGAATATGACCCAGAAACTGGTTGCCCAATCCTTCTCCTTTAGAGGCGCCCTTAACAAGTCCAGCAATATCCACAAAAGTCATGGTCGCCGGAACCAGCTTCTGTGGCGGGATATATTTAGCTATGTTTTCTAATCGAGGATCCGGAACTCTCACGATACCGGTGTTGGGATCAATCGTACAAAAGGGGTAGTTGGCAGCCTCGGCTTTAGCTGAGGTAAGAGCGTTAAAGATCGTAGATTTTCCAACATTTGGTAGTCCAACAATTCCACATGCAAAACCCATATTAAATCCTTATTTTGAAGATACGCCGCCTGCATCGCGGTCTTTGTTAAATTTGTTTTGTGCACCAGAGACGTCACCTGCGATCAAACATTTAATAGCCTGCTCGATATCATCTAAAACAGGATCCAGCCCGGCCAACTCATCGTCCGAATACTGCTGAAGTACATAATCAGCAGGAGACATTTGTCCCGGAATTTCCGGTCTACCCACACCTACACGCACCCGATGGTAGTTAAGTTTTCCTCCGCCCAAGTGCGCATCTATGGACTTGAGTCCATTGTGCCCCCCGGTTCCTCCCCCTGTTTTAATACGCAAGGAGTGCAGTTTTAAATCTAAATCATCGTGAATCACAATAAGGTCGCCGGGCTCGCATTTATAAAAATGAAAAATGGAGCCAATGCATTTACCGGAGTTGTTCATAAATGTTTGAGGCTTTATCAAAACAACTTTCTCACCAGCTACTTCGACCTGATAGATCTCCCCTTCGTACTGTTTCGCCGGCCCTCGGGCGTGCCAAACATCGACTAGACGATCCACAGCGAGAAACCCTACGTTATGTCTTGTAGTTTCGTAACTCGGACCCGGATTGCCTAAACCTGCTATGATTTTCATTAAATAAAAAGACTACTGACGCTGTCGTAGTTGTGAATGCGGTGAATAGCTTCTGCCAAGAGATCTGCTACTGAAAGCTGAACTATTTTTTTACACTTTAGCGCCTCTGGAGAAAGCGGAATCGTATCTGTTACAACGAGAGTTTCAATTTTAGACTGATTAATGCGCTCAATCGCGGGGCCAGACAAAACGCCATGCGTGGCCGCCGCATAAAGATGGGTCGCGCCCTTTTCAAGAACCGCATGAGCCGCTTCAGTGAGCGTTCCAGCCGTATCAATCATGTCATCTAAGATGATCGCCTTTTTGCCTTTTACATCCCCGATGATGTTCATGGCTTTGGCTTCGTTCGGCCCCGTTCGTCGCTTGTCAATCATTGCTACCGTTGCATGGAGTCTCTTTGCATAAGCACGAGCGCGTTCAACGCCACCCGCATCCGGACTTACGATGACTAGGCCCTCGCCCTGCATTTTCATTTCGTCTCGGATGTAATCCACGATTTTAGGAAGTGCGAAAAGATTATCAAACGGAATATCAAAAAAGCCTTGGATCTGACCCGCATGAAGGTCCATCGAAACGACGCGCGTTGCCCCCGCACTGGCAAGTAGATCGGCCACCAATTTAGCGCTAATCGGAGTGCGTGGGGCGACTTTTCTGTCTTGCCGCGCATAACCATAATAGGGAATGACAGCAGTCACTTCCTTAGCGCTTGCTCGTTTAAGCGCGTCAATCATAATCAAAAGTTCCATGAGCGTGTCATTGACGGGACGGCAAGTACTTTGAATGACATACACATCTCTACCGCGAACGTTTTCTTGTATCTCCACAAAGATTTCGCCGTCACTAAACCGTTTCACTTCGGCATGACCGAGGGACTTACCCAGTTTTTCGCAAATTTTTTCGGCTAATGGTTTATTGGCGTTTCCAGAAAGTATGACCCAATCTCGTAAGCGCATGGTCGGCACCCTACCCTAATGGGGCGGAATTCTCAAGATAGATGCGGAGCGTTATATTTGAGTCTTAAGTGTGTCTCCCAAGACGCCGATACATGCTTGAGGGCATTAAAAATGTGGGAAGTTCCAAGATATAGAATAAAAGCTTATTTGAGACAGCTCCGCAAGGGGCGCTCAGAAACGGACCGTGACGGTAAGGCTCGATTTCATTATATGAAAGTCAGAGGACAACTTGCGGTGGTGGAGGGCTTTGGCCGTACCCCTGAGATTATCGGAGTCAGCCTTCTCTTAAATGATCTATCCTATAATGGGGTTTGGCTATTTTCCTCTAAACCGCTTTTACCAGGTCAGGGGATTCGCCTGACCCTTCAATATCCGACAGATTTTTTCGTCGCTGGAGTCATTTTATCGTGCTCACAAACTCTGCGTCCTTTTTCGGTTTTGTCTAATGGAAGTTCGTTTCCCCACCGCGTGCATATTAAATTTAATACTCAAAGCACTGATGAACTCGTGGATGTTAGAAAGTTCGTTCACGGTGTTCAGGCGAAACTCTATCCAGTTGGAAACGCTTAAATCACTACAAAATTGATAATTTTGTCTTTAACGAAAATTACCTTTTTGAGCTGTTTGCCTTGAAGATGGGATTTAACTGTCGGCAGCTCTTCGGCCATTTTCTGTACGATGCTTTGCTCCGAACCTGGCTCAATCTGAATCGTCCCACGTGTCTTACCCATCACCTGAATCGCAACAGAGATCAATTCGTCCTTAGCAAGGTTCGCATCAAACTCAGGCCAGGGTTCATAAGTCAAAACAGATTTTTCTCCGAGCCTATTCCATAACTCCTCAGCCAAATGGGGCGCAAATGGGTTTAATAGCTGAATAAATGGACGTAGACACTTTTTAGGTCTTCGCTCAGCAGGGGTAAAATGATTGATAAAAATCATCATTTGGCTAATGGCGGTATTAAACCTAAGCCCTTCGATATCCTCGCTGACTTTTTTTATCGTCTTATGCGTAATTTTTAAATCGTCTGCTGTAGGTTCTACATCTTGGGCCAGGCATTTTTCCTGGTCATCAATAAATACACGCCATACGCGGTGTAAAAATCGAAAGACTCCCTCAATCGCAGTCGTCGACCATGGCTTATCGCGATCCAGTGGGCCCATAAACATCTCGTAAATTCGCAAGGTGTCCGCGCCGTATTTATCTACAACGGTATCCGGATTAATAACGTTGCCTCGAGATTTGGACATTTTTTCGCCGTCCTCGCCTAGAATCATCCCTTGATGCACTAGCCGCTGAAAGGGTTCATCGTGGCTAACTAGGCCGACATCAAAAAGCACTTTCATCCAAAAACGCGAATACAGCAGATGGCCCACGGCGTGTTCTGGCCCGCCCAAATAAAGATCAACAGGCATCCAATATTTTTCAGAGTCTTTACTAAAGGGTTCACTGGTATTTTGCGGATCGATATATCTTAAAAAATACCAAGACGAGCCTGCGCTCCCAGGCATGGTATCCGTCTCGCGCCTGGCTTTATTTCCTGATTTTTTATCTGTAGTATTTACCCAACTCTGAATTGCCGCAAGTGGGCTTTCTCCTGTTCCGCTCGGCTCATAACTTTGAACCTCGGGAAGCACGATTGGAAGCTCATTTATGGGCACCGGCGTTCGCGTCCCATCTTCTAAATGAAGGATCGGAAATGGCTCGCCCCAATACCTTTGTCGAGAAAAAAGCCAGTCTCTGAGTTTGTATTGAACGGTCCGGCTTCCAAATTTATCTTTTTCCGCTTTCAGAACAACGGCTTCTTTGGCTTGCCCGGTCGGCATACCAGATATAAATCCAGAATTCACTGCCGTGCCATCTCCTGTAAAAAACTCATCGCTATTTTTGTCGTCTGGACTCTTCTCTACGACTTTAACAATAGGCAGTGCAAATTGTTTTGCAAATGCACCATCTCGTTCATCATGGGCCGGCACTGCCATGATCGCGCCCGTGCCATAACCCATCATGACGTAGTCAGCGATCCACACGGGAATTTTTTGTCCAGTAAAGGGGTTGTTAACGAATGCGCCAGTAAATGCTCCCGTTTTATCTTTCGAAACTTCCTGTCGCGCTATTTCTGATTTAGCCGCTGCACGAGCTTGATAAAGTTCTACTTCGTTTTTTTGATCCGGAGCAGTGAGCAGCCCCACTAAGGGATGTTCTGGAGCTAATACCATAAATGTGGCGCCAAATACGGTATCTGGCCGTGTAGTAAAAACTTCGATTTCTTTTCCTATAGAAGGGCTCACTACCGCGAACTTCATCCTTAGGCCCTCGCTGCGGCCAATCCAATTTCGCTGAAGCTCCTTTGTTCCCTCGGGCCAATCAAGCTTATCGAGATCGCGCAGAAGTCTTTCGGCGTAGTCGGTGATTTTAAGCATCCACTGTTTCATCGGTTTGCGTTGCACAGGGTGTCCGCCGCGCTCGGATTTTCCGTCTACGACCTCTTCGTTGGCCAAAACAGTTTTAAGCGCCGGGCACCAATTGACGGCAACTTCTTTTTGGTAGGCCAGGCCTCGCTCATAGAGTTTTAGAAAAATATATTGTGTCCATTTATAATATTGAGGGTCACAGGTAGAAACTTCGCGACTCCAATCGTAACTAAATCCGATCATCTGCAATTGGCGACGAAATGTTACTACAGCTTTAGCAGTCGTGATCGAAGGATGCACACCCGTCTGCAACGCGTACTGCTCGGCGGGTAATCCAAATGCATCCCATCCCATAGGATGGAGAACATTAAATCCTTTGGCCCGTTTGTATCTTGAGACAATATCGGTCGCCGTATAACCTTCTGGATGGCCTACGTGTAACCCCGAACTGCTTGGATAAGGAAACATATCCAATATATAATATTTTGGTTTTGTGCTCTTTTGTTCTGTTTTGAAAACCTGGCCGCTGTCCCAAAACTTCTGCCACTTAGATTCTATTTTGCCTGGTTCGTAAGCCATAATAATTTTTAAGGTTAACACATTGCGCAGTTCGCGGGTAGCTGGTACATGCGAGGATCAAGCTATGCTGATAACTACACCCATTGTTAATACTGAAAACCATGAAGTAGTCCCTGGCACTGAGGGCCGCGCTTCGGTGCGTTATCGCCCTTCGGGTGAAGCCATGCATTCTTACATTGGCCCCTGGCAAGAGGCTAATTTGCTTTATATTGAACAAGGGCGCCTATCTGAGCGCCTCAACCAGCCCGACTTAGAACCTTTGGTCATTTATGATTTGGGTCTCGGAATCGGCGCCAATGCTATTGCCGCTTTAGAGTGCCTTAAAAATTCGGCACATACTCGGTCACTCCATATTGTAAGTTTTGAAAATGATATGAGTGGGTTGGGCTTAGGACTTACTCGCTTGGATTTGTTTCCTTTTCTGAAACCTTACGTTTCGATATTAAATATTCTTGCCGACAAAGGCTTCTATTCGAGCCCTGACAAAAGCTTTGTTTGGGAGTTGCGCACAGGCGATTTTCTTTCTATGCCTTTGGAAGGCCCGTCTCCGGAACTTATTTTTTTCGATTTTTATTCGCCTAAAACTACTCCCCAACTTTGGACTCAGGTTTGTTTTAAAAAACTGAGAGTCGCTTGTGAGCCGCGAGCGCGGATTCAGAAATCCTCTGTATTGCTAACTTATAGCGCCGCCACGGCAGCCCGTGCCGCACTTCTTATGGGGGGATTTTATGTGGGTTATGGTGCCTCGACCCCAGTAAAGTTGGGTACAACGATCGCCTCTACTATTACTTCTGAGATAAAAAGACCCCTCGATCAGCGCTGGATCGAAAAATTCGAAAACTCAACCAAACCCCTTCCTAAGGACTGGCTCATGCGAGATTTTCCGATCGCTAGAGCCCAGGTTATCCAAGCGGTAAAAGCTTTTTACCCCGCCCCACTCGAAACAGCGCCCACGCCATAAGTGAAAAGGCGAGTACTGCCGTTCCGTTGTGCTCAGCTAATTTTGGAAATAAAGAGCTTAGATCTAGAGTCTCGTTCAGTTTTTTGTTTAGAAGAATAAGCGCCAGAAAAATTCCTGATATTGCCCCGCCTGCAATCAGGCCCGAAGAGAACAAGACGCCCGGGCTGGATTCGCTGTCTTCTACGGCTTTATTTTTTTTGCGCCGAACATAATCAACACAGTACCGAACTAACCCACCGATAAATATGGGCATTGAACTCGAGAGCGGCAAGTAAACTCCAACCGCAAATGGGAGCGCGGCTATGCCGCAAAGTTCCAGCACGATAGAAATCGCAACTCCAAGAAGGACCAATCCCCATGGAAGCTTCTGGGATAAAATCCCGTCGATAATCAAAGACATGAGTTGCGCTTTAGGCGCGTTATACTTAGTGACCGGAGTGCCGTCATCCCTGTGCTTAAGTACTCCATTAATGCCGGGATCTACGAAATATTGAATTTTGCCTTGATCATCAACTAAATATTTTCCTGCCTGAAGCGAGGCGTACGGTCCTGCCTGATCTGCGGGTAATAAATGCCAAGCATGATAAAGTTGCGTATTGCCTTTTCCTTCTGGGCCTTCAACACGTTCCATTTTCGTGAGTGCTTTTACATTTTCTACGCGCACATGTGCCGGAAGGTTGAGCTTTGAGTAAACTGTCGAAGCATTATTTAAAACCTCAAGAGTATAGCCAATCACGAGAGCAGAGGTGAGGGCACCGATCAGTAGCGCGATCTGCTGCGCTTTGGGGGTGGCTCCAACCAGATATCCAGTTTTTAGATCTTGCGACGTGGTACCGCCATTAGACGCTGCCACGCAGACAACAGCCGCAACGCTAAGCGCTGCGACACGATATTCGGGGCTTACCCAGCCCAATGCTAAAAACACGAGACTCGTAATGAGAAGAGTCGCTACTGTCATTCCAGATATAGGATTAGAGGAGGATCCAATTTCTCCAGTAAGGCGTGAGCTCACAGTCACAAAAAGAAACCCAAAAAGCACGATTAGAATCGCGCCAATCAGATTCATTTTTAGAGTGGGCGCGATCCAAATTGCTAAAACCAATAACAAACAACCGCCCAAAACCCAGGACATCGGCAAGTCGCGCTCAGTCCTTTCGCCCGATTTAGTTTTTATTCCACTCGCCTTTAAATTTCCAAAACCTGCCGCGGCTGAGCGAACGATAGTTGGTAGACTTTGAGCAAGGCTGATGATACCGCCGGTTGCTACAGCGCCTGCACCAATGTAAAGAACATAACTTTTCCAAATGTCGTACCAGCCCATTTGTGAAATCAGTTTCGTCGCCGGGAAAATGGGTACCGCCACGTGATCCCCAAAGAGCTTGATCATCGGAATTAATACCCAACTCGATAAAATTCCGCCTGCGACCATGATCGAAGCGATTCTGGGCCCGATGATGTACCCCACTCCTAGAAGCTCTGGAGACACCTCTGCAGAGACGACAGCGCCTTTAAACCATGAAATGGTTTTCTCAGGCACATCCGTCCAAAGCTTCATGCCGACATTGATGACTTTATAAATGAGGCCAAAAAAGAATCCTGTAAAAACTGTTTTTGCGCTGGTGCCACCTTTTTCTCCAACGATTAATACTTCAGCGCAGGCCGTACCTTCTGGATAAATAAGCTGCCCGTGGCCTTTTACGATCAGGGCGTTTCTCAGCGGAATCATCATCAATACGCCTAAAAGTCCGCCCAGCGTCGCCACGAGCATGATGCGCGTAAGTTCCATATCGAATCCTAAAATTAAAAGCGCAGGCATAGTAACAGCGATTCCAAAAGCAATCGATTCACCGGCGGAGCCAGTGGTTTGAACAATATTGTTTTCAAGAATCGTGGCTGGCCTTAGCCCAAAGACCTTAGAGAGCCCCCGAAACAACGTAATAGACAAAACAGCTACCGGGATCGAGGCACTTACGGTCATTCCAACTTTGAGAGCGAGATAAAGCGACGAAGCTCCAAAAACAATTCCTAAAATGATACCCATCAAAACAGGCGCTAAGGTCAGTTCGGCTACATTTTTCGAAGATGGAATAAACGGTTTATGTTCCATAATTGTCCCCTATTTTATTAGCACCTTAAAAGGTGTCTCGCAGGCTCAGACATTAGCGGGAGAACGGGACCTTGGCAAAAAAATTCAATCCTTTAATGGGTTTGACTGGGGTTTTGACCTGACTTAAAGTGACCGAATGAAGCTCCGGACCATCATTATACTAGGTTTATTGGGGATCACCTCCGGTTGCGGCAAGTCCCCTGCTAAAGTCCCAGGCCCACCGCCCGAGGCTGGACCTGCCGTAGAATTGGGTGATTCGCAGCTTCGTGTAACCGGATTTGCCCAGCCTACGGTTCTTAACGAGCTCTATTCGGAAAGGCGGCCTAAATTTTTACGCGCAGCCTTTCATTTTCGCCCTAACTTTACAGGCCGTATACAATTCTTTGAAAGAAAGCTTCTTTCAAACGACTGTGGGGACATCCCGCCTGACCTCGAATACACTTGGACAGAAAAGGATGACGACGGAAATGAAGTCTCCATTCCGTTTAAAACGGAAACCGAACTGAGTGTAAAGAAAAATCTCCGTTATGTACTGAGAGTAAAAATCTTAAACCCGTCCGCTTGTCGAACTCTATATTATGGATTTTCGATGACAATAGTTTCTAGCCTAAACTAAAAACCAAAACTCAATCCAGCTAGGACATCGAGGCCATTCCATTTATCCGAACGAGTCGTGTCTGTTGAGATGCTGGAGAACCACATATAATATCTGAGATCCACCTTAAAGCTCAATAGCGGCGCTAGCGGAAAGCTTCCGCCTGCTTCGAGCAGCCAACCAAAATCACTTTGATTCCAGTTTAGAGACCCAAACGAAATCTCTGTATCTACGCCGGAGGTAGTCTGAGTTAATTTATCAGAAAGTGATTTTGCATAGTAAAGACCCGCGCCCAAGGTAACCATCGGAATCATCGTCGCTTTGAAAATCACGGGGATTTGCAAATATTGCGCGGCCAAGTCGGTCACGGCGTTAGCGCCAAAATTTATTTTAGTCATTAAAAAATCGGTATCAAA
>ERZ1292625.2802-Hain-H41-01um-R1-2802-length-15263-cov-11_pt2 | contig 12903 bp, 11 predicted proteins | sample MGYA00564400_ERZ1292625 | MGnify/ENA primary metagenome ERZ1292625 (study PRJEB36523, sample SAMEA6512639) | groundwater metagenome | collected 2019-01-08 | study: AquaDiva: Metagenomics assemblies of 32 groundwater samples
AGCTATGGCATTATTTCGACTCGATCGAAAAAAACAGTTTGCAAGTCCGACCTTGGTGTGGTGCCTCTCATTTCTTTACGCCATTGTGGTGGGGTTGACCTTACAGAAACTAGTGCTGCCGCTCGTCGCATCGTTACACGCCGGCCATGGTTTGCTGCATCAGGATGCCCTGCATTATCACCTCGTGGCGGTCCAGCTCGCCGAGCGCATTCAGACCATCGGCTGGTCGGAATGGAGGCTCTTTCCGGCAATCGGAGGGGGAACGGGAAATGTAGGGTTGTTATCGGCGCTGTACGTGTGGTTTGGCCCCAATCCTGCCTGGTTTCTTCCTTTCGCTGCAGCGGCACACGCCACCGGAGCTACGGTCTTGTACCTGCTTGGGTCGGTGTTGTGGCCTGGTCGTGTGGGCCGGGTAGGTGGATTGGCGGCAGCGGCTCTCTTTGTGCTGTACCCTTCATCGATGTTGTCGTATGGACAAAACTACAAAGATCCCTTCTCAATCGCCGGAACGTTGCTGGTTGTGTACGGCTTTCTCTGCGCCGTGACTACTTCGTATCCAGTGCGGTTCAAGCGGACTCTTGCGGCGATGACCGCGGGGATCCTGCTGATGTGGTGCGTGCGTCCCTACATACTCTTCGTTGTCTCCGGCGGGCTTGTAGCTGCACTGGTGATCATGGCCGCCAACGCCGGTTTTCGCCATCGATGGGGCAGTGAAAGAAGCGCGCTCGCCAGAGGCATAGTGTGTATTGTTCTGATCCTGGCGGCGGCTTTGGGGTTGCCCAAAGGCCGGCATCTAGAAACCTTCAACACCGAATCCATCGTGAACAGTCTCACTACTAGTATTTACCAAGATTGGGCCTGGAAACCATCCGGGTGGGTTCCTGTACCAATAGAAGAGGGCCTGAAGCGATTGTCGGTCCTTCGGGTAGGTTTTGCTGCCCACGGGGACTCTGTGGGTGCCGGTTCGCAGATTGATGCCGATCGGATTCCAGATAGCGCTGGAAGCACACTTGCCTATATGCCCAGAGCAGCGATAGTCGGATTGCTCGCGCCTTTTCCTTCTTCCTGGATGGACAAAATGAGTTTGTTCCGTGTGGTGGGGGCCATGGAAACCGCACTGTGGTACCTGCTCATTCCAGGGCTGCTCTGGGCCGTTATGGCACGTCCAAGTTCGGCGATGCTCTCCGGCATGATCGTCTGTGGAATCATGATCATGTTTTACAGCTATATCCAGCCGAATGTCGGCACGCTCTATCGGGTTCGTGGGGGGCCGCTGTTCTTCTTCATCCTCTGCGGTGCCATTGGGTGGGCTCGTATCGGACTCACCCTGTTATCGTCGGCTCATCGGCGATGTCGAGATGACGTGTCGTCGGGAGTACTCTCCCGCGAATCGAAAATCATCCCATCGATAACCGACGTGTCCGCTGCTGGGATTGCGGTGGTGTTTCTCACCGCCGTCTGGTACTTCGGTTTTCTGGTGCGCGATCTGTTGCTGGTCAACATCTATGGATTAGGCGGGCAGTTGGATGGTTTCTTGTCGGCATCCATGATTCCCATGTTTCTCGTCGGGGTGTTGGTGTTGCCGTTGGCAGATGTCTTGACGGCGCCGTTCATCCAAGCCGGACGCGGGGGCGTCAGCCAAGAGGCCGCACGACTGGCCAGGTCGTTCATTTCGTTCGCAGCCATAATCGTAGGAGTGGCGGCGGTCGGCCTTGTGGCGGCGTCCGAGTGGATTGTTCCGTGGTTTGTCTCCGGCCGAGCGCCTCACGATGTAGATGAGGCTGTGACGATGTTGCGATGGTTTTCTGCGCTGCTGGCGCTGTCTGCCTGGACGGTCGTGGGGAACGGAGTGCTGAATGCGGTGAATCGTCCGCTGGCTGCCGCGATTGCTCAGCTCTGTGTTCCGGTCGTCACGATTGTCTCGATTCTTGTATGTTCTGAAACACTCGGACTTCGTGCGGCGATCGCGGGGATGATTGCAGGGACGTTTCTGAACGCGTTGATCGCCTGGTATTTCAGCAGTCGGGCAGGTGCTCCTCTGATACCGCTTCCCCCTGGCCGGTGGTCCGACCTGTCGTCGGTGTACCGAAATTACATCATGCTTGCGATCGTTGCGCTGTTGGTCGGCCTGACCATCCCGATCAATCTCGCCTTTGCGGCCAGGCTTGAGCCTGGGGCAGTGACGGCATGGGCATTGGGGGGGAAGCTCGTCCAACTTTTGGCAGGTCTGGCGGCAGTAGCGTCGGCTGCCGTCTTGACGCCGCATTTCAGCCGGCTCTTGGCCTTCCGGCGATTGTCTCAATTAGCCGGTGATGTCTATTTCATCGTGACAGTCTGTACCTGGCTGTCGATCTTGATGGCCCTCGTGCTCTTTGCGTTTGTCGAGCCCCTCGCACTGGCTCTGTTTCAGGGTGCCGAAAGCAGCGAAGAACAGGCAAGGCATCTGGCAGGTATTCTTCGGGTGGGGAGCTTACAGATTCCCTTCGTCGTGGCCATGACGCTCATTATCAAGCTGGCTGCGGTCTCCAGGCAGTCCTCGCGGGCTGTGGCAGCGGTCGCGATCGGCGTGGCAATCAACCTGATGTTGGACGTGCTCTTGCTGCCGGTGCATGGCCTCTATGGAATCGCTGTTGCGACGGTCGCAGGATCAGCCTGTTCTGCGGCGTATATGGTTATCACGATACGTCGGCACTGCGGACTCGACTGGGTGCAGGTGTTGTTACTGATTGGGAGCTGGCTCACGATGTTCGGGTTGGCCGTCGGTCTGTCGTATCAGAACAATCTGGTTATTGTCGTTGCGTGTATCTCAATGCTGGTTGTGCTTGCCGCGCAATGGCACGCATGGAACGAGAAGGCGAGTCTTCTCTGCGACAACCGATCGCTGATTCAAAGAGCGCGGAACTCGCCGCATGAAACTAACTTGCCTGTGTATGCGCCGTGACGAACAGATTTTCTTGCTCGAACCGTACGGTCGCACTCCTCAGATTTGTGCATATGGGGGGGAGCCAGGCCTGCAGGTGCGTGTTTTAGGAAACGTGTAATCACGCCTACCTATCTGTGTGGACCCGAAGAAAGCTCACCCTCATTGTTTCGGCAATTTGCCTAGTGGGCCTTGTGCTCGCGACGTTCTGCTTCGTCTATGCCGCATCCCTCCTGGTTATCGAGACCCCTCCCAAACAGGCGGATGTCGGTATCGTCCTAGCCGGTGATTTCAGCCGCGCGCTCTATGCATCCGACTTGTATCATCAAGGATTTGTGCCAAGAGTCTGGATTTCCCGGCCGGAGCGTGAGAGGTCTCTGCGGCAGTTGGATGCGGTCGGTGTGCCCTATCCCCGCCAAGAGGAGGTGAGTCGCGCAGTTCTCTTGCAAAAAGGAGTCCCTGCCGATCATATCGAGGTGTTCGGCAATGGGGTTGTCAGCACGATTGAGGAGGCACGGGCCGTAGCCGAATTTCTAGGGCAGCATCCGGACATCCATTCCCTCTTGTTGATTACGAGCCGGTTTCATGTGCGTCGGGCCGAGGCGATCTTTCGCTCGATCCTTAAAAATCATCCACGTCTCGAGATCCATGCGGTCGGGTCGCCGTACGACGGGTTTGTGGTCGACCGGTGGTGGAAGGATCGAGATTCTGCCAGGCAGGTGGTCCTCGAGACGGCTAAGTGGTTGCTCTTTTGGATCTACACGGAGTTTTGATGTTCCCGCATTGGCATGTGAAAGGCGATCGACTAGGGGCGGGGTTCTAATGGGGGGGAATCGGCCGATTCGTGTTCTGCATGTGTGCACGATTTTCTTGACGGCGCAGACGTTCATTGCGCCGGTCCTACGCTATTTGTCTAGACATGGCTACGAGGCGGCTGTCGCTTGCTCTCAGGGGTCGGTGGCGGATGGGCCAGTTTCTTCGGGGAGTCGGGACATCGAAGGTTGCCGCGTGTTTTCAGTTGCGATCCCACGGACGATTCGGCCGTTCCGTGATTTTCTGGCCATTCGGCGTTTGTGCCAGGTGATCCGCGAATTCAAACCCGATGTGATTCATACGCAGACCTCTAAGGCTGGCATCGTGGGACGGCTGGCCGCCCGGCTGGCCGGCGTCCCCGTCATCATTCATACGGCCCATGCGTTTCCCTTTCACGCCTATCTGCCGTGGCCGGTTAAGTGGGCATATATCTGGATCGAACGATGGGTAGCCGGCTGGACGGACCTACTCATGGTAGACACCGAAAGTGTCCGAATGGATGGGTTGCGGCAGCGGATTGTTCAGGATGCGAGTCGAATCGTGACCGTGCCGATGGGCGTGGACTTGACGCGATTCTCGCCTTCTCTTGGCGGACCTGGTACTCTCCGTGACTCGCTTGGTTTGGGGAGACAGGCTCTGGTGGTCGGGACCGTGGCCCGGTTGGTTCCCGACAAGGGGTTGGAATGTTTCCTTCGGATGGCTGCCATCATTCGTGCTGAACGTGCGGATGTGAAATTCCTGATCGTCGGGGAGGGGCCGCTCCGCCAAAGTCTTGAGCGGATGGCCGAGTCGATCGGTATCGGACCGGATGTGGTGTTTGCCGGTCATCGGACGGATATACCCGAGATGATGCAGGCCATGGATCTGTTTGTGTTGCCGACGAGACGCGAGGGCTTCGGCGTGGTGTTTGCCGAAGCGATGGCCATGGGGAAGGCCACAGTCGGAAGCGACATCGGTCCCATTGCCGAGGTCTTGGAGGATGGCGTCACCGGCTATCTGGCTCCAGCCGATGACCCCAAGGCCTTCGCGGCGCGCGCCTTAGCATTGCTGAGCGATGCAGCAAAACGGCGCATATTTGGCGAGGCGGGCCGGCGCCGCGTCGAGCAACTGTTTAGTCAGTCCAGGATGTGTGAGTCGATCGAAGGGCATTATCGGCGCTTGCTAGTGCAAAAAGGAATAGTCCTGTGAGTCGGGACGCTCAGTTGATCCTGAAACACGGATGCGATCGTGTGGCGGCGACCTTGCTGCTCCTCCTGCTTTCTCCATTCCTCATCGGGCTGTCACTCCTCATTCTCGTCAGCAATGGATGGCCGGCTTTGTTTATCCAGGAACGGGTTGGGAAGGACGGGCAACTCTTTCGGCTGTATAAGTTCCGTACGATGGTGCGGGATGCGGTTCGGCTCGGGCTTGGAACGACGGTCGGGAAGTCGGATGACCGGATCACCTGGGTAGGCGGGTGGTTGCGGAATTGGAGCCTGGATGAGCTGCCGCAGGTGTTGAATGTGTTGAAAGGCGACATGAGCCTCGTCGGGCCGAGGCCGACATTGGAATATCAGGTCGCGCAGTACACCCCGTTTCAACGGCGGCGGTTGGAGATGAAACCAGGGATTACCGGTTGGGCGCAAGTGAACGGCCGGAACGCCCTGCCATGGCCGCAACGCATCGAACTGGATGTCTGGTATGTGGATCACTTTTCGCTCTGGCTTGATCTCCGAATCTTGTGGCGTACCGTCGGGGTGTTTCTCCGTCGCGAGGGGTTGTACGGCGCCGGGGGCGTCAATGATGATTTCGGTTCTCCGAGGCAGCCGTGAATAAGAAGCGCATCATTGTATTTGGGGCAGGCGGGCACGCCAAAGTTGTGGTGGATGTCCTTGAGCAGATGGGGATCTATCAGATCGTGGGACTCGTTGATGATAGTGTGGAGCTCAAAGGAACGGTCCGAGGCGGCTACTCGGTGCTCGGGAACAAAGACGATCTAGCCGGAATGAGCGGAGCAGGCATCGATGGCGTCATCGTGGCTTTAGGCGACAATTATCGCCGGAAACTTGTGTACGAAGAGGTCGAGCGGATGGGGTTCAGGCTTATTTCGGCGATTCATCCGTCAGCCGTCATCGGCAGCAGGGTCAGGATTGGAGCGGGAACCTTGGTGGTGGCCGGTGTTGTCGTGAATGTGGATACTGAAATTGGCGAGAATGTGATTGTGAATACCGGGGCCACCATCGATCACGATTGTCGAATCGCGGCCCATGTGCACCTGTCCCCGGGCGTCCACCTGGCCGGTCGTGTGTCTATTGGAGAAGCGTCCCATCTCGGGATAGGCGCTGTGGTCCTACCCAATATCTCAGTGGGGAAACATTGTATCGTTGGGGCAGGAGCGGTGGTGCGTGAGAATTTGCCCGACAAGGTTGTGGCAGTCGGCAATCCTGCCAGAATCATCAAACAGAATGAGGTGGCTCTTGGGTTCTGATGGAATGAAAATACCGCTGTCTCAACCCGATTTGACATGGGTTGAACGGAAAGCCGTGCTCGATGTCATGGAATCGACGTGTCTGAGCTTAGGGCCGAAATTGCCGGAGTTTGAGCGCGCGATGGCGCAGTATGTCGGCGTCAAGCACGCGATCGCCGTGAACAGCGGGACGAGCGCCTTGCACTTGATCGTCCGTGCCCTCGGAATCGGTCAGGGGGATGAGGTGATCACCACGCCGTTTAGTTTCATCGCATCGGCCAACTGTATCCTGATGGAAGGGGCTCGACCGGTGTTTGTCGATATCGATCCCGAGAGCTACAACATCGACCCTGCGAAGATTGAGGCGGCGATCACGCCGCGGACCAAGGCCATTCTGGGCGTCGATGTCTTCGGCCGGTGTGCGGAATGGGATCGTATTGAAGCCATTGCGAAATGCAAAGGCCTGCTGGTGATCGAAGATTCTTGTGAGGCGATCGGGGCTGAGGTGTTCGGCAGAAGGGCGGGAACATTCGGCGAGGCGGGCTGCTTTGCCTTCTATCCGAATAAGCAGATGACCACCGGCGAAGGCGGGATGATCCTGACCGATCGCGATGACCTCGCAGCCCTCTGTAAGAGCATGCGAAACCAGGGCCGAGACGAAGGACAGGCCTGGTTGGAACATGCCAGATTGGGATTCAATTATCGGCTCAGCGATATTCAGTGCGCGCTCGGCATTGCCCAGCTGTCCCGGTTGGAAGAGCTCTTGTCAAAACGGGCGGCAGTCGCCGAACTGTATGGCAACAGGTTGAGGAAGCTCGAGGGGCTCATGATACCGCAAGGGCCGACGCAGGGCCGGATGAGTTGGTTTGTCTACGTGGTCCGGTTGGCCGACCGGTTTTCACGTGAGGATCGGGATTCCATCCTGCGCGGGCTGAAGGACCAGGGAATCGGATGCAATAACTATTTTGCCCCGATTCATTTACAGCGGCACTATCAGAGCACGTTCGGGTTTAAGGCGGGGGATTTCCCCATCACCGAGCATACGAGCGATCGAACCATCGCCTTGCCGTTTCATTCTGCGATCACCGCCGATCAGGTCGATCAGGTGGCGGTCTGCCTCACTGAGCAGATCCGGCTGGCACGGGAGCGCAAGTAAGTCTGCACGATCTCGGGATATAGGAGCGGGACGTTTGATGTTGCGCGCCTGTACGGAAAGCCTCCCGCGGGTCGTTTGAATTGACGTGTGCATGATGGAAGGATGTCCTCGGCGCTTTGATGGATTCTCTTAATCGTGATGAGCCAGCATCGTGGTCGCTTGACGGGATCCTCGTCATCAATCCGAGGGATTTCGTCGATCGCCGGAGGAGCATTGAACGGCAACTGCAGCCGCTCGGATTAGCCTATGAGTTCATCCATTCCTACGATGTCGCCGATTTGGACGCAGCGATTACGGCGCGATACTTTACGAGCGAACTGCTCAGCCCCGGGCAGCGGTCCTGCGCGCTCAAGCATCTTCAAGCGTTGCGCCTCATTGCGGAACGAAACTGGAAGCGTGCGCTGATCCTGGAAGATGATGCGTTCCTCGCAACGCAGTTTGTTCCCATGCTCCAAAGGGCGATTAGAGAATCGGCTCACTTCGACTTCCCGTATGTTCTGCTGGTCGGGAGTGGGGGAAACCAATACACGTCGAGGAAGAAGCTCGTTTCCGGCCAATGTCTCTACCGTTCCGATCGCGGACGTCTTACGGAGGCCTATCTTCTCGGTAGCCAAGCGGCCAGACTGAGAGTCGAGTGGATCGAACGGCATGGTATTTCTGTTCCGATCGACAATCAATTTGATCAAATTGACCGGGAACAGAGCATTCGGCTCTACTGGCTCGAGCCGCCAGTGGTAGAACAAGGAAGCAAGACCGGTCGGTTTCGGTCCGTTCTGGAGCCTTCGCCTCCGAATATGATCCGCCGGGTGACATCAGCCCTACAGAAAGTTCGTCGGAAGTATCTCTACTAATCGGGCATTTCGTTCATGTTAAGGACATGGTGAAAATTGAATCCTGCAATATGATCGATCTCGCCCGGATTGCGGTGATCGTCGCCTGCGTCGGGCTCTTGTACTCGCCGTCAGTCGGGACGGTGGGGCTGGTTGGTGCGGTCGTGGCCTTCCTTGCCAGCGGTCAGGCGGTGGTTCGTCTCAAGCGAGTCCTTTCGAGGCCGCCGGTCTACTGGGCGATTCTGTTTTTAGGGATTGTTTTGATCGGGACGATCTATGCGTCGGTGCCCTGGGCGGTTCGATGGATGGATGTGTTCAAGTGGCGTACTCTTCTCTGGTTTGTTCTGGTGCTGGCGATTTTCGACGAGCATCGTTGGAGAGAGCGACTCATATCAGCCTTCATTGTTGGAACATCTGTTGGAGCAGTGATTTCTTCCGCCGCCGCCGCCGGATGGTTGCCTCTGTGGCGCGCGCCTGAGCATCTATTACGAATTTCCGGTACCCAGGGGATGGCATTTGCCTGCGCTACTTTAATTTGCGCCTGGGTCTTATTGGAAAAACAGTTCATGGGACAGCGTCCCTTAGTCTGGTCTCTCCTTGGATGTCTGTATGTCACGAATATTATTTTTGTAACGGACTCACGAAGCGGCTATGCGGTATTGGGTCTTGGTCTATGTATCCTCCTCTCATGGAAGGCCTCGTGGCGCGCGCGTTCGATGATTGTCGCAAGTTTGCTCTTGGCGTTAGGTCTTGCCCTGGCAATATCCCCTCGGATGTATGGCAAGGTGGCGCTTGGATTCAACGAATGGGCGCATGAATCGGAGCTGCAAGACTTGACCAGCTTCGGCATTCGCCGGGTGTGGTATGTCAATACGGTAGAGCTCATTCAAGAGCATTGGCTGGTTGGGGTGGGTGCCGGTGGGTTTCCGGACGCCTATCGAGAGCACATCGCAGGAAAGTATCCTGCAGATGATTGGCGGTCCCTGGCGACGACAGATCCGCATAATCAATATCTGGGAATTTTTGCGCAGCAGGGGATCGGTGGATTCGTGGTCTTTCTCGCCTGGCTGGTGGCGGTCGGCCGCGACCGGTCCGGTCCTCCGGTCTATCGAAACCTGGCGGTGGCTATTCTCTGCGGGTGGTGTGTGACCAGTTTGTTCAGTTCACACTTCCGGACGTTTGTCGAAGGCCATCTGCTGGCTACTTTTCTGGGGGTGTTCTTAGCCGCTGAGAGTCCTCCGCAGCCGGAACAAGAGCTGCCTGTGGAGCCTAATATTATTCAAGGAGCAGCAGGGTGAAGGTTTCCGTCTACATCATTGCCTATAACGAAGCCGGGAAAATCGCCGACACGATCAACAGTGTCTTATGGGCGGACGAGATCGTGCTGGCGGATTCGGCTAGTACGGACGGGACGGATCGGATTGCAGCGAAAATGGGGGCGCGGGTCGTCCAGATTCCGTTCGAAGGATTCGGTCATCTGCGCAACCGGGCCATCGCCGCGTGCTCGCACGAGTGGATTCTGAGTATCGACACCGATGAGCAGTGCACGCCGGAAGTCCGAGATGAAATACTCGCCTTGCCGGCCGGATCCCCCGCGCATGATGCCTACCTCGTCCCCCGGCGGAATTACTTCATGGGGCAATGGGTGGCGCATTCCGGCTGGTATCCGAATTTCAGGCAACCCCAATTCTTTCGCAAAGGCGCGATGACCTATGTGGAGTCTCCCGTTCATGAAGGCTATGAATTACTGACTCCCAAGCCCGTGGGGCGGTTGAAGCATGCCATCTGGCAGGTTCCGTTCAGAAACTTCGAAGAAGTGCTCAAAAAGGCGAATCGCTATTCCACGCTCGGGGTGTTGAAGATCGCTGATAAACGGGTGTCGATGGGGCAGGCACTGGCGCATGGCCTGTGGTCGTTCATCAAGCATTATGTGTTCAAGAAGGGATTCCTGGATGGCTGGCCGGGGTTTGTGATCGCGTTCGGGAATTTCGAGGGCACGTTTTATCGGTATGCCAAGCGATATGAAGCGCAAGAGCATTGGCCGCTCCCCACGCAGCCCCCGCTGCGCCGGCCTGGCGGGCCTGCATCAGTATGAAAACAGCGGTTATTGTCACGACCTATAACCGACCCGATGCTTTGTCTGCGGTCTTGGCGGGATTTGAGGCGCAGACCGATCAAAGCTTTGAAGTCGTGGTGGCCGATGACGGGTCGACGTCCGAGACCGCCGCGGTCATTCACGATTATCAGCGTCGGAGCAAGGGCTCTATTCGACATGTGTGGCAGGAGGATCGAGGCTTTCGTGCCGCCGCCATTCGCAATCGAGCGGTCGCCGCCACGACAGCGGACTATCTTATCTTTACAGATGGGGATTGTATTCCGTCCCGACAGTTTGTGCAGGCGCACAAGCGCTTGGCGGAGCCGGGCTATTTTCTCGGCGCGAATCGGGTGCTGTTGTCTGCAGGGTGTACGCAGCGAGTCCTGCGCGGGCATCTGCCTGTTCATCAATGGTCATGGGTACGGTGGGTTCAAGCCTGGGCCGGTCGCGATATCAACCGCCTCTTGCCGCTCCTGGCATTGCCGGATGGCGCGTTTCGCAAGTGGGCGCCTAACCGATGGGAAGGGATGAAGACCTGTAATCTGTCGGTCTGGCGAAGGGATCTCTTGCGCGTGAACGGCCTGGATGAGTCGTATGAAGGCTGGGGGTTGGAGGATTCCGATCTGGTCATCCGACTGTTACGGATCGGGGTCAAACACAAGTCTGCGCGCTATGCTGCGCCGGTGTTTCATCTGTGGCATCAAGAGCAGGCGAGAAGCCGGCTGGAGGAGAATCGGACGCGATTGGATCATGTGCTGCGAACGCAGGACACCGAAGCTGTGGTCGGGCTCAGCCGGTATCTGATGGGGGCAAGATGAGCGGTAGCGAGGGGAGAGATGCTGGTCAGGGTGTCAGGGGGCGGTTGATCGAATGCTGCCCGGTCGGGTGCTCGGACACATTGGTGGACACATCGATTGTGTTGCCGGAAGGGCCGTTGCGGCGCTGCCTGGCGTGCGGCCAGCTCGTCAGTCAAATTACCGCAACGGCCTATGCCGGCTCGATGAAAGAGTTCGATACGCCGAGAGGGACGCTCCCGACTTCACGCACGCAGCGCAGACATGATGCGCGGGCCGCCAAGTTGTTTGGGATGGTGAAAACGCTCATTCGCTCCGAGTCGGGAACGGGTGCCAGGCTTCTCGATATCGGGTGTTCCAGCGGAGCGTTGCTGCGAAGCGCGATGATACATGGGTTCGATGCCGAAGGGGTCGAGCCTGCGGCGCAAGCGGCGGAGTTTGCCAAGAGCACCGGCTTGAAAGTCTTTCACGGGTATCTTGAGGAGGCACGCTTTCCGGCATCGAGCTTCGATGCGGTGACCTTGATGGAGGTCATCGAACATCTTCCGGATCCAAGTGCGCTGTTGAGAGAGGTTGGGCGGATACTCAAGCCGAATGGTGTGCTCGTAGTGGGAACGGGCAATGGCGCGAGTTGGACGGTCCGGTTGGTTGGCGCCCGCTGGGGATATTTTCAGGTGGCGGAGCACGGCGGCCATATCAGCTTTTTTAATCCGAGCTCGCTGGCCATGCTGGCGCGGCGGTGTGGATTTGAAGTAGAGCGGAGCGAAACCAGGCGGGTCTCTCTGGCGGAGCGGAAGGAGGCTGGTTACCTGTCGTATCGTCTGCTCAGAGTTGCGACAGAAGTCTTGGCGATGCCGGCTCGCCTGTTCGGCAAAGGGCATGACATGCTGGTGTTCCTTCGAAAGTGTCCGGTGTAGAAGTTGTCATTGGTAACCCTCCGTCCAAGACTCAAGATTGCTGTGCTGATCAAACGGTTTCTGTGCACCGGGGGCGCGGAAAAGTATGCTATGGAGGTCGTGCGGCGATTGGCTATGAGCCATGAGGTGCATGTGTTCGCGCATGAGTGGGCGTTTGACGGGTCTGAACCCATTACGTTCCACAAGATCCCCAGAGTGTGTCGCAAACCGGCCTGGCTGAATCAGCTGTTTTTCTCCTATGTGTGTCGCAGGGCGGTGGGGCACGGGTTTGATGTGGTGCATTCGTTCGAAAAGGTTTCGACCTTCGATGTGATGACGGTGCAGTCGCCGTGTTTCAAGTCTTCCGGTATCGCAGCAGAGAAACCGTGGAAACGGATGCTGGGCAGGATGAGGCTGGCATGCAGCCCTCGTAAACTTGCTTGGATGTGGCTGGAGCGGGAACAGTTTTCCGACAATCCGGCGCGAGTTGTGATCGCCGTGTCGGAGCACGTGAAACGAAATGTGCAGGCGCAGTATCCCCTTCCTGATGACCGGTTTAGACTCGCCTACACCGGAGTTGAGGTTTCACAGGCAGCCGTGACCGCTTCGAATCACGAGAGGGATGAGCTTCGAGCTCGATGGGATATCGGTATCAATGACCTGGTTGTCTTGTTTGTCGGAACGGAGTTCAAGCGGAAGGGGTTGGATGCGCTCCTGCAAGGTTTTGCCAAAGTGCCGCGCGCGCGATTCAAGTTGCTCATTGCCGGTGGCGGGGGGGAGCGAATCGAGTCCTACAAGAAGCTGGTCGATCGGTTGCAGCTGGGTTCCGAAGTTCGGTTTTTGGGGTTGGTCGACGGTATTGATCGGATCTATCCCATCGCTGATATATATGTTCTTCCGACCTTGGCTGATCCCTGTCCGCTTGCCCCGCTTGAAGCCATGGCGGCTGGAGT
>ERZ1292625.1073-Hain-H41-01um-R1-1073-length-35601-cov-7_pt2 | contig 12894 bp, 13 predicted proteins | sample MGYA00564400_ERZ1292625 | MGnify/ENA primary metagenome ERZ1292625 (study PRJEB36523, sample SAMEA6512639) | groundwater metagenome | collected 2019-01-08 | study: AquaDiva: Metagenomics assemblies of 32 groundwater samples
TGCTCCACTCGATCACGAGGTCCACGAGCGTCTGATTCACCGCGGACGTACTCTCCGAGGTGAAGTGCGTTGCGGCTCGGATCGTGAGGAGGTCTCCGACGGCTGGCGCGGTATCCCCGGTCTGAACGGGCCCACCACAGTTGACGACGATGTAGGGCGGGCCCGCGTTCGTCACCGCCCCGCTGCTGGTCCCGCTCGCGTAGAACGGGGTGGCTCCCTGGCCGGCGGAGTAAACCGCGCGGGCGGCCCCCGACAGCGTGCGTCGGTCGATCCCTTCCGGACGGACGTTGTTCGCGCCGAGCGCCGCGAGCGCGAGGGCCGCGACCCAGGAAGCGAGCGTCGCGTTCACGGCGGCGCTCAGCGCCACGTTGCCCGTCACGAGATCGGTAATGGCAACGCGGGACATTCTACCGGCGCTCCTGCGTCACGATCAGGCTACGGGTGTTGAACGTCACATCGTTGAGGTTCGTCCCGTTGTAGGCAAGCCCCGCGTACGCCCGCCGGCCAAGCTGAACCTCGACGCGCACGACATGATCCCCAGCCGTCGCGATGTAGGGACCGACGAGGTAGGTCGCGTAGGACAGGTGCATGTCCTCGAAGAAGCCGGAGATCGCCACCAGCACGCCATCAACCGAGATTTTCAGTTGAAGCGTGTCCGAAATGAGTTGCGCGCCGGTCCCGAACGCCGTGTTCGACCAGGCAGCGCCGCCCCACGTCCACTCCGGCGCGGTCTCAACGACGAGGAGGCAGTCCACGGTACAGGTGATCGTCTGTTCGAACAGCCCGGCGGCATCGTTGCCGTTTCCGCCCTGCCAGCTCGTCGTCAGGTTCTCCGGCACGTATGCGGTTGAACTCGTGAACGGGTCAACCCGGGTGAACGCGCGCGCAACGACCTCGTTCTGCGCGATGTCGGAGGACGCGAAGTTGTCCCGGTCCAGGGCGCCGTTGACTTCGCCCGCCATCTCGTTGTTGTCCAGGACGAAGAACAGCGGGTCGATGATGTCGCCCGTCTCCTGGTAGTTGTGGCGGTACCGCTGGCCCATCGCCTTATCGGCCCCCTCGCTCTTGGTAGGTCGTCGCCTTGTTCTTCGGGTCGTCCGGCGCAGTCTCCAGCGCCACCGCTTGAAGGGTCATCCAGCGCCGCCCGGATTGAGGCGTGAACGAGGCTCGGACCTCATGGACCATCGCCTGCTTCGGGGCCTGGATGTCGAATCGGACGGGGCCCGGCCGGAGCGCCTGCCAGGTGGCCGCACCGTCGTAGACCGCACCGCCGTAGACCGGTACCTCGTCCTCCTTGTACTGCTGCTGCACCGCCGTGGCTGCCGGCCACGCCTCGTTCTTGCGGTTGCTGTGGATGTCCAGCGACAGCGTGTTGTTGCCGTGGAGTCCCGCGCGGACGAGGATGCCGAGCGGCATGAGCGCCCGCCAGTTGCCACCGCCCGCGTCCATCCAGCCCGTTCGGTAGAGCGGGGCGATGGCGACCCCGTTCTTGTCCGGGAACCCGACCGAGTAGACGAAGATTCCGCGGGACGCCGCCGTGGCGATGTCCCAGCTTCCGTAGATCAGATGGCTCCGATGATCGGTCGTCTCCAAGATGACCGAGATCGGGAAGTCACGCCGGTACGACCACTGGCGGATGTCGTAATGGTAGGCCAGAACGAGGTTGTTGTTGTCCTGCCCGATCTCAGGGACGCACAGCCAGTATTCCTGGTCGCGATGGGAGACCGCTGCACACGCGCCGATGAGTGCCGACGCGTTGAGCCGGTCGATGTAGTCCTTCACCGGCGGGTGAAGCGGGATCGGCTGCGCGGGCGTGCCGTCTCCCTCGGCGGTCGGCGGCAGAGCGTAGACCCCGAGCTTCGACAGGAACACGAGCCCGGTCCCCGGGACTTCCTTGATCGTGTTCGGAGCCACACACCCGACGGAGCGGGTCAGGCGCTCGGCATGAAACCCGTCTACCGGATTGCCTTTGATCAGGTAGATACCGTAGGCTTTGAACACGATGACCGCGTTTCGAAGTGGGTACAGGCCCGTGATCGGCCCCAGGTGCGCGTCTCCGATGTCAATCACGTTGTTGAGCGGGAACCGCTCCGGGTGATTCGGGTACGAGAAGTAGACGCGGCTCGTCGCATCGCCGGCAACGAACATCGTGCTCCGGAACGCGCACAGATACTTGCCGTTCAACGGCCACGGCCCGAACGACAGTGGCTCCACCAAGGCCACCAGATTGCTGTCGAGGAGGCCGTCCATGACCAGGGTGGTCACGTTGTCGGGAATCGTGGAATGGTAGAAGAACTGCTCCGCGTAGCCAGGGACGGGGTTCCCGCTGCTATCAAAGATGTTCTGCGTTCGATAGAGCTTCCGAGCCGCGGTCTCGGCCCCGCCCAGCGGCACGTTGACAAGCGCGAAGTGGGCGCCGTCGGTGACTCCGGTGCCCCCCGTGTTGGTGAACGTCACCATCGACGAGGGTTCCGAGAGAGGCGATTCCTGCCCGCGGGCGTTGACGCAGGACGAGCGCCAGCGGTACCCACACTTGTAGTTCGACCCCGCGGTGCCGCTCGTCGGCCCGAGCCCGATGCTCGTGAGCTTCGTTCCAGACATCGTAGTCGCGTGCGGGGAGTCCATGACCGTCACCGACGGCTGACCGGCTGGCGTCGAGAACCCAGCGTAGTCCCACACGTATCCGTCGAACACAAGGGGCCGGTTGATGCCATTGATGAGGTAGAGGTAGTCCCCCCACGCCGCGGACTGCGACCGCTGCCAGGGCGCCGTCACCACCGCGCGGTCCGTCAGCGCGTTGTTCGCCCGATCGCGCGCCACATCCCCAGGGGAGGCCGATCGCGCCGCCGTGGACGGGTTGAACTGGTAGAGGTTCCCCGCCGAGTCCTCGTAGATCAACCACGCCCGCGCGCCATTGTGCTGCGTGAAGAAGTGCATCGACTGAATCGCCGTCGTCGTCGCCCACGGCGAGGTGAACGTGATCTCGTCCTGGGTCGTCCCGAGGCTGATGCGGCGGGAGCCCCCCGCGCTCTCCCACGCCATCCGGCCAACGTTCCATCGCATGTCCCGAATCTCGGTCGCGAACCGCGGATCGACCCCCCACCGGCGATCCATGCCGAGTAGTTGCGGGTAGATCGCGGGCTTTGTCTCCATCAACTACCGAAGTCCCCCACCACAAGGTTCCCGCGCACCGGCACGGTATACCCAGCGTGCGTGGTGACGCCCCACATCGCCTTCTGCGACCCGCGATCGGGCGTCTCCAGGTAGTTGGCCCGGAGCCGCTTCATCAGGTCGAGCGCCTGGCGCTCCCAATCCCGCGACTTCGCCAGCTCGCTGTTCGTTCCCACGATCTCCATCGCCGCCCGGAGCAGGATGAGCCGCCACAGGTTCGGCGGCCCTTCGGGGATGTCGCTGTCCGCGATGAGCCGATTCGGCCGGCGGAGGAAGCGCACCCGCAACGTCGCGTCCGCGGACGGGAACCAGCGAGGGCGAATCCATTGGCGCGGGCCTTCGAAGTGAAGCGCGAGCGAGTCCGACGCGGACGGGACCACGGTGCCATCGTCCGTGTAGGTCGTCGCCGCCTCCGTGAGCAGCGCCATCCGCAACCACCGGCCGTTGATGTTCCCCAGGGTCGTCGAACCGCTCGACACCTGCCGCCGGTAGACCGTTTTCAGAACGCCCGTGGCAAGTGCGCCATCGCGGACATCCTCGATCCCGGTCAGTACGATCTGGTTGGCCGCCCCCCCCCCGGTCGTTGCCTCGACGATGATCGAGGGCATCGTCGCCCGGCCCTGATACGTCGTCGTGTAGCAATACTGGTAGATGCTGCTCGCCGTCAGCGTTCCGGCCGCGGTGGATGCCGTCGCAACCAGCGTGGAGTCCGGAGACCGGTCGCGCGAAAAGTCCCCGTCCACCATCCACCACACGTCCCCACTGGCGTTGTCCCCGTCCGGCGACAGGTAGAGTTCTTCCCGGCGCCGGTCCAGCGCCACAAGCCGCCCACGGCCATTCTCGCGATCGATGTACCCCAGCGGTTGAAGGCAGTCGGCCGGAAGCAGCACCTTGTCGGTCTTGATGCTCCACACGATGTTGTTCCCCGTCGGACCCCCGTAGGGCTCCACGAGGTAGAGCACCGTCGCCGACGTGGCGCGGCCGATCGTGTAGTCGTTCGTCCCGTCGTTGAACGTGAGCCCGTCCGCGTGCCCCCCGGACAGGAACGCCCCAAGCGACGAGGCGAACGTCACGATATGCGCCGCGTTCGTCATCGTCGCCGAGACGTTCCCGGCCTGCGCGTAGGTGCGCTCCCGCCACACCAGAAGGTCCGATTCCGTCTGCAAAAAGCGCCACGGCGCCTGCTCGCAGATGTCGTACAGGTGCCCGTTGAAGTTGTCCAGCCGCGCCTCGCGCGTGTCCCGGTCCTGCGGGGAATGCCCGACCAGAACGCCGAGCCGATCGAGAGTAGCGCGAGCGTTGCCGAAGGACATTCCGACTCCCCGGTCAGTCTACCCCAAAAAGAGAGCGGCACCGGGGCCCCCCGGAGGAGAGGAGCGCCGGTGCCGCCGTGGGAAAGCTCAGCTCAAACGAAAGCGGGGTGGGGGAAAATCCACACGTTCGCGTCGTTGTTGGCGTCGCCCGCGCTCAGCGCCTTGCCGATGATGCGCGAGGACGTGCCCTCGGCGGCAACCGCCGCGGCCCGCCCAGCGGTGGTGCTGATGACGAGGTTCTGGCCGAGCGTGACCGCATCGGCGACGTTGGCGCCGTCGTACCGACCGCCGATCTGGACGGTGACGAACCCGGCCGCCGTGGTGGTATCCATGGCGACGCCGATGGTGTCGTAGTCGCCCTCGACTCCCGAGTCCGCAGTGACGAACGACCAGCCCTCCAGCGCGGACGGGTTGGTGGTGTCGTTGCTGTCGATGGCGATCCAGTCGCCTGCGGTGACCGCGGCGGTACACCACACGCGGATGCTCTGGGTGCCGTAGTCGCCGGTTCCGGCGTAGTCCATGCGAAAGACGCGTGCCATGATGGTTTCTCCGTCGGAGGGGGAAGGATCAGTAGGTCTCGCCGCGGCGGATGACGCCGTGCGAGCCGAAGAGGAAGATCGGAACGCTGCCCGCGGCCGCGAACGGCATCGCGAACACGTTCTGGAGCCCGCTCACCGGGCGGAGTTCGCCGGCGCCGAAGCGCCCGTCCGGCAGCTCGATGTTGCCGATCTTCATCGCGGGCGCCCACACCGGGTAGCAGTCCTCGGCATCGATGACCATGGCGCTGATCGTGTTGGCCGTGGTCGTCGCGCCGGCGTCCGGCATGAACGTGTCGAGGTAGAACTTGATGCCCTGGAACACCTCGACGACCTTGCCGCCGTCCACGTCGTTCGCGGAGGTCCACCGCTCGTACGCCTGCATGTACCTCTTGTAGTTGTCCCGGAAGCCGTCCGACATGAGGCCGAACTTCTTGCCCATCGACACCGCCTTGACGCGCTCGATCTGCGTCAGCATGGCGAAGATGTTGTTGAAGTTGGTCCCGAACGCGTTGGCGAGGTCGCCGACGGCGTTGGTCGCGCCCGGGGCCGTGATCGCCCAGGTGCCCTTGTTGAAGCCGCCGACCGTGTTGGTCTGCGACGCCTTGGCAGCGCTTTCGAGGTAGCCCGCGGTGCTGTCGAATCCGTTGAACGTCGGGAAGTCGGCGAACCCGACGCCCGTCCCGGCGACGAGGCGCCGGCACCAGCCGCGGTGAAGGATGCCGACGCAGTTGGAGGACAGGCGCTTGAAGTGCTCCTCCAGGCGGCTCCGGCCGTAGGTGCGGAACTGGCGCTCGCCGATCTTCGCGGCCACGCCGCTGATGGCAAGCCCGAAGCTGATCGGACGGCCCACGGTCAGTGCCGACTCGTCGTAGCTCTCGAACCCGGTGGCGAAGTTGGTCACCCCCGTATGCTCCACGACCTGAACCTCACCGTTCACGCGGTCGGAACCCTCCTCCCACTTCGACTGGTTCTTGCCCAGGACGGCCTCGAATCCGCCGTAGACGCCGGGGGCCACCTTGAGCGCATCCCTCGTCTCCCTCGCGGCCTTGATGCCGATGAGGGTGTATGCCTCTACGTCGATGGGCGGGGTGATCGTTGCGGCTGGCATGGGTCAGTCCTCGGGAACGGGGTCAGCGAAGGGAACTCCGCCGTTTTTCGGCCGCGATGAGCGCGGCCCGGTCGGCGGTGGAGAGAGAAGCGAGGTACGCGCCCACCTGATTGCTGGCGTACACGTCCTCGGGAATGGTGATCTCGCGCCTGCCCGCAGCGCCACCGGCGGAGCGACCGATCGCGCGGACGCTTTCGGCTCGGTCAGCCGCTTCGGTCGCGGCAAGGCGTCGGGCCTCTTCGATGTTCGAGCGCGCACGGCGCTCGGCGATGAAAATGCGGGCACCCTGCACGGCGTTGAGCTTCAAGGGATCGCCCTTCTCCCGATCGACGCCCTCGTTCTCTTTCACGAGGAACTGGTAGAACTCGGCGTCCACCGTCGGGTCGTTCAGCTCCGGGTACGTTTCCTTGATCTTGTCGTAGGCCGCTGCCTTGTCCGCCTCGGCCTTGGACTTCTCCACGCCGCCCAGCACGCCCAGGACGCCCTCGGCCGCCGCTTTCTGCGCCTCGTGGCGCGCGAGCTTTCGCAACCCGTCCGGCGTGGTCGGGTCCACCTGTGGCTCCGCGGCCCCGGCTTGCGCTCGGAGCGCCTTGAAGTCCACCATCGACATCAACGCCTGCTGGCGCCGACGAAGTTCCGCGACTCCAGCGTCCAGCTTGCGCTGCTCACCTTCGACCTTCGCCGCCCACACCTTCTGCTCGTCGGCGAACTTGTCGCCCTTCTCCGCCACGCGCCCCGCAAGAGCCCGGAAGGCGGCCCGATGCTTCGGCGACATCGAATCGATCTCCTCGCGGGAGATCATGCCGACGAGCTTGGTGTCGTCCTTCCCTGCGTCGGCGTCGTCCTTGAAGATGTCCGCCAGAAGCGCATCGAACTTCGCCCCGTCCTCGGCCGGCGCCACTTCGGGAGCAGGCTCGGCCGGCTTCGGCGGCTCAGGCGCCGCCACCTCGATGGCGGCATCCACGGGGTCCGGCAGGGAGCCAGCGGGCTCGACGATGGGCTCTTCGGGGGTCATCGGGGCTTACGGTAACATACCGACCAGTCGGAATGTCCACCCCTTCTACACGTTTTTTGCGCGCCCCTACGCGAAGGCGGCCCCGGACATCGGCTTTGCGGGCGGTTGAACCGTGGTTTTTGCGGCAGCCGGAGGGGGCGGCGAGGCCGTGGGACCGGGCCCCTGACGAGCGATCTCGCGCAGCTTGTCGAGCATCACCTTGTCGCGCGCTACCAACTCCAGGGCGATCGAGAGCCGGTCAAGCCCGGCATCGTCCGCCAGAAGGGAGAGTACGTCGAGGTCGTACCGACCCTCCTCCTTGCCCCCGATCGAGGCCGCCGCACCCAGGACCACGACGGCCGCTCCCGCCATCCCTTCCGGCACCTCCGCATCGAGCTTGCCCTTGACGAACGCATCGTCCGGCACATCCGGAATCTCCGGCATCTCCTTCCCCAGCGCCTTCCCCACCGCCTTGACCGCCTTCTGGAGCGCAGTCACGAAGTCGGTCACCGCGTTCTTGCTGTATCCACCCGGCGGTGGCGGCGGGATCTCGGGGCCCGCAACAGGTGCCGACGCCATCTCGGAGCCCGCGGGCGGCGCCAGCGCCTCCGCGTCCATCGGCTTCTCGGCAGGCATCGAAGACATGGACTCGGGCATCTGCATGGCGGGCTCCATCGGCGGCGAAAACCGGCCGACCGGTCGGAATCTACACCGACAAGGGGCAGGCGCGCAACTACGGTCCTCCAGACAAACAAACGCGCGGATGTTTGCCCGGCGCTATCCCTTGTAGCCGACCTCTTCCCGCAACCACGCATCGTCCGGCGCCTTGCCGAGTTCCACCAAGCGCCGATACTCCGTGTCCGCGTCTCGCTCCCGAAGTTCCCCCCGCCAGAACTCGCACAACTCCCGTTGGCGCTCGCTCTCCTTCCTCACGGCCCGCCCGGTGTCGTCGTTCACCCCGGCGCTCTCCACCATGCCGTTCTCCTTTGCCCAGGTGTCGCGCTCCGCTCGCGTCGAGAACCACAGCCCAGCCCCGCGATCGAGGTAGCCGCCCGTAGCGTTGAAGCCCTCCGCGTCCCACCACGACCGGTGCCAGTCCACCGCGCGCTCGCGGACATCGGTTGACCCGCACGTCTCGCACGCCGCGGGCACCACATCGTCGCCCCACCCCTTGTGACCGCATCCGCCACAAAGATACGGCGTCACCTTGATCTCGCGGACCGCCCCCTTCGTCCACACCCCAGGGGACTCTTCGGTGAACCCCGCATGGCTCCGCTGTGGCTCCCCCTTGCCCCCGTCGGTCCCCCCGCGCACAACCCCCCTGCCCGGAAGGCTCACCACCAGCGCCGCGACAACACCACAGCCGCACGGCAGCGCCGGCGGTCGCGCCTCGAACCGGCCCAGCCACTCCTGCTCATGCCCCGCGGCACACCGGTAGCTGTAGAGTGGCATCGGGCTACTTCCGGTAAAGCACAGTGATCGTCGGCCCCGTGCGCTCGTGGCCGTACCCCAGCCGCTCCAGCGCGCGCTCCACGGCAGCGTCCACCTTCATCGCCGGCACGAAGTACTCGTTGCCCGACCGCTCGGCCGCGGCCACGATCTCGGCCAGCGTCAGCGCCAGGACGACCGGCGCATCCTCCACCGGCGCCAGCGGCTCCATCTCCTCCACGCCAGCGTCGCTCACCTCGTCCACCATCATCGGCGGCACAGGCTCCTCCTCGACGGCGGGCGACGGCTGCGGCAGCGCCACAGGCTCCTCGACGGGCGGCCCGTCCTCGGCCGGCTTCACTTCGAGAGCGGGCGGGGGCGACGGCATCGGTACGATCTTGATCCTTGGCATAGTTCAATCCAGAGGTTGCGGTTGTTCCTCGCTGGGCGGTCGCGCCGCGCCAGCCTGTACAATCCCTTGTAGCACTTGCGCGGCTCGATCCAAAGCCGCCTGCGCCTCTGCGGCTTCCGGTGGACTCTCCGCCAGCGGAGCAAGCGCCGCCAGCGCCGCCCCCGCCGCCTCGACCAGCGCGTCCGCGTCCCCAGCCGCCAACGCCGCCTGCGCGGCCTTCACCGCCTCAACCGCCGCCGGCACCCCGAGGAACTCCACGGCCTCCGCTACCGTTTGCAGAGCGAACGTGACGGCGTCCGTTCCAGAGGCCGCGCCCTCGTCCACTCCCGGTGCCACCGCCGGCGCAGGCCCCGCAGCCACATCCGCGAACGCCGCCGCCGTCTGCTTCTCCACCACCGGCGCCGGTTGCGCCTTCGCCTTCGCCTCCAGCGCCGCCACATGAAGCTCCGGCGGCAACTGCATCCGGTCCGCGACCGCCTGCATCCACGCCCGCGCCAGAATCCCCATCGGCCCGCCCTTCAACACGAGGTCGAACCACGCGAAGTATTGCTGCGCCTGCGTGGTGAGGAACTGGATCACCGCCGCGTCCGTCAAGGGCGTTCGCGCCCCCTCCAGGAACTTCACCTCGAAGTCGGCGTCCAGCGCCTCCCGCGTCACCACATGCGCCTTCCGGTCCGCGTCCCGGACCGTGAACGCGACGTACTTCACCTCGCCCGCCACCGCGACAACCGCCGTCGCCGCCCCTTCCGCAACCGCCGATGCCGCACCCTCATCCGCCGTCGTCACCGGCGCCACCTCACCTTCGACCCCCGCCGCCACCACCTCCCCAAGCGTCGCCGCGTCCCCCGTCTCCACGCTCCCCACCGGCGCAAGCTTCCGACCCGGCGGCAGCGCGTTCGTCTCCGAGTCCGCCACCGACGACATCGCATGGACCGTCGCCCGCAGCAAAAGCTTCACCAGGCGCCGCGAAAACATCGTCAGCGCGTTCCCGTGGTACCCGATCTCCGTCTCCGTCCAGAACTGCTCAATCTGATTCGCGTACGCCGTCTTGTTCCGATCCGTCGCCATCCCCTGAGCCGGCGCAATCTGACCCCACGACCCCGCATAGTCCGCGTCCACCATCCCGATCCAACCCCAGATCTCCGCCGGGATCGGCTGATTCGCCAGCGGATACCACACGTCGCTCAGCGGGACGTTCGGATCGTCCACCTCAATGCTCTGCCCGTCGTTCCCGTCAAACAGCTTGGTCACGTCATCGTCCGCAATCACACCCTTGCGACGCAGCGACTTCCGCGCGTTCCGGCGCACAAGCTCCGCCAGCTTCGACCGCAACACGTTGAACTCGCGCAGTTGCGGCAACACCCGCTCCGCCGGAGGAACCCCCCGCAACGGGTACGGCGGCTCGTGCATGAAGATCAACGCCTCGATGTGCGGCAAGCCCACCCCGTCCGCGTCCGCAAACGCCATCGCCCCACGATGAACCGGACCCTCATGCTCCTTCCGATCCTGCCCCAGAACGTAAACCTCCTGCCGGCCCTTGTAGGTGACACCCCCGCGTCCCTTGAAGCTGTCGCGGAGATTGACGAACTCCATCACCTCGACAAACTCCCCATCATCGTCCTTCCCCAGCGGCGGCGCAGAGTCACCCTCCCCATTCGGGCGTCCCGTGTCCCCGAGGAAGTCCGCGCGCGCCTGCCCCTGCAACTTGTCCAGCCCCCACTTCGCCTCCGCATCCTCCACCGGCATCCAGTACCGGTGACCGCGGAACCGCTCGTCCGCCGGATCACTCACGTCCCAGTCGAGCACCAACTCCCACCACGGGAACGCCCGGCTCCACACCCGCCGCATCGGCGGCCCGCTCCCCTCCTCAACCCCGACCTTCGCACCCGCCCCCGGAAACAGCAACGCCATCTCCACCATCCGGTCCATGCGAGCCGCAAACCCCTCCTCCGTCCAAAGCCCGTTCGCCACGAGCCCCGACACCACCGGGTCGCCCCGGTCCCCCACAGGGTCAGGCCCAAGCTCCACCCGGTTGCTCCGCCGGTACAACGACGCCTTGTACGTCATCAGCCCACGCCACAGCTTGTTGACCTCCACCTCCGTCCCGTTCACGTTCCACTTCTGCCACCGGGCATCGTTGTCCATCAGCCCAACGTGCTCCCAAAACCGCGTCAGGTAGGCAGCGTTAAGCATCTGCCACGTCGCCCGACGCTCGTGCATCCGCCGCTCGTGCATCCGCGCAAGACGATGAACACGCGTCGGTTCGAACTGGTCCGGCATCGCGCCCTACGCTATCACGATTCCGGACGGTCAGTCAGAAGGCATCTCCTCCCCGTCGCACCACCCGCTCGCGCCCTCGGGCAACGGCATCGTCGGCAGTTCCCCGTACACGAGCCGCCGCGCGTTCTTCTTTGCCGTAGCTTCAACTTCCTCCGCGGCAGCAGCGAGAATCGGGAAGTGCTTGCGGAGAAGTGCCTTTTGCGCCGCCAATGCCTGCTTCCGCGCGTCCGGCGGCCACGGCTTCCACCCCCGGCACCCGTCCGACCCACCCCAGAACGCCGACCAGCACGTCCACTCCGGCCGCGTCCGGAACGTCTCCCAGTCCATCCAGCACTGGTCCTCGGAGTCGGTGCTGTCCGTCACCAGCCGCACCTTCCGGCCTTGCGCGACCTCGCGTAGCCAGGCCAGCGCCGCGTCCACGAGCCAGCCCACATCCCCCAGCTTGTCGCACCGACTCCCGGCACGGATGTCGGCCTCCGTGACGTTGCCCCGGTCATCCGGTCGGAGCGCGTACCACTTGTGAACGTCGAGGACGTTTCGGCCCTCGTCGTCCACGAGGTAGTGCTCAACACCCATCACTTCCTCCACAGATCGACAACTACGCCCTGGTCACGGGCCAGGTCACGAAGCCGGTACACCAGCGCGGGCCAGCACGTCCGCCGGTCGTACTCGCCCGCCACCAGCGGGTGGTGGCGAATCGTCGCATGCGGGTAGTGCATCAGTTTGACCCGATGCGTTCACGGATCGTAGCAGCCTGCCGAGCCGGACGAATCCGCCTCGGTCTTACAGCCGCTCCGGACTGTGTGGCTGCTTCGAGGTAGGCGGCAAGGGCGCGCAGCACGGCTGGATTGTCCTGTGCGAATCCGACCGCCCGATTGCAACTGGTGCAAAGGAGCCCGCGCACCCGTCCCGTGGTGTGGTCGTGATCAACGACAAGCCGGCCGCCGGTATAGGCGGTGGCAGCACCGCACCCAAGGCAGACACCGCCCTGCTCTTCCAGCCTCACGGCGAACTCATCTGCCGTCATGCCGTACCTGCGAAGGGTACGGGCGAACCGGCCTGCCGCGACCTGCGCTGGATGTGCAGCTTCCCACTCCCGAGCCCTGCCAGTGGCGCACGCCTTGCATTCCTTCTGCAATCCGCAGACGCGACTTCGGTTCACACCGAAGTCCGAAAGGGGCCGGGATACTCCACAGCCAGAGCACCGCAGTCGCCCATCGACAACCTTGCCGGCGTCGGGGTGCGGCCTTGGGGTCTGCCGAAGATGTACCCCGCGTGCGAGCAGGGCGGCACGGATGACCATGGGCTGCGTTCGATGCCGACGAGTGATCGTTGTGATTGACTCGCCCAACGCGTACGCAGCCACGCTCGCATCAACTTCTTGGACGGTCAGGGTGCGCCGCTTGTTGGCCATCTCAAAGCCTCCGGGGCGTCGGGTCCAGCTCGACGCGCCATGCGCGGTACAATCGCTCGGGCAGCGTGCTACTCTCGCTGATGCTGGGGACGTTCGATGACACGGACTCCTCGGTCGGCTCGGGGTGGCGACAACCGCCCCGGGCCACGTCAGCATAGCACGGTTCAGACTGAGGCACTACTCAAGACCGCCTCCAGATCAGGCCACCGCCCCACGGCGCATACACCTCGACCAC
>ERZ1292625.2840-Hain-H41-01um-R1-2840-length-15065-cov-14_pt1 | contig 12882 bp, 8 predicted proteins | sample MGYA00564400_ERZ1292625 | MGnify/ENA primary metagenome ERZ1292625 (study PRJEB36523, sample SAMEA6512639) | groundwater metagenome | collected 2019-01-08 | study: AquaDiva: Metagenomics assemblies of 32 groundwater samples
TGGCCCGATATTTTGCCGGCCCTCTTTCTGAAGTGGAAAAATCCCAAGATCAAATGGGTCGCCGCCTTTTACTTTTTTGCACCAAAACCTTGGCAAAAAAATAACCCTTACGCAACATCTATACCTAGACGAATAGTGGGGTTCTTGTACTGGTCGACTCAGCTCCTCGCGTATCAAGCGATCAAAAGGTGGGCTGATTTAGTCATCGCCTGCAACGAAACCGACCGTAAAATTTTTATTAAAGATGGTTATTCTCCCCGTAATATTATCGCAATATACGGAGGAGTCGACCTTAAGGCAATCAATGATATACCGGCGCCGAAGAAAAAAAGCTATGATGCTATCTTCGTGGCGCGTTTTCACCCCCAAAAAGGTCCGTTTGTAGCCGTAAAAGTTTGGGAAACATTGGTCAAAACCATGCCTGGTGCAAAGCTGGCAATGCTCGGGAACGGTCCTGAAGAAAAGAAAGTGAGTGACTATATAAAAAAAATGAAGTTAACTAAGAATATCCGTTTATTCGGTTTTGTCGACGGCTCGGAGAAATATAAACTTATAAAATCGGCAAAAGTCTTTCTTCACCCTGCAATTTATGAAACCGGCGGTATGTCAGCCGCCGATGGCATGGCAAGCGGTCTACCAGTGGTCGCCTTTGATCACGAAGGTTATAGATACTGTTATCCCAAGGGGATGTTGCGAGTTACTCCGATTGGTGATTATAAAAAAATGGCAAAGTCGGTGATAAATATATTAGTTGACAAAAAAAAGTATGATATTATCAAAAAACAGGCTATTAATTTGATGGAGACTGAATGGGACTGGGGTAAAAGATCCTCTTTGGTCTCAGAAAAAATACAGCACTTAGGGTAATATAATGAAAAAGCTATATAAAACTAATACCGGGTGCCGAATTTGTAAGTCGGAAAAATTAACTAAAATTCTGAAACTTGGGCCTCAACCGTTAGCAAACGGATTCCGAAAAAAGAGCGATCTCGACAAAGAGGAATTATTTTTTCCCCTGGATATCTACTTTTGTCATAACTGCAACCTTGTCCAGCTCATCGACGTGGTTGATAAGTCTGTTTTGTATCGTGACTATGTCTATTTTACTTCCGGTATGCCAAAGGCCTCAGATCATTTTCTAAAATATGCCCAGCAAGTTATCAAAAATTATTTAACTAAAAAGAACGATCTCGTTGTGGAAATTGCCAGCAATGATGGAATTTTACTTAAGTTATTTCAGGATGAAGGATATAAAGTTCTTGGTGTGGAGCCGGCGTTAAATATCGTCAAAGTCGCTCGAAAAAATGGAGTGACTACAATTCCAGAGTTTTTTAGCGAGAAAATTGCGAATAAAGTTGTCAAAAAATATGGGAAGGCGAAAGCGATTTTGGCCAACAACGTCGTTGCTCACATAAATGACCATCACGACCTGGCCATGGGAGTAAAAACACTACTTTCTGAGGATGGTGTTTTTGTAATCGAAGCACCATATCTTGTTGATATGTTTGAGAACCTATCTTTTGACACAATCTACCACGAACACTTATCATACTTGGCCATCCGTCCTCTCACAGAATTGTTTAAACAATTCTGTCTTGAAATTTTTGATGTTAATATTATTCCGGTTCAGGGTCAATCTTTAAGGGTCTTTGTAGGTCATCAAGGAAAACATAAAATTAAGAAAATTGTCTTTGATCTAGTTCAAAAAGAACTAGATTACAAAATGGACAAATTAACCAGCTATTTAAAGTTAGGGAAAAGAATTGAAAAATCAAAAAAGAGGTTACTTGCAACCCTCAAAGATTTAAAAAGAAAAAGCAAAAAAATTTCTGCTTATGGCGCACCAGCCAAAGGAAACACACTGTTGAATTACTATAAGATTGGAACAAGCTTTTTAGATTTCGCCCTTGAAGATTTACCATCAAAACATGGCCTCTATACTCCCGGAATGCATATTCCGGTGATGGATCGTGAGTACGCCCGAACACACTTACCCGATTATTATCTTCTTTTGGCCTGGAATTATATCAACCCGATTTTAGAAAAGGAAAAGGAATATCGTAAAAATGGTGGCAAATTTATTATTCCAATTGGCGACGAAATCAAAGTAGTTTGACATGAGTACTAAACAAAACACGATTCTAATCTGTGGTGGGTGTGGATTCATGGGTTCACATTTTATTCGTCACCTTTATAATAAATATTCTTCATATAAGATAATTAATCTCGATTTGTTAACGTATGCCGGTAACAAAGAGAATCTAAAAGATATTAAAAAGAAAGAAAGTGTCCCAAGTCGAAACAAAAAACGCTATTTTTTTGTAAATGGAGACATAAATGACGAAAAACTCCTGGAGGCCCTATTAAAAAAAGAGAAACCTGAGACCGTCGTAAATTTTGCCGCCGAAAGTCATGTTGATCGATCGATCATCAGTGCAGTAGAATTCATCAGGACAAATATTCAAGGAGCCTACGTTCTATTAGACGCAGTTCATAAGGCGAGAGTCCCTCGATACATTTATATTTCAACAGATGAGGTATATGGTGACATACCACCGGGAATAAAGTCCGACGAGAACTATCCCCTTAAGCCAACCAATCCTTACGCCGCCTCAAAGGCCAGCGCTGATTTAATGGTCCAGGCCTACATTAAAACCCACAAGGTTCCGGCCATAATTTTAAGAAGTTCTAATAATTACGGTTCGCATCAATACCCTGAAAAACTTCACCCACTAGTAATTACTAATTTAATCGAAAGAAAAAAAATTCCTGTTCATGGCGACGGAGGTCATATTAGAAGTTGGTTACATGTTGACGATTTTTGTGAGGCATTAGATTTAATTATCCACAAAGCCAAAGACTTCAAAATATATAACATTTCTGGGGAGGAAAAAACTAATTTAGAAGTAATTCAGGCGGTGGCAAGCGTTCTAAATGTCGACGCAGGTAAATATACGCATTATGTCAATGACCGCTCTGCGCCAGATTTTCGTTATTCGCCCAATCACTCAAAAATCGAAAAAGAACTTGGCTGGAAACGAAAAAAAACATACAATAACGTTCTAAAAGAAATTGTTGAATGGTATATAGCCAACAAAAGCTGGTGGCAAAAAATTAAAAAAAAGAGAGAATTTTACGAGCTTTACACTGCCCAAACCAAGGGACAATATTACTAATGAATATTACTGGGTGCAAGGTTTGTGGTTCAAATCGGATAGTTGACATTTTCACCTCCGTTAATGCTCACGGGAGACACCTGATTTCAGAAAAGGATAGGTTTGTTGTCTCCAGATGTAAGAGTTGTGGAGTCGTTTTTTTGAAAGATGTCAAGGTCAACGGGAGCTACTACAAAAAATATTACGAACTAGGCTACTACGATCAAGCCAGTGTGAAGAAGGGAAGTTTGTTGGATAAATTCCTCGACTATATTTCCAAATTTTCGATCCAAAGGAAAGAAAAATTGATTCGGGATTACACGATTGTTAAGAAGAAAAGAATATCAATATTGGACGTTGGCTGCGGAAGCGGAAATTTTTTATTCAACCTTGACGAGTCAAGGTTCGATAGGTTCGGAACCGAAATTAATCAAGAAGGATTCGAAATTAGCCAGAAAAGGGGACTGCACGTATTTTTCGGGGACCTTGACAAAATCAACTTCGGTAAGAAAAAATTCGACGTCGCGTCTCTTTGGCAAGTTCTTGAACACGTTAAAGAACCCAAAAAACTAATGGGTAATATCAACCGAATATTGCTTCCAGGCGGAATCGTAATTTTCCAGGTTCCGAATACGGATGGCCTAGGTTTTAAGATCGGGAAGAAAGACTGGTTTCATCTGGATTCTCCCAGGCATCTTATTCTCTACAACCCCCAGAGCGTATCCGCCCTATGTGCAACGACTGGCTTTAAAATTGTTCGGATAGTGAACGAGTTCTATGACTACCCGCTCGATCTATTCTGGTCAATGAGGAATTCTTCTTTAAGATTTATAATTTATCCGCTATACCCAATATTCAAATTATTCAGCCAAGAGCACTTAACTTATATCTGCAAAAAGGTATAATCAAAAAATGGCGGATATCTTACTCTTTAATCCCTACTATTCGCAAAGAAAGGAATATTTCTCCTTCTATACGCCCGCGCCCCCCCTCGGGCTGATGTATCTAGCGTCGTATCTAAGAAAACACAGGATTGAAAGTAGAATATTTGAACTCGGAGTTTTTGAGACGGAAGACGTTAAGATCCAGAAGGATCGGGTTCGCTTCGGTATCTCTGACAAAGAAATAAGAGAGATTCTCAAAAAGGAAAAACCCAAGATCGTTGGCATCACCAGCATGTACTCGATTTACTATCGGGATGTGATGGAGATTGCCAAAACCATCAAAAAATATAATAAAAATATCAAAGTGGTCGTAGGGGGCAACCACGCCTCATCATATTTTAAATACATATTAAAAGATCGAAATATTGACTTCGTCGTTATTGGCGAAGGAGAACTTACCTTTTTGGAACTCAGCCGTACCATTCTTGCGGGGAAGAAAAACTTTTCTGCCATCGAAGGGATTGCCTTCTACAGAAATAGAAAAGTTATTACCACTAAGCCCCGTCAGTTGATTGAAAATCTCGACGATGTCCCGTTTCCAGCGAGAGATATGATTGACTTGGTGAAATATTCAATTCCAGCCAAAAACAGTCCTTACATCATGCGTCACCCAATTTCCACAATTGTCACCAGCCGGGGGTGCCCCCAAAAATGTGTTTACTGTACCGTCAAGGCGGTCTGGGGCAGAACCTGGAGAGGACGAAGTGCCAATAACGTTGTCGACGAAATCGAAGAACTAGTAAATAACTATGGCATAAGGGAACTTGCTTTTTTGGACGATACGGCTAGTTTGGATAAACACCGCTGGGGTGAGATTTGTGACGAATTAGTGAGACGGAAATTAAACATTAAATGGATGACTCCAAATGGTATTGCCCACTGGACCCTAGACAAAAAACTTGTTAAAAAAATGTACAAAGCTGGTTGCTATCGGATTACCTTTGGTATCGAATCGGGGAATCCCGAAACCAGAAAATTTCTGGGGAAGCCTTTTGCCCTGAAGCAGGCGAAAGAACTGATCCAGTACGCCAACAAACTGGGCATGTGGACGATCTGCACCAATATCATTGGGTTTCCTTACGAAAAAATGGACTCGATTAGGGACACGATCGAATACGCCAAACACTGCGGTACCGATTTCGCCGCATTTTTTCTTCTGATACCCCAGCCAACATCGGACGTGTATCAGTACTTTCGTAAAGAAAATCTGCTAAACCTTGATCACTATCTCGAGGATCTAAGTGTTAACGGCGATGAATTTGAAAAGGTAAACTATGTCCTAAATGAAACTGGTTGCGATACAGTTTATTTCAAAAAGGAAGAGTTGAGAGAACTTCAAAAAAATGCATATCGGGAGTTTATCACTTACAGAGCCTTGAGTTATCTCACCAATCCTATGAAAATAATTCAAAAAATTCATTCCCTGGAGGATCTAAGATATGTGACCAGACTACTGGCTCAAGGACTAAAAATCGTCGCGAGGACCCTAAATCCATTAAACCTAAAAAGTAGCGACTATCTGTACCAGAAAAAAAGTCTACTTGCTGTCCGATAATGTTTGAAAAGAAGAGATTGATCAAATTTGGTCTTCCACTGCTTTACGCTGTTTTGCTGTTTCTTTATTTATTCCGTTACTATGGTCACGGGAGAATAATATCTGGTGGGGAAGGGGCCTATTTTGTGGACTATATTACTCATCTAAGAAATTATGCCTTCAGCTGGTTGGGTATAGGAACGGGAATCTTTGCTACCTCCCTGAATTTTGGTTACGTTTTTCATCTCTTTTTACTCCAACACCTTGTCGCCGATGAGAGGATCATAAACTTCATCGTCATTTACTCGATCTTTTATTTGCCATTTTTTGCTATGTATCTGCTCGCTGGAGAATTGAAGGCAAAACCAATACTAGCCTTTATGATTTCTATCTTTTATGTTTTCAATCCCTTTTCACTCGTTTTCCTACAAGGTCTCAATCAGTGGAACACGCTAGCGGCCTATATCCTGCCTTCGTTTACATATTTGATCCTGAGATTCTACAAAGATAATCTGAAACTATTCCTTGTTTTTGGCGCACATTCTTTCATTTTCGCATTCACCAACGCCAACCCACCAACGATGATTCTTTACCAAGTGGCATTGGTTTTAATCACTATTTTTGTTTCGCTTCATCAAGACAGAGAACATTGGTCACCGGTGAAAACGATGAGGAAATACCTAATCATTTTTTCTTCTTTTATTCTCTTTAATCTTTGGTGGATACTACATTGGTTCTACGTTTACAAAGACGCTCAAGTGGGATATACCACACAATTTGTGCTCTCTTGGCTAAGAGGGATTGGCCGATCCATTCCAGTAACCGCCCGAGCATTAAATATGGAAAGTCTGCTTCCTTTTCCTGCCAATTTTACCTACGATTTTCTTTCTGGATATTACGGTTTATTTTTCTCTCATATTCTATTAGTCACCCCAATTTTATTTATCACCTTCGTTTTTTTTCGGAGCAAGAAAATGGGGAAAGATTATCTTTTTTTGCTTTTTTCACTGGTTCTAATTATTTTTCTTTCCAAGGGCACGGGCGGCGTCTTTGGCCGAATGTACGAATATATGGTGCTTTACATCCCTACGTTTAGCATCTTCAAGTCGGCTAATGAGAAATGGGGAATTTTGTTCGTATTCTTAGTAGCGCTACTCTTGACATTCTCTTTTAAGAAAGTTGCCAAATACAGACACAAGAAAGTTATTTATTTGGCTTCAAGTTTGTACCTTCTTTATGTCATCATTCCTTTCATCACCGGTAACCTAATTTCGGATTACAAAAGAGGACCAGACTTTATCGGATCACGGTTTTTCATTGATAAAAGAGAATATAAAAATGTCAGAAGCGAACTAAATAATGATAATAGACTGTACCGAGTTCTTTCATTCTCAGGAAGCAATAACTACCAAGTCGCCCTTCGCATTGAAGGAGATAGATTTTATACCGGCAATGATCCAATCCTGAGCAACACCAATAAGCCCTTTATCGCGCCCTACAGCGGTTCCTGGACCCAACGTTACGATTTTCTCTATAGAAATATTTCGGATAACAACTATTTACGCTTACTCGGACTGTTTAATATCGGGAAAATTGTCATCAACAAAGATATGTATCCCTGGTTCGGTTTTGCCGAAAAACAAAGTATCGTAGAAATTGAAAAAATACTTGATAAAAAACTCCTATCAAAAAAGGGTAACAACATAGACGTTTACGAGATTGGAAGTGACTTCCTTCCGAGATTTTATATTCCCTCCGGCGTTATTCATACCGACAAAAAATTAGATCAGGTGATGGAGGTACTAGCCAGTAAAAAAATAAACGGCAATTCTCGCCCGGCGATATTTTTTGACTTACAGGGGAGAGATGTGTCGGTTGACAAAAAATGGAAAACTCCAAAAATCACTTTCGTACAAATAAACCCAGCCAAGTATAAGGTCAAAGTCGAAGGCGCCGAAGGCCCATTTTTGCTTGTCTTTTCCGAAAGTTTTCACCCTGGTTGGAAACTATATTTGAATAAAAAAGACATTTTCAGCAAAGTCTTTTCTGACTTGAATATTAAATCTTACTTTGGTGGAGAAATATCAGAAATCACCACCTCGTACAGACTCATTGATCTATTCTTCGCGGAGACGTGGAACAGGAAGCCAATCTTGGAAGATAGACATTTAACAGTAAATGGGTATGCCAATTCGTGGTTTATTGCCCCCGCAGATGCTGGAAACGCTCGTAACTACGAACTAATTATCGAATTCTGGCCGCAACGACTCTTCTATATCGGTATCTTCATCACGATTTGCGCCTTTCTTCTTTCACTCACCGCTATTTTTGCCAGGGCAATTTGGAGGTCAAACCAAAAAAAAACATGAAACAGTTAAAAAAATTAACCAGACGCCATTTTGTTCCCCTTTTTCTACTTATTCTCTGGACGTCAATGCTAATCCGTTATATTCAGACCGAGAATTTGGGCTTCCTGACACTTGACACCCGAGGCAAATATGAACAGTTAAAAGGTATTTCATTAAGAAGAGAAATTTTTAAAGGTGACACCATCTCGGGAGAATTTTTCGACCACTACCCAAACCTTGGTATTATTGGAATTCGTTTTAACAACCAAAACCGGATCAACAAAGATCGTTTGGAGTTCCGGCTAAAAGAAGCCGGGGTGGCGAACTGGTACTACAAAGCTCGGTATAACGCGGATCAATTTCAACCTAATAGCATTTTTCCAATTGGTTTTCCACCCATCAAAGACTCTGCTAAAAAAAAGTACTACTTTGAAATAGAGTCACTTCAAGGAGCTACTGATAGTGCCGTCACCATCGTAAATAAATCACCAGTGTTTATTGGGAGGCACGTCTTTACGAAGGAGTCATTATTAAAAGAAAAAGGACTGTTACTTTATTTCATTCCTAATAAAATCGTAAATTTACTAAGCGATCCCGAATTCCGCATCCACTTTTTTGTCTATTCTCTACCCTTAGTTTTTTATTACCTTTTCCTTCTCTTTGGCTTCACCTTTCATGTTCCAGTACTTCTTTTTTTTGTTTTTTGGCTCATCGATGTATTTTTTGTTAAGTCAATCAATGATTTTTTTGTCCTTTCCATAATATTCGCCTGGCTACTACCGGTAAGAAAATTCAGGTTCGAAAGTAAGATATCCTGCTCTCTAGCCTTGGGATTACTGATTATTTTTCCATTCTTTTTCGCCTTAGGATTGATTAATATTGCTGAGAAATTCGCCACCTGGGCCTATCTTTTTTTCACATTTTCAGTTATTCAAAGAATTCACGAGGGACATTCTCTCCCTGAGAACCACATTTCCTACAAAGAGTTTCGGAGGAGCCTTCGTGTCCAATGGGGGAATGTTATTGTCTTTACTTATTTAATAGCTATTGGGGAAATCACAGTTAGCGCTAAAGCAATCAAGGGTGGTGGTATCCTATTAACCGAATCAGGTAAGAAACCTTCCCCAACTGGTTCAGAGCTGATCTCGTTGATGCTTCACCGCTTTGGGAAACAGATGACTGTTGTCTATATCTACACCACCAAAGTATTCTCGATTCTTATTTTCATTGCTGTACAAATAGTAAGGTTTTTAACAAGGTTTGGACCTCATTTGGTATTAATTTATCTCGCGCATCTTCAAATTATAAATTTTGGGAAATATCTCGATATTTATAAGGACTTTTTTGTTTCAGACCAAGTGGCTCTTTTTCAGGAACAAGTGGGTCGACCTTTGTATGGACTTTTTGCCCTCCTTTCAACTATCTTCGTAATTTTACAGAGAAAACGTAACCTTAGACGAAAAATACTCATGGCAATTGTTTTTTTACTTATTTCTATTAATGTCTCTCGGGTGATATTCAACCTTAAGGCTGCCACTTTTGAATACAACATACCCATTTGGTCTGTCCGACCAGCTGAAACCGCGGAACCCTGGGTCGACGTTACCGTTGGTGGGAGAAATTTTAAAAATATGCCCTTCCGCGGAAAAGTACTTATCCAGGGGATTGAACAGAGAGTTATTAAATGGTCAGACAGAGAGGTTGTCTTCCGCACTGACCCCAACATCACCAGAAGCGGTAAATTAGAACTTATAACTGATGAAGAAAAAACAAGTAACCAAGTCGACTTTTGGTATACAGGAAACAGATGATGAAAAATAGGTTCTTATTATTCATTTCATTGACCACAACAATCTTCTCACCAAGTTTGTTAACCTTTTTCTCCGCCGACGATTGGTTTCACTTACGGGTTTCTCAAATAGGCAGTTTTAGAGATTTCCTTAACTTTTTCTCGTTTGTTAGAACCCCTCAGTCGATAGCCTTCTATCGACCCCTACCTACCCAGGTTTTTTTCTTCGTCTTCCAGAAACTATTTGGGCTTAATCCAATCCCATATCACATCTTTGTTCTCATCTGTTTCGGAATCTCGCTGGTTTTAATTTACCGACTAGCACGGGAATTATTGAATTCAAACCAAAAAGCTCTTTTGGCGACGGCGATATACGGCCTGTCGGTCAGCAACTTCACCAGGTTATACTTTCTTTCTGCTTTCCAAGAAATTGCCCTGGTCTTGTTCTCGGTGGCCTGTATTTTGGCATTTTCAAAACAGAAATATGTTTTTTCTTATCTGTTTTTTGTTCTCGCCTTGTTATCAAAAGAGACGGCGGTGGTTCTACCTCTCATCCTGATTATTCTCGACTGGAGCCGGAAAAAAATAAATCTGAAAAAACTCATTCCCTTCGCCTTAATCCTTCTGCCTTACTTATATCTGAGACTTTTCCAATTTGGCTCTGTCGCTGGTGAAACTTATATTTGGAATTTTTCTCCGATAAAGGCAGCTAATACTCTAATGTGGTACTTTCTCTGGTCTCTTGGTGCGCCAGAGCTCCTCATCGACTATATTGGTAGTGGCCTCCGGCCAATTCCAAGATTCTTTACCGACTTCCCGCTCTGGTGGCCAGTTATTCTAATCCCTCTGATCGTAATGCTGATATTTTTGTTGAAAAGATCCCTCCGCTTCGCTCGGGATGACAAAGTTTGGGTGTTTGCGATTTTATTTGTGGTTAGTCTCCTTCCGGTGCTGTTTCTGCCCACTCACAAGTTTGCTTTGGAACTAGGCTTGCCTCTCGTTTGGATGTCGCTACTTGTTGGCTACTTACTGCCGCAAAAAGGCTTCCTCTTGGTTTCTTTTGTTTCCATATTTATTCTCTATAACTTGAGCATGAATTATCTAACCTATACCACTCATTACTCGGTCAACCGAGGCAAAATATCCGAAAGGGTCTACCGTTACTTCAAACTCGATTATCTTTCTCCTCCGGCTGATAGCTATTTTGAATTCGTCAACGACACGGCTGATTACGGCACCAGTTGGGGTTCGAGTAAACAGATAGCCAATAGTATCGGCGGTTCGGAACTCTTCCGTGTTTTGTATCAAGACCCAAACTATAATGTTTATTATGAAGATTTTCCCGGTGACCGACCCGCAAACGAGAAAAAAATCTCATTAAGCACTAAAATGTTTTTACAATGAAGACAAAATACATCACCATTGTTTTACTCACAACAATTTTTGCCGTTGCCATCGGGCTCAGGCTGTACAAAATTGATCTCTTGCCAATCTATGCCGACGAAACCGGCCACTATCTAATCTTCAACAAAATTATCGGTTCGTCCGCGAACCTGGGTCAATGGTTGTATAACAAAATATTCTACGGGACATTTTCTTATACCTGGTTATTTGGGCTAAATCCTCTCGGGGTCCGTTTTGGGTCAGCTCTTTTTGGTTCTCTTGGCGTCATCGCCGTGTATTTTTTTGCCAAAGTGATCAGCGGGAAAAAGACTCTAGGCCTGATCGCCTCTCTCCTCGTCGCATTTCTGCCTTGGTCTTTTATGATCAGCCGACTTGGTCATACCCATGTTGTGATAATTGTTCTTCTTACCATCGTTCATATTAGTCTGTTTTTGAACGCTAAAAAATTTCGAGATTACTTAGTCAGTCTAGTTCCGTTGCTTCTGACTCTGCTTTACTACCCCTCAATGGCCGTGATCGTTCCGGTTACATTAATCCCAGTCCTTTGGTTCGCCGGTCAGTCGCTCTCAAAAAAACTTAGAATCTCCACATTCGTCACTGCAGTTGTTGCCACGGTTCTTCTTGCGCCCTTCATCCTCAATTACTTCCACATATTAGACGTCAAAGGGAGGGCCTTGGATCTGGCCATCTGGCGCGACGTCAACACTCCTTATGATACCGACAAATACCGTGCCCTTTCCTGGAACAGTCAGCCCGGCCTGTTTTCTTTTAGTGTCCCGCCAGAGCAACTAGCCAACAAATTGTTTCTTAATCGAATTTCCGCTAATTTGATGGTCTTTACTAGAAATTACTTGTCCTTCTTCTCGCCCGACTGGCTGTTCCTGAAGGGGGACGCGATTCTTCGCCATTCCACCGGCATGGTTGGCGCTTTCTATCCTTTCCTGCTTCCCTTTATGCTTTATGGCGCTTTTCGATTTTTCAAGACCGCCGACCCGAAAACCAGAAATCTCTTTCTGGTTTGGATCTTGGTTTCTCCGATCCCGGCGGCTATCACCAAAGATGGGGCCGGCTATCTTCTGCGTGCCGTAACAATGTTACCGTTTCTGACATATTTTTGTGCCCTCGGCCTGATCGAATCTTTTAATTTGATCAAGAAAAATTGGCGTTGGCCGTATGGGGTGGTCGTTGCCCTGATCGGTCTATATTCCGTCTGGTCATTCTTCTACGGCTACTTTCACGTCTATCCCGCTCTTTCCGCCAGGAGTTTCGAATATGGCTTCAAAGAACTCTCCGATTTTCAGATTGCACACGACAACGCCCCCATGCTCGTCATTTGGGACGGCTATTATCACAACGGCGATTTCCGTTTTTGGCAGAAAACACCCTTCGACAAATATGAGACCTTCAAGTTAAAACAGATCGTCATCGGTGAGTCGACCTTTTGGCAAACATTTCCGAACCTCTATTTCTCTTCTCCCAAATCTCTCGAAGACTACAAAAACTTTGTCAAGCAATACGAGCCAGCATACGTTGTCCTGCCGGACAGATATTTCGTAAAATACCCCGTTGAAATCGAGAAACTGCTTTCTCCGGTGAAAGACATAAGCTACCCAGACCAAACCACCGCCCTCACCATCTACACTCCATTGTCAAAATGAAGCCGGAGTGTCTCGCTTGTCACCAGATCAATTTTCGTTATTTAAATTTG
>ERZ1292625.3453-Hain-H41-01um-R1-3453-length-12860-cov-13_pt1 | contig 12860 bp, 10 predicted proteins | sample MGYA00564400_ERZ1292625 | MGnify/ENA primary metagenome ERZ1292625 (study PRJEB36523, sample SAMEA6512639) | groundwater metagenome | collected 2019-01-08 | study: AquaDiva: Metagenomics assemblies of 32 groundwater samples
GCCACTGTCGTTTCCGGGGCCGCCAACATCGCGGCCGACTCCCGAGACTCCCGCGCGAGCAGACGTCCCGTATCCACCACCAGCACCACACGCCCTTCGGGATCGATCGTGGCGCCGCCGAAACAGGACCGTTCCATCGACCGCAAGGTCCCCAATGATTTGATGACGATTTCCTGACGGCCCAGCAGCTCATCCACAGCCAATCCGATCGGACCAGAGACCGTGCGCACCACAACCACGGGCATGGAGGTATCCACGGTCCCGCTTTCCCGTCTGAGCAAATGGCGAAGCGAATAGAGATCGATCGCCTCGTCGCCCATCTGCAAGATGGCCCGCTCCCCCATATGCTGCAACGAGGCCGCGGTCGGCATCGTCACCTCACGCACGTTGGGTAATGGAATCGCATACCGTTCCGATCCCACTCGCACCATCAACGCGGTGGCAATGAGCAGCGTCAACGGCAAATCCAACGTAAACTTAGTGCCCACGCCGGGAAGCGACTCAACGTCGATATGACCGTTCATTCCTTCAATCACCCGCTTGACCACATCGAGACCGACGCCTCTCCCAGCCTGATCCCCCACCTTCTCTGCCGTAGAAAATCCTGGAGCAAAAATGTATTTCAGCGCTTCAGCATCCGGCATCGCCTGAATCTGCTCTGGCCGAGCCAGCCCCAGATTGACGGCTTTTGTCCGGATCCGCTTGAGATCGAGACCCGCCCCGTCGTCTTCCACCTCGATGATGATCGAGTTGCCTCGATGAGCGGCGTGCAAGTAGACCGTGCCGACCGCGGGCTTCCCTTTCGCCACACGAGCCCCGGCCGGTTCAATGCCGTGGTACACGGCATTGCGCACGAGATGGACCAACGGATCCACCAGCCGCTCCACGATCCCGGTATCCACCTCGGTATGTTCACCGGAAGTCACCAACGACACTTCTTTCCCTGAGGCCCTGGCAATCTCCCGGATCGCTCGGCGGAACCGTGTAAACGGAGTCCCGATCGGAACCATGCGGGCGCGCGCGATTTCATCCCGCATGCCGAGGGTAAGCTGCTGTAATTGGCTCATATCATCATGTGATCGACGGATTGACCCGCTCAGCTGCGACATCGATTCAGTAATATCAGCGGTCACCTCACTGATACGTCTCGCTAAAATATTGAAATCGTCATACTTATCAAACTCCAGACTGCCGAAATCGCTCAGTCCCACCACGCCGGCTGTTGCCGCCTCCCTGGAAGTCGAAGGAGCGGTCGGAAATGTGAACGTGTGTTTCTCTTCAAACGATTGCACGGCATCGACCAGCCGGGACTTGCAGGCTAAGACCTGTTGGGACAATTGTTCCAACACACGGAGACGCTGTTCTAACCGGCCTCGTCCAATGACCAATTCACCGACCAGGTTGAGCAATCGTTCTAATCGGTCTCGGCTGACCCGAATCACTTCACGATCTTCTGCAGACCGTCCATCGGGGGCCTTGGATTGGGCTGCTTCTTCCTTGGGCCCAGCAGACGATTGCATGAGAGGCACTGCTACATCGGCCGCACCAACCGGCTCCACACTCGGGACACCGCCCGCATGCAGAATCTTCAACTCAGCGAGCGCGGCGGCAAATCGTTGCTGAGTCGTCGCCAGGGTCGCGGAGTCACGGCGCATGAGCACACGAACGACATCGACGGATCGGAGCAACAAGTCTGTCTGACCCGGCTGCACGGCCAAGTGCCCGTCACGCACGGCTCCCATAAAGTCTTCAATGTGGTGAACCAGATCGCCGATGGATTGAAACCCGACGGTATACGCAGACCCCTTGAGCGTATGGGCAGTCCGGAACAATTGATTGATCAATTCGTCGTCCTGAACATTCTTATCAAGCCGCAGGAGATTGGCCTCCAGAGTCTCCAAATACTCCTGGGCCTCCGGGGCAAAATAAGACAGCACCTCGGGATCCAGTTGCGGAATCAAATACTCAGCCGATAGCACGGGATTCAGCGCCACATCACCATCGACTGTTGACGCAACTGAAGGCTCTATCTCTGCATGGGCAACAGAAGTCGATGACGCAGCGACCGAAATGGCCTCGCCATCCCGCAACTGCTTCAGGAAACCAATCACAGCCGGCACATCATGCTGTAATTGCGGCACATGGGTAGGATCTCGCCGCAGCGCGATCCGAATAATGCCAACCGCCCGAGTCAACCCCTCGAAGAGGGCATCGCTCAGTTCAACCCGGCGCTCACGAACTTTCCCCATACATTCTTCCATGGGGTAGGCAATATCGCCGATGACGGTAAAGCCAACAGTATGGCCGGAGCCTTTCAGCGTATGAGCCGTCCGAAAAAGTCGATGGATCGCATCATCGTCGTGTGGGTGAGCCTGCAAACTCCGAATCAGGCTATCAATCGTATCCAGGTACTCCAATGCCTCAGGAACAAAGTACGACAACACTTCCGCATCCATATTTGGGATAAGATAATCCTGACTCAATTGAGTGCCATCTCCAACACCCGGTGCACCTTCATCATCTATAGAGGCCGCTTGACCTGTTGTTTCAGCGAGGAGAAACCCATCGGAAACAGCGAGGCATCGATCGATCGTCACCTGATCTTCACCCCCACCTTGTCCAATCACATCGAGCTGAAGCTGGACCCCCTGCACAATTTCCCGCATCGCACCAACAGCGCGAAGCCAGTCCGCCTCTGGGATCATGTGACTCTGCTCAAACAACGACTCCAGCCGTTCGCTCAACTGTGCAATGCCGGCAAATCCATAGAGCGCCGCAGCCCCTCGAATCCGGTGCGCCACAATAAATTGCTCATGCAATTGTTGCGGGCTTGGGACAGACCCATCGGCTGGGTGTAAGGCGCGTTTGAGCTCGGCCATGCCATCGACGGCCTCGGCCACAAAAATAGCCATCAGATTGTCCGGATCGAATTCGGCGCTCATCCTGGTCCCTTCTCACCCGGAGGATGACAGACATCCCCCGGGTAATCTCATTACACCAGTTTGAATTGCGACACAGAGGCCGTCAGCGTTTCAGCGAGCTTCGCCATATCTTCTACGGTGCTCCGCGCGGAATCCGTGGCTTTCTGCGTGGCCACCGCGCCGCCGGTGAAGTCCTTAATCGAGCGTCCCACCTTGTCGGTCGAAGCGGTCTGCTCAACCGCGGATGACGCGATGCTTTGCGCCAGCTCAGATGAACGCTGGGCGATCGTAGAAATTTCTTTGAACACATCGCCCGTACGCAACGCAGAAGCCGAGCCCGCTTCCACGGCCTGCGTTTCATGTTCCATCGCGACCACCGCATCCTGCGTTTCGCTTTGAATCACTTTCACGAGATCCGCAATTTCTCGCGTCGCCTGCGTGGAGCTTTCCGCGAGCTTTCTCACCTGGTCGGCGACGACCGCGAATCGGGCGCCCGCCTCTCCGGCGCCGGCGGCCTCGATGGCCGCGTTCAAGGCCAACAGGTTGGTCTGATTGGCAATATCTCGAATCGTCGACACGATTTGCGAAATTTCCAAGGACCGATCACCAAGGGCTTTCACCTGCTTCGACATACGTTGCACCGCAGCGCGGATACTCTGCATGTCCTGCACGGTTTCTTGGACCGCCACACGACCGCGCTCGGTCGCTTGCAACACTTGGCGGGCGGATTCAGAAGATGCACCGGCTGTTTCAGCCACCTGACGCATCGACGCCGCCAACTGTTCAACCGCGCCCAGCGTCTTGACGGATTCGTCGGCTTGATGCTTGGCCGTACCAGACATCTGACCGGCGTTGTCTCTCAGCGTCCCGGCTGACTTATTCACGCGTTCAGCCGCTTCACGTACTTGACGCATGAGCTGGGCGAACCGCTGAATCATGAGATTGAATCCGTCGGCCAAGTTTCCGAACATATCCGCCGTGACTTCGCCGCGCTTCGTCAAATCTCCTTTACCGACGTCAGACACCAACACGAGAAATTGCATCAAGCGCTTTTGCATGACGTCTCGCTCTTCCTCGGTGGACACAAGGGCCGTAATACGATCCAACATCGAGTTGAACGCTTTCGCCATGTGGCCCACCTCGTCGTCGCTCTCGAGCTTCGCGCGAGCCTGGAGGTTACCTGCAGCGGCTTGCTCGGCGACATCGGCCACATGCACAATGTTCCGCGCAATATACCGAGCCAAGTAGTAGCCGATGGCGCCTCCGAAGATGAGCGCGAAGAGCCCTCCGAACAGCACCCAATTGGTGCTGCGCGCCGCTTCGGCCTGGCCGCTCTCGTTCAATTCTTTGGCCAATTCTCGAATTGTGGTCATCAACTCTCGCACACGCAAGGTAGCCGTACTGTACTTGTTCGCGACTTCGACTGAGAGAGACAAGTTACCCAGGTCACGCATGCTCTGCTTCTGATCTTCGGAGAGTGACGCGGAGTAACTATCCGCAAAGGCGCTGACCGCACCGTCGGTCGACACAAAATACTCGGCTAATGCAGCTTTCAACGCAGCAATATCCTTCGCTTCGTTTCGTCCCGTCGCGGATTCGCGCAATTCCGATCCCTGATAAGCCTGCAATGGCTCCAGTGTCTGCTTCTTGAGGCCCGCCAGCGGTGCGATCGCATCGTCAAAGTCACCCTTCCGAGTCTGACGACCGGCATTCAGCAGCGCGTCGTGGTACAAACCAAGGTTCGTACTGCTGACTCCGGTGTTGGACAACGCGACCGTTGATCCGTCATAAATATTCTGCAACTCAGTCTTTAGCCGGCTCAAACCGATAAGACCCACGAGGCCGACCATGATCATGATGACGCCGACGGCAGAAAATCCGAGAATCAACTTCGGCAGTGTTTTGAGATTATTGAACCACGTCTGAATCGTCCACGCTGACTTGCTGTGCCTCGCCATAACTTCCTCCTCCTCAACCCATAGGGTAATCGGTTCCTATCGTCGTCGCGCCGCTTCCCTGAGCGGCGGTCAGCCAACTCAGCGGACAGACTCACGTGTCGGCCTTTTAATTCAACACACCTTCCACACAGGCCAAGAGCTTCTGCACGTCCATCATGCCGCTCATGCGCTCTTCAATCTTGGCCAGTCCGGAAAGGAATGGCCGTGACTCCGATAATCCTCTTGACGTCGCGTTCAACAGATCGTCGGGATGGATCGTGCGGATTTCCGGCACCGCGTCGATCAGAATGCCGACCTGCTGCTGACCATGACGCACCACCACCACAAATGGCAATGACGTGGTCGACGGAATCCCGAGCGACGGACGTAAATCCGCCAACGGCATGACCGTTCCCCGAAGATTGGCCACCCCCACTAGTGTGGACGGCATCCCAGGAACGGGTGTCACGGATTCCAGTTCGAAAACTTCTCGAACATGACGAAGATCGATAGCAAACAGTTCCCCCCCGAGAGTTACGAGGCAGATACGCGACGGAATGGGTGTTTTGACACCTTCCGCCAGGGCAACCCCGACAGATTGAGATGTGCTGAGAGCTGGTTCCATGATCTCCCTTCAACAACCAGGTTCGGTATCTTATGGAAACCTAGTTCAACGCTCGCTTCACGGCGGCCAAGAGATCTTCAGCCTTAAACGGCTTCACCACATACCCATTCGCGCCCTGCTGTTGCCCCCAGAACTTGTCGCTCTCCTGCCCCTTTGACGTACAGAGCACGACGGGAATATTCTTAAAACGATCATCGGCTTTCAGATCGCGGCAGGCCTGGAAGCCGTTCCGTCCCGGCATGACCACATCCATCACAATGAGATCAGGCTTTTCAGAGACGATCTTATCTTCCAGTTTGTCCGTATTCGGGAATGACACCACGGTGTGGCTGGCCGCCTTGAGATACCCTTCGATCATCTGCAACTCGGCGTACGAATCATCGACGACTACGATCTTGCTCATAATGCTCGTCCTCCAGCTCGAATAGTTGAATCCTTACACCTATCGCATCGGCACAACGACGCTGATTGCGCCGGCCAGGTCTCCCTCTTTCCATCCCTCTTTTTTCGTTCCGGTAATGTCCCGTTCCCCTTTCGGTCCCCCATGGCAGGTAAGACACGTCGGGCCGGCATATTCCGGATCCATGACACGCATGACCGGCTTTCCCCCAACCATCGTCGCCTTAGCATACTGCTGTCCCTTCGGGTGACGGGAATCGGCGAACATGCGCAACACTTCAGATTCAAAATCATCGGGCTTGTTGCCAGGGAAGCGATAATCCGTTCCCGTTAACTTCAAGCGAATGCCGGTTTTCTTGTAAAACTTTTCTCCGGACTTTCGAGCGAATACCGCAGGAATAAATCCTTTGAAGGCGACGCCCTGCTTATTGATCACCGGCTGTCCCTCCAACACCACTTCGCGTTCCGCTTCGAGCAACGCCAGAAGGACGCCGCTTTGCGGAACTCCATTCGGGCGACTCAGATCCACACGCGTCTTCGCTTTGAATTTCTCGATGACTTGATGAGCCACGAATTCGTCTGTGAATCCCTTATTGCCTTTGCTGGGATCGTTAATCAGGGCCTGATGTTCCGATACCACCGCGCGGCCGGATTTCAGTAATGCAATCAGCAACTCTGCCGTCTCGCCCTCATCGCCGGCGCGAGCGAGCGATGGCACCCCCAGCACCGTCACACACACTGCCGCACCAAGAATGAGTGATGTTAACTGTGCCTTCATAGGATCCCCTCCTCCTTCAAGACTGGCTCATCTAGTGGTTCACGCCCAAGTGTAGTCGCTTGCTTTCCATTCGCAAGAAATCGATGAAAATCGGCAACCCCCTTCATCCACTGCGTCTTCGCACAGGTTGGACGACACGGACGTGCGGAGACCGCAACCGAGAACAACATCAGAGGAATGGCAACTATTGTGCCGGGATGAGCGAGAGACGATCAGGAAAGACGTTGGAAAGGAGAATGCGCTCAAATGCTGCCATATCTGCACGAATTGTGAGCGACGCGGGCAGAAGGATACCCTCGCCGCAGACTGCTGATGTCCGTGCACGGTTGTGCATCAAGTGACAATTCTTGTTACTGAATGGTCACGGATACCGCAAGAAGCCTATAGAAAACAGGGGTGCACGTTAGAGACGAGTGGAGACAGCCTGGATGAGCGGCATGACCTTGAGATGCAGTTGCAGATGGTCTGCCCACGCATCGAGCTGACTGCCGAGCGACTGAGAAATATCCCGCGAGACTGCGTCGGCCAAAGGCGTGAGCGCCTTTCGACTACGGATTCGGTTCATCCAAGCCCGCCTGAATTCGGGAAGATCGAATACGCCATGAAGGTACGTGCCCCAAACCAAGCCGGATTCGCTCATCGTTCCATCGAAACGTTCAACTTCCCTACCCTCCAGTTGCCCGCCACCAAGATTGAGCGGACGCACCTGAAAGCAATGGCGCATATCTCGCCCTGTCGTCTGCCCCATATGAATAAAATACCCACGAACAGTCAGATGTCTTTCCGGTTCTATTTCAAGAGACTCGGCCTCAACCAATTGTGTGATCTTGGTCCTAGCAAGTTGCGTGGTCACATCCAACAGCCCAAGTCCATCAACCTCGCCCCCAGCTTCCACCCCAGCAGGATCTGCAATACTCCGTCCCAGCATCTGATACCCGCCACAGATGCCAACGACCTCGGCCCCATCACTCGCATGGCGACCAATAGACTCCGCCATCCCGGACTGACGGACGTACGCGAGATCCTCGATCGTGTTCTTAGTCCCGGGAATCACAATCACATCCGCACCATCAAGATCTGCTGGCACCGCAGCATAGCGAACCACCACATCAGGCTCTGCGACCAGCTGATTGAAATCGGTAAAATTGCTCATACGCGGTAACAAGACCACCGCGATGTTGACTCGATCCTTAGCAAACACGGCATGGCGATGGCGCTCAATATCGACGGCATCCTCCTGATCCAGGATCAGGCCACGCAACATAGGCACGACCCCGAGAATGGGAAGGCCAGTCCGTTGTTCGATAAACCTCACGCCATCGTCAAACAGAGTCGCATCGCCACGAAATTTATTGATAATGATGCCGATCACCCGCGCGCGCTCATGGGGCGCCAGCAAATCCAAAGTACCAATGACCTGCGCGAACACGCCGCCACGATCGATGTCCGCCACCAGGACGACTCGCGCATCCGCCAGTTCGACGGCCGACCAATTCGCCAGATCACGGTCTCTTAGATTCATTTCGGCAGCGCTCCCAGCTCCCTCAATGATCATCACATCGTACTGACCAGCCAGTCGCTCGTAGCTCTCCCGCACGCGCTCGGCCAGTTCCGCCCGCTGCTCAAAATAGGTTCTGGCTTCCGCCTTGCCCCACACCTTCCCTTGCACGACAATCTGCGCACTGCGATCCGATTCCGGCTTCATCAATATCGGGTTCATATCGGCGTCGGGATCGAGACGACAGGCCTGCGCCTGCAACGCCTGAGCCCGCCCGATTTCTTTTCCGTCAGGCGTCACGAAGGAATTATTTGACATGTTCTGTGCTTTAAACGGAGCCACCCGAAAGCCGGCCCTGACGAAGAGCCGGCACAGCCCAGCCGTGATCAGACTCTTCCCGACGTCCGATCCAGTTCCTAGCACCGCGAGTGCGCGTGCTTTCATGCGTACCGCTCCTGCCATTGCTTCGCTTTCGCCAACCCCCGAGTCACACACCGAGTGACGGCCTGCCCGATCAACGCACCGATCATGGTATGAGTACCACTATAGGCATGCCAGAGGCCCTGTCCACGCAGCCGGCAGGCAATCACCACCGCGTCGGTCCCAGTCCCGGTAGCACCAGGCAGGCCTGTCCAACTCGGGACCGCATGATCTCTCAAGACACCGGTCTTGCTCTCCGTTACAACTTGCACCGCGCCGACCATTGCCGCACTCGACAGGCATGCATTCGTCACAACGATAAGATTGATCGTTCCCGGTCCGGCGGCCTGGCTTCGACGACCGTCGACCTCCGGCCACTCCCCCGCTCGCACCGCATTCGTCACGCCAACAGTGGCAAAACACTCAACCCAGAGAGACCCAGACGAAACCCTGGCCGTGACCAACTGTTTCATCGGGACGGCCGTCATGAGCCCAACCGTTCCCTGCTTCACTCCCAGCCTGATAGCGAGCCGCCGGAGTGCCCGAACAGGGTCACTGTGAGATCGAGGATGCGTATTCGAGATCGGATTCGACTCCACCTGGTGATTCAGAATATACGACGCAGAGGTGAGTCCGCCGCCTTGTGGTGCAGAAGAGAGCACGCGCCTCTTGCCTCCGAGATCAATGATCAGCGTCTGCTCCGTCACTCGATACCGGGTCTGCATGCGTGAGGATTGTCCTTGCGTCATGACCGGCTCTCACTCAATACTCGAGAGAGTGATTTCAACAGCCGATCGTTATCCTCTCGAGACCTGACCGCAATTCTGATCGAGCGACGATTCGCGCCTGGAACAGACGAACAATCTCGAATGAGTAACCCCTCACGCCTCAACTGTTCAGTCAGCTTTCCCCCATGCCATCCGCGCGGCAATTCCATAAAGAGGAAATTTGCGTGTGCCGGGAACACAATGCATCCCGGCAAGAGCGCAAGCGCGTTGGCCATTCGAGCCCGCTCGTTCACGACGAACCGGAGACTCCTCCTGCTATGGGCCGTATCGTGCAAAGCCGCGAACGCGGCCACCTGGCCCATGGCGTTGACGGACCAGGGCGATAATTCGCTGCGCAATTGTTGGATAACGATAGGGGCCGCGACCGCATACCCAACCCGCAATCCCGGCAATCCATAGAATTTGGTCAGGCTCCGTAACACCACCACCCTGGACCATGAAGATGCCAGCGGAAGGATAGACCGTTCCGGGCAATAGTCTGCGAACGTTTCATCGACAATCAACCAAACGCCCCGTCGCTGCGCGGCGCGCGCCAGCCTCATCACATCCTCAGCCCCGCACGCCTGCCCCGTCGGACTATTGGGATTGCACAACAAGATCCCATCGAACGCCCGCGATCCCTTTGTCGGCCGTTCCAGTAACCGGCACAGACGATCGATGGGCAACGCATACTGTTCATCTCGATCTGCACACACCGACGTGACGCGCCCGCCAGCCCGCGCCATCGACGCGGCATACTCGGAGAATGTCGGTTGGACCAGCAATAGGTGATTGATCTTGAGCGCCCGCGGAAGGGCATGGATCAATTCTATCGAGCCGTTCCCTATCAGAATCCCTGCGGGTTCGACGCGCCACCGGCTGGCCAGCGCCTGACGAAGATCCCAGCACTCCGGGTCGGGATAATGCGGGACGAGATGACGCGCCCCGGTGATGGCGCGCCAGACTTTCGGAGAGGGCCCCAGTGGATTGATACTGGCGCTGAAATCGATAAGCTCGGTGACATCCCGCCCGAGCTCGCGCGACGCCGCGTACACATCGCCGCCGTGAACAGGTTTCTTTACTGGAGCCACAATACTCCCGCTCCGATCATCACACCCAACAGACTCGCCACCCCCATCAATTGAGCCGCGAGCGTGATGTCCCCTACGACCAAGTTTCGCCGGCCACCGCCAAGGATCGGACGTTCATTCGCCATCCCATCATAATAGTTAGTCCCGCCCAGCTGCACGCCAAGCGCACCGGCCATCGCCGCCTCCGGCCGCCCGCTATTCGGACTGGGGTGATTGCCACCATCGCGTCGCAACACCTGCCAACCGCATATCATACGATTCAGCTTGAGCGTAACCAGACATGTAGCAAGGAGCAGCAGCACCGCGGCTAACCGAGCGGGAATCCAATTGACCAGATCATCGAGTCGAGCTGAGGCCCAGCCAAAATCGATATGCCGTTCATCCCGATGGCCAACCACGGAATCCAGCGTATTCACCGCCTTGTAGGCCAAGGCTAACGGCGGCCCGCCGAGCATAAGATAGAACAGCGGCGCGATCACTCCGTCCGCTGTGCTCTCCGCCACTGTCTCGACAGTCGCACGAACGACTTCTGATTCAGACAGCTCTTGCGTATCTCGGCCGACAATCATCGCCACAGCCTGACGCGCACCGACAATATCTCCCCGCTGCAACGGCTTCTTCACTGCCTGCACATGATCCCACAGATCACGTCCGGCAAGCGTGCTTGAGGCCAGACCGATTGTCACAACGAGCCCGAGCCATTCAGCCACGGCTCCAGCTTCCACCACCATCCAATGCGCCAACAGATAAACCAGTGCCGGCAGCCCCAAGGCAAGGACCCCTCCTGCGAGGCGCAGCGCGAGAGGACTCCGACAAATTCCTCTCACTCGGTTGTCGTACCATCCAATGACCTGACCCATCGCACGAACAGGATGAGGAAGCCGGCGGGGATCGCCCATGATCAGATCCAGGCCTGCCGCGAGCACCAATTCACTCCCTGTCATAGGAGTAACAGCAGTGACGGAATAAGCAGCAGGAACAGGATTTCGACTACCTCGTTCGTCGCGCCGAGAGCATCTCCCGTAATCCCGCCAAACCAGGAACGGCAACCAGCCCACGCCACAATCACCACAATAGATCCTGCCAACAGAATGACCAGCGTACCCAACAACCCGAATCCCCATCCCAGTCCTGCGGCGAGAATCCCCGTTGAGACTACGACATGGTGCCAGGACAGATGCGTCAAGAACGAAGCCGCCAGTCCCCCTTCGGCCCGCGCATAGGGAGACGCCCAGGCCAGGGCCACCATCGCCCAACGCCCCAAGGCCGGCATGCAGAACAATGCAGGAACTCGCAGAGCCTGAGGCAGTGCCATGAGTCCCGCATAACGCAGCAGCAACGAGAGAAAGAGTCCCGTCGCGCCGATGGCACCGATACGCGGGTCACGCATGATGGGCAACCGTGCAGCCGGCGTCTTTCCTCCCGCCAACCCATCCAATGTGTCGGCCAATCCATCCTGGTGTAATCCGCGTGTGAGCACCACCACCAGGACAATCAGCAGGACATTCCCGACCGCAGGGATGAAGACCCTCGACAACCCCATGTCGGCAAGAACCAACCCACCACCGATCAGCAAACCAACCACGGGGTACCAGGCCATAGACCTCGCCAACTCGACAGCCGTCGGTTCATGCAAGGCCTGGCTCAACGGAATCCCGGTCAGGAAATGCCAGGCGAATATGAATGGACGAACGAGCGTCCCCATGGGACTTAGGCTTTCTCCGACACGCCGGCTTCACCGAATGTTGCCATTTCGGTGTAGATCTTGAGCGCCGCACAGACCAAGCTCATACCTAAACAGGCGCCGGTGCCTTCACCGAGACGCAGATCGAGATCCAGCAACGGCTTCACGCCGAGATGATCGAAGATCGCCGCATGTCCCCGTTCAACGGAACGATGCGACGCGATGAGATACTCGCGGCAACGCGGCTGGAGACCGACGGCAATCAATGCCGCCGCTCCGGCAATGAACCCATCCAGCACCACCGGTACGCGCTCGGCCGCGGCACCGAGGATCAAGCCGGCCAGCCCGCCGATTTCCAACCCGCCCACTTTGGCCAACACGTCAAGTGCATCGGCTCGATCAGGGCGATGCAGATCGAGCGCCTGCTGGATCACCGCCACCTTCCTCGCATGCCCCGCATCGTCGATTCCGGTCCCACGCCCGGTCACTTCAGAAACCGGCCGTCCAGTCATCACCGCCGTGATCGCCGCGCTCGGCGTCGTGTTCCCGATTCCCATATCGCCGGTACCGATGAGGCCAACGCCTTCCTGTGCCGCCTGCGTCGCAAGCTCCACTCCAATCAAGACGGACTGCTCCGCTTCAGCGCGAGTCATCGCCGGCTCGACAAACAAATTGCGCGTCCCCCGCATCACTTTCTTCGAGATCAGATCTGGCATCGTTCCGAAATCATGATCGACGCC